>OLOI01000116.1_pt1 | contig 80414 bp, 65 predicted proteins | sample 1672131 | NCBI WGS metagenome assembly OLOI01 (sample SAMEA3136651, study PRJEB25190) | human gut metagenome
GGAAAGGGGTTTTCGGCAAGGATGCCGAAATAAGGACACACCAAGCTTTGCACGAAGCAAAGCCATCAGAGTGTCCTAAAGGGGATAGGGGTTGAACAAGCACTTTTTGAAAAAAACATACTTTTTCTACAAACCGTTATGCCCCCGTCTTAACGGGGGCATTTTTCCTTATTATATTGACATTAAACCGATGTAATGATACAATTGAAATATAATATAAATCGGAGTGTGAAATTTTGCTATCATCATTAATCGCAACGGTCGATTCCCCGACCGATAAAGAACTGATAACACAGCTTTACAATACATATAAGCAATTTATGTACAATATCAGTATGTCGATTCTCGGAAAGCGTGAAGACGCCGAGGATGCCGTCCAGGATTCATTTGTGAGGATTATTGATAATCTTGACAAGATAAACAATCCGTATTCCAGAAAAACAAAATCCTATATAACCGTTATAACCAAAAACGTCTGTCTTGATATGATACGCAGAAATCACAACGACGAAGAGCTTGAGGACAAGGATATTCCGTTTGAGGACAGCTATACGGATTTTGAAAACAGCAATGCGACATACGAACAGATTATCAAAAATCTAAAGCAGCTGCCGCCAAGACTGAAAAACATAGCATTCCTGTTTTTTGTACAACGGCTAAGCCCTAAAGAGATAGGCGAAATGCTGAATATCAACACAAATACGGTTTATGCGTATGTTTCAAGAATAAGAAAAATCCTGCTCGATACAAAGGATGAAAATATATGACCAACGATGAAAAAATCGCCATAGCGTTAAAAAGCGATTATCTGTCCGAACTGTCTGTTTATGAGATGCTCCCGAATTCAAGGATAAGATCCGGATTCGACAGACGGATGAAAAAAATGATAAACGAATCATATACCGACACCGCAAAAACGGTAAGGCACCGCAGAGTAAAGCTGAGGCTGGCAATTGCCGTGATAATAGCCGCTACTGCCGCTCTGGCAACAGGCGGAACTATCCTGCTGAAGCACTGGGATACGTTTGCGGTCAAGGAAAATGACAAATACTCGGTCATACTGATAAGCGATGCCGAGAATTCGCCTCAGTGTATCACACGAAATTATGAGCCTGATCTCGACAAAACCGCCTACGCCACACGGCTTATAGAAAAAACCGAATATGCCTATATTGTCGAATACATAAATAAGCACGGCAAACAGCTGATTTTTACTCAATGTACTCGATCACAGATGGAAAATGCACAGATCGGAACGGAGGATGCGAAGACTCCTCCCGAAAAAGTCGAACTGGGGGATAAAAGTGCGATGTATTGCGTTTCCAAAAAAGGTATGGCATTTCTTGTGTGGGATAACGGCGAGTATATGTTCCATATCACAGCGACCGGTTTCGGCAGGGACGAACTGTTCCGTACCGCAATGTCGATAAAAGAGTTAAGCGCAGATTAAGGCTGAAATTAACCCGATAAAATAAGAATTATAAGCGAGGAGCAACCATGAACAACAGAAAGGCAATTGTACTTAATGATAAATCCGTAAAAACGATCGGAAGAACCTATTTATATAACGATACGCTGTGGGCGGCATTTTCCGGTGCGGGTGCGGAATTCATTTTCACGGGTAAAAAACTCGAAATCACCGTTACGGGCGACTTTGCATCGACAGCGGGCAATGACGAGAATTATGCAAGAATCGCAATATATGTCGATAATGAACGTGTTGTAGACGATATGCTCGATGAAAAGGAAAAAACGTACAAGGTGCTTGAAAGCGAAAGCACCGAATGCAGAAATGTAAGGATAATCAAGCTGTCCGAGTGCGCAATGTCAACATTCGGGATAAAGCCCGTTATGATTGCGGAGGATGAAAAGATAGAGCCTGCGCCCGCAAAAAATATAAAGATGGAATTTATAGGCGATTCTATAACCTGCGGATACGGAGTTGACGATCCCGATAAGGAGCATCATTTCAAAACAGCCACAGAAGATGTCACAAAAGCGTATGCGTATAAAACGGCTCTTGCGCTGAACGCCGACTACAGTATGGTTTCGGTGAGCGGCTACGGAATTATTTCCGGCTTTACGAATGACGGGAACAAGATTCCGGAACAGACAATACCGCAATATTATGACAAGCTCGGCTTTTCGTATAATAAGTTTGCGGACAGCATCACGGTTTCGGAAACCGAGTGGGATTTTGAAAGGTACAAGCCGGATATTATAGTTATAAATCTCGGAACAAACGATATGAACTATGCGACAACAGATGAGAGAAAAGCTGAATTCGAAGACGGTTATCTCGATTTTCTGAAGAAGGTACGCTCGCTCAATCCCGATTCCTATATATTCCAGACCTACGGCGTAATGGGAACTTCGCTTGAGGAAAATATCGAAAACGTCCGCAGAAAATATATGAGTGAAACAGGCGACGAAAGAATCACGTTTATTCCGCTTACGATGCAGGACGAGGACGCTGACGGAATAGTGGCGGACTGGCACCCCAGCCCCAGGACGCACAGCCTGGTTTCCCAAAAGGTCACAGCGGCAATAAAGAAAACTCTCGGTTACAAATAACCGTTCGGCTAAGCCTGACGGCACTGGCATATCCGCATTATTTGAATGTTTGCGGCTGTCAGAACAGACAATTTTCAAAAATGACTTGACATCGGCAACCGATTAAGGTATAATATTTAATTGCATAGGCGCAAGACAGGCACACATCGGTGCCGAGTAATAACAGGAGGAAGAAAGAAATGAAAAGAACATACCAGCCTAAGAAGCTCCAGAGACAGAAAGAACACGGATTCAGAAAAAGAATGTCTACAAGAAACGGACGTAAGGTTCTCGCAAGAAGACGTGCAAAGGGCAGAAAGCACTTAAGCTACTGATTCTGTCAATGAATGAGTATGCAAAGAAATACGTCTGCATAAAAAAGGACAAGGAATTCAGATTCCTGTTCAAAAAAGGTGACAGTATTGTTACCGATGCATTCGTATGCTACGCAAGGGAAAGCAAGAGGCGGGTAAACCGCATAGGAATCGTTACAGGCAAGAAGGTCGGCAATGCCGTAAAACGCAGTCGTGCCAGGAGAGTCATAAGAGAAGCGTTCCGCCTTATTGAGCCCCTGCTCCGTGAAAAGACACAAAAAAGATACGACTTTATTTTCGTTGCAAGAGCAAAAACTCCTGCGATGAAATCGACAGAGGTATATCTTCGGATGGAAAAGCAACTGCTGAAAAGATATGCCACACCGGCGAATAATCAACCGGACAAAATACAAAAATAAAATGAAATATGTACTTTTATTTTTCGTAAAGATATACAGAATGACTTTGTCAAAATGGCTGCCTCGTTGTTGCCGCTTTACTCCGAGCTGTTCGGAATATGCGATGATCGCACTCCGCCGCTTCGGTGCGGTAAAGGGCAGCTATTTGGCTATACGGAGAATTATCAGATGCAACCCTTTTTCTGAGGGCGGCTATGACTATGTACCCGAACAATTTTATTTTTTCAAAAGGACTAAGCCGTAATATCGGCACTACTAACGGAGGGTGATTTCCATAGATTTCTTATACACCATAATCGGTACGCCTCTCGGCTACATTATGTGGCCTATTTATCTTCTTTTACAGAACTTCGGTTGGGCGATACTGATATTCACTGTAATAGTCAAATTAGCAATGCTGCCGCTTCAGATAAAGCAGCAGAAGAATATGGCGTTTTCTCAGCTGTTTGCTCCCAAGGTAAAGGAAATACAGCAGAAATACCGCAACAACCGTGATAAGCAGGCAGAAGAAATGCAGAAGCTGCAGGCACAGGGCTATAACCCTGCCGGCGGCTGCGGACCTCTTGTTCTGACAATGATAATACTGTTCGGTGTCATCGACGTTGTATATAAGCCCATGACACACATGGAGCATCTGTCATCGTCGGATATTTCAAGCACCATAACGGTAGCACAAGAAACCGAATATGCAAAGATATTCTTAAACGAATACAACAAGCAGGATGCCGAGCTTATTTTAAAGTATAAGAACGGCGATAAGGATGCAATTTTCATTTCGGAATCCAACGACGGCGCTCAGCTGACGCACGAGTTCAAGGATGACGAGAATTTCAAGAACAATTACACCGATAAGGATCCCGAAACGATCAGCACGGCAGACAGAGAAACCTACGGTTCATTCTCTGCCGAGCAGTACAGTGATTTAACAGGTGATAAGTCAAGACTTACAGCTGAAACAAAGAACAGACTTGCGGCTGTTGCAGGCAAGTACAAAGGTATGCAGATGGAGCTTCTTGCTCTGCAGGTTTATGAGCAGTACCCCGATACGTTCAAGGAAAGCAATATACTTTCAGATAATGTAAAGGGCAGACTTGCATCACTGTCACACAATATGATGTTCTGCGGTCTGAACTTCGGTACAACACCTAAGCTTGCTTTCGAGCCGCTGATAATCATACCGATATTTGCATTCGTTCTTTCACTTGTACAGACTGTACTTTCCCAGTATCTCAACAAGAAGAACAATCCCGAAATGGCAAACGCAGGCGGTGCTGGTATGAAGGTAATGCTTTATATCATGCCCTTATTCTCACTTTGGATTTCGTTCAGCGTTCCTGCCGGAGTAGGTTTCTACTGGGGTGTCAACTATGCACTCGGCATTGTGCAGTCACTGGTAATGCAGAAGCTGTACAGCCCTGAAAAGCTCAGAGCCGAGGCTGAAGAGAAGATGAAGGAAAGAAAGCTCAAGGAAAGACAGGTCACAACGACCGCTGTTGTTACAGATGCCGATACAGGCGAAGAAAAGACCGTAACAAAGACAGAAACACTTTCACAGAAGGAAATCAACAGACGTAAGCTGGCGGCGGCAAGAAAAGCCGATGCCGAAAAATACGGCGAAGAATACCACGAAGAAGACGACGATTGAGAATCGACGGAAAGGACGGACTTATGAAAAAGATATATACAGGTAAGTCACTTGACGAACTCAAGGCGCTTGCCATATCAGAAATCAAGGAACTCGGTGTTGATGAAGCTGACATAAAGATAACCGTAGTTGAAGAACCGGTCAAGAAGCTGTTCGGCAAGAAGGGCGACTATAAGATAGAGGTTGAATTCGAAACTGTTACCGAAGCCGCTCCTGCTGCTGCCGATGAAACGGCTCCGGCAGAAGCCGCTGAAGCCGCTCCCGCCGTAACAGACGCTGACCACACAGAAAAGGTAGCTATGGCTGCGGCTTATCTTGAAAAGGTTCTTACTGCTCTCGGCGTTGAGGACTTCAAGGTAAACATAATCGAAAAGGAAGATATAACTGTCCTTGATATAGTAGGCGAAAAGCTCGGTATCGTAATCGGCAGAAGAGGCGAGACACTCGACTCTTTACAGTACCTTGCAATTCTTGCAAGCAACCGTCACGATGAGACTTACTGCCGTATCACAGTTGATTGCAACGGCTACAGGGATAAGAGAGAGGAAACTCTCAAGTCGCTCGCAGAGCGTACCGCTAATAAGGTGCTCCGTCAGGGCAGACGCATTACCCTTGAGCCTATGAATCCTTATGAGCGCCGTATCATTCACAGCAAGGTCGCTGAGATTGAAGGCGTATACAGCAACTCTATAGGTGAAGAGCCTTACAGAAAGGTTGTTATCTCGGCTTCTCAGCCCCACAGAGATAACAACAGAAGAAACGACCGCAAGGGCGGAAGAAGAAACGGCAACGGTGCAAACCGCTCATACAAGCAGAGCACCGGTTTCTCGACTTCTTTTGAAAGAGAGTACAAGCGTTCGCAGACTGCTGTTGAAAATACTGCGTCTGATGCAGGCGAATTCTCTAAGGAAGCGGTTGAAACAGAAAGAAACGCTACGCTTTACGGCAAGATTGAGCTTTAAGACTTGCAGAAATCGACGGTTTTTCAATGATTTTTATACAATTTTGAATTATCGCACAGGCAAACTTTCAAAATTTGTGCAAAATGACCTATTGACAAATCAGCCGAAATAGTGTATTATAATAACTGTAATCAGAAACGAGGACGTTTTGAGGGATCAAAGCGTCCTTTTCTTATTTTTCAAAGAACATCTAACGAAAGTAGGAGGAAAAGGAAAATGGCAGAGAAAACTTATGATGTAACGGAGCTGTTCGGCTCGGACGTGTTCAACGAGGCAGTAATGAAGGCACGACTCCCTAAGGCTATCTTCAAGGAGCTGATGAAGGTAATGCACGGTAATGCTGAGCTTACACTTCCCATTGCCGAAGTAGTTGCCAGCACAATGAAGGACTGGGCAGTAGAAAAGGGTGCAACACACTACACTCACTGGTTCCAGCCTATGACAGGTATCACAGCCGAAAAGCACGACAGCTTTATTTCACCTGTAGGTGACGGTACGGTTATTATGGAGTTCTCAGGCAAGGAGCTTATCAAGGGCGAGCCTGATGCTTCATCATTCCCCTCGGGCGGTCTTCGTGCTACATTCGAGGCAAGAGGATACACAGCGTGGGATCCGACATCATACGCATTTGTCAAGGACAACACATTATACATACCCACAGCGTTCTTCTCATATTCAGGCGAGGCGCTTGACAAGAAGACACCTCTCTTAAAGTCAATGGATGCTGTATCAAAGCAGGCATTAAGAATTTTAAGACTTTTCGGCAACACCACAGCAAAGAGCGTTGTTGCTACAGTCGGTGCCGAGCAGGAATACTTCCTTGTTGACAAGAAGACATACGATAAGAGAAAAGACCTTATCTTCACAGGCAGAACACTTTTCGGTGCGGCACCTGTAAAGGGTCAGGAGCTTGAAGATCACTACTTCGGCGTTATCAAGCAGAGAGTAAGCGACTATATGAAGGACCTCGACAAGCACCTCTGGGCGCTCGGCGTTTCTTCAAAGACAAAGCATAACGAGGTTGCTCCCGCTCAGCACGAATGTGCTCCTATCTTCGAGTCTGCAAACCTTGCGGCCGATCACAACCAGCTTATGATGGAAATGATGAAGAAGGTCGCTCTTGAGCATAATATGGTATGCTTACTGCACGAAAAGCCTTTCGCAGGCGTTAACGGTTCAGGTAAGCACGATAACTGGGCACTCTCAACAGATGACGGCCAGAATCTTCTGAACCCCGGCGATTCTCCTATGGAGAACGCACAGTTCTTGACATTCCTTGTCGCAATCATCAAGGCTGTTGACGAATACGCAGATCTGCTCAGACTTTCGGTAGCCACAGCAGGCAACGACCACAGACTCGGCGCTAACGAGGCACCTCCCGCAATCATCTCTATCTTCCTCGGCGAAGAGCTGAACGATGTTATCAATGCGCTTGTTGCAGGTACAAACGTAGAAGCAAAGCACGCACAGTTCGATATAGGCGTAACCTCACTGCCCAAGTTCCCCAAGGATACAACGGACAGAAACAGAACATCGCCTTTCGCATTTACAGGTAATAAGTTTGAGTTCAGAAGTGTTGGTTCTTCACTCAACATTTCCGGACCCAACATCGTTCTTAACACAATCGTAGCAGAGGAGCTTGAACAGTTCGCCGATGAGCTTGAAAAGGCTGACGACTTCAAGAAGGCTCTTAAGGAACTGCTCGTAAAGACAATAAAGGAGCACAGCAGAGTAATCTTCAACGGCAACGGTTACGATGCCGCTTGGGTAAAGGAAGCTACAGAGGTAAGAGGTCTGCCTGAGCTTAAGTCTACGGTAGACGCACTTCCGCACTTCCTTGACGAGAAGAATGTCAAGGTGTTCACAAAGCACAAGGTATTCACAGAAGTTGAAATGCACTCAAGAACAGAGATTCTGCTTGAAAACTACAGCAAGACCATCAATATAGAGGCTCTGACAACAGCAGAGATGGCTACAAAGGAAATTCTCCCTGCCGTTATGGCTTACGAGAAGCAGGTTTGCGATGTACTTCTGTCAAAGAAGAACGCAGGTGTTGCTTATAACCTTGAGCAGTCTATCGCAAACAAGATTGATTCTCTTGCTGAAAGTCTGAACTCCAAGATAGCAGAGCTTGACAGCGCAATAGTTAAGGCACAGGGCATTTCGGATGTTTATGAAGCCGCTAAGTGCTACCACGATGAAGTATTCGCTACAATGCAGAGCCTTCGTGCTGTTGCAGATGAGCTTGAAACAATCGTCGGTGAAAAATACTGGCCCTTCCCGACTTACGAGGAGCTTCTGTTCAACGTATAATTATAGAGATACGCTTTTAAAAACGGCTTAGAGGGATTTTACCCTTTAAGATAATCTGCACCCTTTTCCTATGGCTATGGCACTTCGGTGTCATAGCCTCTTTTCTTTGCAAAAATCTATTCAAAACAGCGATATTTACCGATTTTTCGTCATATTTTCACATTATACGCTTTACAAATCAGTAAAAATGGGGTATACTGTAACAGTCAGATTGAATCGACAAAGCTACGAAAGGAATTTAACAAATGACCGAATATAACGATATACTATACATTGTAGTACCCTGTTACAACGAAGAAGAGGTACTTCACGAAACATCAAAGCGGCTTAAGGAAAAAATGACAACTCTTATCAACGACAGAAAAATATCCGACAAGAGCCGTGTGTTATTCGTGGATGACGGAAGTAAAGACAGGACATGGGAGATAATCGAGGAGCTTCACGAAGGCGATGATTTGTTTTCTGGGCTTAAGCTGTCACGCAACAAGGGTCACCAGAACGCCCTTCTTGCAGGCCTTATGACAGCAAAGGACCTTGCGGATATATCAATTTCAATGGATGCAGACCTGCAGGACGATATAAACGTGGTTGACAAGTTTGTAGACAAGTATCACGAAGGCTGTGACATAGTATACGGAGTACGTTCTTCAAGAAAGAAGGACACTGTTTTCAAGCGTGGAACAGCAGGAATGTTCTATAAGTTGATGCGACTTCTCGGTGTTGATATAATCGACAACCACGCCGATTACAGACTTATATCGAAGCGTGCGCTTGAAGCACTGTCACAGTTTAAGGAGGTCAATCTGTTCCTCAGAGGCATAGTAAAGCAGATAGGCTTCAAGAGCGACATAGTATATTATGAACGCAGTGAGCGTTTTGCCGGAGAATCAAAGTATCCGCTTAAAAAGATGCTTGCTTTTGCGTTTGACGGTATCACAAGCTTTTCGGTAAAACCGATAAGGCTTGTTACCGTAGTCGGATTTTTAGTGTTTCTTGTAAGCGTAGCGATGATAATATACGCTATTGTGCAGAATTGCCTTGGTGGAAATACCGAAGCAGGCTGGAGCTCGCTTATGTGCTCGATATGGTTCTTAAGCGGACTTCAGATAATGGCGCTTGGCATTGTCGGTGAATATATCGGAAAGATTTATATCGAAGTAAAGGCAAGGCCGAAATACATTATAGACAAATTTATAAATAAGCAATAAGAAAAGAGCCGTCGGACAGGAAAAGACCGACGGCTCTTTGATTTACTTCTTCTTTGAAATTACTTTTTTCAGCTTTTTTCTGCCGTTTTTAAGTGACGGGAATGCCTTGTAAAGACGTTTATGCTTTGCTTTAAGCTCTGACAGCTTTTCGTTAAGCTCGTTAAAGCGTGCTGTAAGCACCTCCTTGCGTTCCGAAGCATTGCCCTTTAATTCACTCAAGCGTTCCGAATTACGTTGTTTAACGCTGTCTGAGGCTGTTTCCAGCTTAGCTTTGAACATATCCGCCTTTTTTTGCATTTCTTCCGCTGTGATTCTGTGTTCCTTTGTAAATTCCACAGCCTGTGCAGTCTTATCGGACAGATCTGAACCGATAGCGTCGGATACGGCGGTAAGCTGTTTTTCAAGGTCGTCTATAAGCCTTATTTCGTTTCTCAGCTTCTTTACTTCGGGGAAGGTCAGTATAACGTCTGTTATTATTGCCGCATAGAACAGGCACAGTGCCGCTATGCCGACAGGCTTCCAGATAAGCCCTACGGCAAAAGCTATCGCAGGCTGTACCACCTTCATTATAAGCAGGCAGGCAAGCCCCCACACAACCGTGAACTGCGGACAGATGTAACCGCCGATGTTGAACTTCTTGTCGCTGTAGTCCCACCAGCGTCTGCCGAATAGCTTATCAAGCACAAAGCCCGTTATAAATTCAAGTACGGTCGTAAGAACGGCAGAGCCGGCAAAAAGCAGAAGCCATGAATCTTTAATCGGTGTAAGGCAGACGATAACCGTTATCAGCCCGAAGCCGTATATAGGACAATAAGCGCCGTGCAGCATTCCACGGTTTACAAACTTTCCGTGGCGCACAGTTGCAAAGACAACCTCTCCGCACCAGCCGGCAAACGAGTATATTGCAAAATAGAACAAAAGGTTGTAAAAGTACTCCATTATTACCTCACAGTTTTTTATTATATTATACCCCGATTTTGCCTACAGGTCAACCTCGTGCAAAAGCAAAACGAGGTAAAACAAATATCCGCCGACCGTTTTTGAGCCGACGGATATATTTCTGTTCTTTTGACAGCATTACTGCTGTTCTACTTCTGTATTCTTTCCTACAAGCACAGCTATCGCTCCGCCTACAATAAGGGCTGCTGCACCTGCGAGCGTTTCAAGGTTGAAGCCGAAGCCGTCAGGGAACACAGCATACAGCGAGCCTATTACAAGTCCCATAATTGCACTGTAAACAAGCAGAGAATAGCGTTTCATAAGCGCCGAAATCAGCTTTGCACCGAATACAATGCCGATAAACACACCGATAGCTGTCGGTATCAGTATCATAAAGTCAAGGCTCTTGATAGCACTGATGACCGTGGTGTATAAACCGAGCAGTACCATTACAAACGAACCGCTGACACCGGGGATTATCATAGCTACAGCCGCCACGGTAACTCCGAGCAGAAGCGTTATGAACAGCACAGGATTCATCTTATAGGTATAGGTGAAGCTGTCGGTCTGTATTGAATCAATATCCGTGCTTTCGGGGAGAGTGAGCGTAATGCTTCCACCCTTTGCGATAGCGCTGTTTTCCGTTCCTGTGAGGACGGTAGTATCGGCTGAGGATTTCTTTACAACACAGCCGGTAAGTTCTCCTTCTACCTTGCCGTTGACCTTTAACTGCCAGTTTGATTTAATATCATAAGAGCCGTTGTTTGTGATAGTCACCGTGCAGTCGGTAGCGTTATGAACAGCATTGACAGTGAAGCTCTCGTTCTGGGGAAGCTTATTTATATAAGTCATTCCTACCACCAGCGCAAGTGCGGGGATGAATGCAAAAAGGCATTTCGGCGTGATTTTTCTGCCGCCGACGGTCATATTCCTGTAAATAAGCGGGATACTGCCGATGATAAGTCCCATAAAGAACATATTCGTTGCCACAGGGAAGTTGTCAAACAGCCATGTTATCACAAACGAAAAGCCGAGTATACCGATAACGGCGCCGATTCCGAAAAAGACGATGAATCTGATGTTCTTTTTGATAGCCGACAATTTCAACGTCAGCACGTCTACCACCTTGTCATACACGCCGAAAACCACCATCATAGTTCCGCCGCTTACACCCGGTATAATATTTGCCACGCCGAATACGATACCGTAAACGATATTCAGTAGATGTGAGATCATATTTACTCCTTACTTATGTTCTTATTTGTTGAGGTATTTCTTTATCTGAAGCCCTGCGGGAAGAGCGACTCCTGCAAGCACTGCTGCTATGCTTGCAAGCGGATTCGGCACCGCAAAGCCAAACAGCAAGTTTATAAACGGAATATACGGCAACAGCACCGATGCTGCCGATGTAACCGCTGCTGTAACCGTCATATATTTCGGTATTGCTCCGTTTTTGAATGCTCCTGTACGTTTGTCTGTGACAACAAGGCACATTGCGCCTGTCATAACCGTGAGAAGTGTAAGCATTACCGATGAAACCTGCTGTGCTGACATAACCCCTCCTGCAAGAGTGAGGAACAGAGCGGATATTGCACCGCAGATAAGTCCGCAAACAGCACTTCTTATAAAGAATTTCTTATCCGGCTTTCCCTGCGAAATGAAGCCCGACGGGGTCATATTACCCTTAATATCCGATTTTACGTTTCTGAAGCCGGTACAGCAAAGAGGTATCACTGCCGCTGTAAGAACAGCCGCAAGCATAGGGGTAATTATACCGTATCCCGTTATCATATCGGCAAGAGAAGTGCAGGCAAAAGCTATAAGCGTTGACAGGAGAATAAATATACAGCGTTTGATGTTTCTGTGAAGCTGTCTTGCCTCTTTTATCATTTCAACGACTGATGAGAAATTATCGTCACGGACGATAAGCCCGCTCGCCTCATAAACGCTTCCTGTCGTATTTTCGAGCGATGTTATGCCGAGATCCGCATGGGCGACAAGGTCGTAATCGCTGTCGCTGTAACCCACAGTTGCTACTGTTTCGCCCGCTTCCTTCAGCTTTTCTATAATATCCACACGCTGAGCCGCATTTACACGGCAGAATATCTCAGCCTTCTTATAATCAAGCGGTTCTCCCGTTACAGTGCTTTCTGCTATTTCATCTCCGGAAATCATTCCTGCGTCGGAAAGTCCTATTTTTTTGCCCATTGAGCTTGCTGTTTCGGGGCTGTCAGAGGAAGTCAGCACAAGCCTTACTCCCGCTCTTTTGCAGCCCTGCAATGCAAGAGGTATCATATCTCTTGTCGCATTCATAAAAGAAACAAGCCCCATATAATTATATTGCACTGCGTAAAGACTCTTGGGTATTTCTTCGCCCTCAGGTATTATATAATATGCAACCGTCCACACTTCAAGTCCACGTTTTGCAAGAGCCGCCGCACGAGCGGTTATTCTGAACATTTCTTCAGGGCTCATATTGCAAAGGCCTGTCACCTTTTCTACAGCGCCCTTTACGCACACAAGATGAGTTCCGCCCATATTATAGATATTTCCGCCTATTCTGTCGGCATCATTATAAGGGAACTGTGCTGTAAGTTCGTTTCTTTTTACCGTTGCCACATCGGTTCCGCCCAGAGCTGCATTAAGCAGGAATGCCTGCTCTGCAAGCGTCGGTTCATCCTTATCGCACGCAAGCACCGTTACCGTTGTCATAAGGTCTGTATCCTTGCTGTATATTCCTGCAACCTCAAGTGTATTAGGTGCTACAACAGCGGATTTATCAATGACAAGCACGGACAGGCTGTTGAGCTTTTCGGGAACGGTAAGATTTTTTATGACAGCCCCCTTTAGCTCGGCACGGCGTACAAAATTCATATTGTACATTCTTATATACAGCTCTACAAACGGCATAAACATACATATAAGCCAACCGCAAGCGCTTACGATAACGCCTGTTACATTGTCTGTTCTTCCTGTTAAAATCTGTGACAGAGTGCCGATAACACAAAGCAGTATTGCCGCTACCGCAAGCGGAAGCCTCAGCTTGACGCAGGTTTTCTCATAGCGTGAGAAATTCGGATCTGCCGCTTTTCCGTGCTTTTCACCTTGTCTTGCTCTGTATGTATCTTCACCCGTTGCCACTACTCTCGCTACAGCAGAGCCGTTAAGCACTCTTGTACCTGCATATATACAGCTTTTCTTAAGTCCGGTCGCCTTCGGGTCCGCTCCGTCATGCTTTTGCACAGGGGTATTGTCGCCTGTAAATCTGCTCTCGTCAACGGTAAGTCCGACATACTCAAGTATATGTGCGTCCGCAGGAACTATTTCTCCTCCCTGAACAATTATTATATCATCCGGAACAAGACCCGCCGCCGGAATAAGCTGTAATATCTCGTCACGCACCACTCTGTATTTCATCTTTGCGGACAGGGTACGGTTACGGATATTTTCGTTATTTTTCTGACATATCACACAAAGCGTAACTGTCTGTGCTATCGCCATTATTATGCACATTATGCCTGTGACATACTGCGACAATGTAAATATCTGAAGTAAGCCTGAAATCAACAGCAGAACTGCCGTGGGGTCAAGCAGGTAGTGATATGACTTGAAGCTCTTGTCTTCGGTTTCTGTAAAAATATTATTTCCGTACATATTGAGATTATCAGAGGCTTTCTTTTCGCTGAGTCCATTATAATCTCCCTTGAAATTTAAAAACTGTGCCATATTTCTCTTTTCTTTATCTGTCGTTTTATTTCCCGTTCCGAACCGTCTGCGGCGGTGCGGATAAACTTTCCTATTCTATATTATCTCATAATTCAAGCGAAAAATCAAGAGCCTTGAAACATATGCAAAAATGTCACAGCCGTAATTTCGCATTAAAATGACGATTTCACAATACTTTCACCGTTTTGTAAAGTTTTTGTAAAACTCTCTAAGGTTTCTTTAAGGCAAAAGAGTTATCATTACAGCACAGACAAAGAACAACACCGAAAAAACCGAAAGGAATGAGATAAATGGATAAAAGCATTTTTAAACGTCACGAGCTTAAATATCTTGTGAGCGCTGAGCAAAGGGAGTTTATCGAAAGCGAATTCGCACGGTATATGATTCCCGACGAACACGGCGAAAGCACGATATGCAACATCTATTATGATACTCCTGACTTCAGGCTTATAAGAAGATCGCTTGAAAAGCCCGTTTATAAGGAGAAGCTAAGGCTTCGCAGCTACGGTACTGCGTCAAAGGATGAAAAGGTTTTCCTTGAGCTGAAGAAAAAATACAAGGGCATCGTCTACAAGCGCCGTATATCGCTCAACTGCGATGAAGCGCAGGAGATTCTCGAAAACGGCGAAAGATTTCCCGAAAACAGCCAGATAGCAAAGGAGATCAACTATTTTCTTGACTTTTACGGGGACATTTTCCCTGCTGTCTATCTTTGCTACGACAGAACGGCATATTTCGGAGCGGATGATCCGGATTTAAGAATTACGTTTGACCGCAACATAAGTTGGAGAACGGAAGATATCAACCTTAAAGTCGAGCCGTACGGTGAGCAGATTCTTGACATAGGATATTCGCTGATGGAAATAAAAGCGGCAGGCTCGATGCCTTTATGGCTGGCAGAGCTTCTTGCACAGGGCGGTATAAAGCAGACATCGTTTTCAAAATACGGAATGGCATATATGACAATGCTCAGACGAAGCATGGGCATAAGAACGAAAAAGGTAAAAAGTGAGGTAACGGTAAATGTTTGATACGGTAATACAAGGAATTTTCAGCAGTACGGCTGATATAACACTGGGCGGCTTTCTTATCGGCGTAGGCTCGGCGCTGGTACTCGGAATAGCGATGGCTTTTATGTATATGTACAAAAACAAATACACAAAGAGCTTTGTTATCACTCTTGCCACACTTCCTGCGATAGTCAGCATAGTGATTATGATGGTGAGCGGTTCGATAGGCGCAGGCGTTGCGGTAGCGGGAACCTTTTCTCTTGTAAGATTCCGTTCTGTACCTGGTACGGCAAAAGAAATAGGCTCAATATTTCTTGCAATGGCGGTAGGACTTGCGTGCGGAATGGGCTATCCGCTGTACGCTCTTATCTTTGCGGTGATAATGGGAGTTGCAAACATAGTGCTTACCGCTACCCCTTTCGGAGAATCAAAGAAAAACGAGCTTGACAGGGTACTGCATATAACTGTTCCGGAGGACCTTGAATATGCGGGAATATTTGACGATATATTTGTAGAATACTTATCACAGTACAAAATGATTCAGGTAAAAACAACGAATCTCGGCAGCCTCAACAAGCTGACCTATAACATCACGCTCGGCAAGGCAGGCTGTGAAAAGCAGATGATAGACGAGCTGAGATGCAGAAACGGCAATCTTGAAATTAACATAACTTCTCAAAGTACAGACGGCAGAGAACAGCTCTGAAAAACGTTATGATACGAAAGGCGGTAATTTTATGAAAAAGAAAATCTTAGCTGTAACAATTGCTGCAGCGCTTATAGTTTCATGCTTTACATCGTGCGATAACAACACATCATCGGATTCACAGGCATCAAAGGCTGAAAGCAGTACGACCGTCAGCTCTGACAGCGCTTCTTCAGCAACAGATATAAGTTCGGCATCGGACAGCAAGACTTCTGACAGCGGTTCTGACAGCGATAAACAGCTTACAGCGGACGATATGTTCTCTGACCGTGATCTGTCGGGCGATTACTCGGAATGCACAGATATAACTCTCAGCGACAGTACGGCAAGCTGTTCGGACAGTTCTGTAACAGTTGCAGACGGCTCGGTCACAATAACCAAAGCCGGAACATATAAATTCAGCGGAACATTCACGGGTCAGATAATCGTAAATGCCGGCGACAGCGACAAGGTACAGCTTGTGCTTGACAACGCAAGCATCACTAAAGAGGGAAGTGCGGCGCTTTATATTATAAATGCCGACAAGGTATTTATAACAACGGTAAAGGGAACAGAAAACACGCTTTCAAGCATGGGCGAATTTGCTTCATCAGATGATGCAACAAACGTTGACGGTGCGATATTCTCAAAATCGGATATAACCTTCAACGGCAGCGGCACTCTGAACGTAAAGTGCGAAAGCAAGCACGGCATTGTAACAAAGGACGACCTCAAGATAACGGGCGGAACATATAATATCACTTCCGCATCACAGGGTCTTTCGGGCAAGGACAGCGTAAGAATCGCAGGCGGTAATATTACCGTTACATCCGGAACGGACGGAATACACAGCGAAAACACAGATGAGACCGAAAAGGGATATGTATATATTTCCGGCGGTACGCTGAACATCACAAGCGGCAAGGACTGCATTGATGCATCGGGTACGGTTGAAATAAAGGACGGAACATTCACCTTTAAGGCAGGAGGCGGTTCGTCTGAAAAGACAACAGGCGACAGCACCGAGTCATATAAGGGTATAAAGGCTGACGGCGTGCTGACAATATCGGGCGGTACGTTTGATATTGATACGCTTGACGACGCAATCCACAGCAGCGCAGACGTTACGGTATCGGGCGGTACGCTTGACATAAGCACAGGCGACGACGGCATTCACTCCGGCAACAACACGGTTGTCAGCGGCGGCGAGATAAACATCGCAAAATGCTATGAAGGTCTTGAAGGTCAGACGGTAACGGTCAGCGGCGGCAAGGTAACACTTACGTCATCGGACGATGGAATCAATGCCGCAGGCGGCGACAATCAGGGCGTGGGCGGAGGCTTCGGCCCCGACTCATTCTCAGCCGACAGCAAAGCTAAAATCACCATAACAGGCGGCGAAATACACGTCAATGCAAGCGGCGACGGACTTGACTCGAACGGTGATATTGAAATATCGGGCGGTACGGTTTATGTATACGGTCCTACAAGCAATGGTAACGGCTCGCTTGATTATGAAAATAACGCTGTGATAACAGGCGGTACGGTAATTATGGCAGGCTCAAGCGGTATGGCTATGAACTTCGGCTCGGAGTCAACGCAAGGCTCAATACTTGCAAGCACAGGTAACGCAAGTGCAGGAACAGCAGTAAAGCTCACCGATTCAAGCGGAAACGTAATTGCAGAGTTTACACCCACTGTATCGTTCCAGACCGTAGTAATAAGCACTCCGGATATTACTTCTGACGGAACATACACACTTACAGTAGGCGACAGCACGCAGGATATCACCATGTCCGGCTGCATCTACGGCAGCGGAATGGGCGGCGGCTTCGGCGGAGGTCAGCACGGAGGAAACGGCGGATTTGGCGGAGGTAACCGTCCCGGCGGTAATAATCATGGCGGCTTTGCCGGAGGCAATCCTCCCGATATGAACGGCGGTCAGACAGCCACCGCATAAGACAGCAAGTTAAATCAATATATACCTTACAGTGAAAATCCCTCCGGACTTTTGTGCCCGGAGGGATTTGCTATTATTTTAGTCTGGTATAATGTGGTATTTGACTTTTCTTGCTTTGAACCAACAATATTTGTTGCTGAGTTCTAAGGGACTGATACCGTCACAATCATAGAAGTAGATAAAACCGTCTTCAATAGCCATTGACGATTCAGACCGGTAAGGGTCTTCATAATCGGGATTCCGACTTTCTGTGCTGTATGATACATCATTTTCAAGCCACATCTCTATTTCACAGCCCCACGCCCCTTTATTCGCCCGTTTCTTAAGCCTTATTCTTCGTAAGGTTCAATCAGCCGTTTTCCCGAGTCTGTCACCTGATAATACTTATCGTTTTCCGTATCAACCATAAGTATCGGAATAACTCTGCTGTCGAGAACAGTGCCGTCTATGTAATAGTGAGATTCTCCGTCGAAATAAATGTCGTGGAAGAACTTGTCGCCGGATATTTCGGCGGTGCCGACATGACCTGCGACTACTTTCATATCAAGCCCCTCGATTTTGCCGGTTTCAGCGGGATATTTTGAGGTGAATACATCTTCTGATGTTTCCCATTCCCACATATCACCCGCTTCTTCATCAATACCGGCGTGAACGAAAATCGTGTTTCCCTCCACATAATACAGCGGAAGGGAAGAGAGCCAGTTGATATACTCATCATCATCGCTCTCATCCTCCCACTCTTCTATACGGGCATATACAGAATTGTTGCTTATGGTTGACGATCCGTTGACTACCCATTCATCGTGGTTGCCGAGCAGAGCAATAATTCTGTCCGAACCGAAACGTTCCCGGAGCTTCATTATCCTGTCCAGAACACCACGGTTATCCGGACCGCCGTGAATATAATCGCCGAGAAGAACGAGCTTCGCCTTGCCCTGTTCTATATCATCGAGAACAAGTGAAAGTGCGTCCTCAAATTCCGCAAGGCAACCGTGGATATCACTCATACAGTAAATTATCATTGTAAACTCCTTTCACGAGCCGCATTCTTTAGCGTAAGAGTATATGCAACAGCATACAAAACACTGAGATTAATCATTCATCATTCTCTTTGTTCTTTTTCAAATACAAAGGAGCCGGACAAAGAAATGTTGAACCAAGGCATAACCAAACAATGCCCATCGATGTATTGTTTCTGCCAAAAATAAGGTCTGCATTTGAACCGATAAAATAGTGTGGAAATTGCTCAACAAAGTCAAACAGTTTATTGAATACCTGTGCATTGATTGTCATAGGAATATGCTGTTTATTAAAGACGATGCAGTGTTCATTATAATATCCATAAGGATAATACTGCATGAACCAATCTTGAGATGGAATTTGTCAAGGGGTTTTTATGCAAAAAAGCACGATTTCATAAAAATGATTCAAATACATATCATCCAAACAGAATTGAGAGAATAGTAGCCTTCAATAATATGCTAATGCCGCCGAGCGTAACCAGTATAGTTATGCTCGGCAGTAAACTTATTTAGGGATTGATGTACTTTCCTTCAACGATGAATACGCCATCGGTTAAGGGCTTTTCATTGTCGGGTTTACGCAGGATACCACGGCGAATCAGCTCATCTGTAATATATCCAATGATCTGATGCAGATAACAGCTAACCCACTGATTGATCTGATCGTGTAGGTGTTTCGGAACGAAATTTTCAAAATTATTGCGCACAGTTACGATCCACTCCGCAAGGAGATCATTGAGCTTTTTATCAGTCATCTCAAACAGTGAAACAAATTTTCCAAACTGCTCTGCGGTAAAGTGCGGGAAGTTTAAGCTAAAGCCTGCCTCTGACTTTATAAGCAGATTTGTTTCGATAAGATGTGCGGCATCTTCTTCGGAAAGAGCTTCTTTGGACACAACACCGTTTACACTGTTCTGTGGTATGCCATTTGCACACATCCAGCGCATCCCTTTGTTATGGTAAATGTTGTAATCAAAATACTTACTGATCCAATAGTAATAGATATGCGACGGAACTTTGTACTCGCTGCCGCTGTCGTCTCCTGCAACATTGCATCCGGAATTATACTCTGCACAGTTTTCCGATTCATCGACCGTTTCTTCTACGATAAACCAACCGTAGCCCCCGTCTTTTCTCGGCGGATACGGACCGTTTTCAAGCTTCAAGCGGTTGTTTTTTACATCGCTGATTTTATGCCTGAGCAGATACGGAACGACGATATATCCAAGTCTTCCTATGCCGAAATCATTGCCGTAAAAATCTAACGCGCTGATTTTATTTTCCGCTTCTCTTAGTATAACTTCGAATTTGTCCGCAAGCATACTGACTACCAATGCTGAAACGTCTTCGGTCTGCTTTCTGTCTTTCAATCGAAAGATAATAAAATTGGTTACATATTTGTTACCCACCTTACAGATAGCATCCCCATATTCAAGGCGGGGGAGTTCATCCTCTATATACATTGTAGGAATACCCGTACTGATACTGATCTCCTCTACTGTCAAAGGCTTTTCATAAGCTGCGAGGCAAATAGCACGGGAAATCTGTGTATGAAGATATGCGTCGGAATCCATATTACCGTTACAAGTTCCGGTATTCCAATTAATTCTCTGATAGACCTTATCCATTTTATCTTCTCCTATCCTATCTCTGATTTTTTGGCGTCCTACGTTCAGTCGCCATTTGATTGTGGTTTCGGGGAGAGAATACTTTTCGGCAAGACTTCTGAGTGACAATTTGCCAATATAGTAGTCCACAAAAATATTTTTGTACTCGGAAGATAACGTGTGCAAATAGCGAAACACCGTTTCATATTGCTCCTGTGTGTTGTCCTCATCGACATTGGAATAATCAGCAATGTCAAAAAGTTCATCTTCGCATGACAATACGATTTGATTTTTATTCCGATTGTCAATAAACCGGGCATAGCGGTTATGAGCAATACGCCAAACCCATGCATCAAGCGATTCGATTTGATATTTGTTCATTCCTTCAAGGATATGACAAATGATCTCACTCGCAAGATCCTCGGCATCGTAGCGGTTGGATAAACGCTTATAACAGAAACGAAATATCGGTTCGATGTACGGGATAATTTTGTTCTCGTCCAAGTTTTTCTCCTCCTTTCTTTTGGGACGCAATCATGATTACACCCTTATAGTGCATCAAAATCAGTTTGGATAGGTAGTTTTATGAAAATTTTTATAATTTATAAAGGAAAGAGAGTAGTGGCGGGAGATAAGAGGACGCTCCATCCAACCGATACTTGTATATTCCTTCTTCCTCTTTGACAGTCAAACCAGTCATTTATACAATAGTATTCACAAATACCGATATCATTTTTAATATCGTTTTCTATACTTGAAAAGGCCATGTTCAGTGTCCATTCCAACCAATCGTCTTCACTCGTTTTTTTAATTTCTGTGATATTGGTGGGAGAACCGGGAAGATGTTTAAATGATTTGAGAAAATTCTCAAGACATGAATGTATGTTCACAATATAACTCTTGCTAATCCTACACATATAGTCTTCTGTAAGAGTAGACACATTCAGATTTACGCTTTGGGCTAAGCCTTGCAAATTGTTCCTTAAATCCAAACTATGCTCTTTTTCTGTAATTCTAATTGATAGTTCTACATATTGATTCGTGTCATTAACATATCCTAATTCTTTTTTGAATACGGACAAAAGATTCTCGCTCATCATAATACGCCCTTACATATAAAAATACATAATAATTATAGCACAAGAATGTAAAAATTTCTACCATTTTCACGAATTAACGTAAAAAGAAGGAGTGCATCGGTTAAAAAGCACTCCCGTTGAAATTTTAGCGCTCCCAACTGTCTCTACTTTTCTTCTTATTCTGTTTCTGCTGCGCCTGCTGTTGCTGTTCATGCCGCAGAAATTCCCGTACGGATCGTACTTCCGTTTCCTCGTGGAGCAGATCTGCCACGTCACGCTTGCTGTCGTGCATCATCATCGGATCGTATTTCTCACCGTAGGCGGCTTTCACCTTATCAATGGCAGAGCGTTCCTTTTCCTCACGGACGGCAAGCCGTGCATCCATCAATCCGCTTTTCTTGCCAAAATAAAAGTTTTCTGCATATTGTCCGATTTTTGCGATTTCTACTGCACCAATCTGATTGTTATTGTAATAGCTGTCAATTGCCGTTGCAATCAATGTTTCAAATGCAGCAGAAGAAGAAATACCGCTTCCACCAAGTACATTTGAAGTTGTATACATATCAAATCCGGAAATTTCTACACCTAAATCCTTAAAGCGAGCTGCAATCCCTCTGACAATTTCAGAAGAACCTTTTTCACCGATATGAACATCCAAATCGTCCAGTGAAACTGCAAATTCATCGTATCCCTCTGATTTAATTCTGATGATGTTTTCATCATGAAATGCTACAACACCGATAACATCTAAGTCAACTGCTCCTGCAATGACACAGCCATGTTGATGATCGGTATGATTACCGCCGATTTCTGTTCTACCCGGAGCAGAATAAACGTGTATATCATTTCTATTCGGATACAGTGCTGTGAATTTCTCCACAGCACTCATATATCGTGATTCCTGACTTTCTATATCCTGTGGCTTATAAATATTTGCGAAGATATTATCAAATCCACCACAAGTAACATTGTCTTGAAAATCCTGTATTTTCATTGCTTCCCTTTCTTCTTACGATCTTAAGGGCATAATTACAAATTCCAATTTCATCGGCTGATCTGCATGGATTCTGTACTCCTCATGCACCGGTGCACCCCAGGAATCATCGCCGCCGACACCCATTTGCTTTGCAGCGATTCTGACCCATGTGTAGCGAACACTTGGAAGTTCATCCGGATGCATTGCATTTTCGAGTTCATAGGCACTGTATGGCAGTACGTTCATTTCAAACGGAGCAGATGCCTTTTGGAACGTCAGACCATGTTGCATATCATCATGGACAGAGAGCGTTCTTACACCGGTACGATTGCCGCATTCCTGCGGATTGAGATAGCCGGAGAGATTTTCTTTTGCCGTAGATTTCCATAATCCCAGTCTTGCTCCTTTGCATCGGTCGCTGTAATTTTCATCAGGGCCGAGTCCGTAATACTGAAAATTGCAAAGCTGTTTTTTCATCTTGAAGTCCAATGCAAGAATCGGCATATCGGACATACCGCTTACTCCTGCATAATTTACACTTACGCCCAGCTTTCCGTCAAAGTGTGCGGTATAGGTTACAGTAAACTCAAAAGTCGGAATGCAGGCAGCCTGATATGTGAATGTGATTTTCAGAGCATCTTCCTGTTCCAGCCATGAAACGGTTTTATACTTTGCAAATTTGCCTGCGACATACCACTGTGCAAGATTGTACGGCTCGGAAGCACCGGTGTCATTGTCTGTCATCGCTCTCCAGAAGCTGACCTTTGGTGTGCGTGTGATATATTCATAATCATTGTATTTCAGAGAACTGATGCCGCCCTCTTTTTTGTCGAACATCATGGAGAAGTTTTCTCCGTGAACGCCAATGATAACATCGCTGTATACAATCGTTGGCTTTTGCAATGTGGTTTCCGGAATCTGATTATCTTTCACTTCAAACACTTCCTGAGCAAAGGCAATTTCGTGCCCTGCATCTGCCCATAGTGTCTGATCTGCGGTAACGGCGGAAACATGATAAACATATTCTCCTACACTGTCTATTTTGTGAAGTGTCAGTTTCTTTGTCTTGCTTTCTCCGGCAGGAACATTCAGAGAAAATGTATCGGATTTCAGAACAACGCCGTTCTTTTCCAATCGTACAACAAAGGACAAGTTGTTTGTATCTGCAAAGAGATTTCGATTTTCTACGGTAAGCATTCCGTTTTGAATAGACATTCTGATGTTGGAGTAAAGAGCCTTCATTTCCTGAACCTTTGGAGAGTAGGTTCTGTCAGCATAGATCACACCGTTGGTGCAGAATCCGTAATCGCTTGGTCTGTCCTCAAAATCTCCGCCATAAGCCAGAACTGTTTTCCCGTCGTCATTTTGGGTTTCGATTGCCTGATCGATGTAGTCCCAGATGAAACCACCCTGATAAGCCTCATATTTGTCCTCAAGGTCAGTGTAAAGGCTCAAACCGCCAAGAGAATTGCCCATAGCGTGCATATACTCACAACTAATATACGGTCTGCCGCTGTTCTGTTTCAGGTATTCTTCCACTTCCTGCGGTTTTGCGTACATACGGCTTTCCATATCCGTGATGAAATCATACTGATTGTCCGGAACTCTTGTAACACCCTCATAGTGCACCAGTCTTGTCGGGTCTGCGCTTCTGAAATATTCCGACATTGCAGCAATATCTTCTCCGCAGTAGGATTCGTTTCCGCAAGACCAGATGAGAACGCTTGCGTGATTCTTGTCCCGTTCGTACATTGATTTTGCTCTGTCCAGCACAGCTTCTTTCCATTCCGGAAGTGAACCCGGCACATTCCAAGACGGATCTGTTGCACCAAGCTTCTGCCATGTACCGTGTGTTTCCAGATTGGTTTCATCAATCAGATAAATGCCGTATGCATCGCAAAGCTGATACCAAAGAGAATTGTTCGGATAATGACAGGTACGAACTGCATTGATATTGTTTTTCTTCATGAACCGGATGTCAAACAGCATATCTTCCTTTGTGATTGCTCTGCCTGTTTTCGCATCAAATTCGTGTCGATTGATACCTTTGAAAATAATACGTTTTCCATTCAGGCACATGATTCCGTTTTTCAGTTCAAATCGGCGGAATCCAACCTTGGTTCTGCTGACCTCGATTTCATTTCCGCTTTCGTCTGTCAGAATCACTGTAAACGTGTAGAGATTCGGTATTTCGGCACTCCAAGGCTTGCTATTTTCAATTGTCAAGTTTACAGATTCCTTTTCATTGGATTCTGCAATGACCGTTCCATTTTCATCTGTCAAGATCGATTTCACAGAACACTTGCCCGCAATATCCAGCGTTGCAGAGAAGATACCATTTGTACCGTCATAATCTGCAATCACTCTCATATCACGAACATGGGCATACGGTGCCGCATAAAGGAATACGTCACGGAAAATGCCGGAGAATCTCCAGAAATCCTGATCTTCCAGCCAGCTTGCAGAACTTCTTTTGAACACTGCAACAGCAAGTTTGTTGTTCTTTTCACGGATATATGGTGTCAGTTCAAATTCAGACGGTGTAAAAGAATCCTCGCTGTAGCCGATAAATTCGCCGTTCAGCCAGACATACACAGCATTTTCCACACCCTGAAAAGAAATGAATACACGCTTGTTTTTCAGAGCATCGTTCAAGTCAAAATATCTGACGTAGCTGCCGACAGGGTTGTCCTTTTCAGAGATAAACGGCGGACGGAGATGCTCCTGTCCCTCCCAAGGATAAATGGTATTGACGTACTGCGGTTTGCCGTATCCCTGCAATTCCATGTGTCCCGGAACCTGAATGTTGTCAAAATTGTCAGTGCTGTTGCTTTCTTCATAGAACTTTTGCTGCCATTCAGACGGATTCTTTGCCCACGCAAATTTCCAGGTGCCGTTCAGATTCTGAATCAGAGAGGAATTGTCTGCATCGGCTTCAAAATGGTTTGCATAGATTCTGTGGTCGGAATGTGCTGCGATTCTGTTGACTGCAAACACTTCCGGATTGGTCAGCCAGTCGAGTGTATATTTCATATTGTTCCCTCCATTTTAGTTCTGTGATTCCATCACAACTTCATTTTCGGATATTCCAAGTTTTTCTTTGATTTCCGCATTTGCCTTTTCAACATTCATCTTAGAAAGAATAAATGTGATGATCAGATCCAGTGCAAACGGAACGATCAGATACATAATGTGAAGCATATTGATAGCAGAATCAGGCTGTACTGTCAAAGTGCCCTTGAATCCGCTAAAGTCGAGCAAAAGACCGACAATTGCCGTTCCAAGTCCACCACCAATTTTTACACCAAGTGATGTGCAGGAGTACATGATTCCATCAACGTGCTTGTGTTTGGTAAGCCAGCTATATTCAGAGCATGATGCGATGACTGCATTCATATCACCTTGCCATGGACCTTGACCGAGTGCTGCAAGTGCTGTAAATGCAAGCATCAGCGGAATGTTTCCCATGTATCCGGCAACTGCTACCAGAAGTCTGCCAACTGTTGCTACCATGTAGCTGTATTTGTTCAGCTTATACATACCATTCCATTTTTGTACGATGGTAGGAGTGAAGATCAAGGCGATAATCAAAGGAATATTGATAAACCACGCAAACGTGCCGAACATATTCTCATCTGCGAGAACATATTTTGCATAGTATGTTCCAACACCGATCATCGCACCATAGAACTGCTGCAAAATGTAGGTTACTGTGATCATCACATAATATTTGTTGTGTACGAGAATTTTGAATGCTTCTCCAAAACTGTATCTGGTTTCTTCTGTTTTTGTTTCATTGTCTGCAAGTTCCTTATCAGAAAGTTCCTTTACAGAAAGAGCGGAAATTGTATTTACAATAAGACCGATAACCGCATAAATAATTGCGACTGTTCTCCAGCCATTTGCACCGCCGCCCATTGCTTCAACAAATTGGAATGTAACAGCCTGAATCAGGAGGCTTGTTCCAAATGCGAAGATAAAGCGATAAGAACCCATCTGAACTCTTTCCTTGCTGTTCTTTGTAACAAGAGCGGTCAGAGCAGAATATGCGATGTTGTTTGCCGTATAAAATACACTGTTAAGAAGTGTGTAGCAGATAAAGAACCATGCGTACTGAGCAAAATTATCCATGTTCATCGGGATTGCAAATACACCAATCAAGGTAATTGCACAGCCGATAAAACCATAAAGCATCCACGGTTTTGCCTTGCCCATTTTCGTATGTGTCTTATCAATCAACGTACCAAAAATGATGTCTGTTATTCCATCAAAAATCTTCGATACAGCAATGAGAACGCCAATAACACCTGCGTTTAATCCAATCGTATCGGTAAGATAGATCATTATGAATGATGTCAGCAATGCATAGACAATGTTCCCTGCAACATCGCCGGAACCATAACCGACTTTGTTATACCACTTTAAGTATGTTTTTTCTTTGCTCATAATGAGCTCCTTTCATTGTTTGTATGCCCACATGGACAGAATTTTCCCATGATGAATGATACGAACTGCTTTTCATCTTGCAAAAACGAAATAATGCCATCGTCAGAATAGATGATTATTTTTTTGAGCATAAAGAATTTTTACTGAATTCAGCATGGAATTACAATGAAAGACGTCTTTTTTTAATTCTTTCCTCTCATTTCTTAATTCTATTATACCACACAAAACGGCTTAAAAAATACACAATATTATAAAATATATGCACAAAATTTAGGATTTTTCTTGTGACCAGTGATCAGGTGTGATATACTATATTTATAGAAGCAAGGAGGTGCTTTTTATGTTTATGAATGTTGCCTATTTAAACAACTCTACATCTACTGTAGTGGATAATACGAAACCTTTGATTGTAACAAGCTGTGGAAATTATCGTGTGAAAAATCGTTCTGAAGTTGTAACACATCGTCCGAAGGGAAGAAAAGATTATCAGCTTTTATATATTGCCTCCGGAAAAGGACATTTTTTCATTCACGGAGAAGAAAAAACAGTTTCAGCCGGAAATATTATTATATATTTGCCGGATCAACCACAGGAATATGTTTATTATCGTGAAGATCAAACCGATGTTTATTGGGTGCATTTTACCGGAAATGAAGTAGAAGAAATTTTAAAGTATTACAATATCAACCTGCAAAATAATATTCTCTATATCGGAACATCTCCCGATTATCAGTGGTTATTTGGTCAGATGATTCAGGAATTGCAGCTTTGCAGACCACGGTATGATGAATTGATTTCTTTGCAGCTGCGAAATATTTTTGTTTTGATAAGCCGTGCAATCATGAGTGCAAAGAAATTCAGCAGCACAAGTGAAAAAGAAGTTGCTTTTGCGATGCACTATTTTCGTAAGAATTACAACACAGAAATCAGCATTGAGGAGTACTCCGAATCCAGAGGGCTTAGCAACTGTTGGTTTATTCAGTGCTTTAAAGAAATCACAGGTTCCAGTCCGCTGCAATATATCTTAAAGCTGCGAATCTCCAACGCACAAAGTTTGTTAGAAAATACGTACTACACCATTACTGAAATTGCAAATATGGTTGGATACACCAATTCGCTTTATTTCAGCAGACTGTTTCATAAATACATTGGTATGTCACCAAAAGAATATCGAAAAGTAAAACTCAAAGAAAATCTCAGGGAGTAAAAAACAAAACTCGTTTGGTTAAAGCTAAACCAAACGAGTTTTTGTTGTATAATAAAACTTGACACCCACGCTCAAAAGAATATACTAAAACGAGGAGGGTGACGAACAGGTCAGAAGCAAAGAAATACGCCACTTTCAACCTTTATTTATCTTTCCTTGACATCACCACCACGCACTCCACGTGGCACGATTGCTCCAGATTGATGTCGAGTGTGTAGCCAAATTCGCGTTCGTTCGCGGGAATTTATCAAAGCGTGTTTTTTTCATAAAATACACCCATTTTTACTCTTGTGCGTTCTCGGAAACAGGTCAATGCACTTGCTCCTACCTATAATATGCAAACACACAGTTTTGCTGACCGCTTCAAGACCTCGCTCTGACGGAACAAGTATGAAATCCCATCGTCTCAACCTTAATTCTTCCCGTGACAGAATTTGTACTTTTTTCCGCTTCCGCATGGACATGGATCATTACGTCCTATCTTCTTTGGCCAGTTTGCTCTTTCCTGAACCATAAGTGGTATTTTGTCATCATACATAAGAGAAAGTTCTCTTAGTCGATACAGGTATTCTGAAACACCCAATAAGGCCTGAAACATGTGCATTGCTTCATTTTCAAATTCGAGAAGGTATTCCGTTTTCTTTATGGTTCTGTCTTTTGGATTTGGAATGTAAGTAATAACCTGACTCACCGCGTCATATTCAACATCATTGTGTCCAATCGCATTTCTCAGTTTTGCATTTACTACAACATCCAAGAAATCGGTGTAGACTTCTGTGTTCAAGCAAAAATGATACCTTGATGCCTTTGTGAGCTTTATATAATCCTCTAAAGAAGATACATTCTTTTCCAAAGGATTCATCGAATTCGCGTCAGCCCTGTATTTTATGTTATTAAGAGCGACCGGGATAACAAGCAAATTACCAAGGGCTTCATAAACATCCAAATAGAACTGTTTTACATTATCAAAGCTACTTGTTGTCGAGCCTTCAACTTCAAAATCAAAAGAATCATCTTTGCAATACTGTAAAGCGAGAGCAGGAATGAGGCGCTGGTATATTTTTATAAAATCATCATAGACCTTATATATCAAATCCTGTAGCTCCTCAAAATGATAACCATCATGTGAATTTAAGAAGTCTACTAAGCTCTTCAGCTGAACAGAGTCCAGTTTCATAATTCCTGCACTAAAAGAGAGATTATCCAAGATATCTTTTTTGAGTGCAGAATAAAACCCATGAACCTCAATCATATGAACAGCTCTCAATACCTCAGACTCATCTCTGCACTGAAAGTATTGTCTGGAGAATTCCTTTTGTATCTCCTGAACAAGGTATTCACTATTACTTCTGAAGAGGTCAATGATTCTTTTATAGCTCTTCCATTTCTTTTCTGTTGCTTTAAGCTGTGATACCGCTTTTCCGAACTGCTCATATGAATCATCCGTCTTCATACGATTCATATAGCGGATAAACGGAGTAATGACGACTTCTTCCAACTCCGCTGCTTTGCCTTGTTTCACGGTCGGAAATTCACCAGAGCATTCAACCATGTAATCAGCTTCAGCATCCGGGATTTCATCCGCATTGTCAAAAGAAAACTTTAGCCCCGGTCGGTCTTGTCCTATCTTAACGCTGCCAGATAAGGAAGTACCACATTTACCGCAAGCCACAACAATAGGATGTTCTTCTTGCCATCCAACCTGTAATCGGACTCTGGTAATACTTCCGCAAACCTGACATTTTATAAATGTATTAAAAACCATGCATTTTCTCCATTCATATTATCAAGCATTAAATCGCCTCAACCTTTGACGGCTCCGCAAGTGCATGGGATTTCATTGTCGTAGCCCTAATATGCCTCTGCTGGGATCGATGATCCATCTCTGACAATCTTGATTGTTCCATCATCAGAAATTTCTATTACAGAGACATCTTCAAGCAAATGCCCATGTGCCCGAACATAATACTCAGCCAGTGTTTCCTGCTTGCCACGAAACACTGCTTTTTTCATACAAAGCAGCTTCTTTGTCCCAGAAGGCAGAAAGCCAAAGTAAAATACAGCCTCGTCCAAGCCCATCAACTTTGCGCTCGGAACATTCCCGGAATCAGTCCACGTATAACATTTGCATTCAGCCACGATAGACCTGTCTGCATTGGCAAGATCAAACTTGTGCTCCTTTGGCGGTCTGCCGATGGGGATTGCTGCTTCTTGCTCAAAATATGTATTATATTTTTCTTTGAGAATCGTTTGAACAAATTCTTGGAACTTGCGTCCAACGTGCGGATTCTCAGAATTTAAATTTGCCATCAGTGCTCCTCGTCCTGAGTGGACTATTGCCAATCTACCGTTATATACGGCACAATCAAATCGTAGAACTTCTTTGACCATTCTGCATGGAACTTTGCCATCTGCGGCCAGTCATCCTCGTTTTCAATGCTCACATTATCAAGCTGAATAAATACCTTCGAGGATTTGATATCATCTCCACGGTTCCACTGAAGCTCCGTTCCCAGCTTCGATTCAATCTCGCTCTTATGCTGGTAAAGAGCATCAAACGCTGCTTTATTCTCTGATCTCTCCGCTCTGGCAAATACGACCTCTGAACGTGCAGAGTCAAAATTCGCAACACAGCAGAGGTAGAAACCTCCAATGCCAAAGAAGCCGTTTATCCAATTGTCCGTACTCGGATTTACATTGCTGAAAGAGCCGGGATTACCATGAGCCTCATGGATTTGTGTTAGGGCATACGTCCAGTAACGTTTTCTGATCTCAAACCTCGTTTCAGAGGAATCACCGCTTATACTGAGATGCTCTCCGGCATTAGATAATGCTGTCGTGATCCGGTCAAAATGGTCGATGATCCAATCAAATATTTTCGGCTGCTCTGCTGGATTGAATACATCAGCCTTCTCCTCAATAACGATGGAACGTGTTGTACCTGTCGATTTTGAGCATTCCCAATTTAGGTTCTCATCAAATTCGGCCTCAATCTGGTCTTTTAATTCCTTCAGACGGTTATAGGTATCCACATTATAGGTGTAGATGCCCATCTTGATTCGTTTACCATAGGGAATAGAAAAGAATAAGTGATATCCGTTCGCGCCTATGTGCACATCGTAATATGTACGACCAGCAGCTTTCTGTTTTGCTATATCACTTGATCTGCCGTGCTCATAAGCATAGTTTACGAATGCTGTCCAGAATTGCAGTTTTTGATCATCTCCGGAGCCTTCTGCACTTTTCTCGGATTTCGGTACGTTTGCCGATACTTCCTCCAACTCCTCCGGGATTTCTCGTCCATCTTTGACGAACGAAATGCCAATCAGCTTTTCCAACTGTTCTTCGTCGAATTGCAGGTTCCAGCGTTCCTGCATGAAAACGAGGAGCTTTTCAGTTCTGCTGTATATCTCAAATGCAGTCCAATCCTGCAGTTTGGATACCTCTATCTCTGAGTGAGATCCATTCTCGTACCCGCGACGTCCTGTGGTTTTGGAATGCTTCTTATCCTCAAAACTATCATTCTGCAAAGCCGAGTTTACGCTCTGAGACAACGGCAGAAGGTTCCCAAGTGCTCCGGAAAGCATCTTGATTTCTGAATCCTTAAACTGCCGGTACATATTACGCCAGTAATACTTCGTCGGTGTCTGAGGGAGAATATGCTCGATAGACACTTTATCCTTCTCGGACTTTGTAAACATTGACCACGTGCAGAAACGATCTATATTATTTTTCTCTGCCAGCTTAGCCTCATATTCATAAAAGAAGTATCGTAGACTGTTCCAGTCGTAATAGCCATTCCCTGTAGAAAAATATTTCTCAATTCTGGTGACAAAGTTCTGCGTGGCAAAATCGATATCGTTCGTTGTCCTGTCATATATTTCTTTGCAGAGCTCATCAACATCCGTTTCTTTCACATACACCTGACGTGCAGCTCTATAATAATCACTGCTGCCATAGGATGCATTAAAATTACCCAAGCGAAATGCAACAAAGATAAAGCGCTCAACTGCTTCAAAGATTTTAACTCTGCTGTTTGCAGAAATATCCCGCCGACTGATGACCGCAGTAACTAGCGGCCTGAAATGTCCGATGCCGATACGGTTAAGCCTATCGACTCGTTTTTGCTCTTCAGGAGTAAGATTAGCACTTTCAAATGGGAAATAGGTGCCATACCAGTACTTCGCCATATCTTTGAGGCTATTGACATAGTCCTCGATTTCTTTTGGCTGGAGTTTGGATACCTCTATGATTTCCTGTTCTTCTGTTTCAGTAACTTCCGTGTCGTCTGCATCAGTGACATCATCGCTGATAACCGACTCGGCCTCTGTCTCAACCAGAACAGGTGCCTTTTCAAATATGCCCTTTGAAGAGAACTTGCTTAGCAGGAATTTGATGTAGTCATCGCCACGTTTACGGGAATACCTGAAGTAGATAATCCAATGGGCACGCAAAAAGTCATCATCGGAAAGAGGAACACTCTTGTTCCTGCCAAGCTGATAGTAGACTTCCTTCCAAGTGTCATTTATCTTCTTACGGAGGGCAGACTTGTCCTTCTCGTCAAACACCTCATCATCATAAAGCGTGGTTAAATAGATTAGTCTGTTTTTCAACAATTCAAGATTCGTCAGCTTCTTACCACGATTGTTCATGGTCTCGAAAGCTACAAACACATCGTAATCATCGTCGATTTCATGGAGATTAAACATCAGGCGCTGGGTGAGCTTCTTGTACAGAGTATTTACTGCCTCAAGTCCGCCTTCTCCGGACTCCTCATATAGCTTTCTGATGTTCTCTGCAAAAAAGTTCTTTGCAAACTTCAGATTTTTTGTATAGTAAGTCTCATTCACTGCACCGGAATACGGCTCATCGAACACCTTATATTTCATGTATTCCGCGCTGGGATTATCGACCTCATAGCCAAAAAGGTATGTTGTTACTACTCCATTCGGCGGTCTTTTTCGGCAGATGTATTTTGAGACGATCTCTTCGACTGTTTCATACCCCAGCGTGATTTCCTTATCAGACTTGCCCTTGTTCTCATTCAAGCCGCGCACGAATCCCACAATCTCGTTCAAGAGAATGACAAACGTGGTGATGCGCTGCTGACCATCGACTATATGGCAAGGCTTATATCCGTTCTCGACCAGCCACAAGTCCTCGCCCCAACTGACGGTCTCCTTGCATTTTAGAGGCTTAAGGGACAGGAGACCTGTATAGTGATAGCGGTCAGCCTGAAGATTTACAAGGTCATCCCAAAAATCCACCAACTGTTGCTGCAACCATGCATAGCCACGCTGATAGTCCGGTATCAGGAATAATCTATTTTGAAAGAGCAGCGACAATGGCTGCAGCTCATTTGCCATAATGGAATGCCTCCTTATTCGATAACTCCATCCGTATCAAAGATGTGATCGAGTTCGTCTGTATTTATTGCATGAGAGACTTTATCACGAATAGCTGTTTTAGACATATCCAGCCTCTTAAACTGATTCTTTCCGATTGCATCCTTGCTCATGCGGATGAGCTGAATTCTTCCAACTCCCGGATTCTGGCGTGCGTATTCAGCAAAGCCCTTAGCCTTGCCAAGGTTATCTTTAAAATCTGGGCTGTGAGGCTCAAGGATATCAATTACATACCCAACACGCTCATCTCTTCTTACGACAATGAAGTCCGGATAAGTCGGCTTGATTTCTCCATCGATTTCATACGGAATGCAGAGTGCCCATGAGCCTCTGGATGGATTACGAATCCAGCATACAAAGTCCGGGCGCTTCTCCTCCGTCTCGATGAGCTCGGCTTCCCATCCGTTCAATTTCAGCTTTGCAGTTCCAGTCGCTTCACTGACAAAAAGATGATCTCTGTATTCCTTACCACCAACCTCATGAGGAACCTGTATAGTTTCTGGCAAGCGGAAATTGTGCTTGCTGACAGAATCACCATCAGAGACAATACTGTCATATTCTTTGCGGATTTTCTCTGATTCTATGGTGGCAATGTATCTTCTATAATCGTCATTCAGGCCGTGAAAACGGGTCTCCGCATAGGAATGCAACCGGTTCATACACTCTTCATCTGCCACAAAGAGAATAACGTCAACTTTAAATGCCGTCAGATCAGACATATCCATATACTTGTTTCCATAGGCCATACCGATGCCTTCTCGACCGAGCTTTACGTCGGCAATCTGAAATTGCCGCTCGATATCAGTATCCGTCGTCGTGAACATATCATGCACCGAATAATTGTCCACGGTTTCTCCAAAGGCATCAAAAATTTGAGTTGCCAGTTTGAACTGCTTGACCTGCTGTATAAGATCGTCATATTTCCCGTCTGCCTTGAGCCCTTCCGCATAACTGTGAATCATCTCAACAATCTCATCCTGAACCTCCCGGATGGCCTCACGGTGTAATTTGGACATCGTAAGCAGATGTGCCATCCTATACAGAGATTTCAGGTAGTCATTGATCCTGAGCGCTCTAACGTTATAGGAAAGCAAACCTGCATCATTTATAAATTTCATAACCTCTTCACGGTCAAACAGATCTTCCTCTTCAGGAGTTTCCGTTTGAGCCGTCTGCTGACTTCCCGCAGCATCATTATCGGACTGTGCAGCAGTGTCCGATGGTTGTGGTGTAACCGGTGCAGACTGAGCGGGAGTCGTTGTATCTGTGCTCGACTGTGTTTGGATTTGCTCTGTCGTTTCAGCCTGTTTTGCTTCTTCGCCAGTGACTTGAGGCTGTGCTGTCGGAGTAGAGTCGACAGCTGGCTCTGTTACTCCGGCAGACTGCTGTTCGCCTGCGTTCTGCCCAGAGAACACATCGAATAGAGTCATCTGTCCCGGCGCCTGCTGCTCTTCCTTTTTCTTCTTCGGCTTGACAGTCAGCGTTTCAAATTTCTTTCCAGACAGGGACTCGCCATAAATATCGGTCGGAATATCTCCGCCTTCTGTGCTCTGCAAGGCTTCCACAACGTCCTTGACGGTATCCTCATTGAAGTACGGCAAATAGAGATGCACGTCGTTCAAAACGTCGTCCACCCGAATATGCATCTGCATAGGCGTTCTTACCATTCGACCGAGAAGCTGCGCTATGTATGTGGCGTCGTTAGCATGCTTAAAGGACATCATGGTCTCTGCTCGCGGGCAATCCCAGCCAGTAGAAAGATTCTCTTTGAAGAATACCACGCGGATGTTTCTGTCCTCGGCGATATTAGAAGGCTCTTCATAACGCACATCGAGTCCATTGACGGTCAATGTGGCCGTCGTGCCACCGAAAGTATGAACCACTTGTCCACTTTCCAGCTTAAAGCCGGTACGTTCCTCGATCTTTGCAATACAGTCGTCCAGATTGGTATCCGTCAGAGCCTCACCGGTTCCGTTCAAAACCTGAATGATCAGGATCGGATTTACATAGGCGTAGTGCTGCTCAAAGCAATACTGCGTCCAGTGCTCCCACTTTTCCTTCCAGTCATCCGCAGCAGCCTGCAAAATGGCCATATCATTATTGACCGTGCCTTCTTCCGGATAGGTAATAACAATCCTATCTTTTAAAAGGCCAGAAGCTCGCACCTCATCCGTCGTCACGATAGACTTGTGAATTGTAGAGGATGTGCCTTCGACCAGCGCATTGAATCTCTGCGTGGTAGCGGACATGCCAATGACAACCGGCATGGGCGGAATGCCATCCGAATCACTGCCCTTGATGAACTTCTGCATGATCGTGGTGGCCTTGCTTGCCTCACGTCCCTGCATGCCACGGTGCGCTTCATCGATGATAAAGTACAACCGGTCGCTCTTTTCCCGGACAGTATTTGCAAGCGTCTGCCAGATCGTATAAGTCCTGCCATCGCCGTTTTTCGTGAGCTTGGAGGTAACCGACAGCTTCTGCGTATTTAAGAAATAAACATGACCATCCTCAAACACCTCTTTATCAAAGGATTCCTCCGAAACCGTGACACACTGCGACAGCTTGATCTTATCAGCCTTGGAGTCAATCTTTTGCTTTGACTGCTCGTTCAGCTGAGGCGAATCCGAGAGCCAGACGATGATTGCATCCGGCTGTTCCATATACTGTTCGTCGCCGAAAATAACAGCCTCAATCAACGCAGACATGATGATGGTCTTTCCAGCGCCAGTCGGTGCAGTGAAAGAAACCACCTGCGGTGCATGTGTTCTGTGATAACTGCCCATCGCCTCCGCAGTCTTCATGCGGATATCAGCAAGCGCTCTCTTCTGAAAAGGGAATAATTCTACTCTCATGGTTACCTCCCTGTGTTAATTCTGAAATTATCCAGATAGTCTCTATAAAGCTGATAGCAGTCTTTACCATCGTAAGTGCGGATCATCGACCGGTATGCTGTTTCTGAATCCGTTACAATGAATACTGTCTGGATTTCTGGATGCTGACTTAACTCCGCATCGAACTCAGAATAATATATTTCATCCACCAGAACAGCCATCTTGTTCTGCGGCAAAATCAGCATGTTCGGGAGATTATCATTTTCAAGAGCCGGGCACTTACCAACCGCTCCACCCTTCATCCAGAGCACCGGAAGCAGTTCACGGAATTGTCTGCCGAGTGCGACGGAGGTTTTATCAAGAAATGCGAGCTTGAAATATGCAGCATTTGATTTGAAACCGTCCGACATGGGAATTTCACTGCCTATATAGTTGCCCTTCAGCGATTTACCATTCACATCACGACCTTCAATAGAGCAAACGGTACGCGGCCAAGTGACATAATGCGCAATGCCCAGCTTCTCCCATTCCTCATCACCCGGTTTATAGCCCTGTTTCGTAAGAGATTTTGCCTCAGTCTCTGAAACCTCATTATTAGTAACGATGATACAGCGCCTTTGACCGCCATCCTCAGCATTCAACAGATTGACAGCATGGAGCGTTGTTCCAGAACCCGCAAAGAAATCTACAATAAGTGCGTTAGGCTTATTTGCTGTAACAAAACGAATGCAATCTTCCGTAGCGTAAAGACTCTTGGGATAACTAAATCTTTTTTCACCGAGCACTTTAGTGAGAAGATTGGTCCCATTTCGACTTGCATCATGTGCAGATATTCTCCATTGAGTTCCGGGTATTATAGAACGATATTCTGTATCAGAAATAATTGAACCATCTTCGCGATAACCAGAAATTTCATAGATGCCGGATTCAACCTTTTGGATCTCTCCTCTCTTTAAGTATGATATTGCCATTCCTCTCTCAGAAAACCGTCCGAGTTTAACATATCCCTTATCTATCAATCCACGCAAATTATCCGAAGACACCTGCCAGTTACCTTCATCACCATTGCTTCTTATTGGCCATATTGCAATAGTTTCATCGGGAGGGACGACTTCGTTTCTATCCTCACCATAGTAAGGCTCACCAACAGAGTGAATTTTTTTACCGTCTTTATACACGAATATTGGATAAAACTGGTTTTTACTATCCTCTCGCAGAACATGGGTGCCTGTTCTAATCAACATTGACCACATCAAATGTGTCGTTCTTGTATCTCTGCATTTAATCGCCATTCATCAGATAGCGGTAATCGCTGAATGGCTGCTTCTCCAAACAAAACATAAAAGATGTATTCATCTGTTCTTGCAAAGTTTACACCTCTACTTACACCTGCTGGATTAATTACGCTACTGACCATCTGTATAGATGCATCTGGAAACAACTCCTCCAGTAAGCATCCTAAATGTAGATATTCTTTCTCATCAATAGTAACAATTAGGACGGAGTCCTTGGGATTCAATAGCTTTTTTGCTATTTTCAAGCGCTTCTCCATCATGGAAAGCCACTTGCTATGACGATATGCATCCTTATCATCTACATAGTCATTGTTGTATTTCCAGTCTTTGGCACCGGTATTGTATGGCGGATCGATATAGATACAGTCCACCTTTTCTGCATAGAGATATTCCAGAAGTTGCAGCGCATGGTAATTGTCCGCCTCAATCAGTGTATGCCAAAGGCCGCTGTCCGGAGCATTCTCCACAGTGTCAATCGTTTCAGAGTTGGATAAATTGGCTCACCGAATTCTGCTATCGCAACAATCTCATCCAGCCTGAAGGTCTTTTGTTCATGAGTCTCACGCCGGTCGCAAAGTACGTCATCACCGTCAATCTTCATAACTGTATAAATATCACTGACATACCCTATCTTCAGAGCGACCTTGGAGCCAACACGAATCGGTACGTCATAAAGCGGCGTGCACTCTGGCAGATGTTCTTCAAACACTAATCCGAACTTCTTCTGCTTCAATAAGTTATTTGTCTCCTGCAGGATTCTCTCCTTAAGCGCCGGATCGTCAATCTGCTGGATCAGGTCTTGTAATAAAGCCATAACGCCACCTCATTCTTCCGTTATTGTTTTTTCCTTAATATGATAATCAATACCGTGCTCCTGACAGAAGGAAATCACTTCTGTTGCGCACTCATTGTAAAAATGCCTATGCCCTTCGTAGGCGTTTGCTACCTTACTATAGTTCGTTCTCCCGAAAATGATCCGATCTGTAAAAGATACCGCCTCAAGCAGTGCGTGCAGATCCTGCTCAACCATGTTCGGTGTTGGATACGGTTCCATACTTACCCATGTCTTACAACCGGCATCATGGAGTGCTCTCAATGCTGCCAGTCGATCTGCGCATGAAGCAGCGCCCGGTTCCATCTGTTCCCGATAGGCTTCATCCAAAGTGATCAATGTAATCCCGTATTCGTTTTCCGGAGAAAGCTCTGCCAATTCTATAGGTAGCAGACCCTTCGTCAGCGTAGTGCATTTGATTCCGGCCTCGTTCAGCTTTCGGATAGCCGCAATGCTCATCTGGGACACCTCTGGATATCCTTCCATGAACGGATCTGTGGTAAAGCAAAGCTGCACAGACTGAATCTTATCTCTGAGCCTCGGTATCTCTTTATCCAGCAATTCAAGCGTGTTTGATACAAGCACTGGCTCAAGCCAGCTCTCATAATCCTTTATTTGCCCGAATCGCTTCTTCATCAGGAATGCATAACATGGATATTTGCACCCATGAGCGCAGCCCTGCACGTGATTCATTGTGTAGTCACCATACTCTACCCCTGTTTGATAAAGCATGGATTTTCGTTCTATCGTCTTCAAGTTGTTTTCATCCTCCGCCTACTTGTTCTTCAATATGTAGTCTGCCATCCGCAGTGCAAGTCCCTGCGCTTTCGGGCTTTCACTCGCAATGGCAAAACAGAATAGGAACATCGGCGAGTTCCTGCTGTTTCTGAAAATCCGTGCATGCTTTGACACGCATGGAAAGATTGTCCCAAGCCGAGAGAGGATATACTCCTTTATGTGATCTGGATTTGCGTCTTTAACCATCCGTTTGCCATCGCTCTGTCCGGGCTCCGGAAATAGATCAAACAGCGTTATCTGGGGATCTTTCTTATAGAATTCCTCGCGCCATCCGGAATCTCCAAGCAATCGATCTACGCAATCCTCCCATTTATCGTACTTCCCGTTTTTCGGCAGCATCCGTTCAAGTGCCGAGAACGGAAACAGGTACCATACATCTATTGATTTCGTCTGCGCTACATTTTCAAGCGTAGTCCAATTTACCTGCGTCGCATACGGATCTAAAAACAGCAATCCTCTGTTAAATCTCCAATCTACATTGCTAATAATCTCCGCAAGCTTATCGTTCGCATCGCCGCAAAAAATTGTCACAATTCGCCTCATCTGCGGGAACTCGGAGTTTATCATATCTTGAAGTTCTCCCGCCTTCTGAGAGTCCGCTTCTATAAAATAGTAGTGATCAAACTTCTTTTCAGACGCCAGTGCACGCTTAGCGGAGCCCACGAGATACTGCCCGCCGTCGCTGGTTTCAATCTCGCCGGTTCCAGCAAAGGCGTCTATATAAATCTTCTTAAACTTCTGGTTTTGTAGTGCAATCAGGTATGCGTCCAGATAGCTGGTGAAGATATTCAGCTTCTCCTCAGTCCAATTGCCACCAAATTTCTGCGACGTTGCCATAAATTCCAATCACCTCATCTATATGAAACTCTGTCTCATGAAGAAAAAGAGATCACCGTTTCCTTCTTTCCTGTATCAGGATTCACAATCTGTTCGATCTTCGCGTCAAAGAAACCCGTGAGATCACTCTTTATCTCATTACGAAATCCCTCTGAAGGAAAAATCGGATGGTTATCCAAAAGTTCCCACATCTCATCAAGAGGCACTTGCTTACGGCCTTTCAGGCAGCGCTGTAGATATTTCGCGATGTCGATAACATGCAAACAGCTTTCATCTTCCTCTTCTGTAATCTCTCCGAAAAGGTTGAATGACAACTGCCTGTTCTCAACCGAATGTTTTGTCGAGGACTGAGCTCCGAAAACTTTCCAAGCACTCTTCTTGTAGAGCTTAAAGCCCTCTTTGTTGCTCGTGCAGTGAATCAGATTGTAGACGAGCGAATTCTGCGTGTTATAGAACGGAAATGCCGATACATAGTATCTGCGGGCTCCTTTTAGTGAATTTATGATTTCCTCCACTCTGGCCTCATAGGCCTTCTTGTCGCTTCCGTAAGGCACCAGCTTCTCAAAGTCTTCCAGATAAGTGTTCTCATACTTTGCCTTGGTCGTTTTCTTCTTGGCGCTTGTGATCGCCCGCACTGGATCTGAAACCATGTGATTAATCATAACTTCACCCCAGTTTTGAAAAAACGGCAGAAGTGCTTCCCAGTCGATGGTCGCATCATACGGATCGTAGAGCAGGAAATAATGCAGATGCCCGGTTCCATATAACTGTGGCCCGATAGTTCGAAGTAGCTCGTGCGCATCACTGTAGGACGTTACAATCTTAAAATTGCGCTCATCCTGTGGAAGATGCTTTTTCAACTCATCTACGCGCGCTTTATCCTTGTCATTTAAGTAAATGTGTATATTTTTCTCCGTGTAGGTTCTTGATGCTTCCCTTAGTGCTTCTGTGACGCGTACTGCTGTACCCTTCACCAATTGCCCGGCATCATCGGTATATACACCACTGTTGCACATGCAGTCTATAAAGATCAGCCCATTGCAAGACTCAGTCAGCAGCAACTTCTGCGCCCACGATTTTATATATTCCTCAATCAACTCAAATTTCTTGATCGTATGAGGACTTGCTTTACTGATTACGCTCTTTTTCCTGCCGGACATCATATCACTCCTCAAGTAGTTTCATTATCTTCTGTAGGGATTAGCTCCATGATGTCCCCAATATCACAATTCAGCGTTTTACACACTTTCATTAGAACTTCCATGCTTACTGTCTCTCCCTTCGAGAGCTTGGTTACCGAAGCCCAGCTTATCCCGGCAGCTGCCTGTAAGTCTTTCTTCTTCATGTCTTTGTCAATCAATATTTTCCACAATTTTTTATAACTAACTTCCACGGTAGTCACCTCTCGATTTTCAAAAACGTGATTTTTGCCACTGTACTTCCACAGTATAGCACAGATCCCTTAAAAAATCAAGAGTAATTCTTCACGTTCGCAAGAATTTTCTTTCATTACTATTGAAAAATCAGCGAATTTGTGTTATACTGTGCTTGTATCCTCAAATTTTGTGTCCAAGAAAGGGAGTCTGCTGGCCGTGGGAACGTATAACAACGAGATCGAGCAGTTTATATATACTGTGTGCTACCGCCCCATGTGGGAGGCAGCTTATACATACATTGCAGAGCATCCTTATGCCCTGAATTTATCTTACTCCAGAATTCAGAATCCGGATTCTGCCATGCTTGAGGACATGATCCTCGAATATACAAAGAATATCCGAATAGATGAAGACAGCCTTCTGTTTGACGCAGTCGTAAGCTGCACAATAAATCTGACCGAAGATACTTACAAAGGCACAGCATCGCACGAAACAAGTCAATGGCTTGTCCTTTCCTGTGTGGCGGTCGTAACCGATAAACTCGAATCTGTTACTGTTATGAACATCTCCGGGCACACCTCTGGCCAACCTCGCAAAACGGATGGTCATGCCGTCTCGAAGAACATAGTTCCGATCTTATACAAAAAGGATTTGGATGATGAAGCCACAACTTTTCTCCAGCATTATTTCCCAGAAGCACTGGAAAAGCCAATGGCCGTCCCTATTGCTGATATTGCAAAAGGTATGGGACTTGAAATTATCCAAGGCAATCGTATCACGGATGATTTCAGTGTTTTTGGAGAAATATACTTCAATGCTGGGAAGGCAACCATCTATGATCTTTTTAAGGTTTCAGAAACAACAATCGATGTAAAGCGCGGTACCATTTTGGTAGATGCCTACACCTTCTGGGAGCGGAATCTTGGGTGCGTCAAAAACACAATCGCCCATGAAGTCTATCACTGGTATAAGCACCGATTGTATGCAGCGATAAAACACGTTCTCTATGGTCAGGACTTCGTTGCATGCCGCTGTCCTTCTAATATGGCATACCCTCAAAAAGATGATGAGTGGTCTGATATCCAACGTATGGAGTGGCAGGCAAACAATATGGCTCCTCGTATTCTCATGCCATATCGTACTTTTCGAATGAAAGTAGATGAACTTCTACAGACATACGATTATGAAAATAGTCCTATAAAACCAGCTATTCTCACCTCCGTTGCCGAGGAGCTACGCGAATTTTATGGTGTGTCCCGTCAATCAGTATTGATCCGTATGATGGAAACCGGCTACAAAGACGCTGCTATCATTTACCAGTATGACGAAGGATCTCCATACCACGGATACTTAGACCAGCGTGATGCGTTCTACGCCTATCGCACCAGCAGTGAATTCCGCAACCTTGTTGATTCTGGTCTTTTCCGGTATGTAGACGGATACTTTGTTATCAATGACGGGCAATACATCGAGCGTAACAATGAAGGCAAGCCGACCCTTACTGATTATGCATGGGCAAATCTGAATGAATGCACCCTGCAATTTACATGGCAGCCCCTGCGAGCAGATGAAGCAAAAAAACACTTCCCATTCGAGCTGTTTCACCGTGAAACTGGAGAGCGCAAAGCATCAAAATATGATTCCAAGCAAAGCGCCTCCGCTGTTCAGATGTCCGAAGCGCTGCAAAAGAAGCGCGAAGAATTCGAGCGCCAGAGCGCCGCCAGAAAGATAACAGGTGTGAATAAAACCTGCTGGGAGGTCATTTTTGAGATTGTGCAATCTCGCGGACTTAGCAAATCGCATTTCTGTTCTTTGACCGGTCTTGGCGAAGAGGTGTACCGAAAGGCCGAGAAGAACATCGGCACAAAGCCAAGTCTGAGAACGATTGTCGCTATAGGCAGAGGACTTGACCTTGATATCGGAACGACAGAAAAGCTGTTGCAACTTGCTGGACATGCATTTGATGAATCTGACGAGCACCAAGCATTAAAATACTGCATCACCGGTTTCTCTGGGATGACCATTGATGATGCAAACGAGTTTCTTGAATCATATAATTATGAGCCGCTCGGCTCCAAACAACGCCTGTAAGCAGACTTAATTTACCGCACTTCCGTCATGGATGTGCGGTTTTTTTAATTTTTCCGACTCGCCGAGTCGGATTTTTTTATGCCCATATTCCTTACCATCGCCGTCTTTTCAAAAAATCTGCACCCTATTTAAGGCTCGTAAAACCGCCTGTTTTAAGGTGTTTCTGCGACTCGTCGAGTTTTCTGATTTTTCTCTCTCCTAACTAAAATGTAATTAGCACATGGGAGCCATCTGTGCAGGGTGTTTCCGGTTCCACGTGACTACCGATGACAATCAAATACTGTACCGATCACCGGAAGTGAGGTGCAGCCGAAATGGAGTAATCCTTCGGTATGCCCTCACACCTGTGGTATGGTTTTGCATGTCTGGAGCTCTCCATTTCGGCAAAAGCCGAAGGAGGGCTTTCATTATGCAAAACAATGACAATCAGAAGACCTATTTTATCTACGTTCGAAGCACCGGCGAGAAAGTGCCGGTCACCAAAGCTCAGCACGACTCTTTCTATAAGGAAGCCGACCGTATTCGCCACAAAGAGCAGGATCACGGCAGGTGCATGTGTCCTTACCGCTTCATCTGGAAATGTGACGGCGACTGCATCGGCTGCGAATACCATGCAGGAGGTGACATTACTTCTCTGGATCAGCCTCTCCCGGACGGCAACGGTAGGCAGATTATAATAACAAGTGCAACAGAAAAAAGATAGACTTCATATCAACTTTAGTGTAAAATGTAAATAACCACAAATACAAAAACACGGAGGTCAATATGAAGTCCTACACACATTTTACACTAGATGAACGAATTTGTCTACAAAAACTTTTTTCAGAGGGATTAAGTATGCGAAAAATCGCATCAATACTCGGAAGAAGCCCGTCGACAATAAGCCGAGAAATTAAACGCAACTGGAGCAAAAAGAAAAAGCATTATCATGCCTGGGGAGCAAACGTCAAGTACATCTGCCGAAGAAAAAACAGTCACAGAAAGAATCGTTTGCTGACAGACAGCGAAATGTACAGATTTACTCATGAAGCGTTATTAAAGTATTGGTCACCTGAGATTATTGCAGGCAGATGGAATGTTGAACATTCAACAAGACTATCGTTTTCGTCAATTTACCGAGCTGTAAGAACCGGACAATTTCCGGGAATCAAGCCGAATACGCATTTCAGAAGAAAGGCAAAGCCTTACAACAGCGAAAAGAAATCTTACACACGATTTCTTGAAAACTCGATTCACGACAGACCGATAGATATAAATAACCGTACTCGATTAGGTGATTTTGAAGGCGATACGATTTACGGCTCTGTCGGAAAAGGCTACTTAGTAACAGCGATTGACAGATGTTCACGCTTGCTTGTTGCGGCTAAGTGTGAAGATAAAACTATATCTGTTATCAACAATGCTTTTTCGACCGCTTTTTCAAAAGTGTCGGAATTGATACAGCCGATTACTTTGACTTTGGACAATGGCTCAGAGTTTAACGGCTTCAAAGAAATTGAAAGGGAGAACCATTTAAAGGTATATTTTGCTGATCCGCATTCTCCTTGGCAAAGAGGAAGCAACGAAAATATAAATGGTCTGATTCGCTTTTTCTTTCCCAGAGGAACTGATTTCCGCAAACTGCCACAGGAACAACTGGATTCTGTTGTTTCCTTGATAAATAACAGACCTCGCAAATGCCTTGGTTACCTTTCTCACATTGAGTTTATCAAAAAATATAAAAATATGTTGCACTTGGCTTGACAAGCTGGGCTCCTGCAAGGCGGCTCCATCGCAACCGGCTGGGTAGGCCATGTATCAGAAATTCAATGGACGGAGGACGGATAAATGCCAGAGTTTACACGCTTTACAGAGACAATTACAAAAAAGCAGAATAAGCGCGTCATAAACATTACGGTGAAGCCCACCATCACAGATTGCACCGGTTCAGTCTGGTTTACCGACCTGATGCTGCAGGAAGGTGATAAAGTCACAGGCTTTGTCATCAATACCGAAACACTTCTGGAAAAATATGATGGCGATGACGCTAAAGCAGACAAGAGATTTTATAACGGTATCGTCCGCTCAGCTGCAACCTGCGTCATCTTCAATATCGGCTCCACTGCTGCCGGTCTTGACTACAAGGTCTATCCGATTCAGGCAATGGCTGCCGGGAGTATATCACTGGCGCTGGGTGAAGGTGCCCATAAGGCAACTTTCAAAGCAGCAGCGACTGCCGGTGATGAATTTGACCTTTTCGCTTCTACAAGGGAGTGCCTGAAGAACGGCGCTGCAATAGCCAAGAACGGCTTTTTTCAATACTCTGCTGCCGGTGACAGCAAGCACCCGATCACAGTCGAGGATAAAAAAATCGGCTCGAATCTATGTAGTATTTCAGGAAATGCGGGACGGAGGTGATGCCCTGTGAGCTATGATTATTTGAAAGGCCACAAGTGCATGGCCTGGACATTCATGGGCAATTCCAGAATGTATCAGGCACTTGCCGCATATGGAGACCGCCTGTCACAGGTGGGTCTCTTTTCTTTTAAGGTATCGCGCACCGGTATCATCACGGAAAGCGGCGTGGCTATTTCCAATATGCTGACATACATCAACCGATGGCCACACATCAAATGGCTGCTGACTATGTCCAACGATGGCACGAACAGTATCTTTGCAGCTCTCCGGGATAACACCGACGGCGCTCAGGATACCTTCCTTTCGGAGATCGTCCGCATTATGGAAAAATACCCGTGGCGCGACGGCATCGACATTGACCTTGAGAAAGGCGACGGATATTCCACGCACGCTGCCTCTACGGCGATGTTTCGGAATATCTATAACACAGTAAAAGATTATGACAGCAGCAAACTCATGAATATACGCCTGCCGTGTATGAATTCCATCAACGGCTCGGTCGGAGGTGAAAACTGGTGCGTTTACGGCGACCTCAACGCTTACTGCGATACGGCAGCCATCATGAGCTATGGCATGGCGTGGGCAGGCTCTGCTCCCGGAGCCGTCTCTCCAAGGGACTGGCTTGAGGGCATTTACGACTACGCGGTCACGGTCATGAATCCGGAGAAGATATTCTTCGGCCTTCCTGCATACGGCTGGAACTGGCAGATTTATAATCTTCCTGCAAACCTCGGTAAAACCTATCGCGGCACATCAAATACCTACTATGCGGCAAAGAACTGGATGACCGGACAATACAACTTCACGGACGATGTTCCACCGCAGCCCTTCATCCCGATCCTCGCATACTGGGACGATTACGACATGGTGCCTTGGGCGCTTCCGCAGGTCTACGACTTCATGGAAGGCAGCTTTTCGGAGGCTCCCTCTGCGGGCACTGCGACCTTTACGCTCTCTCCACGCCACTTTATCGACGTGGACGGCAACGAGTGTCAGCTGGACAGAGCTTTCAAGCTCACCTGCGAAATGCTGAGGCGAAAGCCGGACTCTGCCCTTATCTGGTATGAGGATTTCCGGGACTACGGTGTGCTGCAAACAAACTACTGGACGACCCTTTCAGGCTCTTGGACGGTATGGCACGAAGATGAATATTCCGAAAGCCGCGTCTACTCCCAGCTTGACGGCTCCGGAAAGCTCGCATGGCGATACGACGGCTTTTCCGATATTCACCTGCGGGCAAGGCTGGTCTTCCCTGCGACAGGAAGTGGCAAGGCCGGAGTATTCTGCGGTGATCTATTCTGCTGCCTGAATTACAACACACAGGCCGTTGAATTATATAACGACAGCACGCTACTTGGAAGCTATAGCCAGACCATAGAGCGGACGGCAAATGCCGACCTTCGTACCAATCCATCCATGTACACAGTCGAGATGCGTATCCGTGGAAACAAGGTGCGTGTCTATTCCGAATCTTCCTATACGCTGCGCTTCAGAGCCGTGCTGAACGGCTCGGCAGAAACGGTCATGTAAGAAAAGAACGGTCGGTGAATGTCCCTGTGCGGTTCACATTTATCAGCGCAGCGGATTACTTCGAGGATCCCATTCGGCAGGCAGAATATATGTATGGATTGATAAAGACAGAGGTGACGAACATTGAGTAACATAACGATAATCCCGGCAAGACCCCAGCGGGCTAACTCACAGCAGAATGAAACGGAAAAACCAAAGCTTCGGGTGGCTGCGTACTGTCGCGTCAGCACGGACAGCGATGAGCAGGCGACCAGCTACGAAGCCCAGGTGTCGCATTATACAGAGCAGATTACCCGAAATCCCGAGTGGGCATTTGCGGGTATTTACGCCGATGACGGTATCTCCGGCACGAATACCAAAAAGCGTGAGGAATTCAACCGTATGATAGCCGACTGTATGGACGGCAGAATCGACATGATTATCACAAAGTCCATAAGCCGATTTGCCCGTAACACGCTTGACTGCCTGAAATACATACGTCAGCTTAAGGACAGGAATATCCCTGTGTTCTTTGAGAAAGAGAATATCAACGCGCTGGACGCAAAGGGCAAAGTCCTGCTTACGATAATGGCTTCGCTTGCACAGCAGGAATCACAATCGCTTAGTCAGAATGTGAAACTCGGCTTGCAGTTCCGCTATCAGCGTGGGGAAGTGCAGGTCAACCACAGCCGCTTCCTCGGCTATACCAAGGACGAGAACGGCAGACTTGTGATCGACCCGGAGCAGGCAGAGGTAGTGCGGAGAATTTACCGTGAATACCTTGACGGTTACAGCACAGATAAAATCTCCGCCGGTCTGGAGCGTGACGGAATACTCACCGGCGCAGGAAATCCACGCTGGCATACAAGCACTGTAGCCAAGATACTGCGCAACGAAAAGTACATGGGCGATGCGCTTCTGCAAAAGACCTACACGGTGGATTATCTTTCCAAAAAGCGTATAAAGAATAACGGAATAATGCCGCAGTACTATGTCGAGAACGACCACGAAGCAATTATTCCTAAAGAGATTTTTATGCGGGTGCAGGACGAACTTGTGCGCCGCAGGCTTGTAAAGGTCAGCCCGAATGGGAGAAATCACGGTTTCAGCAGTAACCATGTTTTTTCGCAGATGATAGTCTGCGGGGAGTGCAGCGAGCTGTTTCGCCGTGTTCACTGGAACAATCATGGCTGCCGCTCAATTGTTTGGCGGTGCGTTAGCAGATTGCAGCCGGCTGATGTGATTTGCCACGCCCGCACGGTAAACGAAGAAGTGCTGAAAAATGTGGTCGTGCAGGCATTCAACGAAATGCTCGGTAGCAGAAGCACCTATCGGAAGAGGCTTCGGGATAACCTTGCAGCGGTGATTCGCGGGTATGCTGATGACGAGGCTCTGGAGATAGACAAGCGGCTTGCTGAACTTCAGCAGGAGCTTATCAACCACGCTTCCCGCAGGGAGGACTACAACGACATCGCCGATGAGATATTCCGGATTCGTGAGATGAAACAGAAGAACTTCACAGACACAGCCGTCCGTGACGAGCAGGTCAAGCGTATCAACGAGCTGAACGAGTTCATTGAGCAGCAGGATTCCGAACTTACCGAGTTTGACGAGAGCCTTGCCCGGCGGTGGCTTAAGGAGATTGTCGTCTGGGACGAAAGGTTTTCTGTGGAGTTGAAGTCGGGGGTGATAGTGAATATTGTGGTGTAAATGTTATAAAAATCTAAATATAATTACGCCCTCCTTATTACGAAATTAGGAGGGCGTAATTATATGAAAAAATCACATTCTTTGCCAATGGACGAATGGAGAAATATCGATAATGTTTTGAGGGGGAATCTGTAAGTCATTTTTTATAAGAAGAATTTCTTCTCTTGGAGCGCCAAAGGCTGTATCGTAAGCTTTGGTTAAGTAATAGATTACTTTTTCAGTATCATTTCTGCCATCGTCACCGTCATATATTATCATATCTCCAGGTGCTTTTGCTGTTACTTGGTATGGAGTATGTGTATTAGCCCATTCTCTTGAAAGCGATAAATTTAATAACTTATCTAAATTCATTAAAACTTCTGGACGAGCGTGTACTAGTCCCCCATATGGGCTAATGTCCCATATGGATAAGAACCCGCATATTGAAAAGTCATAATAAAACTTCCTGCCTACAGACCAACAACAAAATTCCTTTGTATTGGATTTGGGACATGATCCGAATTCAATGTCATATTTGTTTCCTGCATAAGAAAGAAAATGTTTGCTTAAATCAATTGTTATATTGTGTGCGTCTAAAAATTGACGTAATTCAGATTTGGGACATAGATAAGAGTTTTTCAAATCAAGTATACCAGTTTGGCGAAAAGATTCACAGCCATTTGCACTTGTAGTAACATGAAAAAAATAAAATCAAAATCCGTGAATGAATTTGGCATATGTCCATGTGTACGTATCACATCTTCAACTAAATCATCAACATATTCATATTCTTGCTCATGTCCTACATATTTATCCCAAATGTCCTTACTTACCCCACTAAGATTAGTAAGAGTAGCAAGAGCATTGGTAGAAGTTCTAATATCAAATATTTTACTATTCATTCGTCATCACCTCTATAATATCTATCCCACCCACTATCACAGTACTCCCGCACACCCGACCCAAAACTCGTGTATCGCTGCGGAACTGCTGTCACCGTGGATATATTACCTAAAACGGAAATCTCCTATAAAACGGAAAACCAGTATATTTGCCCCAGCGTGCTAAAACCGCACCGTTAAGCCAAATATCCTGCTTTACTCCGCTTTCCTTGACATCGCAACCACGCACTCCACATGCCTCGTATGCGGGAACATATCAAACGGCTGAATATCGGTCACTGTGTACTTTTTCGTTAGCGTTTTCAGATCCCTTGCCTGCGTAGCCGGATTGCAGGAAATATAAACTATTCTTTCCGGTGCGATTTTCAAAAGCGAGTTTAAAAACTTTCTGTCCGCTCCCGTTCTTGCAGGGTCGAGAATCACTGCGTCATAATGCGTGCCGAGCTTTGTCTTCTTTTCAAGAAATTCGCCTGCATCGCCACGGTTAAAAGCAATGTTGCGGGTAAGCCCGTTTTCGTGACAGTTCTTTACTGCGTCACGGACGGCTGATGCGTTGTATTCAATGCCCTGCACCTGCTTTACATAGTCAGACGCTATTATGCCTATCGTGCCTATTCCGCTGTATGCGTCAAGCAGAACGTCCTTCTTCGTGAGCTTCGCCGCCTTTATAGCGTAGTCGTACAGCTTTTCGGTCTGTGCGTGATTTATCTGATAGAACGAGTGCGGAGATATTCTGAATCTTTTTCCGCAAAGAATATCCGTAATGTATCCCTCGCCGTAAAGCACCTCGTTATTTTCTCCGAGAAGAAGCATTTCGGGAGTGCGGTTTACCGAGAATGTCACGGTCGTAATATCAGGGAACCGCTTTACAAGCGCTTTCACAAAGTCGTGCTTTTTAGGGAACATTGAGTTTCCGCCGACAAGAGTAACCAGTATCTCTCCCGTATTCTTTCCGACACGGACAAGCACATGACGTAAAAAGCCACACTCCGTACCCTCGTCATAAGGATGTAATTTGAACGATCTGAGCAGCTCTCTTATGCCTACTATTATCTCGTCCGCACGCTTATCGTCAAGCATACAGCTGTCAATTCCGACAATGCCGTTTCTGGACGACTGATATACGCCGGAGATTATCCTGCCGTTTCTGTCAGAGCGGAAAACCGCCTGCACCTTATTTCTGTAGTTATACGGGTCGTCTGCACCTATAATTTCAGATACCTTGCCGAAACCGCCGAGCAGCTTTTCTGTATCCTTTTGCTTCCATTCAAGTTGCTGTTCGTATGTCATGTTGGACAGCTGACAGCCACTGCATTTTTTCGCAACGGGACATTTCTTGTTTGCCATTTATATTTCCTGTTCTTTCTCCAAAAATTCTTCAAGACCCTCAAGATACATTTTCATATCCTTCCTCCCAAGCTCATAAACGCTTCTCAGCCTGTCGGGATTTCTCTCCGTTCTGCTTATCGTTATCGGCTCAGATGGACGGATAATAAACACCTTGCCGCTTTGTTCAAGTTCGCATAGCTTGTCTATGCTTTCGTTGTAGACATTGTGACGGTTTTCAAGCGCATTGCACAAGCCTGGAAATTTGCTGTAGAACGAGCGTATCAGCAGTTTGTTCATCGGCTTTTTGCGGTAGTTCATATCACGGGTGAGGATTACCACCTGCTTTTTGTAGCCCATTTCGGAAAAATGCTCAAACGGTATGCTGTCGGAAATTCCTCCGTCAAGATACGCCCTGCCTCCGATTATTACAGGCTTTGATATAAACGGCATCGAAGCAGAAGCACGGAGCATTTCCATATCCCGAAGTACGCTTTCGACCTTCAGATACTCCGGCTTTCCCGTTTTTACATCGGTCACCGTTGCATAAAACGGCACGCCCGATTTCTGATAGGCTTCGTCATCGAATATATCAAGCTCGTTCGGCACTTTGTAATAGGCATATTCCGTGTTGAAAAAGTCGCCGCTTTTAAGTAACGGCTTTATCCCCATGTAGTTCCTGTCGCCGTTGAAACGGCAGTTATAGCGGATGACCCTGCCATCCTGCCTTGACAGGAAATTCACTCCGAACACCGCACCTGCCGATGTTCCTATTATCCCGTCAAAATTTATATCGTTTTCAAGAAGTACGTCAAGTGCGCCTGCCGTGTACATTCCACGCATAGCGCCGCCTTCAAGCACAAGTCCTGTTTTCATAATGTTCTCCTTTAAATTTATTTGCCGTATTCGTTGTCAAATTCTTGTATTTCTCTGAGCATATCCTCAGTGCTGTCATCGCTCATATCGTACCATTCCATCTTTTTCAGATACTTGCCGAGCCAGCTGTCGTGAAGCGCATTTGCCACGATTCCGACTTCGCTGAAAGAATTGCTACCGTCCCCGATAACAAAAGCAAGCCGCTTATTATCTGTCGGCACTTCTTTAAAATTACACCCTGCAAACGCTTCTCTTACTGTCTTATATACCGCATCCAAATCGTGTTGCTGTAAGCTCAGCACTTTTTCATCGTCTATTTCCACTGTGATTTTATATAAGTAATCCATACCTGCCGCCTTTTCGGGTAATATATTTTTAGTACCGCCATATTTGACAACATCCGCCCGATACGCTATAATATTCAGTGCGACAAGCGGATGCGCTGTGATAATATTCTATCACTTTTCGATATTATTTGCAATACGAAAAAGTCCGCCCGAAAGGAAATAATAAACAATATGGCTGAAATAATAGATGTTGCCGATATAAATATACCCGAGCTTGAAATATACACTCACCTGACAGATGCACGGCTTCGCAAGGTGTATGAGTATGAACACGGAATATTCATAGCCGAAAGTCAGACGGTTATAGAAGTAGCCCTTGATGCAGGCTGTAAGCCTATTTCGATGTTCACAGACAGAAAGTATATCAATGACCGTGCAAACGGCATAATAGAGCGGTGCGGTGATATTCCGGTATATACCGCCGACAGTAAGATAATGTCCGGGCTTACAGGCTATGAGCTGACACGGGGAATGCTGTGCGCTATGGAGCGTCCTGCACCGAAAAGGGCAGAGGAGCTTTGCAAAAACGCACGAAGGATTGCCGTGCTCGAAAATATAGCCGATGTCAGCAACACAGGAGCAATAATTCGCTCTGCGGCGGCACTCGGCATAGACGCTGTGCTGATAACCCCGTCCTGCTGTGACCCTCTTTGCAGGAGAGCCATAAGAGTAAGTATGGGAACGGTATTTCTTATCCCGTGGGGATATATCGGAGAGGATGAGCATTGGTGGCAATCACACGGCCCCGCTTATCTTAATTCGCTCGGCTTTAAAACAGCGGCAATGGCACTCACAGATAACTCGGTAAGTATTGATGACAAGACGCTTCAGAGTGAGGAACGGCTTGCTATAATACTCGGCTCTGAGGGTTACGGACTGTCGCAGAAGACTATAGACGGCTGTGATTACACGGTAAAGATACCTATGTATCACGGTGTCGATTCGCTCAACGTCGGTGCGGCGGCCGCTGTCGCATTCAGAGAGCTGAGAGTAAGAGAATAATAAAAGGGCTGAATTGCAACTAAGCAGTTCAGCCCTTTTATTATTACATTATGAATATTAAGTTATCTTATAAAATCCGTTCTTACAACCGCACTTGTATCGGGCAGTGCAATGCCGTTCTTTCTGCCAAGCTCAAAGCACTTCATCATCCACGCCATGTTCTTTGCGAGGTTCTGCATTGTCTGCATACCCTCAAGATCCTGTCCGGCTTCACCGGGTACTCTGCCGTATACCATGTTCCAGTAGGTAGAGCCGACAACAGGCATCTGTGCTATGCCGAAATACTTGTTCAGGCAATCGAACGATGCTGAACTGCCTCCTCGTCTTGCAACCGCAACCGATGCACCTGGCTTGAATCTGAAAGCCGCACCGCCTGCGTAGAATGCTCTGTCAAGGAATGACAGGATACGTCCGCTCGGGTGAGCATAATATACCGGCGTACCGAACACAAATCCGTCCGCTTCTTTAGCTTTTGCTATAAACTCATTTACATCGTCATCGTTGAAAGCACAGCCTTTTTCACTGCACTGTCCGCAGCCTACGCAATCTCTGACAGGCTTTCCGCCCATCTGAAATATCTCATATGAAATGCCCTCGTTTTCAAGCGTCCTGCCTACTTCAAGCAGTGCGGCATTGGTATTGCCGTTCGCCTTCGGACTGCCGTTGAGCATCAATACCTTCATTAAAATCGCTCCTTCAAATAATATATTGCAATTTTGCGTTACAGATTATATCACCTTGAATAAAAATAGTCAAGGCAAAATTTACCGCATAATTTCATGCTGTTTATCATTCCGTCATTCCCACAACCTGCCTATACATTTCCTCATCGTCATAAATAAGATAAAAGTCGGTCGGAACAAAGTATCTCTCCTGCAATACCGAGCTTAGTTCATCCGCAAATTTCTCCGTGCTTTCATACTTACGGGTAATGACCTTTTCGCTGTCTGTCGGATAAATTTTAAGGGCGGTATCGTTAAATATTCTCTGCCATAATTCGCTGTGTCTGCCGCAGAAATGATACTCGGTTTTACCGAACTGAGTTATCATCTGCAACGCCTCGTTTCCGATAAATTCGCTGTTATCGGTGTTGTTTACAATATAGAATATCTGCGCAATATGTTCCTTTACGGGTGTAATTGAACCTGTCAGCAATTCGACACAGTACAGATTATCCCGCAGCTTTTCACATCTGTCCATTTATTCTTCCTCCGGGTAAATTATGCCGTGTTCCTGCCTGAACCTTGTCATTATCTCCATAACATCGGCGGTATAGTCAAGGCACATTACGTTTTTGTCGCCGTTTACCGCCTTTTCCATATCGGTTATTTCATAGTAAAGCGCATCGGAATTTTCACCTGCGCCGACAAGCTCCGTCCTGCCGTCCGTATAGGTTATTTTTGCTTCCCACGCTCTCGGATATTCCATGATCTCGATATAGCCGTTTTCGCAGGAGATCATAGCACGCTTGGGCTGTTTTGAATGGAGCGACAGCATAACGGTTGCCATCTGTCCCTCCTTGTCCGACAGCAAAAGGCTCGCCTGTTCGTCAACTCCAGTCGGTGCGGTTTTAAGCTGTGACAGCATATTATCCGGCTTTGAATCGAAAAACCAACGGATAACAGATAAGGCATACACGCCTATATCAAGCATCGCACCGCCTGCAAGGCTTCTGTTGAAAAAACGGTTTTTCATATTGTATTCCTTAAAACTGCCGAAATTCATCGTGATAAGATTCACTCTGCCGAGTGTGCCGCTTTTCAGAATTTCATTCAGCTTTTTATATATCGGCATATGATAAACCGTCATAGCTTCACCGATTACAACGTTGTTTTCGTCGGCAAGTGTGATAAGCTCACCGAGTTCGTCGCTATTCAATGTTATCGACTTTTCAACAAGAATATGCTTTTTGTTTAAAATCGCTTTCTTCATAAAGCCGTAATGCGTATTGTGCGGAGTGGTGATGTAGATTATATCGACATCGGGGTCGGTGAACATTTCGTCATAGCTGTCATACACCTTGCCAATATTGTATTTTTCGGCAAAAGCCACAGCCTTGCCGTGCGTTCTGTTACCTACGGCGAACAGATTTCTTCCGTTTTTCTGCAAAGCGGCGGCTGTTTCGTTTGCGATTACGCCTGTACCGAGTACCGCCCAGTTGTAGTTTTTCATAATATGCTCCTTTTAGATACAGCGGTTGAAAAGAAAGCTTCCGCCGGCGGTTTTTATATGCCGTCAACGGAAGCTTGTCTGTTTAAATGTGTTTTGTACTCCCGTCAATAATTCTCAGCGTGTACTTCAAAGTAGCTCTGCGGATGATTACATACGGGGCATACATCGGGAGCCTTTGTGCCTACTACGATATGACCGCAGTTGCGGCACTCCCACACCTTGACCTCGCTCTTTTCAAATACCTGTGCGGTTTCTATGTTCTTTAACAGCGCACGGTATCTTTCCTCGTGGTGCTTTTCAATCTCGCCTACCGCCCTGAACTTAGCGGCAAGCTCAGGAAATCCTTCTTCCTCGGCTGTCTTGGCAAAGTTTTCGTACATATCAGTCCATTCGTAGTTTTCGCCGTCTGCGGCAGCCTCAAGGTTTGCCTTTGTATCGCCTATTCCTGCAAGCTCCTTGAACCACATCTTAGCGTGTTCCTTTTCGTTATCCGCAGTTTTCAGGAAAAGGGCGGACATCTGCTCATAGCCCTCTTTTTTCGCTACGGATGCAAAATATGTATACTTGTTTCTTGCCTGAGATTCTCCTGCAAACGCTTCCTGAAGGTTCTTTTCGGTCTGTGTGCCTGCATACTTGCTTTTAGCCATTTTTTCATCCTCCTGTATTGCGGCTTGCTTACAATTAAGAATTGCCGTTTATTTACTTTGATTATAGTACGGAGGCAGGAATTTGTCAATAAGGCTATGACGCAAAAGATGTTTCTTGACAAAAGATTTTTGCCTGTTTACAATAAATATATCTTATTATGTTATGAAAGGGAGATTTGATGGCAGAACAGGTTACGGCAAGGCAAAACGCTATTTACGATTGTACACATATATATCTTGATGCTTTCGACAAAAAAGGACCGCTCGGAGATTTGTGCAGCAAAGCGGTTGCGGAGTATCTTGAACGGTTTACAAAAACAGAAAATTGTTTTATGTAATAATTGACTATATTAAGAGAACTATCATATGCATATGGAGGTGTGGACATAAAGAAAGGCTCTCCGGTGGGGTAGAGGAGAGCCGTGGATTTGTAATATATGAACAAAATATGCGATAACTGTTTCACTGATGAATTCGGTTTTGGATGTACTTTAATTATCCGGATAGGACATATAAATAGCATAAGCTACTTTCTTGAATTTTTCTTGTGTAGCTTTGTTGTCAATGTACACTTCATCACCAAAACTGAAAAAATAGTTAAATATCTGAAAATCAGAGCAGTAGAAATGAGCTATATATAAATACTCTTTATTGTGAATTTGTTTTGGAACGGGTAAACGTTTGACACTTTCGGCGGGGATAGGGCGCATATGAAATATACTGTATTTGTATTTTTTATATCCGGATTCAGTGAGATATATTGTATACATATCGGATTTACGACTGATGAAAGCGATTCCGTTATTAGTGATTTGTTGGGTAACTTTAGCTGCAACTTCCTTACTGTATTTGAATTTTCTTTCTTCTTTGATATCCGTCATGTTTATTATCTTACACGAAAAAACAGATTTGCTTATTGAGATTCCGTTGCTTTCTTCGGTAGAGGCGTTAGCACTGATTTGGTCTGAACTGTTGTCTTCCGATATACCGGCAACATAGCAAGCTTGAGAATTTGTATCAATTTTAATACAATATGGCTGAATCGTTCTGAAATCGTCCTGCGGTTTTTCGCGTATAAGCTTGAAGCGGATTGTTTTGCAATTTAAAACAGCGTTTTTAATTGTTTTGTATGTGTCATATCTGAATATAATTTCACGATTGCCGCGATTCGATGAACAATAATGATATAATATCAAATCTACCAGAAGCCTGATTTCATTTTTAATCAATAGACTTTTGTAGGCAAAACGTTTTTCTTTGGTACTTTTTTCGTTGTAGGTAATTCCATCCTTTAAATTCTCAGAAGCTAAACCCAGTGTTACAAGATCGTCAGCGCTTACTGATAATTTTGCATAGTTTTCTGCCGGATGTGTTTCGCACAGGATATCAACATTATTTATACGTACATTGAAGGTTCCGCCAAACTCATTTCTATATTTAATGAGCTCATTTACAATACTGTAAGGTGTTTTTTGTGTTTCGGTAACATATTTAATATAATTATGGACGATGGTTTTAATGAAGGATGTACTTGGAAAATCGGGCAGGGATAAATCTGTTTCATCGTGCAGAAAGTCAAGATAATCTCTTACAAGTGTTTCTTTATTTTCGTAAGTAAGGTCAAAATAAGTTTGAATGGTTGAATTATACTCCATGATGTTTTTTCTCCTTTGTAAGAAACAAAACGTCGGTTATTTTTTAGATATTATAGCATAATCTGCATTGTAATGCAACAAGCAGAGAGGAACATCGGGTATTTATCTAATAATTTGATAAATTTTTTGATATGTATATAAATATCTAAAAAGAACAGAATTACTTGAAAAAGTGTGGTTAAACGGCCATTATAATATCTAATATCGCATGAAATTATACGGGTAACTTTTTGACGTAGCTAAAATTATTGATTTTTTTCAAAAAACTGTTGACAATACGAAATGTGTGTGTTATAATCATAGCAGTCGATGAGGCAAATCAATTTAAATTTAATACTCGGAGGTGATTAGGAATAACGCTTCAATAAAGAAGGGAGGGTTATGGAAACAAACGGTCTCATTTGACGTTCAATCAGCCATTATGGACGATATTTCGGCATAATGATTAAGCGTAAAGATTCAGGCGTTATATAACAGCTTGAAATCTTGGTTAATTTTAATGTGCATTTATCCTATTTAGATAGGCAACTATCGAATAGTACTAAATGCAGAAAGGCAAAAAATGGAAAATTTAATAAAATTAAAATGCTTTCGCGACAGCTTAAACGAAAACGAGTTAAGGCTGTTACATTCACTTGAACACGGACAATGGATTCCTATCAGTAAATTAGGCGTCCTTCTTACACGGCACGGCATATACAAAAAGAAATCCGACACAAAGCTGTCAGATGTCTTTAAAGAAGATTTATCTACATTTTACGATTTTGAAAATAGAATTGAGAATGGATATTTGCAGCCGTATATTCGTATGAAGCAACCGAAACGTATAGATGCTTCCTTTTACGGACAGGGTAGCAATAGCAGAGTTAGTACATTTACCGGAATCCTATATACGGATTTGTTTTTCCCTGAAACAAAGCTTCAGCTATTTCTTGATTTGCTTGATAATAACGTTAAAGCAATACTTACTTCAATACTGAGCGACGATATGTCATGCCATTTACTTCGCAAATACACATATCTGAATGCTTATCTTAATCATTCGTGGCATTCTTCACTTCGTAAAGGATCTTTAAATTTCATTAAAGCTGATTGCGCCGGCGATGTCTGCGCTCTATGGCATATAGGGTTCAATTCGATTGGTACGCCTATTGTTGCTATCATCGCTGTTAATTGCGAGAAGTTTCACAATAGTTTTATTGTTAATGACGTAATGCTTTGGGATTCTGCGAATCCGTTGAAACCCGCCTTGTCGAGATTGTTTCCGAATTTTAAACCATTATCGTTACATACGACTGTTGAGAGTTTTGTTCCCTCAGCTCCTGTGGTGTACAAACCGGACATTAGTAGAATTAATTTTCTGCCTGACGATTTTTTAAGCACAGTTACCGAGCATTTTGCTTTAGATTCAGACGCTGCGAATGTTCTTAAAGCAGTAAAGATGAAAGCTAAAAGTGATGCTGACTTCAGACAAACAATAGAAAAACGTGTATGCGATGTGATGTCTGAATTTGATAAATGCAAAACAAACAGCAATTCGTGTGTAGTTCCGTTTTATAATTCCAAATTCGGAAGCTTTCAGTTCTTGATTCCGTTAGCATTTGGTCGAACATATGATGCGGCTCTTATTGTTAGTAAAGAAATTGGTAAGAACGGTTCTATGTGCTATAAAGGATCGACTATCATTTCCCGTGCAGCCGCCTGTGCGTTTGTACTGGGTTCAGCTACTCCTATATGTAAAGGAGGTGAATGGTTATACACGGATATTCAGTTAAATACGGAATTTATATCTGAGGTATCGGATATAAATAGTACGGATAGTAAAGATAAAATCGATTCGGAATCTGCAGCTGAACTGTTCAAAACCGAATCCGATGATGATAATGACAAATCGAATAATACATCTGTGTTTGATACAGTTGTAGATGTGGTATTGGGAACGGTACAGATAGGTTCAATGCTGTTCGACTTTTTGGAAACAATTTAAAATCAGAATGTTAAATAACATTATGATGCAGCTTATAAAAAAGCATGTTTTTCAAAAAAGTGCTCGTCCTCAATTACTATCCCAAATCACTTTCCGCGTGAAAGGCTGTGTGTGCTTGGCTGGTTTTGCGTCCTTGTAAAGCCCTTGGACATACACGCCCGGCATCCGTGCCGGGGCTGAGTGTGGGGCCGCTGCCCTCATCCGCTTTGGGCTAAGCCCCAAACCCGTATTATTAAGAATTATAGGTTTATTGACAAATTTCATCAGAATGTTAAATAACATTCTGATGAAATAAGAAAGGAAAAATGAAATGACAAATAATTATAAATTAACCTCCATTGAAAAAGTATTAAAAGAGGTTCTCGCAGACGGAAATTATCATGATGTGGCAGAAATAACAAATACCCTCAGAGCAAAAGGCTTGCATTGCGGTGAAGTATTTAATATGAAGCCCGGAATATATCTGAGAAATTTTTACAGCGATATATGCGAATTTCAATATATGTATAAAGTTCCGGGAGCAGCTCCGGCATTAGTTGTGAGGTTAAAAAACGCAACAGATACATCATCGTCTGATATTAAAGAGCCTGTTGGAAATTTGAATGCTTCGACAGATAGCACCGAAAAAAGAGCAATAAATATGTCTAAGCCGCTTTTCAGTATAGAAAATAATAACGATTATATACGCAGAAACTTTACTGATAAGCAATACAGACCGGTCGATGAGAATGAATATCAGTCGGATAACGTTGTGGAAAGTTTAATGAATGACGCTTTTCTTTATCCTGATCATATTGAGAATCTTGTGAAGATGACAGGCGAGAAGTGGGATACATTTACCGAAGAACAGAGAGCTCAGCGCACAGAAGGTTTGCATAAATATCCTATTTTACGCACATATCTTAATATTACTTATGCAAAACTGAAAAGTGAAGGTAAGATTATCTATCAGAAGGGGAGCGATGGAAAAAGTTACGCTGCGTTCAATACAGGTCTTACTGATGAGCTTGATAGAGATATCATAATGTTACTTGCGGCAAATTCTGTACCGAATAAGCAGAAATGGGTTCTTGATTGTGTCGGTGTAATGGGAATAGGCTCGGAAGGCAAAAAACTTACTGAGATTATTGGAAAAATGCCAGCAAGAGCTGATTATTTCTCTGACCAGAATGACAAAAATAAGTTCTTTGATCCTAATACAAACATACAGGTGAATACCGATCACATGTGTGATAAGAGACACATAGACAGACTTCCTTTTGAATGGCTAAAACGAGAATTCCCGTTATTCTTTGCAGATTGTGATCCGTCAATTGCTGATTGCAGCGATAAAATCGAAAAATTTGCCAGAGCAATGAAACTTGATTTGGAATTATTTAAGCAGTTCCAGCAAAAACTTGAAATGGTTATTTCGACATCTGCCAAAAAAACATTAATAAATTATCGCAATGCTATCCTTATGTATTACCCTCGATTAAATCAGCTTTGTTTCCTTATTCCGCTGTCTTTTGTAAACAGCAACAAAGCTGATGCAGCACTTGTAGTACGCCGTACAGACTCAGGATCATACCGCGGTGAAACTATTCTTGATATGTATCAGGCGTATATAAATTGCCGCGTTATTGCAAAAATTGGCTGGGAGTGGCTTTCAATTGATGAAATACCTGCTCCGAATGGTGGTCGTGTTACTTACCCGTCAAATAATACAACCGAAATGACAGAGGAATCTTTGCGTATGCTGATAAATAAAATTGCGGATGATGAAACGCTGCCATCACTTACATTGGATCAAATTCAAAAGATGGTGAGCGCAATCACTAATATAAACAAAAAGTTTGAGAATTGATACATGGCAATGTAAAAATAGGTGCTGTTAGTAGTTCTGTAATTACATACTCCTGTATCTATTCCGTGTAAGTCATTGATCGCGGCTTCGAATAATTGTCCGCCGTAGCGCTGTTACTCAGTGCTACGGCGGCTATGTTTTTTGTTGTGGATTTTTTAATCAATCATTTTTGGTAAGGAGGACAACACACTCAACGTGGTTTGTGCCGCTGAACATATCGACTGCTACGCACTTGTCGGTGGAGTAGCCGAGCTCCGCAAAATATGCGCAGTCACGGGCGGCGGTGGCGGCGTTGCAGGAGACCATGACGATGCGGGGGGCGGAGAAGGCGGCTATCTGCTCGCAGGCGTCCCTGCCGCAGCCCTTGCGGGGAGGGTCGACCATTATCACGTCGGGGCGGAGATTGCGTGAATGCAGTATCCGTGCGGCTTCGGCGGCATCGGCGCAGATGAATTCGCAGTTGGTTATGCCGTTTGCGAGGGCATTCTGCTTTGCGTTTTCGATTGCCTCGGGGACTATCTCGACGCCGATTATCTTCTTTGCCGTGCGTGCCATTGAAAGCCCGATCGTGCCTGCTCCGCAGTACAAATCAAGCACCGTTTTGCCCTTCGGCTCAGCAAAATCACAGGCTGATGAATAAAGCTGTTCCGCACAGGGAGTATTAACCTGATAAAACGCCTTCGGAGCTATGTTTACGGCGTTTTTGCACATGATGTCACAAATGTAGTTTTTTGATGTCAATACTATTTCTTCATCGCCTAAAATTACGTTAGTATCCCTGTTATTTACATTGATTACAGAACTTACTATCTCGGGATATTTTTCAAGAAGTCTGTCCGAGAGAATTTTAATTTCCGGAACATTTTTTGCTACTACTATACAAAGGCATATTTCTCCGCTGTAATAGCCTTTTCTTAAATATAAATGACGTAATATGCCTTTGCGCATAGTTTCATCGTAAGCGGTCAGATTAAGCCCGGTAGAAATTTTCAGAAAGTCGGCGGTGATTTTCGAAAAAATGTCGGGCTGTAAAAGACACTTTTCGCAAGGAACGATTCTGTGCGAGTGGAAGGCATAGAAGCCTGCGATAAGATTTCCGTCCTTATCGGTGCCTATGGGTATCTGTAGCTTGTTGCGGTAGCCGTTTATATTGGTGTTGCGGATTATCGGCAAAAATTCGGGCGAAAGACCGCCTATTCTGGTGAAAGCGTCCTTTACGAACTGCTCTTTGGCTCTGAGCTGAGCCTCGTAGCTAATATGCCGCAGAGAACATCCGCCGCACTTTGTGTAAACGGGGCAGTCGGGAGTGACTCTGTCAGGAGAGGGGGTGATGATCCTCTCTATCTTGCCATAGCAGTAGGTTTTGTTTACTTTCAGTATCTTTACTTCAAGCTTGTCCCCTATAGCAGAAAACGGCACGAAAATAACCATGCCGTCCTTCTTGCCTATACCGGAACATTCGCTTGAAAGAGCCGTTATCTCAATTTCAACGATGTCGTTCTTTTTCATTATATCTGTCCTAAGCTGAGTGCCTTTAAATAAGCGTTTATAAAGCCGTCAAGGTCGCCGTCCATAACTGCGCCGATGTTGCCCATTTCGTAGCCTGTGCGGTGATCCTTTACCATTGTGTAGGGCATGAATACATAGGAGCGTATCTGTGCGCCCCAGGCAATCTGAAGCTGTTCGCCCTTGATGTCGGAAATCTTGTCGAGGTGTTCTCTTTCCTTGATTTCAAGCAGCTTTGACTTCAGCATACGCATAGCGTATTCTCTGTTCTGATGCTGTGAACGCTCTGTCTGGCAGGCGCACACGATGCCTGTGGGGATATGCGTGATACGAACAGCGGAGGATGTCTTGTTGACCTTCTGACCGCCCGCACCGCTTGCACGGTAAACGTCCATCTTAATCTCGTCTTCGCTTATCTCAATGTCAATATCTTCATTGATTTCAGGCATTACTTCTACGGAAGCAAAGCTGGTGTGGCGGCGTCCGGAGCTGTCAAAGGGAGATACACGGACAAGTCTGTGTACGCCGTTTTCGCTCTTCAGATAGCCGTAAGCGTTTCTGCCCTCAACCAGTATGCTGGCGCTCTTTATACCTGCTTCTTCACCGTCAAGGTAGTCGAGTACGGTTACCTTCATACCGTGCTGTTCTGCCCAGTGGTTGTACATACGGTAAAGCATCTCGACCCAGTCCTGAGCTTCAGTACCGCCTGCGCCTGCGTGGAATGTGAGAATCGCATTATTATGGTCAAATTCGCCTGAGAGAAGGGTAGCGAGCTTCTGCGATTCAAGCTCTGTTCTGAAATGCTTTGCAAGCTCCTGTATCTCGGGAAGCATAGATTCGTCATCTTCTTCCTGAGCAAGCTCAAGCATTGTCATTACATCGTCATAGCTTTCACGGAGCTTTTCGTAGCTCTGTACTATATTCTTATCTTCGCCTATTTTCTGAGAAATTTTCTGAGAATTTTCTACATCGTTCCAGAAATCAGGCTGTGCGCTCTGTTCTTCGAGCTTTGCTATTTCTGTTTTGAGATTATCAAGGTCAAGTGCGCCGGCAAGCTCTTTAAGCTCAGGCTCATAGCCCTCGAACTCAACTTTGAGTTCATCATATTCTAACATAGGTTACCGTTCCTTTCAATTTTGCAATACTGCTTTATTATATACCAAAAAAATTTTTTTGTAAAGCCTTGAAATCGTTTTCATTTTATGATATACTCAATTTATTCGGTGAAAACGCAGGTTTTCACAAAATTATTCCGGTGAGCTGTCTGTGAGCGGTGCATAGCGGCAGACGGGCGAATTACCGGAAAGGACGGATAAGTCTTAAAAATCAGTATTTCTGAAAAAAGTTGTGTAAGGAGTTTATTAACATGAGCGAGATCAAGAAGATCCACATGGGTCCTGCTAAATGTGCGGTTGACCTTGGCGACGGAAGTGAAAGAGGAGAGTATGTAAACCAGGATTATATCCTGAACAAGCTGGGCAGACCTCACAGAGCGGTAAGCCTTATGTATTGCTATTATCCGCTTGACGAAACATGGCCTGCAAGAGCGAGAAACGCTTTCAAGGACAAGGAGATCGCATTCCAGTGGGATTATCCCTATGACGACTATTTTACATATAAGGGCGGTATCGGCGGAACAACCGACGACGAGCCTTTCACCTGTATGCGTGACGTAAGACGTCACGGACAGGACGTTATACTTACAATGACAATAGATCCGAATGTTACGGACGAGCATCTTGAACAGATAGGCAAGGAGCTTTCGACATTCGGCCGTATGCAGCTGAGAATCAACCACGAGGCTACAGGTAACTGGTTCTCGTTTACAAAGCGTGCAACATATCAGCAGGTGGCTGATTTCTATATCCACGCCCGTGAGGTAATAAAGAAGTTTGCACCCAACGTACAGACTATTCTCTGTATCGGCGGTGTGGAGCATCCCGAAAAGGGCGGAGAAATCGAGATGGAAAAGGAATTTGCCGACGCTGTAAGAGCAACGGATATATGGTCTGTTGACAAGTACATGGCTCTTCACTGGGGCTGGCCTTTTGACGTTGCGGACGAGGGCGGAAACTCTTTTAGCAGAAGCAAGGTAGCGGATACATATAATCTTACTAAGCTGTCGGAAAAGCGTTACAGAGAGCTTTGCGGCGGAGAAAAGAAGCCTATGGTAATGAGTGAGTTCAACGCTGACGGCGATGTAACGGGACCTTACGATCAGGCTGAAATGGTAAAGGAATTCTGCGATATGCTCAAGAACGACAAGGATCAGGGCTGGTTTAACGGCTTTACATTCTATCAGTTCCGTGACAGAGGCAGACTGGGACTTGAAATTGAGGATCCGAACAATGCTGACTGCGGTATTGAGCAGCCGGTAATGCAGACCTACAAGGAAATTATTCACGATGAGTATTTCTATCCCGAAATGAAAAGCGAGGGTGACGCACAGTTCCCTGTAAAATTACGTTGGGGCGGTTCTGAGGACGCTGAGGGTATCGAGATACCTCTGCACTTTGAAAAGAACCCCACATTCTGCGAAATCACATTTGAGGACGAGGACGCAGAGCTTAATCTTATGATGGAAATCAACGGCAAGTGGTTCTACAAGGCACCTCACGCAAAGACGATTGACTTTATGTCGGCGTTCTTTGAAAAGCCTCTTGACGGTGAAGCTGATATGACGCTCAAGATATTTGCGCCTCCTGCAAGCGGTGAGAACGTAAATGACGGCAGTGAGGACTGGATGCTGAACACTTATTCGACTATCACGAAGATGCCGAATATCCGTATCAGATTTGCACCTATCTTAAAGTAAGTGGGCACCAAATAAGTATACTTCACCCCAAACAGCTATATTCGACATAAAAAATAATCGCAAGTTAAATCACTCAACACTAAGTGAATAACTTGCGATTTTTATTATCCTACAACTTGTTTTGTAGCTTTTATATTCTCATCACTGAACTTTACAACATCAGCAATGACAAGTTTCTGTATTGCCGAGATAAGAGTTGACATTAGCTCATAATCAGGCTGTTCATTTTTTACAGGTAACTGCATTTTAAACTTAAAGCTTTGTGAACTGCGTAATTTCTTACCATATGAGAATTTATTTTCAATGGACTTTCCCATAGAACAGGTTAAGAAAAGCATAATTTCTTTTGAATAATCACTTTTCTCGCTCCAGTAAACGCCAGTATCATCACCTGCACCAAAATCATAATTTCTATAAAATGCATTTCCGAAAATATCAATTGTAATTGAGTTCTTTGGAAAACTTGCAACCGGATTAGAAATATAACCAACTACACCTGTATTTGTTACTCCTGCCATTACAAAAGGAATATCTCCTGCTATTTGGTCATCTTTTTTCAGTCTTCTTCCTTGTACAATTTTATCAAATATTACATCGTAACAGAAAGGTTTAAACTCAATATTTTTTGAAATCAAATCATTGACAACTGACAGCTCATCAGCTGTCAGTTGCGTATCTTTCAGTCCAGAGACTGAAAGATACGCTTCCAGCTCCTCTATACGCTCCGCTTCCAGCTCCTCTATACGCTCCGCTTCCAGCTCCTCTATAAAGCTTTCCATAAATTCAAAGTCGATTGTATTATTTTTTATAGGTACAACTATTTTATCATCTTGTATTTTCTTATAACTAATACTGTTTCCCCAGCTATACTTATTTTTAAGCGACTTATATATACAACTTACCAATAGCAATTGACAAGATTTATTTTGCAATCTTGCATCTTTCACGTAAAGCACAAGATTATGACTATCGTTAGAGAAAAAATCATTTTCTTGATATGTCACAACGAATGTTTTTCCACCGATAAATATACAAGGTGCTTCTTCTATTAAAACCTTATTATATGATATATATGAAATTATGGAATTGTTTCCGTCACCTGCTCCTAAATAAGGGGTTGTACCACTATTTCCCGTTACATCACAAGATAGTATATTATGCGTGTTGTACACATCAAATAAGTCAGTTACTTTCTTTTTGCCCCACTCAACACTTGCCAATTTCTCATTGAGTGAGGCATTTATTTTCCCAAGCGTTCGTTGTCCTCACTGCTCTTACCTTTTAAAAGTGTTGATACTTCCCAAGCAAGATAATCACTTACGGTCTTTTTGAAGTCCTCAAGCGTTGGGATTGTGTCAATTGGAGCAGACTGATTCCAATCAGCACCGTTTTCCGGGTCGATTTTACCCTCATAATATTCCTTTTCAGTGAAAATATTAAGTTCCGACTTGCCAAATCTAACAATGTCCGCAATTTCCTGATAGCGTTCTTTGGCGTGGTCTGTATCTCTTAAATTTACACTTGCTTTCTTTCTGTTGGTTCTTGTGTAGCCGTCATTAGAGAAATCGATAAACTTAACTGTATTCTTTGCGTGATGTGGTTCGCCGACCTTGAAAACATAAATATTTGTTTGAACACTTGACTTGCCCACAAACAAGTCAATCGGCATTTTAATGCTTGCAAGCAACGTACTATGCTTCAGTATTTCCTTGTTATATTTGACAGCTTTGCCCGAACCTGCCGAATTTTGAATGATAATTGCCGCATAGCCTTTTTCCATCATTGAGAGAGCTTTTTCAACAAAAATCATACCATTTCCATCAGCGGAATATGGGGGATTAAGCACAAATGCAGTGGCAGGAAATTTTTCTTCCGTTGAAATAAATCCATAGTTTCCGTCAAAATTTTTCAAAGAGTCCTGATTCAAAATGTTAGAACTTCCGTCGCCCATTAAAATCATATTTAAGATTGCAAGCATATAGATTTGCGGCAGAATTTCAAGACCCAACAGCTGAGTTGCTTTAATTTTTGCGACTTTTTTCTGATATTCCTCAGGTGATGATATTTTTCCTTTGCATCATCAATCATTTCATTCATTGCAGCAACAAGAAGTCCTGCCGAACCTGTTGCAAAGTCCCATACATAAGAACCTTTGTCAACTCTTGCAAGCTTTACAAGTAACCTTGCAACGTATGAAGGGGTAAGAACAACGTCATTCAACTTATCCTGAGTAAATCCAAGCCAGTTATACATTTCATTGAAGAGCATACCTGTAAAATCTGTTGTAATACCTATCTTATAGTAGATACCCAAGTCATCAACAATTTTCGAGAATACTCTTTTTATTTGGCTTTCTCCGTTTTCCGGTTTGTTTCTGTTTTCATCAACTAAAGTGTTTGAAAGTGTTCTGATAATCAAATCTTGCTTTTGTTGTGGTAACTGTTTTTTCTTCAAGAAAGATGTAATTTTTCTGATGATTTTATCTCCGTCAGTTTCACCGCTTTCGGTAGAAGATCCCAAATCAGATTTTTCAAGAGGTTTAACACCCTCTGCACCAAGTGTTGCAATGATAGTAGCTGCAACAAGATATATTCTATCGTTTTCTCCCAATCCTGTTTCTTCTTTGTAGATGTCATTGTTAAGTTTAACAAGACTGATATTGATTTCTTTTTCACGCTTTTCTTTGAGTTTATCAATCTCTGCCTGAGTAAGACTGAGTTCATTAAGCTTTTCTACAAACTCATCAAAATGTGACGGCTTTAAAAAGGAAAGGTCTGTATAATCTCCAACTCTTTGACCAAAGCCAAGATTATTTTTGTCAGCTGAAACATAATAAACACCAATCTCGTGCTGAAGTTTTCCAAACTCATCTTTGTATCCGGTTACACCTATTGCAATGATTCTTGTATAGCTTGTGTAGTGTAAAATCGCATTCGCATAATGTATCGCACCATTTACAGCATACGACTTAATATTCGTATAGTTTGGTTCATTTTTATCTTTTTTGTTATCTACGATTCCGTCAGTATCCAACTTTACGAGTTTATCTTTGTAACCTTTATATTCAATAAGAACAGGATAAAAAGTTCCATACTTATCTTTCAACAACAGTTTAGCATCAGGTCTGTTACCACCTTTGCCACCACTCTTTGAATGATATTCATCAAGAGCCTTATCTATTTCCGAATTAAGTGATGCTTGTTCAAGTTTATAGTCAAGACCATAGCTTTTCAGCCAGCCGTTTACCAAGTCAGCTATATCCGGTTCAACAGATTGTACTTTGCTTTTATTAGCCATATTATCCTCCGCAAAATTTTTATTTAATCAAGTGTCAATATATTTTTTTATTATACCACATTATCGAAAGCCTTACAAGACTTTTAAGATGAGTTTTGAAAAATTTGTCTGTACTGCTATATCAACATTTCACAAAAATACTTATGAACATTCTGTAAATTCTGCAAAAAACAGGGTGCGTTTTGCTGATTTTTTGCATATAAGGTGAGGGGGAAAATAAGGTGAAAACGAACGGCTAACATAAATCGTCGCACTTTGTTAATACATCGGGAAAGACTAAAATGATATAATGATTTCAGAGTAGCAAGCAACGATGAACGTGGCACACTTCGTTCGCAGTTCATCAGCTTGTTAGGGACGCTCCGTTTTCCTAAGATCCTTTAATTTGATGACTATCGTCAGAAAAATAAACACAAAAAATGAAAGTGAGGACACAGAAATGGAACGAAAAGTGAGATACGATCGTAAGCTACCGATAGTTCTTTTCATAGGACAGCACTTCTCGGGTTCGCTATTCGAATCAATATACTTGTCATTGCATATGTACAAAGCTTTGGATGCACACGCTTAAGTTGTCCTTGCCGTACTTGCCCTCACAAAACATAAATAGCTGAAAAAATCAATAACTACGATTCAACGGAAGAAGCACGAGGGACAGTGCGGTTTTGGGAGGGTTGGTTCGGGCGCAAGGGTGGCGGTGCTTTTGAGAGGCTTGTGGGTGGTGGGACGGTGAAATGATGATATCGTAAAATCGGTATATATATTTGCTTTGTATTTGTTTATTTCCACAAAAAATTCTATAATTATTTGGCGGTTTTGTTGAAAATGATGTGAAAACGTGTTTTAAATTTGACTTTAGTTGCACAATATGATAAGATAAACCTATATAAAGACGGTCAAAAAACCGTATTGTTTATCCTTTGTGTGAGGTAGCGGAATGAAGAAGAACAAGAATGTATATGACGGGGCTGAAATGGTTCCGGAGAACGTTGAAAATACACATAAGAAAGGGAAATCTCTTACCGGCAGAATATTCAGGTGGATGTGTCTTGCTGTCGGCGGTTCGCTTATGCTTGTCTGCATAATCAATATACTGCTGAGCTATACATATCTTAAGCAGGCGCTTGTGAATGAGATGGACGAGGTAGTGCATACCGCATCGAATACTATTTCAAATCAGCTTGAATCTGTTGTAAACGCAATAACGCAGATTTCTGCCGACGCCGATTTTTCTGACGTTGCAGATGTATCTGCGATACGCTCGAAGTGTATTTCTGTCGCAAGAGATAATTCTATGTATGTCAAGGTCGATATGACGGACAGGGACGGTAAGGGACTTAACGACGACTCTATCAACTGGTCGGACGATCCTGCATATCGTGAGGTAATAGAAACCAATAAAGCGGTTGTCGGTGAGCCTTATTACTATGAAAAGACGGGTAAGGTCGTTATGGACGTTACCGTGCCTATAATTTCAAACGATATAAATAAGCTGCTGAGAGCGGTGCTTCGTATAACAGTTGACGTGAATGTATTCTCAAATGTTATCGGTCAGATTTCAATCGGCGATACCGGCTATGCGATGGTGGTTGACGCAAAGGGAAATATAATCGCACATCCGGACTCGGAACTGATACCGCAGATGATGAATTATATCAGTCTTGCTTCGCAGGACGGCTCATATCAGACTATGGCTGATTGCGTTTCATCGGCAATTGCGGGTGAATCGGGATTTGGCGAGGTTACGCTTGACGGCGTTTCAAAATATGTCAGCTATGCGCCTATAAGCAATGCGAAGGGCTGGAGCTGTATAATGATTGCGACACCGTCTGAGCATACGCAGAGCATTTATAATTCTGTTGTTATCGGCATGATTGTAACGGTCGTATGCTTTGCGCTGTCGGTATTGCTTATAATAACGATAGTGAAAAAGATAATTTCGCCAGTAAAGCAGTGCTCGGACAGAATCGTTACGTTATCGCACGGCGATCTTCACCAGCAGGAGCTTGACTTCGGCAAGAAAATTGACAAGGAAATATCTCAGCTGAGCGAAAGCACGAACCTTATCAGCAAGAATATAAACGAAATCATATCCGACATTGACGCTATGCTCAGAACGCTCGGAAACGGCGATCTTACATATAAGCCGGCTGATGTTTATCTCGGTGACTTTGCGCCTATCAGGCAGTCATACGAATCTATAATGATCTCACTTAATAAGACGATGGACAAAATAAGCAAGGCAGGTCAGCGTGTTGCTACAGGCTCTGAGCAGGTGGCATCTGCGGCAGGCAGTCTTTCGGGCGGTGCGGCAAAGCAGGCGGCATCGGTCGAGGAACTTTCGGCATCGCTTACTGAGGTTGCGGAAAAGGTCAACCGTAACGCAGCAAGAGCGGAAAACGCCGCTGAGAATTCGGCTCAGGCTACAAAGCTTGTTGAATCGGGCAACGAACAGATGAACGGTCTGCTTGGGGCTATGCAGGAAATCGGAGAAACATCCGGCGAAATCGAAAAGATAATAAGAACGATAGACGATATTTCGTTCCAGACGAATATACTTGCGCTTAATGCGGCGGTAGAGGCGGCAAGAGCGGGTGACGCAGGAAAGGGATTTGCTGTTGTTGCGGACGAGGTAAGAAATCTTGCGGGCAAGGTTGCTGAGGCGGCAAGCACAACGACAGAACTTATCAAGAACTCGATGAAGGCTGTTGAAAACGGAACGATGATTGCAAACAAGACGGCACAGACACTGACAGAAATCGTCAATACGACAACTGCCACAACAAAGCTGGTAGGCGAAATCTCAACGGCTTGCGCAGAGCAGGCTGAGGCTATAGAGCAGATCAATGCCGGCGTTGATCAGATTTCTTCGGTAGTACAGACGAACTCCGCTACAAGCGAGGAATGTGCGGCTTCTGCACAGGAGCTTTCGGTGCAGGCAAATCTGCTTGACGAGATGGTATGTGGCTTTACAATCGACGAGGAGCTTGTTACTCGTGAGGAAACGGCGGAGAACGAAGAACCGTCTGAGGAAGAGGAAAACGCTGAAAACGGGGAAGAACCCGAATATGTGGATGACGACCCGGACGATGACGAAAACTGAATTTCTTAAAACAGGCAACAATATATAACCGATCCCTCCTGCATTATCACGCAGGAGGGATCGTTTTGTCAGTATTCGTCTTTTATGCGGAATAAGGTTTCGTGGGGGTCGGGCTGACGGTCGGCAACGTACATATCGTTTATCACGATGTAGCGGCTGTCCTGAAGGGTCTGTACTACTTTGTCAATGTCTTCCTCAGTGCCTTGCGCCTCCATTTCGACCGAGCCGTCGTATAGATTTTTTACCCAGCCTGTTACGCTGTAGAGCGAGGCGGCATTCTGCGCCCGGTAGCGAAAGCCGACACCCTGAACTCTGCCTTTGAAGAAAAAGTGCTTTCTGATTATCTTTGTGTTCATTTTTGCCTCCGTCAGAATGTGAATATGTCTTTATCAAGCTCTTTCACAAGCTTATCGCTGTAAAGCTCCATTTCTTCGGGGCTTTGCGAGCTAAGAGGCTCGATTATGCCGATTGTCATCATACCTGCCTGCCTTGCGGCTTTGAGAGAAGCGGATACGTCATCGAGCATAATGCAGTTTTCGGGCGGAACGCCGAGCGTTTTTGCGGTATCGAGATATATGTCGGGGTACTGTTTGCCTTTGCCGAAAACGGCGGCAGAGCTTATCGTTTCAAACATTCCCCACAGTCCTGTGTGATGAAGCACGGGGGTGTAAAGCTCGGGGGTCTGTGAGGTGCATACGGCGGTCTTGTAGCCGTTTTTTATCGCAAGCTCAACCGTTTCACGAGCGAAGGGTTTTAGTTTTACGTTGTGGCGGTATTCGTCTATGGCGAGATCTGTCCATTCCTGCATAAGCTGTTCGGGCGTTTCGGGAAGATTGAAAAGATCTATGGTGTACAATGCTGTTTCGTAAAAAGAGCGGTGGCTGCATTGCCTGCCGTAATCATCGGGCGGAGTTATGCCACGTCTGCGCAGAAATTCCTCGTCAACGTACTGCCAGACGTACATCGAGTCGAGCAGAGTGCCGTCAAGGTCGAACAGCACGGCTTTTATATCGTTCATATTCTTCTCCTTTCTAAGCTTATATATTGCTATTGTATCACAATAAGGCGGTGGGGTCAATAAGATTTTACGGACGATTTTCGTGTATGCGGCTTGCAAAATGCGTGGATTTATGGTATACTGAATTAAAAGAAATACAGAGAAGAATAAAGGAAAGAAAAGAAAATTGGAACAGACAAAAGAAAACAAGATGGGCGTAATGCCTGTAAACAAGCTACTTGTTACAATGTCGCTGCCTATAGTTATATCAATGCTTATCCAGGCAATGTATAACCTTGTTGACAGCGTATTTGTGGCACAGATAAACCCGGACGCACTGACCGCTGTAGGTATGGCGTTTCCGATGCAGAGCCTTATGATAGCGTTTCAGACGGGGCTTGGCGTCGGTATGAATGCGCTTGTATCACGCTATCTCGGACAGAAGAAGCCTTATGAGGCGGGTCTTGCGGCAACTCATGCGCTTATTCTTACCGCTTTGAACTATGTTTTATTTTTAATAGTAGGGCTTACGGCGATACCTGCATTTTTCTCGATACAGACACATTCCGAAATCATAGCGGGATACGGTGTTGAATATCTGTCAATCGTATGCTGCGGCTCGCTTGGACTATTCTTCCAGATATACGGCGAGCGTATATTGCAGGCGACAGGCAAGACACTGCTTTCGATGGTGTCGCAGATACTCGGTGCGGTTATAAACATAGTGCTTGATCCTGTGTTTATTTTCGGTGTTGATTTTCTCGGAATACCCGCAATGGGCGTTACGGGTGCGGCAATCGCCACTGTAACAGGTCAGATAATAGCGGCGGCGGTAGGATTTTTACTGCACCACTTCTACAACAAAGAATTAAGGCTTGTATTCAGAAAATTCAGACTGAATCTTGGTACGATAAAGACGATATATGCTGTTGGAATACCTTCTATTATAATGAGTGCGCTGGTTTCGGTGCTGACGTTCGGTATGAATATAATACTGAAAGCGTATGAGCCTGCGGCGGCTACGGTATTCGGCGTATATTTCAAGCTGCAGAGCTTCGTGTATATGCCTGTGTTCGGTATGAATAACGGAATAGTTCCTATCATAGCCTATAACTACGGGGCAGGAAAGCCGAAGCGTATAACGGATACGCTGAAGCTCGGTGTTATCTGCTCGGTTGTGATAATGATAGTCGGATTGCTGCTGTTCCAGCTTATACCGGTGCAGTTGCTGGGAATGTTCGCTCCGACGGACGATATGATAAGGCTCGGTGAAACGGCGCTCAGAATATTCAGCGTATCGTTTGTATTTGCCGGAGTGTCGATAGTGTTAAGCTCGGGCTTCCAGGCGCTCGGAAACGGCTTTTACAGTATGATAGTATTTATAGTAAGGCTTATTGTGCCGACACTGCCTTTAGCGTGGCTGTTCGGCATTATCGGAGGGGTTGACTGCATATGGTGGTCGCTCCCTGTAAGCGATTTGTTAGGACTTATTGTTGCGATACTCCTTATGCGCAGGATCTATAAGAATGTCATATCGAAAATGTATGACAAACAGGATGAATCCTCGGCACAGGTACAGCAGGCATAAGAATAAAGCACAAACGGAGGAATGATTATGGGAAAAATAATCACTATTTCAAGACAGTACGGAAGCGGAGGAAGCGAGATCGGCAGAAAGGTCGCAAAAGCGCTTTCAATCCCGTATTACGACAGGACGATAATTGATGTTACCGCAAAGGAAAGCGGATTTGATCCCAAATACATAGAACGTGCGGAGCAGACAACAACGACCAGTTTTCTTTACAATCTTGCGATAAACGGTATGTACACACAGCCGCTTACCGACCAGCTTTTCTCGGCGGAGTGCAGAGTTATCAAGGCTCTTGCGGATAAAGGTCAGTGCGTTATAGTCGGTCGCTGTGCGGACTATGTGCTGAGGGAGCAGTACAGCACATTTGATGTTTTCGTGCATTCTACGGATGATTTCAGATGCGGACGTATCTGCGAGCATGACAATATAAGCAAGGACGAGGCGCTTTCGATTATCAGACAGAAGGATAAGGCAAGGCGCAGACACTACAAGTATTATACGGAACGTAACTGGGGCGAATCGCTGAATTACGATCTGTGCATCAATACGGCTACCTGCGGTATTGATGAGGCGGCTGAAATAATCGCTAAGCTTGCAGGCAAATAAAGACGTCGCATTCAGCGGCTGACGCCTTTAAGAATAGTAAAAAATCGGCTGTCAATGGTGACTATCAAATCACATTGGCAGCTTATTTTTTTAAAACAGTTAAACAGAGAAAATATTTGAACAGAAGGAACGGTGAACGATGGAATTTGTAATGCTCTTTTTTTCGGCAATCATCATTGTCTGCATTGTAGGCAATAAGCTGTCGGCAAGGATAGGCGTACCGAGCCTGCTTATATTTCTGGCACTTGGTATGATATGCGGCTCGGACGGTATTCTGAAGATACCGTTTGACAACTATCAGCTCAGCGAGCAGGTGTGTACGGTATGTCTTATATTTATAATGTTCTGCGGCGGTTTTTCTGCCAACTGGAAAGCGGCAAAACCTGTTGCTTTGCGTGCGGGACTTTTATCCTCGCTCGGTACGATAGTTACAGCGCTTATTACTACGGCAGGCTGTCATTTCCTGATAGGGTTTGATGTAAAAGAGAGCTTTCTTATCGGTGCGGTTATTTCGTCTACCGATGCGGCATCGGTGTTCTCGATACTTCGTTCAAAGCAGTTAAACCTGCGTGGCGGTCTGGCTTCACTGCTGGAAATCGAGAGCGGTTCTAACGACCCGTTTTCTTATATGCTGACGGTCATTGCACTTGCGATAATGGCAGGTGATGATATTTCACAGCTTGGTCTTCTTGCGGTGCTGCAGATAGTCCTCGGTGTTGCGTTCGGCTTTGCGATGGGACTTGCCGCAGTGTTTGTAATGAAAAAGGTGAAGCTGTCGAAAAACAGCTTTGACATAATTTTTATGATGGCGATGATATTTGCGGCATATTCCGCACCTATACTGCTCGGCGGCAACGGATACCTCAGCGTATACATAGCAGGTATCATCATCGGTAACAGCAACATAGGAGAGAATAAGGCACAGCTTGTACATTTCTTCGACGGAATCACGGGGCTGAGCCAGATAATGCTGTTCTTCCTGCTGGGATTGCTGTCGAATCCTTCACAGCTGCCGGGCATAATACTTCCGGCACTTGCAATATTTGCGGTGATGACCTTTATATCACGTCCTGCTGCGGTGTTTGCGATATGCTCAAAGGGGTATACATGGGCTGACAGGCTGTTTATAGCGTGGTCGGGTCTGAGAGGCGCATCATCCATCGTTTTCGCAATAATGGCTACGGTGAGCGATGTGTACACGGACAGCAATCTGTTCAATATAGTAGTGTGCGTCTGCCTTATCTCCGTTGCATTTCAGGGAACGTTACTGCCGAAGGTCGCAACAGGGCTTAAACTTATTGATAACGAAAGCAGTGTATTAAAGACATTCAACGACTATCAGGACGAAACTCCGCAGTTCAATATGATGCGTATATTCGTATCGGATACTCACACCTGGAACGGACACAAGATAAGCGAGATAGATTTTCCCGACGATTCGCTTGTGCTTATGATAAAACACGGCGACAGCACTATCGTTCCGAAAGGCGATACGGTGATAAATGCCGGAGATGATGTTATACTCAGCATTCCGTCATACAGGGACAGCGGAAATATATTGCTCAAGGAATATGAGATAGGGCCAAAGCATTTATGGAAGGGAAAGACGATAAAGGAGCTTGACCTGCCGACTACGCTTCTTATTATAATGATAAAGAGAAACGGCGATATGGTCGTACCTAACGGAAGCACTGTAATAAAGCAGGGTGATATTCTTGTTGTCAGCGACCAGTCGCATATAGAAGAAAAGAAGAAAAAGGATAAGCACGGCGGTGAAGAGCCGGATAAAAAGCCGGATAAAGCGGCTGAGAATAAAGAATGCGATGAAAAAGAGGGAGAGAAGGTGAGCGTGTAACAATTGACGGAACAACGATAATGACTTTCGGACTTGAAAATATATGTCGGCTGTGATAGAATAAGGCTGACGGCTTTTGTAAATATGAAACTGCCGTGTTATATATGCGGCAGTTGCTTTTTAGTGAGGAAAAATATGAAACGCAGTAAGAAAATGTCGGTGCTTAGAGAGTGCGCTGAAAAGCACTATATATGCAGGTGCTTTTACGAATACGACAAAAGCTATTGGTATTACTATATCAGTGATTTCAACGACAAATTTGTACTCGGACAGGAAGAAAACGACTTTGAACTTAACGGATATACGATCCGCAACTTTGACGAACTGCAAAAAGCAGAGATCAAGAATGATGTCTGTGAAGAGATAAACAGACTGAATGGGGTTGCAGAGCAAATCAAGGCTCCCCAAATTGATATAAGCTCGTGGCAGAGCATATTCAATTCACTCAGAGAGTGCGGTGAATGGGCGATAGTCGAGAATGAAAATGAAGATATATTCCATATAGGGATAATCTTAAAGGCGGGGAAGAATAAACTTACGATGAGAGAGTTTGACGCAGACGGAAAATGGCAGGAAGAAACCAAAATTCCATACAAAGAAATAACAAGCGTCAGCTTTAAAACAAGATATATTGATAACTGGAGAAAGTATCTCGAAAGAACGAAAGAAGGATAAGCATGGACATTAAGGAAAACTTCAAGGGGCATTTAAGCACTATCAATCATCACAAGATGGAAGTAATGAGGCTGTGCTTCAAGGTCGGTCTTTATAAGCAAGGGCTTATGCACGATTTGTCAAAATACTCGCCGAAGGAATTCATAAGCGGCGTGGTATTTTACACGGGGGATAAAAGTCCGAATACGACCGAAAGACGTGTGACGGGAAAAAGCGAGGCGTGGCTTCACCATAAGGGAAGAAACAGGCATCACTTTGAATACTGGATAGATTACGGACAGGAGCCGGGTTCTGCGATGCAGGGAATGAAGATGCCTGTAAAGTATGTTGTGGAGATGTTCTGCGACAGAGTGGCGGCTTGTAAGACATATTATAAAGAAAATTATAACGACAGTATGCCGTTTGAATATTTCAACAAGAACAGAAAACACTATATGATGCACCCGGAAACTATGGAGCTTCTTGGAAAAATGCTGATAATGCTGAAAAGATACGGCGAGGAGGATACGCTGGTATACATAAGGGAGAGAATCCTTACCGGAAGGTATCCGAAAAAGACAGCGGTAAAAAGCTGATAAAATACATTAAATAGCAGAAAAATGCAGTAAATAGAATATATAGACAGCTTTTTACGGCTGATTGTACAAAGTGCCTTTAAAAACAGGATTTGACGAGTAAGTTTTATGTAAATTTACTTTGAAAAAAACGTTGACAAATGTCATTTTCCGTGATATAATAGACAAGCACTCAAACGAGAGGGCACAAAAACAGAGGGTACTTGAGAAAGCCTGAAACCGCTTGAACAGCGAGAAAGAGGGCAGTCGAGGGTACGGAGATGGACCGAAAAAACCGGAAGGAACAAACGGCGGAAGCACGGTGACCGACTGGTAAAAAGTTCAAAACTGTGAAAAAAGAAATTTAAAAAATTTCAAAAAAGTGCTTGACAAACTCGAATGAATGTGATATAATAAATAAGCTGTCGCAAGAGCGGCACAAAGTTCCTTGAAAATTGAACAGTACAGAATTAAAAACATTACCTTGAGATTCTTAAGAGAATAACAAGAAATTCTGGATGAACACAAAATAACGTGCTAATAGATAGCAAGTTAGCGTTCAGCAGAGCAATCAAACTTTGATATTTAAAGCGAGAGCTTGAATATACCATTTAACAAAGAGTTTGATCCTGGCTCAGGACGAACGCTGGCGGCGCGCCTAACACATGCAAGTCGAACGGAGCTGAGAGGAGCTTGCTTTTCTTAGCTTAGTGGCGAACGGGTGAGTAACGCGTGAGTAACCTGCCCTGGAGTGGGGGACAACAGTTGGAAACGACTGCTAATACCGCATAAGCCCACGGCCCGGCATCGGACTGAGGGAAAAGGATTTATTCGCTTCAGGATGGACTCGCGTCCAATTAGCTAGTTGGTGAGGTAACGGCCCACCAAGGCGACGATTGGTAGCCGGACTGAGAGGTTGAACGGCCACATTGGGACTGAGACACGGCCCAGACTCCTACGGGAGGCAGCAGTGGGGGATATTGCACAATGGGGGAAACCCTGATGCAGCGACGCCGCGTGGAGGAAGAAGGTTTTCGGATTGTAAACTCCTGTCGTTAGGGACGATAATGACGGTACCTAACAAGAAAGCACCGGCTAACTACGTGCCAGCAGCCGCGGTAAAACGTAGGGTGCAAGCGTTGTCCGGAATTACTGGGTGTAAAGGGAGCGCAGGCGGGAAGACAAGTTGGAAGTGAAATCCATGGGCTCAACCCATGAATTGCTTTCAAAACTGTTTTTCTTGAGTAGTGCAGAGGTAGGTGGAATTCCCGGTGTAGCGGTGGAATGCGTAGATATCGGGAGGAACACCAGTGGCGAAGGCGGTCTACTGGGCACCAACTGACGCTGAGGCTCGAAAGCATGGGTAGCAAACAGGATTAGATACCCTGGTAGTCCATGCCGTAAACGATGATTACTAGGTGTTGGAGGATTGACCCCTTCAGTGCCGCAGTTAACACAATAAGTAATCCACCTGGGGAGTACGACCGCAAGGTTGAAACTCAAAGGAATTGACGGGGGCCC
>OLOI01000119.1_pt1 | contig 79788 bp, 92 predicted proteins | sample 1672131 | NCBI WGS metagenome assembly OLOI01 (sample SAMEA3136651, study PRJEB25190) | human gut metagenome
TGGGGCTACCGCCCCTAGTCCCTGTCGGGGGCTCCGCCCCTGCGACCCCATTTTTTAAATAAGCAGGAGGTTTTTCGACAGAATGCAGGCGGCACGACATTTGCCGTACCGCCTCATATCTATTGCTTTTTGATTGTCATACAGCGGACGATGTGTGTTTATCCGTGCTTTGCTCAGATATTGCCCGTAACCGTAATTACTGCCGTACCGGGAGTAATTGAAACCGTACCGTCTGTGTTTGTCACAAATGTTGCCGCAGGTACTTCTATAGCGCCTGCGGTAGTTTCAAACACGCCTGTAGCCTCATTGTAAGTGTAGAGTGTATTGCTGAGAACGGTGCCGTTGTAGGTTACTCCGATATTTTTCAGTATTGGGTTGAATACATCACGCAGAACAATATCGTCTGCCTGTGTGACAGCGGTGTTGCCCTTGTTCGTAACAGTGAAGGTGTAGGTTATCTGACCGTTCTCGCTTACTATTGTCGGGCTGAGCGATTTTTCAATATCAAGCGCAGGAGCGGATGCGGCATTTACTGTTTCTGTGGCGGTGATAGGTTCTGTAATGCCGTCACCCGTTATTGTGATGTTGTTGGTTATACTGCCTTCAATATTGAGCGGAGCATAAGCCGTTGCTGTGGCACTGTATACTATCTGCGCCTCAGAGTTTGCAGGAACGTTTATTCCCGTTATTGTCATAGGCGGACCTGCCGTTACGGCAGGAGCTGTCTGCAATGCGCCGTTGATATAATAGCGTATATCTCCGCCGTATGCCAGAGGATAAACTGTTCCTGCACCGTAGGTGTAACCGCCGAGATTATCGGTTAACGTAAGATTTGTAAACGCTGTGTTTCCCGTGTTCACGATATTCACGATATAGGTCAGAGTGTCGCCTTGCTTGTAGGTCGTTGCAAGGGAATGCTTTGTTGCGGCAAGAGTCTGCTGTATCTCGCCTGTTGTTACGTTTGAATTTACTACCGTGCCGTTATACGAAAGGGTATCAACGTTTGTGAATGTTGCCATTGTTTTTCCTCCTTGAAAGTATTTTTTATTCGGGTACCCTTTACATTTTATGACACAGTGTGACTTTGTGCTACCGAAATTTACTTTGCGTTATGCTGCTTTCTAATCAAGGTTGAAGGGAATCTCTTTTTCGGTAAGGTAATTCTTTACGGCATTGAATGCTTTGAGCGTTGAGTTTTCGTCTTCTATTTTTACTGTCGAGCCTTCCTTAAGGCTGTCTATATCCTTTTTCAGCTCTTCAAATGTGATTTCGTGGTTATCGACAAAATATTTTTCCTCTGAGATAGTAATGTTCAGAGTAAAGCATTCCGGATTTCCGGGGTTGCCTCCTTCGGCCGATATATCTGTAATTGAGCTTGCCGGCTTTTCCGGCAGAGCTTCGGAAGTGCTTGACGGGGAAGCAACGGTTACAGGCGGTTTGGCATCTACAGAGCTGTCGGCACATCCGAATAGCATAAGTGCCGATAAGATTAGAACTGCTGTTTTTGTAATTCTTTTCATAGAAAATTCCTCCTTATTACTTGATTTTAGCACCTATGCTATACAAAATCAAGCCCTGACATTACTTTCGTGAAAATTTGGCGGAAAAATATGTCGTAACAGAGAAATGCTTTTTGCTGTCGTTAAAACAGGGATATAATCGCTTGAAATCGCATTATACCGTAAACGACAGCACCTCCTTTCTTTTGCGTAATATCATTACCCGTTGCGACAAAAAACGCTGTCGGACAACTGTAAAATAATTACATAGTCGGTGACTGATGTCTGATTGCGAAAGGAAGTTTGAAATGTCAAGGACAGTAACAAAGGATAAGATAGATATCCGTGAACATTCGGTAATAAGATGTACGGCTGTAATGATAGCGGCGGCGGTAATTTCAATGAGTACAGTGCTCGGAAAGCCATCGCCGTTTGCGGCATCGTTTGCGGCGGCTATGAGCGGAATCGACTGTATCAGCGCATTTGTGGGAAGTGTGGCAGGCTATATTCTCGGCGGAAATTATACCGACGGCGTTACTGTTACATCGGCTCTGCTTTCCGTTGTTGCCATCCGTATGATAGTTTCACGCAGAAAATCAGCCGTGTCTGAGATAGTATCGGCTGTCACGGCGGCAGGCTCTGTTTTTGCGGCGAATTTTCTCACATCGTCTACCGTAAGCGAGGTGATGAACTGCATCATTCTTTCGGTCATGGCAGGCGGAGGTGCGGTTGTTGCTTTACGCTTGTCACGGCTTGCCGAAAAGCGTGAGATAGCAAAGATAACCGTCCGCAGCGATCCTCTCAGCTTTATCTGCGTTCTGGGCGGCTGTGCTATAGTGTCCGGTATACTTTCGCACTACAGCGTCGGCATCTTCAATATAGGAATAATTTTCGCATCCTGCCTTTCCCTTTGCAGTGCTATGAAGTACGGCAGTGGAGCAGGTGCTGTGTGCGGTGCGGTGTCTGCGCTCGGGTGTGCGGTTGCCACAGCCGACTACGCTTTTCTTGCAGCTGTTGTTGCTCCTGCGGCGTCTGTCGGAGGTATGTTCAGCGGCGGAAGAAAGCTGAGTGCCGCAGGAGGCTTTGTGCTGACCGCAACGCTTGGCACTGCGCTGTTCGGAATGGATAATTCAAAGCTCGCCGTTGTTGCCTGCATATTCATGTCATCGGCGGTCTTTATGCTGTTACCGGCAAAGCTTACAGCCGATCAGGGCGATATTGCCAGAGTTAAAGCGGGTGAAAACAGCGTCAGAAAACTGTTTTCAAAACGGCTGAAATTTGCCGGAGGAGCGATTGCCGAGGTAAGAAGAACGGTCGGTATCACTGCCGAAAAGCTGGATAATAACATAGGAAGCGATATAAGCTGGGTGTACAATACGGCCTGTGACGAAATATGCCGTAAGTGCAGGTATAATATGCAATGCTGGGGCAAGGAGTACGGCGACAACATTAAACAGTTTGCGAAGATTACGAATATGGTAAAGTCGGGAGAAAGTGCCGATCCGGATGCTTTTTCGGTGCCTTTAAGCGAACGATGCCCTAAAAAGCAGGAGCTGATTGACAAAATCCGCAGGCTGTGTGATGTTTATGTGGCGAGCAGTACGGAAAAACGAAGAATTGCCCGTATGCGTAATATCCTGACGGCTCAGCTGTCGGCAACGGAGCAGATTCTCTCGCAGTTATCCGATGAGATTGAAAACAGCGGAGAAATTGAGCCTCAGTACAACAAAACCGCCTGCAATGTGTTGTCGAAGCTCGGCTGTGAAGATGCAGACGCAGTGAATGTGGAGCTTGGCGAGCAGGGAAGAATGTTTGTCGAGGCATATTCCGATACCGGTTTTTTCGCATCAAAGCAGGATATATGCGAGGCTATGACGCTTGCTTTCCGCCGCCGCTTTGATTTGCCGACCTTGAGCCGTGTCGGAGGGGCGTGTAAGCTGAGTCTTTTTTCGGGAACCACCTACACGCTTGACGTTGAAATATGTCAGATAAGCAAGACGGAGGGTACAGCCTGCGGCGATTATTACGAGAGCTTCATAGATAAGAACGGTACAGCGTATGTTGTATTATCGGACGGTATGGGCAGCGGAGGCAGGGCGAGAGTGGACTCATCGTTTGCCTGCGCTATGCTAATACGTCTTTTGCAGGCAGGTGTCGGAGTAGAGGCGGCAATCAGCGTAATCAATACATCACTTGTGTGCAAATCCTCCGATGAGAGCTTTGCTACTCTTGAAATATGCGCTGTCGACCTTTACAGCGGAAAGATAGACTTATACAAGGCAGGCAGTGCCAACACTTATATCAAGTGCGGAAACCGCTTTGTCACCATAGGCTGTAAGGGCTTGCCGATAGGAGTAAAGGACGAGCCTGTATACGACAGGAGAACGTTTACGATAGGAAGCAGGGATATGATAGTTATGACAAGCGACGGTGCAGAGCTGAACGAGAAATGGCTTTACAGGGAGATGGATAAACAGCCCGACCTTAAGGAATTCTCTAAAGAAGTTGCCAATACCGCCAGATTCTATGCCGGTGACGAAAAGAGCGACGATATATCGGTGATTGCAATGCGGCTCAGCAGATAACGCCCCGATAATTCGGTGCGATGTGCAACGAAATCCGCAACGCTGTCGGAATATCAGAAAAAACAGTATTGACCTTGTTCTTTCAGAGTGATAAAATATATAGCGGTGTGTCTGTGCGTTTGTGCCGAAGATACACCGCTTATTTTGTGCATATAACGAGGTCATTATGAAAGCCGATATTCTGACAAAAACTTGGATAGCCGCAATTCTCGCAATATTCTGCTCTGCTTTGTGGGGCAGTGCTTTTCCCTGCGTAAAAATCGGTTACGGGCTTTTTGGCGTTGACACTTCACAACCAATGTCATTGATACTTTTTGCGGGGATACGTTTTTTCGCAGCAGGAATTATGGTTATTATAACAGGAAGCATAATGCACAAAAAGCCGCTTGTTCCGAAAATCAAGGAACTGCCGAAGGTGGCGGCACTGAGCCTTACTCAGACGATTTTACAGTACCTGTTCTTCTATATCGGACTTGCCAATACAAGCGGCGTGAAATCTTCCGTTATCGAGGGTATGAGCGTGTTTGTGTGCATACTTATCTCATCGCTTGTTTTTCGCCTTGAAAAGCTGACAAAATTCAAGATTATCGGTTGTGTGCTTGGCACTGCGGGAATAATTGTTATAAATCTTGACCGCTCGCTGCTCAGCGGATTCAGCCTTACCGGAGATGGCTTTATTCTTCTTTCCACCATTGCCTATGCGATTTCATCCGTGCTTATAAAACGCTTTTCCAAAGACACCGACACTATGATGCTCAGCGGCTGGCAGTTTCTGCTCGGCGGTGCGGTCATGACTGTTATCGGCTTACTTGCAGGCGGTAGCATAACTCTGCCCGAATCGCCTCTGCCTGCCGTACTGATGCTTTTTTATCTTGCGTTTATTTCCGCTTGTGCCTACTCGATCTGGAGCCTGCTGTTAAAGTACAACCCCGTATCGAAAATCGCTGTTTTCGGCTTTATGAACCCGGTTTGCGGTGTGCTTCTTTCTGCGCTTCTGCTCGGAGAGGCACAGCAGGCATTCCGCCTTGAGTCGCTGATTGCTCTTGTACTGGTCAGCGCAGGAATATTCATAGTCAACAAAATGGGAGAGAAAAATTGACGGATTGTTTAAATCGTTTGGAATATAACTATAGGTAATTTTAAAAACGGGAACAATCGAAAAAAATCAAAAAATATTTCAAAAAATGCTTGACATCGGCTTTTCAGTGTGATATAATAATTTACGTTGTCACGGCAGTGATAACTTAAAGAATATTGGGGTGTCGCCAAGTGGTAAGGCATCGGACTCTGACTCCGCCATTTCGAGGGTTCAAATCCTTCCACCCCAGCCATCAAAGGGCAATGAAAAAGATATTGCCCAAGAAACCCCCGATTTTATCGGGGGTTTCGCCGTTTCTACGGTCAAAATTTTTACAAGCGATTTTGCAGATGTGAAAAAGGTATTTTTCCCTTTCTGTAGTGAGCCGAACTCTCGCACAACCGAATACAAGCCACCGAGCGCATGGATAAGAACAAATCCATGCGCTTTTTTTATTTCTGCTGAAAGGAGGAAAACGATGCGAAAGCAAACCGACTTAGCCAAGGTCAAGCAAACAGCCCTTGCTCTGCTCTCCACAGAGATCAACGAAACACCATACTCGCCGATGATCGTCAAGCACCCCTTCACCGACACCGGAGTAAGTGCTATCCCCGATGGCAAAGGTGGCGTGGAGATGATCGATCTCAAAGAAGATGATGCACAGTTCAAGTGGCGACAGTCTATGGCTCGGCAGATCGATAAGGCAGATAATGCCTACGCAATATATATGATGGTCACCAAGCCCTACGCGCTGACCTTTCTGAAATTCGCAATGCCCCATCTCTCAAGAGAGGATATGTCTCAAATCCTCGCCAGTGCATGGACGAGGTCAGAAGCACCGCACCAGGATGTGAATGTTACCGTCAACCAACTACTGCGGATGTTCAAGCAAGCCGATCCCACCTGCCTTATGGAGCAAGACGAATATATCCAGTTCAAGACCTTGGACGATACGGTGACCGTCTACCGAGGGGTAACCCCACACAATGCTAAAAGTGTGAAAGCGTTATCCTGGTCGCTGAGTCAGGAAACAGCCGAATGGTTTGCTCACCGCTTCGGTGAGAACGGAACGGTCTACGAAGCACAGATCGATAAAAAGCATATATACGCATATTTCAGCGGAAGGAACGAATCCGAGGTGATCGTCGATCCTTCCTATCTGACAAACATTACGGAGGTACAGGATCTGTCCTCCGCTTTTTTATTATCACAAGAATAACGGAGGTAACGAAAATGACCATATATCAAGAAGAAATGCAGCGCAAGGCACAGCACTACGGATGCATCACAAGTTATGACGAATCAGATCAGCTCCTGCTCATCTCGCGCAAGGGAGTCCATCTGACCGCAATCAACCCCGAAGGATTTATGTTCTACAACAGCAAGGATCTCACCGATCCCGAATCCCGTGAGGTATTCTCCCACCTTACGGACGATGCTGAAACCGTCCGAGAGTATGTCGGCCTCTACCAGTCAGCACCACAGATGAAACCGAAGGACGTGCAGAACTACCGTAAGTTATCTGAGTACGGCGACGTGGTGTTCGCCGGAATGTACAGTCAAAAGCACGGGTTTATGTTCTGTAGCTGGCGACAGTCAGACGGCGGCAGATATCTTGCACACGGCGACTACTCTCCCGACTATCTCTCCTCCAAAGAGAATTATGCAGTCCGCGCCGGACTCATCGTCAAAGACAAGATCTTCACGCAAGCAGAAGCGGAAGAACTGTTCAAGTGTGCAGCTTTCGCAAGAGATAACTGCGACTCGCTGACCTATGAACAGGATCGAGGTCTCATGGAACTGATGGAAAAGCTCCAGGATGCCTATCCTTCCCTCAAGGAAAATCCGCCCACCTTTGATGACGGCGAAGCCCCCATATTAAATATGTAATAAATCATACAGCCCACGGTTTTGAAACCCAAACAAAACCGTGGGCTTTTTCTATTTACAGAGAAAGGAGTCCCACACGGATGTATTTCAGCGACAACCCCTCCGACCGATATTACGAGCGCATGATGGTCGGCATTCCAAACTTCAAACCAAGAGGACACGGTGTTGTCATCGTCGGCAGCCGTCCTACAGAACCGCTTGTCATTCTGCGAATACAGGACGGAACGGCAACCCACCGAGAGATCTTGACCGAAACCACCAAGGCAATCAACCACAGACGATTCCGACACCGTCTCAACAAATATCTGAAAGAAAGCGAGATGAACCCTATGCGATACAAGAACGAAAAGCACCAAAGCGAATTCGAGGAGGCCATCAGAAAAAAGGACAAGAAGGACTATGCAATGATGGCAGCTCTGTACCTTCTGACCGCAGACCTTCGTCTGTGGCACCTATCCAAACGCCACGTGGGAAAGATCAGTATTAATTTTGCGGATATCCGGCTCAAGAATATCCACGAAAACGGATAAGCCCTTTTCTGCTGTGCCAAAGACCTCTGCCTCGGAACAAAGCATCTAACCGTGGCAGACCTCGCCGATACCGACCTCATCCCCCCGAAGCTGTTCGAGCTGATCTGCAACGCAATGGCGATCCGAAGATTCGGCCTCGGCGCAATTAAAACAACGGAAAGGACGAACAATCAATGATCAAAGTAACCGTACAGTACAACGACCACCTGGTCGACATCCACTTCCCATGCTCGGAAAACACACTCCAGTCGGCGCTCATGGAGATACACGCCGCTGATGATAACCCGCCCGAACTGTTCGTTACGGACGTTATCTTCCCCGAAGAATTCGGCCATTTGAAAGACCGCTTCGTCAATCTGGACGAGTTGAACTACCTTGCCAAGCGTATGGAGAGCTTCTTCGGTACGGAGGAAGAACAGTTCTACGAAGCCGTGAAACAAGAAGGCTTCACCGAGCTGAAGGATCTCATCAACCTGTCCTTCAACCTCAACAAATACTGCCTCATTCAAAATATCGGCAATATGGGCAAGATCGGTCAGGAATACCTCTTGAACCGTGACGGCTCCATTCCTGCCAACGACGATGCTAACCCCAAATATGCAGAGATCGGCAGACGGCTGATGCAGTCCGGCACCGGCATCGTCACCGAACACGGCATCCTCTTCGTGGATGAGGACGTGCAGTTCCAGGAACTGTATGACGGGCAGGTGTTTCCGCCTTACCTCTACGATTCGAGTATCCTCTGCACCGCAAAGGCAGAATACCACGGCAAGGTGGAATATCTGTACCTGCCCTGTGAGAGAGCCGCCATTGACAAATCCATCGGCAGGCTGGGCGCACCCGATGCCGAGTCCGTCAGCATTATCCTCGATGACTTCATGGTAGATAACCCCGAATGGATGCGCCGTCTGCGTGAAATGACGTCAAGCGAAAGCATCTACGATATCAACGACCTTGTAGGAGCCATCAGCAATGCGGATATGCAGCTCGATAAGCTGACCGCCGTAGCGGAATATGCCGGAGTCGAGGATGCAAAGTCCATCACAGCTCTCGCCAACAGCCTTGGTCTCTTCACACTGATCGAGGGTGCCGAGGATAATGAAGATGTGGGCAAGCATTTTGTGGAACATGATCCCGACTACGGCGTACCCGAAACCGTGGTGGATTTCATTGACTATGATATGCTCGGTGAGCATATCGCAGACGAGCTGAACGGTCTGTTCGTATCCTCCGGCTTCGTCTGCATGGAGCCGGATTATTCTATCAGCGATGTCCTCGATACCGATCAAGGAATGCGATTAGGAGGTATGTAAAACATGATAACCGCAGTAATTCAGCACAAAAATGACACCCTGGTAGTGGTGCTTCCGAGAGCCAACACCGACCTGCAAATCAAGCTGCTCTCCATTGGAGTAAGGACACTGCCGCAGAACATCAAGCTGTTCGGCGGTGAGGATGCGGAGATCGATGTGCAGCTCGCATCAAGCAGCCGAGTCGGTCAGCACCTGTGCCGACTGTTCAATACCGAGAACAGCCTCGGCGACGTGAACACCACTGCCTACCTCGTACAGACCGCAGACGAAGGCATCAAGACCGACCTGGAACACGATATCTACTACGACCAATACGGCACAGCCGCGGAGCTGATAAACGATATCAAGGACAGAACCTTGGCACTCGGTCCCGTGAAGATGAGCTTGTATTTTCCTTTGACGGGTAACATTGACGAAGGCGACGGCAACTCCTTCACCGTGGGTGACTCCTTCCTCTACGATTACCGATACGACATCAACGACCTCATAGAGGAATACCAAGACCGTGACGTGGAAAGTATCCTCGAATACTTCGACGGCGACGCAGGCGCAAAAGCCAAGCTGGTATCGGTACAGTGGTCGACCGAGATCGTGGACGGAACGCTATACGGCAAGGTGGATCTGCGGCTCCGTGAGGAATTAACCGAGGACGAGCTGACCTCCGTGAAGGATTGGATCACCGGACAGAACTCGGACGGAGCCTTTGAAAGCCTCGAAGATCACCCCATCGACAGCGAGGACGGCAAATTGTCAATCTCGCTCTGGCACGGCAGTAACGACTACTTCGTATCCACCCGTGACGAGCTGGATGAATATATTGCACAGCAAAATGAACCGAAGATTGGAGGGATGTGATATATGGCTGTGTTATTTTCCGCAGTAACCATAACCTCGGACAGCGACCAAGCGGAATTCCTCGTTGCAGGTATTCCAAAAAGTTATGCTGATCTCGAAGGCTGGACTGCATTTGAGAGTTTTATGAATGAGGTGGACACGGAACAGGATATCAAAGTCCACGTGGCAGCGTGTCTCTACGGAGAAGGCGAAGTGTTTACGGCTACCCCCGAAGAAGTTGCGTACTTCACCATAAGGGCGGCGCAAACCGATGACTTTTTCTACGACCACTGCACCGATGCCGGACACAGCGATTTCACCATCCCGTGGTCACCGAAAGAACTATTCGGAATGGAAGGTGCAACAATGTACGACAAAGAAAACCATCCAAATTTAATCGGTCATTCGGTGAACGGTAGCAAGGAGCTTCACAGCATTGAAGATGTAGCAAAATTTATTTGCGAAAACGGACTGCACGGCGACGTTACCATCACCTACGATGACAACACCCCCTTCCTCAATACGTTCGGCATTTATATCGACCGCATAGCAGATATGGATTACCGAGAGGAACTGCTAAAGGTATTAATACCGATGCAGAAGGAACTCGACGGTACGCCGGATTTTGAAGACGATGTTCCCGAAACCAACGGAATGGAGATGAAATAGTATGTCAATTTATGATGATTGGAACCGCATGGCAAAGGAGAACCGAGCGAAGTATCCGCCCGGCACTCGCATCTTGCTCCTCGGTATGGACGATTCCCATCATCCCGTACCGCCCGGTACGAGAGGAACGGTGGATCACGTCGATGACGGCGGTAATATCCACATGAAATGGGATAACGGAAGAACCCTCAGTCTTTGCAGCGATGCGGACTCCTTCCGCACACTGACCGCCGCCGAGCTTGCGGAAGAACAGGCACAGCAAGAGAATCCCACCGTGGATGAAGGCGAGGATGAAGGCCAGGACGAGGGCGAAGCTCCCGTTATGAGTATGTAGGAGGACTGCCTATTGGAATACGAAATCTATATCCCACAGCCCCAAGCGGATGCCCTTCTTGCAGAAGCGACTGACCGCAGCATCTCGGTAGAGGAACTTCTCACCGAGATCATTCAAAACTATATGGAAAGGAACGATGACATTGGCTGACGAAAAGAAAGGCATTACCGTTAAGATCGATGCTGACCTTCACGCAGAGGTCAGAGAGTATATCGAACAGCACGGAATGACGATGGCAGAGTTTATCACCCTTGCCGTCGACAACGAATTACACCCCAAGAACCAAAACAAGGAGGAAAAGAACATGGGTAATATGCGCACGATGGCGTTTCAGGTGCCGGAGGAACTGTTTCAGAGGATCAAGGGCTACCTGCAGCGCAACAACATGAGTCAGAAGCAGTTCGTCCTCGGACTGATCGAAGCCGAGCTGGACCGTGAACAGGCACAGCGAAACGGTGTGACCGAGGATCAGCAGACCGGAGGTGTCGATACCGAGGAAGGCATAAGCGACGATCCCGAAGCCGTAGACGGCACAGGCGGTGACGGCACCGACGAGGATGAAACGGAGGACGAATCCGAAGGCTTCGGCATGAGTATGGGCGGTATGTAAGCTACCGCAGAATCGAGGTGAAATAACAATTAAATAGGAACGGTCGGATGCCCTATGGCGATCCGATTTTTTGATATGTTCGCAGGTATCGGTGGTTTTCGCAGCGGACTCGAAGCGGTGGGCGGCTTTGAATGCATCGGTCATTGCGAGATCGATAAAAAGGCAAACCAAGCCTACAACGCAATCTACCAACCGAAAGGAGAAATCTACTTTGAGGACGCTACAAAAATTGATACAAACGACCTGCCGGACATTGACCTCATCTGTGCGGGCTTTCCATGCCAAAGCTTCAGCGTGGCTGGCAAAAGGCTCGGATTCAGGGACGATACAAGAGGAACTCTCTTCTTCGAAGTTGCCCGAATCGCTGAAGCGAAACGGCCTCCACTTCTTCTCTTGGAAAACGTTCCCGGATTGCTATCGCATGACGGAGGCAGGACGCTGTTTACCATCTTCTCCACGCTTGTTGAATTGGGGTATGATATCGAATGGTGTGTGCATAACAGCGCGTTTTTCGGAGTCCCCCAGCAGCGGCGCCGCCTGTATATTGTCGGATATCTTGGAAACCAATGTACCGGAGAGCTATTTCCTCTCAACTGCGGCAATGCGGAAGATCTCAAGCAACTCATCCCCGGACCGCAAGGTCAGCGTGTCTACGATCCAAGCGGAAGTGCCTGCACTCAATGCGCCAGCTCCGGTGGATGGGGCGGTAAAACAGGACTGTACTTCATAGACATGAACCCCGATCCTGTCATTACCGATCATGCAAGATGCATCACCGCAAGACAGGATTCCGGCATCAGCAACCACCGAGGTGAACACTCAGGTGTCATCGTGGTGGATGACGAGGACGAGCCGAGAGCTGTCCTAACTCCCGACCGAGAAACGGTACGGCAGCAAGGGCGACGTGTGAAAGAACCAAACGAAGCCATGTTTACGCTAACGGCACAGGACAGACATGGTGTATGGCACAGAGGCCGTATCCGCAAGCTGATGCCCATTGAATGCTGGCGGCTCCAGGGCTTCACAGATGAACAATTCTATAAAGCACAGGCGACCGGACTCAAGGACGGTCACCTATACAAGATGGCAGGCAATGCGGTGAGCGTTCCTGTCATTTCTGCTATCGGGCGCAAACTCTTGCAGCGCGATGAAATCTATCACCTAACGAAAGGACGGTGTGAAACGTGGTAAAGGAAAAAACACTAACCATAGAGCTGTCGCATGAGAATCCGCTCGGCGACGGCTATTTTTATGCCATGCTGGATCTGCCTGCCGAAGAATATGAGATCAGGGATGCCATCCAACGAGCGAGAATGATCGGTCGTGAGGAAAGCTTCCGAAGCATCGGCATCCTCGACTGCGGTGCGTGGCCGGAGCTGTTGTATTACAGATTGGACTCGCCGACCATCGACGAGCTGAACTTCTTTGCTAACCGCATCGCACAGATGGATGACAGCGAACTCGCCATCTTCCGTACCGTTGCACCAAAGGTGCTTGGCAGTCCTGCGGATGACCTTCTCAGTATGAAGGATCTGATCAACTGCACCTACGGATACGACGAGATCATGGTGGCATCCAATATCCGCACCGACGAGCAGCTCGGACAGTTCATCATCGAAAATGAACTGCACGACGATGTGAATAACATCCCCGAATCGTCTCTGTACCTGCTTGACAAAGCCAAGATCGGTGCGCTTTATCGGACTTCGCTCAACTGCGATCTGACAGACGGTTACGCCATCTTCGCAGGCGACTATAAGCCACCCGAAATCTACGACGGAAAGCAGCTCCCCGACACCGAGTTGGAAGATTGGTATGCCTTCCGATTACAGATTGCACCGCCTCCCACTGAGGATGTATCCGAGGTCGAGGACAAAGCGGTATGGATCACCCTCCCGATGGCAAGGCAAGCGGCAGACCGTATTGCCCGTGAGCTGGGTGTTGGCAGTATCGAAGAATGCGTGTACTTGGACTTCGAGTCCTCCGTGCCGCAGATCACTGCCGAACAGTTCGGTGATATGCAGCTCTTCGATAAGCTGAACGGTCTTGCCGAGAAGCTCCCGTATCTCTCCCCACAGGAACAGATGAAGTTCAAGGCGGTACTCTCCGCAGAGCATCCCGCCGATCTTGACGATATCGGCGACGTTATTGCCAACCTTAACAAGTACGAGCTGAGTGCCTACGTGGACAGCGACAGCGACTTTTTCAAGAGCTATCTCGAACACCACCTCGGCATTGGCTTCGATCATAAGTGGTTGGGCGGTCTGTTCGCAAAGGATGAAGGAGCAAGACTCCTCGAACGGCTGGGCGCTACCAACACCGATTACGGCGTGATCTCCGCAAGGGGCGGCACCTTGCATGACCTTGTCCCGTATGACGAGGTACAAGCAAAGGAGCTGACCACCCAAGCACTCACCGATGAGAAATTAGAGGTGGTGGAGGTGCTTGGGCAAACGGCGCTGTTTACCAACGGCAGAGTCACCGAACAGGAACTGCCGGAGGGGTTATACCGATACGATCTGCGATCCGGTGAAGGCATAACCTTCGCCACCGTGGAGCCGTATGCCAGGAGCGACCACAGCGGCACCATCCTTGTCAAAGCACCTCTGTCCTTCGGCAGCGAAGGATATATCGCCTTTGACGATGACACTTCGCCCAACTTCCTCGGATACGAGCTGACTCCCACCGAGTTCATGGAAACTGACTTTACGCAGTACGATGATGAGGACTTGGATGAGGACGAGGATGAAACCCAAACCATACAGATGGGAGGTATCTCACAATGAGCATTAAAACCATAACGACCGATGACCTTCGCCGAATGAAAGGCAAAGAAGGTCTCATATTGCAGGGTTGCGGAGGTGATCCCCAGGAATGGGTGGACGGCATCAACGACTTGCTGACAAAGGAAGGCATCCTTCTGAACGGCAGTAAGTTCGAGAACTGCTCGGTATTCAAACATGACGATCTAACCTGCATCCTGTATCCCTTTGAAGGTACGGAGCTGAACATCGGTAAGTTCGCCGTGTGGCGTTTGGCTACCCACGACAACTTCGGCGGCACCTGGCTTTCGGACTACGTTCCCAACAGGCTGGGCGGCTACGAGGGTGAAATCCCCGACGAGGACTTCGACGAAGGAATGGGTATGCGCCAATGAACTACGATGAATTCAGCAAGAAATTGGAGCAAACCGTAACCTCCGGCGACCTTACCTATACCACCGGCGACTTCCAATGTGACCAAACAGGTGGGTATCCCACCTGCCTCTGTGTCTGTTGGACGAAAGGAGTGGCGTGGTTGATGCTCCGCTATGACCTTGACGATGACGGCGCGGATCTGTCCGAATTCGAGCAAGGCGTTGCCGATTTCGGCATTCGCAAATGCGAGGACGTAGATCAGTTCAACGCCCTCCTCAAGGATCTCGGCGAGGATGCATACGATATCGGATATATCCCGCCGGAGGAAGATGAAACCGAAACTATGAATATGGGAGGAATATAACCAATGAACGAACTTGTATGGCTTATTGTCGGGCTTCTGCTCGGCGGGTGTCTCGGAATCGGCATCCATTGCTGTTTTCTAATCAACCGCACCGGATACTACGAACAGGAAATCCGTAAGCTGAAGGCACAGCTCGAACGCAAGGACAAGACCTATCTTGACCAATAAGTATTAAGACGGTATCAATCGCCCCGTGACGATTGGTACCGTCTTTTTTGCGTTTATGGGGCGATTGAACCGTCACGAAAGTGAGGTGATCCCCATTAAAACCCCTGTATCGAGGGTGGGCAATAAAACATCCATCCTTCACATTCTCTACGCGCTGTTTCCGCTGAACTACGGCAGATTTATTGACGTGTTCGGCGGCTCCGGCAGCGTACTTCTCGGAAACCCCACCGTGTCCTCCTTCGAGGTGTACAACGACTTTGACCGCAACCTTGCGAATCTGTTTCACTGCATGAAGGAGCGCACGATGGCGACCATCCGAGAGCTGGGCTTCTGCCACTTAAACTCCCGTGAGGACTTTATAGCCATCCGCAGGTTTTTCGAGAACGAGGTCTTTGACGATCTGTACCTCTCGGAAGAACTGAAGCTGACGGAGATACTGTTCCAACCGCCCGAAGCAAAGGAGCTGATGGAGATACGCACAAGGATAACCGAAGATTACGATGTCCGACGTGCCGCCATGTTCCTCAAGCTCCTGCGATTCAGCTACTCCAGCAGCGGAAAATCCTATGCATCGCAGCCCTTTGACATCCGAAAACTCTTCGGACTGATCTCGGAGCTGCAAACCCGTATGGCAAACGTCATCGTGGAAAACCAGGACTTCGAAACGCTCATCAAGCACTACGACCGACCGGATGCGTTTTTCTATGCCGATCCGCCGTACTTCTCCACCGAGGATATGTATGAGGTGGGCTTCGGATGGGATGACCACGTCAGACTGAGAGATACGCTGAAAAACATCAAGGGCAAGTTTCTCTTGTCCTACAACGACTGCCCCGAAATTCGGGAGCTGTACGAGGGCTTCTCGCTCTTCGACTTCTCCCGAACCCATTCCATGGCACAGAGGTATGAGGCAGGCAAAGAATTCAAGGAACTGCTCATCGGCAACTACGACCTCTACGAAAGGGAGCGTGCCAAGCCTGCACAGCTCACGCTGTTCAACGTGTACGGCGACGCCTTTGACGATGAGTGCTATGACTACGAAAAAATACTGAAGGAGTGTATCATCCAATGCAAGATAAGAAGATGAAAACCGAGATCGTCCTCCTTGCCGTGCCTGCCGAGATGCTCTTGGAGGCAGGGATCTTTGAGGGCGATCCTATGCAGATGTACGTGGACGGCAATAAACTCGTTATCGAAAACCTCGATGATGTTGGCGACATTGTCTGTGAAGGCGATTGCGAGGACTGTCCCGTAGACCAAACCGACTGCGACGGCGAGTGTGACTCCTGCCCGTGCAGAGAACATTGTGAATACAGTGAGGTGAACGAAAAATGAAAAGGCTATTCCGAATCCTCGGCAAACGAGGAAGAATTACCATCCCGTATGAGATCAGACAGCGCGTAGGCTTTTCCTACAACGACGTCCTCTCCTTTACCGAAGCGGATGACGGCAGAACCGTCATCGTCAAGCGTGAGAAGATCTGTGATAACTGCCAGGGAGCGCAGCCTGCGGTCGTAAAAGACGACGAGGTTACGCTCTTTGACTTTTTAAGCGGTCTGTCCGCCGATCAGCAGAGAGCAGCTCTCGTCCACCTCTCGGTATTGTGGGCTGAGAAACAGGCAGCTCATTCCAATAAGCAAGAATAAAATACGCAGTTGAAAGGTGGTGGTGATAAATATGACTGCGGTCATAAAACGCCTAAATATACAATCAAAGAAACGGAGGTAAATGCCTTATGGCAACCAAGAAATCGCCGCAGAAAGCGGCACAGAAACAAAAGCCGCCCTTGCCAAATATCACGGCAAGCATCGACCGTCTTGTCCCCACCGAGGGTGACGGTGTCAAAGCACTTGCAAGTATCACCATCGGCGGTCATTATGCCATCCACGGCTTCAAGGTCTATGAGTCCGAGGAAAAAGGCTTGTCCGTCCTTTGCCCCGCAACCAAAAGCGAGAAAAACGGCAAGTATTATGAGAACTCGCATCCTATCACGGCTGAAGCCCGTGAGGATCTGAACAGCACCATTCTCGAAGCTTATGAACAGAAGCTTCAGGAGGAACAAAGTGAGGATCAGGGCGAGGATCTCGGCCAGGGACAGACGATGTAAGGTTTTTTTGCGAAATTTTCCGATAGTCGCTGGACTTTCGGGAAAGTATCGGTATCCTGTTGGTTGAGGTGATACCAAATGAAGAAAAGAATACTCGCAGCCCTCCTCGCAGCGGTAATCCTACTAACCCTTGCGGGATGTGCAAACAACAAAGCAGATGCTCCTGCTCCCGATACTACAAGACCGACGGTAACGACTACGGTGGAAACCACAGGCACAGCCGAATCGGATACGGACACGGAACACACAGAAGAAAAGAAAAACAGCACTGCCGAGGAAACAAAGCCTGCTGAAACGACTAAAACCCAAGAGCCGTCAGAATCCGTAACCGAGCAGACTGAAACAAAGCCTGCCGAAACCAAACCGCAGACCACGGAAAAGCCGGAGTCAGAGAGTAAGCCTGCCGAAACGGTGCCAAAGGAAACCGAGCAAAAGCCTACGGAAACCAAACCAGCGGAAACAAAGCCATCGCAGACCGAAAGCACCGAGCAACCAAAGGTCGAGGAAACAAAACCCGAAACGAAACCGACCGAACCCGAAACTCCTCCCAAGCAGACAGAAGAAAAGCCCAAGGAAACCAAGCCGGAGGTAACCGAACCGCCAAAGGTAACGGAGCCACCTGCTCAAACACAGCCCGAAGTAACGGAGCCGGAAAAGGAAGCCTTCACCGAAGCTGACCATAAGCGAATCATCGCAGAGGTTACCGCATACGCTGAAAGCTATGCCAACAAGGGCTTTACCTTCGAGTGGAAGGAATCCATGACCTTCGGTTGGGATGTGGGATATATGGGAACGCCGAGAGTGGAATACGAAGGTGTGAACGGTGTAATCAATACACTAAAATACCATATAGACCTCATCTTCAAGACATCCACCGATCCGATGTACGGGATCACCACCGAGTATATGACCTACAAGGTGGAGCAGATCACCGTGGACGGCGACCTCGCCTATGTGGTCATATACGGTGGATAAACCATAGGCAATCAACCACGGCATCGTGAGCAAAAACTCACGGTGCCTTTTTTATTTTCAAAATTGAAACGGAGGAAATTATATGAGATCGAAATCCAAGCGTTTGATGACAGCTCTCATGGCTGTCGTTATGCTTCTTTCCGTGATCACCCCGATCAGCGCCTTTGCAGCAGACGTTACGATGGATCTGAGCAAAGCCGAGGTGTCGTGGGATTATACGCTCACCGATGCTGACGGTAATGCTTTTACTGCCGCATACGGATTAACGGCAGCAAACAATCCCTTCGGTTATGCAATGGGTGCTTCTGCAAGGAAAATGCACGACTATACGGCAAAAGCCCCCGGTCTTACCGGAAACAAATCCGATTGGGAATACGGAAAAGACTACGTGTACTGCTTCTGCATTGAGCATGGCATTCCGCTTCCCAACAGCAATGATTACAGTGCATCTTCCGATGCCACGCACGGCAACAGGTATGAGATGCTCTCCACCGAGCAGAAAAACCTGCTCTCCCTTGCTTTGGCATACGGCTATCCCAATCGTACCGACCTGGAAACAAGCAAGGATGCCAACGCCTGCTACAGTGCAACGCAGCTTATTGTGTGGCAGATCACGATGGGCTTCCGCTCTTCTCCCACTGAGCTGAACGACAAGACCTATCCGATGGACGGATACTCCGGCACGATGACCGAGCAGTATACGAGCAACAAGTATTTGAAGGAATACTACGATCTGATTCTTTCGGATATGGCAACCCATTACACCAGGCCGAGCTTTACGAGCAATGTGCCCGCCTCTGCCAAGACCTATGAGATGGACTACGTGAACGGCAAATATACCGTTACACTTACCGATACCAATAATGTCCTCTCTAAGTACAGAGTGTCAAGCAACGGCGGTGCTTCTGTATCCGTCAACGGCAATACACTTACCATCAGCTCCACACAGCCGCTGACCGATTCTATTACCGTCAAACTCAATCGTAGAATGCCTTCCACAACCCACACAACGGGCTTCCTCATTTGGTCGGTACCCGGCAAAGAGGATAACAACCAGGATATGGTGTCCGGTGTGCCTGCCAATAACGACCCCGTACCTTCCTACCTCAAGGTCGCTACGCCTGCCGGATCTGTGAAGATCGTCAAAGACAGCGAGGACGGTGTGGTAGACGGCATCAAGTTCACCATTACGGGAAACGGTGTCAATCAGACCGTAACCACGAAAAATGGCGGTGTTATTCAGGTGGATAACCTTCGCCCCGGCACTTACACCGTGACCGAGGTGGTCGAGGATCGCTACGAACCGCAGACGGCAAAAACCGTAACTGTCGTATCGGGACAGACCGCAATCGTATCGTTCAGCAACGTACTCAAGCGCGGTGACCTTACGGTGACCAAGACCTCTGAGGACGGTCTGACCGAAGGCATCAAGTTCCGTCTCACCGGCACCTCCGACAGTGGCGTTAAGATCGACGTGACCGCTACGGTGGACAGCTCCGGCAAGGCGTATTTCAAGGACATCCTCATCGGCAGCGGATACGTGTTGGAGGAAGTGGATACTGCCCTCAAGTATATCGTACCCGACAGTCAGGACGTGGAGATCGAATGGGATAAGGTTGCTACCGCCGAAGTATACAACGAACTGAAGCGCGGCGACCTCAAAGTCATTAAGACCTCCGAGGACAGTCTCGTGGAAGGTATGAAATTCCACCTTTACGGAACGTCCTTGTCCGGTGAAAAGGTTGACGAATACGCCTATACCGATAAAAACGGCGTGGCGTTGTTTAAGGACATCCTCATCGGCGAGAATTACACCGTGGAGGAAGTCAACACCGCCATCCGTTACGTGATCCCCGAAAGCCAGGGCGCAGTCATTGAATGGAACAAGGTGACCGAGGTCAAGTTCCACAATGTCCTCAAGAAATGGAGAGCCGACGTGTTCAAGATCGACGCGGACTTGGCAGGCTTCGATGACGGCGATAGCGGGCTTGTCCCAGTGGAGTTGATGCCGATGGCATTTTCCCTCAACTCCGATGCAATGGTCGATGACCTCGGCGGCATCTATGGACAGTCCCAGGGCGACGCTACCCTCGAAGGTGCAGTATACGGTGTATTCAAGGATGGTGCGCTCATCGACACCTATACGACAGACAAGAACGGATATTTCCTTACTGACTACTATCCTTGCTACGAGAACGTGGAATGGACGATCCGTGAGATCAGCCCCTCCGAAGGATACCTGCTCGACGAAACCGTCTATTATATCGACACCTACGCAGGCCAGTATACCGTTGAGTTGAACACCGTGTATCCCGATGTGTACGAGGACATCATCAAGGGCAAGATCACCATCATCAAGCATACCGATGACGGCTCCACCAAGATCGAAACTCCCGAAGTCGGTGCCATGTTTGAGGTGTACCTCAAGAGTGCAGGCAGCTATGAAGCCGCCGAAACCACCGAGAGAGATATCCTCACCTGTGATGAGTTCGGCTATGCCGAAACCATCGACCTGCCTTACGGCGTATACGTGGTAAGACAGATCAAGGGCTGGGATGGCAGAGAGCTGCTCGATCCCTTTGAGGTGTTCGTCAGCGAGGACGGCGAAGTATATCGCTACCTCATTAACAACGCAAACTTCGAGTCCTATCTCCATGTGGTTAAGGTGGACGGCACGACCGGAAATACCATCCCTTATGCGGGAGCAGGTTTTCAGATCTACGCTCCCGACGGCAGTCTCGTTACCATGAGCTACACCTACCCGACGCTGACCGTGATCGACACCTTCTATACCGACGAGAACGGTACGCTCATCACACCCGAAAAGCTCCCTTACGGCGAGGGCTATTACCTTGTGGAGGTGCAGGCTCCCCACGGTTACGTCCTCGATGCTACTCCCATCTACTTTGACGTGACCGAGGAAAACTCCGCCGATGAAAACGGCATCACCATCGTCAAGGTGGTCAAGGAGAACGAACCGCAGAAAGGAACGATCACCATCACCAAGACCGGTGAGGTCTTCTCCTCTGTGGTGGAATCCGATGGAGTATATCAGCCCGTGTATGAGATCAAGGGCTTGGCAGGTGCGGTCTATGAGATCACTGCCGCCGAAGATGTGGTAACCCTCGACGGTACGCTCCGCTATAAGAAGGGCGACGTCGTTGCCACTATCACCACGGGCGCAGACGGAACGGCTACCACCGAGCCGCTGTTCCTTGGTAAATTTGAAATCCGTGAAATCACAGCACCCCACGGTATGATCCTTAACGGCGATACCGTAACCGTAGAGCTGACCTACGCCGGACAGGAGATCAAGATCACCACAACCTCCGCAGCTTTCGTCAATGAAAGACAGAAGGTAGAAATTGATCTCTCCAAAGTCTTGGAACAGGACGAGAAATACGGCATCGGTAGAAATAACGAGATCACCTCCGTCAAGTTCGGCTTGTATGCCTCTGAGGACATCACCGCAGCTGACGGCAAGGTCATCCCCAAGGACGGTCTCATTGAAGCCGTAACCTGCGACGAGAACGGCAAGGCGGTATTTGTGACCGACCTGCCCGTAGGTGCGAAGGTATATGTCAAGGAGATCGCAACCGACAGCCACTATATCCTCTCTGACAGCACCTATCCCGTAACCTTCGAGTATGCAGGCCAGGACACCGCGGTGGTGAAGATCTCCGTCAATAACGGCGAATCTATCACCAACGAGATCATCCGTGGCACTATCATCGGCAAAAAGTTGGACGAGGACGGCTTCACCATCTGCGGTGCGCTTTTCGGTCTCTTCCGTGAAAACGAAACCGAGTTCACCGAGGAAACCGCCCTTGCCACCTGCCAGTCCAATGAGATCGGTATCTTCACCTTTGAGAACGTACCCTTCGGCAGATGGATCGTCCGTGAGATCAAGGCAGCCCCCGCATTCGTGCTGAACGAGAACAGCTACGCTGTAACCGTAGGCACGGACGAGGAAGTCATCGAGATCACCATCGAAAACGAGTTCATCACCGGCTCAGTCAAGACCACGAAGGTGGATAAGGAATACCCCGACAACAAGCTGTCCGGCGCCGTCTTTGAAGTCTACGTGGACGTGGATAATAACGGCGAATTCGATCCCGAAATCGACCTCTTCGTAGGCGAGATGACCGAAACCGAGGACGGCATCTATGAGATGCACGACCTTCGCTATAACGGATATTTCCTCTATGAAAAAACCGCGCCCGAAGGTTTCCTCAAGGATGACGGCTACCACTATTTCGAGATCAGAAACGACGGCGAGACCGTCATCGTGGAGAATGAGGCAGGCGTTGGCTTCACCAATCAGCCCATCCTCGGCAACGTGACCACCACGAAGGTGGACAAAGAGTATCCCGACAATAAGCTGTCCGGTGCCGTCTTTGAAATCTACAAGGACGTGGACGGTAACGGCGAATTCGATGCAGAGATCGACACACTCGTAGGCGAAATGACCGAAACCGAAGCAGGCGTATATCTCTATGAGAAGCTCCGCTACGGCGGTTACTTCCTCTACGAAAAGACTGCTCCCGAAGGCTTCGTCAAAGATGACACCTACCACTATTTCGAGATCAGGAATGACGGTGAAACCGTAACCGTAGAAAACGAAGCTGGTGTAGGCTTCACCAACAAACCCATCGTGGGTGAATTGGAGCTGACCAAGACCGATATCTCTGACGGCAAAGTCCTTGCGAACGTGGGCTTCCGCATCCGCAACGAAGCCGGAGAGATCGTGGCAGAAGGCTACACCGACGAGAACGGCATTGCCAAGTTCACGCTTCGCTACGGCAAGTACACCTACGAGGAATTCGCAGCCCTGGACGGCTATATCCCCGACACAAAGGCATATCCCTTCGAGATCAAGGAGGATGGAGAAATCGTGAAAGCAGCTATGACCAATGAAAAAATCCCCGAAGTACCGCAGACCGGTGATGAGAGCAACATCGGCTTCTGGATCGGACTTGCGGCGGTAGCCCTGGGCGGTGTCATCGCCACCGCCATCGTTCTCATCAAGAAGAAAAAGGACGATGAAAATGAATGATGAAAAAGGTGTATATTTGCTCTCCGCTTGGCGGCGATGTAGCGGGTAACCTGCAGCGGGCAAAGCAGTACGCCAAATATGCGCTTCTGTGCGGAACGGCTCCGGTCGTTCCGCATTTTTACGCCCTATGCTTGAATGACGAGAACCCGAAGGAACGGGAGATCGGACTCGCCGCAGGGCTGTCCCTGTTGTGGTTCTGCGATGAGCTTTGGGTATTCGGCGACCGAGTATCCCACGGCATGGAAAAGGAAATCAACTTTGCCAAGAACCTCAACATCCGCACCTGCTATATCAAGGAATCCCAAGTAAAACAAACTCTCAAGAAACAAGGAGGAACCTACAATGCGTAACAAGAAAATTATGCGAATTCTTCTCTATGCCGTGCTGATGATGGTGATCGTCAGCACCTTCTCGGTGACGGCCTTCGCCGCAGGCGACGTAGCCGGAGCCATCGAGCAGACATGGAACACCGCCAAGACTCAGGTGCAGACGGTGGTCAATAACGTGGTCTTTCCCGTGGTGGATATGATCCTGGCGATCCTCTTCTTCGTGAAGCTCGGCACGGCATACTTCGATTACCGCAAGCACGGTCAGTTTGAGTTCACCGCGCCTGCGATCCTGTTCGCCTGCCTCATCTTCACCCTTACCGCACCTCTGTATATCTGGACCATCCTGTAAGGAGGTGTCGGCATGAACTTTTTTGAAGGCGAACTTCACAGGATGTTCGGTGGGAACGACATTATCCACGATCCGAAGATCGTCGGCAGAACTCTGCTCAGTAAGATCGACGATGACCTGCGAGTAAAATTGCAGTTCGTCTCCACTGAAGTCCACAAGCACTACGATGCCATTCAGGTATCTATCCTCAACCGTACTGACGGCTTGGTGGACAGAGAAACCATGCTCTTCGGAGATATTATCGGCGTAAAGAACACCAATATCTCAGGTCGAGTGAATCCCTATATATGGGAGGAAGGAGTCGGCAAGGCATATTGGTATACGCCTGTGACAGCCTCCGACAAGGCACTGATCGCCGACACCGTCCTCGACTACGTGGGGATGTACCAATCCGAAGGGATGGCAATGTCCCTATGAGAAATTCCCAAACTCGCTGGACTTTCGGAAAGAACCGTGGTATGTTGTTGTGCCTAAAGGAGGCGGCAACATGAGTTTTCTGAAAGACCTGTACGACGGCGAAATTCGCCCTTGCGAGGAAATTCCCGACACCGATGAGTTCAAAGCAGCACAGTCGGCGCTCTCGAAAGCAGCCAAGGAGCTGGACGATGCATTGACGGCAGAGCAAAAAGTGCTGTTCAATGCCTATAAGGAACGGTTCTTTGAATGCATCGATCACTCGTATGCTCACGCATATAAGCTGGGCTTCCTGCACGGTGCTGAACTCATCAAAGAAATCCCCGAATCCGACCGATTACCCGAAAGCGAGTAATCGGTCATTTTTTATCCGCAGACATAGGCGGTGGAGCGATCCACCGTCTGTGTCTGTTTTGAAATCAGGAGGTGAAATCCCATGTTTGATTGGATCGGCGATCTGATTGACGCAATAGCCGAAGCCATACGGGAAGCCTTTGAATTTTTAGGAACACAGATATCCAACACCATTTGGAACACAATGCTCCGATGGTTTTACGAAACCATCTACGATGCCGTTGCCGACTTCTTTACGATGATGGGCAATATGGGTGCGGATATCTTTGCTCTTGATTGGGTACAAGCCACCATCAAGCTGTTTACGCTGTTTGGATGGTCGCTCTTCGTTGCCGGATTGGTGGTTGCCGTATTTGATGTGGCAATCGAATACCAACACGGTCGAGCAGATATCAAGACAACGTCCATCAATATCCTTAAAGGCTTCTTTGCCTGCTCCCTAATCGGAGTAGTACCCGTAGAACTGTATAAGTTCTGCATATCCCTTCAAAACACCTTCTCCCACGACCTGTCGGCGCTGTTTGCCGGAGGGCAATCCATTGACCTTGCGGGACAAAGCACAAGTGTCCTTGTCGGAAGCTTCGCTGTGTCGAGCAACATCACGTTCAGCCTGTTTAACATCCTTGCGCTGATCGCCTTTGCCTACTGTGTAATAAAGATATTCTTCCAAAACATCAAGCGCGGAGGAATACTGCTCGTACAGATGGCGGTCGGAGCCTTGTATATGTTCTCCATTCCGAGAGGATATATGGACGGCTTCGTGCAATGGATGAAGCAGGTAGCGGCGATCTGCCTTACGGCGTTTATGCAGACCACCTTGCTATTCCTCGGACTGCTTACTTTCCCCGGCAATATGCTCCTCGGACTCGGCATTATGCTTGCCGCCAATGAGGTGCCGAGAATTGCCCAGCAGTTCGGTCTCGACAGCTCGGTAAGAGTCAATATGATGAGTGTTGTCCATGCGACCACCACCGCCGTCAACCTCACTCGCTCCCTTGCGAGAGCGAAGTAAAGGAGGTACGGCATGAAAGAAAATATGGAATTGGAACGCAAGGATCTCGTCATTGACCGTGATATGGAGGTGGACTGCGACATCGGTCAGCAGATCACCTGTTATATCGAAACCTGGTTTGACGTGGACGAAAAGTTCCGTATCAAGACCGACTCGGACAATGGAACGTGGCTGAATATGTACGGCAAATACAATCCCTTTGCCGATACGCTCCGTATCGAATGCGTGATCAGCGGTGATGACTTCTCCGACGAGTTCGACTATCAGCCAACGGCGGCAGAGTCGCAGCTCATTAAGGATATGATCACCGAACGCATCCGTGAGGTACACGGTCAGACTCCGAAGGAGTTCTGCAACAGCTTCATTACCCAGGGCGAAAAGGTGTATGTATATCAAAATCGAGGAACGCTTTCAGCCGAGCAAATCATTGCTAAGCACAAACGCATCCAAGCCCACTGCGAGGAATGTGGATATATTCAGGACGGCAGCATCAGCATATCCGTGCCGATGAGCCGAAGCGGAAACGAATTCAAGAATATGATCGACTACTGCAAAGTCCGTGGTATCTCCAAGATATTAGTGGACGGCCTCCACGATATCGGAGAAACTCCTGCCGATGTAGATAAGGTAGTCGGTTATCTGTGCGGGCGCGGTTTCGAGGTGGAGGCAGTAGACTGCGGTCTGACCTTCGTCTCCAAGACCGAGAGCGAAGATCAAGGCATAACGATGGGAGGAATGTAAATGACACAATATCTGTATCCGCAGAACCTAAAGGCCACGGCAAACCTGTGGCTGTGGGGCTTGCGGGACTTTGCCATACTCGGCATTGCCGCACTGCTTTCCATCGTTTGCATGGTGCAGTTCGGCTTTTTTATTCCCGCAGCCGCAACCCTTTGCTACGGCTTTTTAACCATCCGCATGGATGAAACCACCGTGATGGACTTTATCAAATACGCCATCCGGTACTTTATAACAACCCAACAGCACTACGAATGGAGGTGACGATCATGGCAAAGGAAAACAAACCGCAGAAAAAGAAAAAAGGACGCTCCGTGCAGGATCTCATGGGCATCAAGACCTTCACCAAATACGGTCTGGCAACGAACAAGGGCGAGCTGCTCTTTTACCTCGTTTCGCCCACCAATATATCGGTGCTGTCAGCGGTGAACATTGAGATCAAGGTGCGCCATCTGATGATGGTACTGTCGGCGATCCCCGACATCGAGATCACCTGCACCGACTCCTCCGAATGCTTCGATGATAACAAAGCATATCTGCAAGGCAGACTTGCAGAGGAAAACAATCCGAAGGTGCGCCGTCTGCTCAAAAAGGACATGGACTTCCTCGATAGCATTCAGGTGGAAATGGCAACCGCCCGACAGTTCCTCTTCATCGCAAGATGCAAAGGATTGAAACCGGAGCAGGTCTTCCAAAGCGCCAACCGTATCGAGAAGATCATCTCCGAGCAGGGCTTCGAGGTAAAGCGTATGAAGAAAGCGGACATCAAACGCTTCCTCGCTCTGTACTTCGACGCCTCGATGAACGGAGAGCATATGCCCGATGTCGACGGCGAGCAGTTCTATGAGGTGGACGATGAAGAAGCGGAGGATTAGTCTCATTATTCTGCTTCTTCTGCTGTCGGCGGTCTGCCTGGCATCCCTCACGATGGCGTGGAAGGAGTACGCAGATCAGGCAAGCGACCGCCATGCCTTTGACGAACTCGCCGAGCTTGTAGAAAAGCCGGAGAAAACGACCGTGCCGGCCACCGAAACGGAGTCCACCGAAACCACCGAGGATACGACGGAAGAAACTATCGATGCCGAAACCGAGCCGGAGCCAACCGAGCAGAAGCGAAACCTTGCTCCCATCATGGAGCAGAACAGTGAATGCATCGGATGGATCTATATCGAAGGCACAGCGGTGAATTATCCCGTGATGCACACTCCAAGCGATCCGCAAAAATACCTGCGAAAGAACTTCGAGAAGAAATACAGTGTATCCGGCATCCCGTTCCTCGACTACCGATGCACCCCCGACACCAACCTCATAATTTACGGTCACAACATGAAGAACGGAACTATGTTCTCCGATCTGAAGAGATACCTCGATAAGACCTTCCGAGAGCAGCACCCCGTCATAGAGCTGGAAACAGCAGACGGTGTGCGGTACTTCACGGTTACCGAGGTAATAAAGACCGACATCTACGATAAGCGGTACGAGGATATCGAAGTCAAGGACGGCAGGCAGAAGCTCATCCTCTCCACCTGTTACGGCTCGGCGAAAAGCGGAAGGCTTCTCGTCATCGCCGAAGAAACCTAAATCCCAATATGAATCAGTCGTTTTGCGGATACGGCAAGACGGCTCGTCTTGTCCTCTGTCCGCAAAGCGGCGGAAGGAGGAAAAATGTCAAAACGAACCCCCAAAGTTCTCACGCCGGAGCAGATGGAGGAAATTCGCACCAAGGACTTCTTCGATATGATCCTGCCCGGCACCGTGAAATTTTTATCCGACCATTATATCGTCGGCGACAGCTACCGTTGCGTGTGGGTAATCCGTGAGTATCCGCCCTCTACCGAGGAACAGGCCATCCTCTCGCAGCTTGCCGACCGCAACGGCGTAACGCTCCGCATCTACCACCGATTGGTGGAGGCAATGGAGCAAAGGAAGATCATTCAGAACGCCACCCGTCGTAACAAGATGAAAAGCGGCGGTAACGACATGAACGATACCATCGAAGCTGAAGGCAACCTCCAGGATGTAATCGAACTCCTGGCCAACCTGCGAAAGAACCGTGAACCCCTTCTGCATTGCTCGGTATTTATCGAGCTGAAGGCAAAGGACATGGATTCCCTCAAGGAGTTGCAGAGCGAGATCGCCATGGAACTGACTCGCTCCAAAATGTCGGTGGACAGACTGACCTTACGGCAGAAAGAAGGATTCCTCTCCGTTCTGCCCGTGGGCTTCAATCAGTTCGGCGCACAGTACGAGCGCGTACTGCCTGCTTCCAGCGTTGCCAATTTCTATCCCTTCAACTTCTCCGGCAAGACCGATCCCCACGGTCTGTATATCGGCAGAGATAAGTACGGCACGAACATCCTCGTGGACTTTGACCGTCGAGCCGAAGATAAGACCACATCCAACATCCTCATCCTCGGTAACTCCGGTCAGGGCAAGAGTTATCTCTTAAAGCTCATTCTCACGAACCTGCGAGAGTCCGGCAAGAGGATCATCTGCCTTGATCCCGAAAGCGAGTACCATGAGCTGTGCGGAGAGCTTGGCGGCTGTTATATCGACTTTATGTCGGGCGAATACACCATCAACCCGTTAGAGCCGAAGGTGTGGGCAGACGGCGTGGAGGACATCGATCCCACCACACCCGATGCCTTCAAAAAGGCAACAAGACTGAGTCAGCACATCGCCTTCCTCAAGGACTTTTTCCGCAGCTATAAGGATTTCACCGATGCGCAGATCGACACCATCGAGATACTGCTCTCAAAGCTGTACGCCCGATTCGGCATCACCGACAGCACCGACTACAGCAAATTCAAGCCTACGGACTATCCCATCATGGAGGACTTTTATAAGCTCTGCGAGGAAGAATTCATGACCTACGACAAGCAGCGCCGATACCTCTACACCGAGCAGACGCTCCAGGAGGTGTGCCTCGGCATCCACAGTATGTGCGTAGGATCGGAATCGGTGTATTTTAACGGCTACAGCAACATCACCGACGATGCCTTCCTGGTCTTCGGAGTCAAGGGGTTGATGGACACCAACAAGCGACTGAAGGATGCGATGCTTTTTAACATCCTTTCGTATATGTCCAACCAGCTCCTGGGCGTAGGCAACACCGCCGCCTCCATCGACGAGCTGTATCTGTTCCTCACCAATATGACGGCAATCGAATATATCCGTAACGCCTCCAAGCGTGTGCGTAAAAAGGAATCCTCGGTCATTCTGGCAAGTCAGAATATCGAGGACTTTTTGATTCCGTCCATCCGTGAGTTTACAAAGCCTCTGTTCAGCATTCCCACGCATCAGTTCCTCTTCAATGCCGGACAGATCAACCCGAAGGAGTATATGGACGCCTTGCAGGTAGAGCCGAGCGAATTCGAGCTGATCAAGTATCCCGAACGAGGAACCTGCCTGTACCGATGCGGTAACGAGCGATATCTCTTGCAGGTCATCGCGCCGGAGTATAAGTCCGCTATCTTCGGAAAGGCCGGAGGACGATGAGCGCGACAGTAGCGGCAGCTCTCAAAAAGATAGCCGTCTACATCCTTACGGACAAGAAAGCCCTCAAGGTTGTAGGCGGCATCATCCTCGGCATCATTATCATCATTATAATGCCGATTGTGGCGTTGCTCGGAATCTTCACCGGCAGCGTGGACATCGACACCGACAGACTCCATGAGATGATCGCCGAGCAACAGTCTGTGGCGATTGAGAGCTGGTCAAATGTAGAAACCGCCATGACGAATGCAGGCTACAACTCCCTCCGTATTCAGGAGGCACAAGCGCTGTTCACCTTCGCCCTGTACGATCACGCATCCGAGCCGGACTTCGCAAGCAAGCTGGTAGGATGCTTTGCACAGGAGCAGACAGACGAGGAACTGATCTCCGCCGTCAACGCAGCCTTCGGAACGAGCATCGTAACCGCTGACTTCACCAACGTGATGGCAAGCACCCGTGCGGCGTATATCGACAGCTCCGGCTATACCGATCCCACCACCAAAAACAGCACAGACCTTGTGATGTGGGCAGAGTTTGCTCACGCCAAAGGATGGGGCTACGTTTGGGGAACCTACGGCGACGTGCTGGACAGCGATCTGTTCGAGTACAAGAAAACGCAGTACCCCGACGAGGTCGGTGGTAAGGCGGAGTATATCGAGTCCAACTGGCTCGGTGGCAGAACCGCCGACTGTGTCGGTCTCATCAAGGGCTACGGGTGGTTTGAGCCGACCACCAACAACATCATCTACGCTACCAACGGAATGCCCGATATCGGTGCTGATGATATGTACAATAACGCCACCGAGAAAGGCACTATCGACACCATCCCCGAAATCCCCGGACTTGCCGTGTGGCACGAAGGTCATATCGGCATTTATATCGGAAACGGCGAGGTCATCCACGCAGCGAACACCAACGCAGGCGTGATCAAGACTCCCATCGGCGACAGCGGATGGACACATTGGCTCAAGATACCGTATATCACCTATGCGGAAGAAACGGAGGAATCAACAGAATGAGATACCGTGGCTTTATTATCACAAGCACACCCGACTCCGGTATCGAACGGTACGACAGACAAAGCAGTCAGGACGTTCTCTGCAACGGATATTACTGTCAGATCTACGACGGCGATGACGATCAGTACGCCAATCAGCTTGATGACTTCTGCATCGCCGAAGGTCATGAGATCAAGGACTGCTCCTACGGTGAGTTGGAGCGAGGTATCGCAAGATACGTGGACGATCACTATGATGACCTCGTGGAAGAACAGCAATATTACTTTGCAAAACGGCAGTCGGAGCTGATCGGACGGCTCGTGTGCTGGATCGGCGAAACCGAGTCCGGCGAGGAACTGTATCATACGCTCTCCGAGGTCGTCGGTATGAAAGACGATGAGATTCGGGCGGCAGGCTTTACCTCCCTTGTCCCGTATTTCAACCGAGAAGGATATGCACAGACCATTGTGGAATACCTCATCGACGAAGGTACGAATGACACCTACTCCGGCAACCTCCACGTGCCGTTCTCGGAAATCAACAAAAGATACGGTGTAAACCTACCGACAGACAAAGAAATGCTGGATCTGATCCGTGACGCTCTTCTCGAACACGGCGACATCACCTCCGACCTGGAAACAAGCGAGGACTTCGACATGATGTTCTACACCATGTACTGTCCCTACGTGGAGGATGACGGTATCGCCGAGGATGACGGAGAGCGTCCGCAATTTATACCGCAGATGTAAGAAAGGAGAAAATCGACTATGCGACTACACGCAGAACTGCGACGAAAGCAATCCGAAATACAGGATGAAAACTGCATCGTCACAGATATTATTGAACTGCCCGAAAGCGAATACGCCTCGCTGTATCAGAACCTTCTGAGAGAGCGTGACTACCTTGCAGAAAGGGCGAATATGGAATCCTTCATTGACGGACAGCGATGCTGTGTCCTCGTCCTCGGCGAAGGCCAGGAGGACGGCATCCTCGTAGATAGCCAGGGATCGTCCTACGCAAGGCGATCCGCATTCATCACCGAAGCGAGAACCCTCGTGAGAAACCACATCCGGCAGCTTGCCGACTACGTGGTATCCGAAGGCACTGAGCATACCGATGACGGCAGATGGGCAAACACCTACGACGAGCTGTACTATCACTTCGGAGCGAACATCACCGATGCCAACGGAAACGGCAAACTGCTCCGAGAGGAACTGCAGCGCAGAGATGAAGTCAACGAGCTGATCATGACCGAGGACTGCATCGAGATCAACTACCACTTGGCGTATTGTCAGAACTGCGGCGAGGGCGGTATCAGCGGAACGCTGGATCTGCTCTCACTCCTCGGATGCAACCTCTACGACGTACACTTCACCTGCGATGATCAGGACTGTACGCCCATCAGCCAACTGAGCGCAGATATGCTGACCGAGGAAGGTAAACGAGAATGGGCTGACGTTCTCTCCGCAAAGGTGGAGTCCATCACATTCGAGAACGAGAGCTTCAAGTGCAAGCTTGCCAACTGCGATCCCGAACGACTCCGTGCATTCACCGAGATGCTGAACGGTCAATGCGATGCCGAGGACTATGAGCGTTGGGTGAAAAGCTCCGGCATCACCTATCCGCAGACTGAAGATCACAGTCCCACGCTCTCTATGTAGGAGGTGCGAACATGAGTATATTCCACGCATCCTTCCAAAAAGCACGGTCGGGTATGCTGACCAATATCTGCGAGATCGAAAAAGTGGTGGAACTGACCGATGAAGAATACGAGCGTTTCAGTCAGAACCTCACCGTGTCGAGCGAACTGCTCTCACAGGAGTCCGACCGATTCCGAGTGGACGAACACGGCATCGCAAGATGCCTGCTCGTTATGGCAGAAGGCCGTCAGGACGGCACCTTGGTACTGACCGAAGGTTACGACTACGCAAGGCATACTGCACACCTGCCTAACGCCCGACAGTTCCTCAAGATGGAGCAGTCCTTCCGCCTCGCCGAATTCGTAGATCGAATGCACAGCCTAACCAATCAATTCGTTGTCGATGCCATCGACAGGCAGGTCGAGGGCGAATACAAGATATCCCTCGCGCCGATCCGAAACAAAGTGGTCAACGACTCGTTCAGTGCGTCTCTGTTTATGGAGATGCTCTCCGAACGACCGGAGATCGCCGAGGTGGACTACGACTACGAGAACGATACCGTATCCGTCGCACTTGCGGATGAGCATATCCGATTTACCGATGAAAGCGGAATGCGGTATCTGACCGAACAGGACATCGAGGTCATGTGTGCCAAGCACATCCTGTGGCTCAACGACGAGGGCGGCGAACAAGCCGACTTCTCAAACTGCGTGATCCGAGGAATGGATCTGTCAAGAAGGAATCTCAATCAAGCCATCTTCGATGGAGCGAAGATCAGCAACACCCAGCTCTACAGCGCCGAGCTATGCTACGCATCCTGTGTCGGCACCAAGTTCTATAACTGCTACGCCACCGACCTCACCGCCGAAGAAGCCAACTTCAAGGGTGCGGAGTTTATCGGCACGGAATTAGGCCGTAGCGTTTTCACCCACAGCAACTTCGCCGATGCACGATTCCGTAACTGCGAGGTGTACAGTTGCAGCTTGGACGGCTCCTGTATTGAGGGAACGGACTTCGGTGACACCGACACCTCTCTCGTCCGCATGAACCGATGCACCTACGACGAGGATATCTGGAACGCCGAGCAGAACGGCTCACCGATCACGATGTAGGAGGTGTGCTATGGCAGGTAAGATCAAATCCATCCACGGCATCTATAAGAAGCACGGCCGTGAGGCATTCCTTGAAGCCGCCGCCTACTACTCCGACCACGTGAATCCGAACAGTATCGATAAGACCATCGATGAGATGGAGTCCCGTTGGTACGATGCCACCCACCGACAGACCGAAGCGGAAAAGATGGTCGAGGACTACAACAACGGTCAGACCATCTTAAACGATCCCGACCTTGCCTGCACCGACACCGGTCAGGCAATGGTCATGTGAAAGGAGAATCCGAAATGAAGAAAACATCAATCACGATTTCCTTTGACGAGGAAAAGCTCTCTGCGCTGAAGATGTATCTCACACAGAGAGGTGTGCAGGTGGAGTCGGAGCTGGAACGCTCCCTCGAAACCCTGTACACGAAAACCGTACCTGCTGGAGTACGTGAATTCATTGAGATGAAATCCGGCAACACACCCAAGCCTGCACCCATCGTGAAGAAACCGAACCTTCTCCTTCTTCTGCCGTGGGCGCTGGCGGCCAGGAGGTGCAGAACGGATGAACCACGTTGAGGTAACTCTGTATTTTAACGAACTGCAGCTCCGAGCCTTGGAAGATCATCTCAACTTCGACGGTACAACCCTAAAGGATGAGTTGGGTAAACAGTTCGACTTCCTCTATGAGCAATATGTTCCTCAAGAAGAACAGCTCGCTATCGAAGCGGAGATCGAACAGATCGAAGCAGCCGAGAATGCCGAACGAGAAGCCCGTCGCAAATTTGGTGTCTTCCACGTTCGTGAGAACGGCAGCGACCGATACTTCACAAGCGAGCTGTTCGACTCTCTGCTGTCCACGGCATACAGATACCGCCTGTATGATCGGGGCGAACTCAGTTCCAACCCGAAAATGTTTGCCGAAGCCTTCGGCGAGGTGGAGCATATCAGTGCCGCACAGTATGAAGAACTCTGCGACCGAATGCCCAACGACCACCGCATCAAAATCGCTGCGGATTTCGATTTGGATGCAGGCACAGCCAGTGCTTGCCAAAGCAGCGACAATGCGTGGTGGACGTATTCGCTCAAGGATCTGTCGACTGCTGCGTACCGTGCCAACCGTGGCTCCTATCGTAGCTCATACGACAGAAAAGAAAAATTCGAAGAAGCCCTCGCAGGCAAGGAGATCGTCCCACCCGAAGAAACCGAGGATGAAGCTCCCGACGAGGATGAGGACGAAGCCCCGGTGATGCGGATGTAGCAGAGCGAGGATGTCGCCCCTGTGAGCCACCGTGTCGCCCTGTGTGGCGAGTTTCCCACCGAGGTCGGGAAAACACCCACAGACCATCGAACAAGCCCCGTTTCGGGCGTGTTTCGCACAAGGAAAAACAGAGCGATTTTGCGGGCGTTTCTCTCGATTTTCGAGGGTCGAAAATCAAGCAGGTGAAAGAGTCGGGGTCGGTGAACCGCCCCGCCTCGGCTCACAGCGGACGGCAACGCCGACCGCACAAGGGTTTTTGCCCATTTTGAACGCCCGAAAATCTATGGGTCGGTTTTACACCCTTGTGCCACACCCAATGGGTCGCTACTGCCCGAAAGTGCGGTAAATGCAGGCTTTTGGCGTGGGTCGCTCTATGGGTTACCATAGGAAACCGAAAATACGGCAAGAAAGGAGAAATCAGATGACATCGACCGACGAAAAAGAAAATAAGCGCAAGTTCGCATGGTGGGTTAAGGACTCCACAATCGAGCTTGTCGGGAAACTGTATAAGGACGATGACTGCACCTCTCGCAGTGAGTTCATCGAGAAGGCGGTGATCTTCTACGCCGGCTATCTCAGCACGGAGAATGCGAAAGGATACCTGCCGAACGTGGTGACCTCTACGCTCAAGGCTATCGTGGATAACAGCGACAACCGACAAAACCGAATGATGTTCAAGCTGGCGGTGGAGATCGCTATCGTGCAGAACCTCATCGCCGCTACTCAAGACATCGATCCCGTGTCCCTCGAACGACTGCGCGGTGAATGTGTCAAGGAGGTCAAGCGACTCAACGGCGGCTTCTCCTTTGAGGATGCACTCACTTGGCAGAAAGGATAATGAACGATGGCAAAGCTGATCACCAAGTTCAAATATCTCAAGCCGAACGCTCGGCAAAGCATTGGCGGGTATGCAAAATACATTGCTACCCGTGAAGGCGTGGAGAAGATTGATCAGTCCTATCGGCTCTCGCCATCCTCGCTAAAGCAACAGCAGCTCATCGAAGAAATCATAAAAGACTTTCCCGACAGTAAAGAGATGTTGGAGTATGAGGACTATCTGAAAGAGCCAACGGTAGGAAACGCTTCCGAGTTCATCACCCGTGCTCTGGAAGATAATGCTTACGAGGTGATGCAGACCAAGACCTACGCCGACTACATCGCAACACGACCGAGAGCACAGCGATTCGGCTCCCACGGTCTGTTCACCGATGACGGCATTCAAGTGAAGCTCGGAGAGGTCTCGGATGAACTGAATCACCACGACGGCAACGTGTGGACGGTGATCATATCTCTGCGCCGTGAGGATGCAGAGCGCCTGGGCTACAACAACGGTGAACGATGGCGGGATATGCTTCGCACCAAGACGAATGCACTTGCTAAAAGTTTTAAGATACCGATGGAAAGCCTTCATTGGTACGCAGCCTTCCACAACGAGAGTCACCATCCTCACGTTCACCTCATGGTATACAGCGACAGATCTCAAAAGCCCTACCTCTCACGGCAAGGCATTATGAGTCTGCGCTCATCCCTCGCAAGAGATATCTTCGGAGATGACCTGCGGGAGATCTACCAAAGGCAGACCGAGCATCGTGATGACTTACGTCTGCACAGCAGTCAGCTCATCGCTGAGATCGTGGAGAAGATCAACTCCGGCGTGTACGATAACCCGAAGGTGGAAGAAATGCTGAAAGAGCTTGCCGACCGTCTCTACCACACAAGCGGAAAGAAGCAGTACGGCTATCTGAAATCCGACGTGAAGGCTATAGTCAACCGCATCGTCATAGAACTGGCAGCTGACGAAAGGATCGCCGCCCTCTATGACCTTTGGTACGAACAGCGAGAGAAGGTACTCAGCATCTATACCCAAGACCTTCCCGAACGAATACCTCTCGTGGACAACGAGGAATTCAAGTCCGTGAAGAATGCGGTTATACAAGAAGCCATGAACATCCTTGCCGATATCACTCCCATCGATGAGGACACGGACGATCTCGTCCTCGACACTCCCGAACCGGAGCCGGAAGAAATAGAACGAACCGAGCAAGAGAGCGAGTCCGCAGCTCCCATGAGCGACCGAGAACGGATCTCCGCTATGTGGCGGTACTACCGTCAGGCGAAGGAACTGCTGGACCGTGAGAGCGAGGACTACGATCCCGACACGGCAGTGGATCTGCTCATCGACTCTGCAAATCTCGGATGCGACGTTGCCAAATACCGTCTCGGAAAAATGTTCCTTCGTGGCGAGGACGTGCCGAAGAATACCGACTACGCTCTGCGGTGGTTAGAGGATGCGGTGGCAGACGGCAATCAGTATGCCGAATACCTGCTGGGCAAGACTTTGCTCCGAGGCGAGGATGCCGAACAAGACCTGCCTCGTGCCGAGGATCTGCTGAAGCGCTCCTCTGACAAAGGAAACCGCTATGCAAAATACACTCTCGGCAAAGCCTACCTCGAAGGACTCCTGCTCCTGCAGAATATCCCCGAAGCAATACACCTACTGACCGAATCGGTAGACTCCGGCTTCGCACCGGCACAGTATCTCTTGGGCAAGCTTATGAGTCAGGGCGAGGTCATTCCAAAGGACTTGGAACGAGCCGTCGACTACCTCGAACGAGCCGCAGGTCAAGGAAACCCTTATGCCGCCTATCTCTCAGGCAAGCTGCTGCTCACCGAGGAAGATATCAAGGACATCCTCCGAGCCATCAAGAACTTCGAGATCGCCGCGGAGAACGGTAATGACTACGCCGAATATCAACTCGGAAAGCTGTACCTTTACGGCAGAGAGGTCGAGCGTGACTATGAGAAAGCAATTGCCTGTCTGACCTCTGCTGTTGAGCATGGCAACCAGTACGCCGAGCAGCTCCTGCACAGCATAAAGAGCAATAAGAACTGGTCAGCGGCAATGGGATCGATCCGATTACTCCACCATCTTGCTCGAATGCTCCAAAATCGCTTGGAAGATGAACGTAAGGAGAAAATGGGCTGCATTGACCGCAAGCTCAAGCGTAAGATCGACGAGAAGAAACAGGCTCACGGTATCAAGCAATAACCCAAAGGAGGTTGCGCATACATTTTATGCGCAACCTCAATCTCAAGGAAAGGAGAACCCATGTCAAGCTATATCCATTTCACAGAAGAACAAAAGAAGCAGGCACGGCAGACCGACCTGTGCGATCTGCTCCACCGTCGGGGCGAGAAGCTCAAACGCTCCGGCAGAGAATACGAATGGCGTGACGGCTCACAGAAGGTAACCATCCGTGGTAATCTGTGGTTTCATCAGTACGAACGAGTCGGCGGCGATGCCATCGACTTCGTCCGAAAGTATATGAACAAGAGCTATCCCGAAGCGATGGAATACCTGCTGGGCGGCAGCGGTATGGGTACGCTGACTACCGCACCGCCCGTGGTCAGAGAGCAAAAGCCCTTCAAGCTGCCACTGAGGAATGATAACAACCGTCGAGCGTATGCGTATCTCTTGAACAAGAGAGGCATCGACCGTGAGGTGCTTAATGCCTTCTTCAATGCCGGACTGATCTACGAGTCGGCAGACTATCACAACGCAGTGTTCGTCGGTAGGAATCAGGAAGGCGTTGCCGTCCATGCTCACAAGCGTGGAACAGGCTCGGAGAGTACCTTCAAGGGTAACGTGGACAGCAGTGATCCGAGATACAGTTTTCACTGGACCGGACGGAGCAACCGAGTCTATCTCTTCGAAGCACCGATAGATATGCTGTCCTTCATTTCGCTCAACAAGGACGGCTGGCGGAACCACAGCTATGCTGCCGCCTGCGGTGTATCCGACCAAGTGATGTGGCAGATGCTTGCCGATCATCCACAGGTGGATACGGTGTATCTCTGCCACGACAGCGACGTAGACGGACAGAAAGCCGCCGTACGCATTGCAAATAAGCTCACCGAACAAGGCATAAACACAGAAATCCTCGTGCCGATCCGAAAGGACTGGAACGAGGATTTATTATATCTACCCGATGAAACGGAGGAAGAAATATGTACCCAAACTATGTAAAGAAAGGAGGCGGTAGCTCATGACGGGAAATCCCTTGCTCCTTGTAATCGTCGCCGGAATCATGTTCGCCGTGCTCGGCGGTGTGACCTTGCTGTCCCACATCTACAGTCTGAATGGAATCAAATCCAAGACAGTCGGCGACGGTCAGCACGGCACGGCTCGTTGGGCGACCAAAGCAGAGATAAAGAAAATCTATAAGCACGTGCCGTTTGATCCACAGCGTTGGCGTAAACAAGCAGCCAAAGGACAAACTCCCACGGGTGATGACGGCAAGCCGTTGCCTCAGGGTATCGTGGTAGGATGTACAGGAAACACCACAGCAATGGTGGACACCGGCGACGTTCATGCTCTTATGATTGGTGCAGCAGGTGTCGGTAAAACTGCCTTTTGGCTGTACCCTTGTATCGAGTATGCCTGCGCATCAGGAATGTCGTGGCTCTCAACCGATACCAAAGGCGACGTCATGCGTAACTACGGACACATTGCCAAGCAGTACGGATATAACGTATCGGTCATTGACCTGCGAAACCCGACTCGCAGTAACGGCAATAACCTCTTGCACCTTGTAAACAAATATATGGATCTGTACCAGCAGCATCCCGACACCCTGGTGTACAAGGCGAAGGCAGAAAAGTACGCCAAGATCATATCCAAAACCATCATCCTGTCCGGTATGGATGCGGCATCCTTTGGCCAGAACGCCTACTTCTACGACGCAGCCGAAGGCCTGCTCACGGCGACGATCCTGCTTGTGGCAGAGTTCTGTGAGCCGGAGAAACGGCACATCGTGTCAGTGTTCAAGATCATCCAGGAACTGCTGGCGCCCTCGCAGAAGAAAGGCAAGAATCAGTTCCAACAGCTCATGGAGATGCTTCCCGATGACCACAAGGCGAAATGGTTTGCCGGTGCAGCTCTGAATACCGCAGAGCAATCCATGGCATCGGTCATGTCCACGGCACTGTCCCGACTGAACTCCTTCCTCGACTCCGAGTTGGAACAGCTCCTGTGCTTTGACACAGAGATCGATGCGGAGAAGTTCTGCAACGAAAAGTCCGCCATCTTCGTAGTTATGCCCGAAGAAAACCCCAACACCTTCTTCATGATCTCGCTGATCATTCAGCAGCTATACCGAGAAATACTTGCCGTAGCCGATGAACATGGCGGTAAGCTGAAGAACCGCTGTGTATTCTTCTGCGATGAGTTCGGTACGCTCCCCAAGATTGAATCCGCAGAGATGATGTTCTCGGCATCCCGTTCGAGAAAATTGCAGATCGTTCCCATTATCCAGTCCTTCTCGCAGCTCGACAAGAACTACAGCAAGGAAGGTGCGGAGATCATTGTAGACAACACTCAGCTCACCATATTCGGTGGCTTCGCTCCCAACAGCAGCTCGGCAGAGGTACTGTCCAAAGCCCTGGGCAGCCGTACCGTCATGTCTGGATCTGTATCCCGAAGCCGAAACGATCCCTCCGAATCCTTGCAGATGATCGAGCGACCTCTGCTCACCCCCGACGAGCTGAAATCCCTTCCCAAAGGTCACTTCGTGGTGATGAAAACCGGTGTCCATCCTATGCGAGTCAAGCTGAAGCTGTTCTTCAAATGGGGCATTGAATTCGACGAGGACAACCCTTACGCCGTAGCAGACAACGGCGGTCGAGAGGTGCAGTATGCCGAAAAGAAGGAGATCATGGACGGTATCATCAAGAAATACCATCCCGACTGGATCGTCAAGGATAAGCCTGCCACGGACGGCGGTAACGGTATCAGCGGCCAGGATCAGGCAGAGAGCGAGAACCATGAGCCACAGCAGACACCACCCAAGAAGCCCGGCGACAAGAAAGGCGGCGGTGGAGCTGTCATAAGAGAGAAACCGTCTGCCAAACAAACAACACCTTTACCGAAACCGGAGGTGAAGCCCAATGAGCCTTCTTGATTTCCTATACCGTCAGGAACTGCCACACCGAGCCGTGTCGGTCTACACCTACCTTGCCGACAGAGCCAACAAGGACGGCGAATGTTGGCCTGCGATCCCTACCATTGCCTCGGAGCTGAAGCTGTCACAGTCCACCGTCCGACGTGCGCTCCACGATCTGCGGAAAGCGGGACTGCTTGAAACCGAACAGCGATATCGCACCAAAGGCGGTAAGAGCAGTCTGCTTTACAAAATCCGAAGCGGATAACAACCGTAATTTTTAATATCACCTCCGCCGAGGGGGTACTATACCTTCTCGGTGGCAGGTGGTACCTGTCATGATGACAGGAGAAAGCGAACTTCCCACTCTAAGAGATACTACAGCAGAATAGAAAAAAAGATAGTGTATAAAGAAAGATGCCATCCCTTACGGAACGGCATCCACAGGTCATATTCAGTTGGCTTTGTATTTGTCCATCTCAAGAAGGATCTTGTAGAGTTGCTCCTGCTCCTCCTTGGATTTTGCAGAGAGGAACTCGTAGCAGGCAAGCGGAATATCTTTCTCTCCGCCGTCCTCTTGACCGTCTAACTTCTCAAACAGCTTTGAAAGAGTAATGCCCAGGGCAGCGGTGATCCGTTCAATGCTTTCAAGTGTTGCATTCTTCTCACCACGTTCAAGCTGACCGATGTAGGTCGGATGACAACCGGAAAGCTCAGCGAGCTTCTCTTGACTGAGTCCCTTTTTTGTTCTGTAGTTTCTGATTCGCTGTCCAACAGCTTTTGCAATATCGCTCATAATTAACCCATCCTTTTTTCACTATAAATAGTCTATAAATATTAAAACAGACATTCCACAGACTATTGATATTGTTTCACGAGTGTGCTATACTATAAATATCTATTAGCGTAAAAACCGTGCTTATAGTATGCAAAAACAATGGAACACGGTTCTAAATGACCGCTATACACATAACAATTTTGGGCATCCGCCTTGCGAGAAGGTATATCCCCATCCTTTGCGGAGTAAGGCCGTTGCAGTTCAACCGGACTGTTTTTAAGAGATAGCCGAGTCATTAGAATAACCCACCGGACACAAAACGGTTCGGTGGGTATTTTTGTAAGGAGATGCGTATGGACATTTACACGGTGGCGTTCTTTGGACACCGATATATTGACAATCCGTTCAGGATAGAAGATCGGCTGGAAGAAGAAATTCGCCGACTGCTTTCGGAACACGAATACGTAGACTTCCTCGTAGGGCGTGACGGCGAGTTCGATCAGTTTGCATCCTCCGCCGTGCTTCGAGTCAGAAAGCAATATAGGGATGACAACAGTTCCCTCATTCTTGTGTTGCCGTATGCGAGAGCCGAGTATCTGAATAACGAGGAATCCTATCACGACTATTACAGCGATGTGGAAATTTCCTATGCCGCATCGGTGGCTCATCCAAAAGCCGCCATCCAAATCCGCAACCGTGAAATGGTAGATCGAGCCGACCTCGTTCTCTGTTGTGTTGAGCGAGAGAAGGGCGGCGCTTGGCAGACGGTGCAGTATGCCATCAAGCAAGATAAAACAGTAATTAACCTTGCTAAAGATAAAGACGATTAAGGTGGTAAAAACAAATGACATCAAAAACGAAGAAGATTATAAAGCAGATAGCAATGCAGAACGGCGTTACTCCCGAATTTGTGGAGGAAGAAATGAGAAAGGCGATGCGAGCAGGTATGGCATCTACCGATCCACACGCTCAAGAGCTGTGGAAGCAGATAGCACCGGACGGTAAAGAACCCGATCTTGATACTTTCTTGAAATTCTGTGCAGACAGAATCAGATAAACGCAACTAAGAAGCCTGCTACTGTTGATGCGCAGGCTTTTCGCATTATAACCATAGGTAGTTAAAACACTCGTTTTGATACAAAAATGACTCTAAAAGATGTTTTATGTTCGAGATTTTCGCAAAAAGTCACAATTAACGGGTGTGGATATATTGAAATAATCCATTTTATGTGCTATAATAAAGTATCTATATTTGTGAGGTGTAGGTATGGGTATCAGTTACAATAAATTGTGGAAGCTGCTGATCGATAAAAAACTCAAGAAAAAGTTCCTGCTGGAAGAAGCGGGTCTCAGCAGATCAACGCTCACACACATGAACCATGAAGAACACGTCAGCACCGAAAGCCTTATGAAAATATGCAGAGCTCTTCAGTGTGACATAGGCGACATTGTTGAGATAACATACGAGAAAGAATGAGGATGGTGCAGATATGATCACAGGAGAACTCAGAAGTAAAGTCGATTCTATTTGGGATACTATATGGACTGGCGGTATCACAAGCCCTATTACTGTACTTGAACAGATTACATATTTGATGTTCATGAAGCTGTTGGATGACAACCAGCTCAAGGCAGAAGCTGGTGCTAACGCACTCGGCATCAAATTAAAGAACCGTGTGTTTGGCGAAGGAATCTGTGTAATCAGTGAGAATCCTCACGTAGAAACCGATTACAAAAACTTAAGATGGCACGTGTTCCATAACTACGAACCCGGCGCCATGTTTACCAATATTCAGAATTACGTGTTCCCGTTTATCAAGCAGATCGGTGAAGGTAAGGATACTGCATTCAGCCGATACATGAAGGACACTGTTTTCCTCATTCCTACAGCAAAGGTGCTGGCAAAGGTTGTTGACGGCATCGATGCAATGGATATGAACAATAAGGACATCATGGGTGACGTCTATGAATATCTGCTTGGCAAGATTGCTGCCGCCGGCGAAAACGGTCAGTTCAGAACGCCTCGTCACATCATCAATATGATGGTGCAGCTCATGAAGCCCACCCTTAAAGATAAGATTCTGGACCCCGCCATGGGTAGTGCAGGCTTCCTGCTCGAATCCTCGACCTATATCTCCGCTCACTATGCCAAGGAGCTGATGAAGGCAGATAACGCCAAGTATTACAAGTCGGGAATGTTCTCCGGCTTTGATACTGACCAATCTATGCTCCGCATCGGAGCAATGAATATGATGCTCCATGGTGTAGAGGATCCCAACATCACCTACCAGGATTCGCTTTCCGGTGATAACAATGAGCGAAACTGCTATAGTCTCATTATGGCGAACCCGCCCTTTACCGGCAGCGTGTTCCAGGAAGAAATCAGCAAGGATCTGCTTGCTCTCTGCAAAACCAAGAAAACAGAGCTGCTTTTCCTTACACTTTTTGTAAAGATGCTCGAGGTTGGTGGCCGTTGTGCCTCCATCGTTCCCGATGGTGTTCTCTTCGGTAGCAGCACAGCGCACAAGGCGATCCGCAGAGAACTCGTTGAGAATCAGAAGCTCGTGGCGGTCATTTCGATGCCTTCCGGTGTGTTCAAACCCTATGCCGGGGTGTCAACTGCAATTCTAATCTTCACCAAGACCAATGCAGGTGGAACAGACAAGGTATGGTTCTATGACATGAAAGCAGACGGCTACTCCCTTGATGACAAGAGAAGCCCGATTGCAGCTAACGATATCCCCGACATCATTGCAAGATTTAATAACCTTGACGGTGAGCAAGGCCGTGAGCGCACCGAGCAGAGTTTCTTCGTAACCAAAGAAGAAATCATAGACAACGGATATGATCTCTCCATCAACAAGTATAAAAAGACAGAGTATGTTGCTGTTGAGTATCCCTCCACAGCAGAAATACTTGATAGACTCGATGCACTCGAAGCTGAAATTGCAAGCGAGATGAAAGAATTGAGGAAGATGCTATGATAGTAAAACTTGGCTCTCTGATATCCGAATACTCCGTTCGCAACAAGGCTGATGAGGATATTCCCGTATATAGCGTTACGAACGAGCAGGGATTCTGCACAGGATATTTCAGCAAAGAGGTTGCCAGTCAGGATCGAACCACATACAAAATCGTTCCTCGTGGTTGCTTTGCCTATAACCCGTCCCGAATAAACGTCGGCTCTGTCGATGTTCAGGAGTGCGAGGATAGAGTAATCGTCAGTCCTCTGTATGTGGTTTTCTCTGTTGACGAGAAGCTGAATCGCAGATACTTGCTCCACTACTTGAAAAGCGATATTACGCTGACATATATAAAAGCCTATGCCAGCGGAAGCGTTCGTGATAATTTAAAGTTCTCCATACTCAAGGACTTTCCGATCAATCTTCCTTCTGCTGAAGAACAGGAGCAGATTGTTGCTACACTCGATGGAATCGAGCATTTAATTGCGTTACGTAAGGAAGAGATTGCATCTTTAGATGAACTCGTGAAATCCCGATTTATCGAACTGTTTGGTGATTTAAAATCGAACCCTCACAATTGGCAATATAAGAATCTTCTTGATGTCGCAGACATCGATACCGTAATGGTAAACGATTATGAAAAATATGCTGACTACCCACATATTGGTATCGATAGTATTGAGAAAAACACAGGGCGACTCTTTGGATACCGCACTATAGCGGAAGATGGTGTAATAAGCGGAAAGTATCTGTTTACAGCAAGGCACATTATCTATAGCAAGATCCGTCCAAACTTAAACAAAGTTGCATTACCGGATTTTGATGGTTTGTGTTCGGCAGATGCATATCCTATATTACCGAAGGAAAATGTGTGTCTGCGTATTTATCTTGGATACGTGATGCGCTCTGAATTCTTCTTGGACTATATTCTGCCGTTTAGTAGAAGGGCAAATATGCCCAAGGTGAATAAGGAACAGCTATCGGGATTCAATTTACCTGTACCCGATATTGAGTTGCAGCGACAATTCGCAACCTTCGTCGAACAGACCGACAAATCAAAATTGGCAGTTCAGAAAGCGCTTGAAGAACTCGAAATTTTGAAGAAATCCCTTATGCAACAATATTTTGGTTGAAAAAAGCCGGTGTAGGATGATGGTACACTAATAATTTAAGAGGTGTACTATCATGAAAAACCGACTAATCGCAGAAATTACCCGCAAAATGCTCCCTTATTTGGACAATGCACAAATGGAGCAGCTCCAGGACGTGCTACAACACTGTTTGTGGGGCATTCAGATTGCCGAAAATCCCGATGTTGCAGTACAGCAAGAGAAAGAAAGCAATGTGGATCTGCTCAATATGTTCCTTTCAGCAAAACGAGTGGAAGGATGTAGTGACAAAACGCTCCACTACTATGAAAACTCCATCAGAAGGCTGTTCGCAGCTGTAGACTGCCATGTAACACATATGCAGACCGACGATCTGCGAACATATCTGTCAGATTATCAACAGCAGTCGCAGTGCAGCAAGAGCAACATTGACAATATCAGGCGGATCCTGTCCAGCTTCTTCACCTGGCTCGAAGATGAGAATTATATTATTAAAAGTCCGGTGCGAAGAATTCACAAGATCAGATCAAGCCAAACGGTAAAGGAAACCTATTCCGACGAATCGCTTGAAACCATGCGTGATCAGTGCGGTTGCCTTCGAGATTTGGCTATGATCGACCTGTTGGCATCCACCGGAATGCGTGTTGGAGAGCTTGTAAGGCTAAATATCGACGATATAGACTTCGAAAATCGTGAATGCGTTGTATTCGGTAAAGGCAGCAAGGAGCGACCGGTATACTTTGATGCGAGAACCAAAATACACCTAAAGAACTACTTGGAGAGCCGAACGGATGAAAATCCTGCGCTTTTTGTATCGCTCCTCAGTCCCTATAACAGACTTGAAATCAGCGGCGTGGAAGTGCGACTAAGGAAGCTCGGCAGACGGCTCGGAATAACGAAGGTGCATCCACATAAGTTCCGAAGAACGCTTGCAACCCGCGCAATTGACAAAGGAATGCCCATTGAACAAGTGCAACAGCTCCTCGGCCATGCGAAAATTGACACCACGATGAATTATGCAATGGTCAGTCAAAACAACGTGAAGATCTCGCACCGAAAATACATTGGCTGATTGCCAATCCCGATTTATCGAACTGTTTGGAGATCCTAAATCTAACCCAAAGGGATACACAAAAAAACAGCTTGGTGAAACGTGTAAAGTTATAACTGGCAATACACCGTCAAGAGCTGTAGCCGAATACTATGGCGATCATATTGAATGGATTAAAACCGACAATATCATTAGCGGTCTTTTGAATCCTACAACAGCAACAGAGTTTTTGTCAGAAAAAGGCATGACAGTAAGCAGAACGGTTGAAAGCGGTGCAATTCTAATGGCTTGCATAGCCGGAAGCGTATCCAGCATTGGCAGGGTGTGCGTTACCAATCGCAAAGTTGCGTTCAACCAACAGATAAATGCTATTGTTCCGTATGATTACAATATCCTATTTCTCTATGCGATGCTTCAGATTTCAAAGGAGTATTTGGTGGACGGAATCAATATGGCTTTGAAAGGCATACTGTCAAAATCAAAGTTGGAAGAAAAGACATTCTTTGTGCCACCGATTGAGCTTCAGGAGCAGTTTGCCGCCTTCGTCGAACAGACCGACAAATCAAAACATTGCGGTGAGATGGAGGTGGCGGCATGAGAGTCAAGCTGAAGGATGCCTTCAATCTCCAAATGGGAAAAACACCGTCTCGTGCTGATTTGTCCATGTGGGGTGGCAATAACAAGTGGATTTCCATCGCAGATATTGGATCAGCGAAAAAATACATATCTTCGACTAAGGAATGTATCACAGATGAGGGCGTTTCCCGTAGCGGAATCAAGGTGGTTCCCGAGGGAACCGTGATTATGAGCTTCAAACTGTCCATCGGAAAGACTGCAATCGTGTCCGAGGATATGTACACCAACGAAGCGATCATGGCTTTCATTGATAACGGCACCTACTGTATCGATCCAAACTACTTATACCACCTTTGCTGTGGTACGGATTGGACACAGGGTGGCAATAAAGCAGTAATGGGGCTTACCTTGAACAAGGCAACTCTTTCCGAAATGGAAATCGAATTGCCAACAATCGAGGAACAGCGCGAAATTGCCTCTATATTGGATCAATTAGATGCAATTATTGAGAAAAGACACGACGAATTGAATATGATCGAACAGCTCGTCAAGTCCCGATTTATCGAACTGTTTGGGGATACCCCCGATGGGGAAAAAGTTGCGATGGCAGATATCTGCAGAATTATTACAGATGGAACACACCAGCCTCCCAAGTTCGTCAGCGAAGGGATACCGTTCTTATTTGTTTCGAACATCGTAACCAATGAGATTCGCTATGATGCGCAGAAGTTTATTTCTGAAGAAACCTATGCGGAGCTTATAAAACGAACACCGATAGCAATAGGAGATATTCTTCTGTCAACCGTTGGCTCATATGGGCATCCGGCGGTCGTTAAAACGGAAAAACCCTTCTGTTTTCAACGCCACATTGCCTATCTTAAGCCAAATGCAGACATAGTGGACAGTGAATATCTGCGTGGAGCAATCCTTTCGGCAGATGTACAAAGACAGATTGATGAGGGAGTAAAAGGTATTGCACAGAAAACTCTCAATCTTTCTGAGATACGAAAGATCAGGTTACCATTGCCACCAATTGAGTTACAAGAGCAATTTGCAGCCTTCGTCGAACAGACCGACAAATCAAAATATTTCGCTTGCCAAACACTATCGTTTTTATTAAAATTAGCAAATAATCTACAGTCATGGAGGGAGAAACAGTATGACTATTGATTTATTAAAGCAAAATCTCATAACAGCAGCAGAAATTAAGGATGCCGCGGAAAGGGTGAAAGCCTACCGAGGTGTTTTAACTGATGCCATTGACTATATCTACGAAAGCACAAACACGCACAAGCCCGAAAAGGCATCCCTTCTCGAGCTTGTAGATAGTGATGTGCTGGCAAACTATGTCCAGGATAGTGATGTAATTAACTCCCTCCATTATGTCCGTATCCTTGGTATGAATGCCGAGCATGATCAGAAGATCAAGAAAACTGCCGACAAGCTTGCATACGATAACCTTACATATTTTATCGGACTGATCGAAGCTCAGGAAAAAGGCACTCGTGCTCAATATCAGAAACCGCCTTATATGAGCGAGGCAAACACAAGAAAGCTCTATATCGACCTTTACCTCAAAGAAGCCGGATGGGATGTTCTCGACACAGAGAACGTTGCCATTGCCGGAAAAGCCGGAATTGAGATCAAAGTCGAAGGTATGCCGAACGCCCAAGGTATTGGATTCTGCGACTATGTTCTGTACGGTCGGGATGGCAAACCCCTTGCTATCGTAGAGGCCAAGAAAACAAGCGTATCTCCCGAAAAAGGTCGCCATCAGGTGGATCTGTACGGCGAATGCATGAAGGCAATCTATGGCTACAAGCCGATCCTTTACTATACCAACGGCTATGTGACCAAGGTTATCGACGGTATCTATCCCGATAGAACCGTGATGGCATTCCATACCATTGACGAGCTTGAACTGATGATGCAGCGCAGAAACCGTGGGAATATCACAGATCTCAAGATCAGCGACCGCATAACTAACCGTCCGTATCAGAAAATGGCTATCACAAACCTGTGCGAGTGGCTCAATCAGAAGCACCGCAGAGGTTTGCTCGTTATGGCTACGGGTACCGGAAAAACCCGTGTTGCCATTTCTCTCGTTGATGTTCTTTCAAGAAACAATTGGGTAAAGAACGTCCTCTTCCTTGCAGACAGAACCTCGCTCGTAAACCAGGCGAAGAAGAACTTTGCAAAACTGCTCCCCAACATGAGCATCTGCGAGCTGTCAGGCAATGAGGAAAAGGACTACAATGCCCGTCTCATGTTCTGTACATATCAGACGATGATCAACTATATTGATGCAGAGGATAAGCGCTTCACATCCGGTCGCTTCGATCTGATCATCATTGATGAGGCACACCGTTCCATCTTCAACAAGTACGGCTCTATTTTCGCCTATTTTGATAGTCTGCTCGTAGGACTTACTGCGACGCCTAAGAGCGAGGTGGATGCCAACACATATCGCATTTTCGGATGTGAATCCGGCATCCCGAACTTTGACTACTCCTTGGAAGAAGCCGTCAAAGATAAATACCTTGTAAACTACAAATCGTTCAGCAGAACCACGAAACTGCTGAAGCGAGGAATCAAATATAATGAGCTGACCGAGGACGAGAAACGGCAGCTCGACGAATACTTCGTTGACGAGCCGCCTACGCCGGACTTTACTGTCTCGGAAAAGGAACTCTTCAAGAAAATATTCAACAAGAACACCTGCTGTGAAATTCTCGAAGAACTGATGCAATACGGCATCAAGACCAACGGCGGTGAACTGCTCGGCAAGTCTATCATCTTTGCCTATAATCACCATCACGCACAGATGATCGTTGATTGCTTCCACGAATTATACCCGGAGCATCCGGCGAACTACTGTCAGTTGATCGACAACTACGTGAAATATGCGGATGATCTCATTTTGAAATTTGAGAATGACGATGAATTCCGCATCGCAGTATCCGTGGATATGCTCGATACCGGCATCGACGTTCCTGCTGTCGTGAACCTTGTGTTCTTCAAGCCCGTAAAGAGTAAGATCAAGTTTGTGCAAATGATCGGTCGAGGAACCCGTCTGTGCGAAAACCTCTTCGGAGAGGGCAAAGACAAGACACACTTTATCATCTTCGACTATTGTGGAAACTTTGAATACTTCGATGCCCATCCCGACGGTACTGACGGTATGGGAGGAAGATCGCTGTCTCAAAGACTGTTCGAGGTTCGCCTCGACATCCTCCACGAACTGCAGCGCATTGAGTATCAGGAACAGGAATTCGCACGAAGCTACTATAACAAGACGAAGGATCTGCTCCACGCAGCCGTGTATAAGATCAAAGGACACAGCGCAAGAATGCAGGTTCACGCCGAGATGCAGTATGTCGATAAGTATAGCGACTACGCAACGTGGGAATCCGTATCACCTCTTATGGTGAAAGAAATAAAGGTTCACATCACGCCCTTGCTCGATAGCGGTTTGGAAGGATTCGATCTCTCCATTGCCTTCGATATCCGAATGCTTGACATCGAACTGTCTATGCTGGTCCAGGGCAACACCGGAATGGCAACCCGTGATGTTAAGACCGTGCGTCAAGTTGCTCAATACCTGCTGACTGAGAAAGCATCCATTCCGCAGGTCTTCGCCAAGGCAGAGCAGCTCAAGACACTCGTGAGTGAGCAATTCTGGGATGCTCCGTCTCTTGAAAAATTGGAACAGCTTCGTGTTGATGTGCGCGACCTCATGCAGTTCCTCGACAAGTCTCCGAAGAAACAGATCGATGTCAATATTGACGATACCGTTGAGCCTTCGGGATACGACGGTGGTGATACTATCATCGACATCAGAACCTATCGCGAGAAAGTCTTGGACTACCTCATTGAGCATTCCGACAACGAGGTGATTCATAAGATCCAACGGCTCGAGCCGATCACCAACGAGGATCTGAAAGCCCTTGAAAAAATCTTATGGGAAGAACTCGGAACGAAAGAGGAATACGAACAGACAACGGATATCGATAACCTTGCCGTGTTCGTTCGCAGCCTCATCGGACTGAGCCAGGAAGCCGTTAATGAGAAATTCGGCGAATATCTCAACGGTAATATTCTTAATGCACAGCAACAGGAGTTTATCAGAGCTATCATCAATTATGTAAGGGAGAATGGCGATATCAGCCGCGAGGATCTCATTGAGAAATCGCCCTTCGACAATTATGATATCCTTACACTCTTCGGCGATAATATCACAAGCGTACTGACCATCGTCGGTATTCTCCACGACAGTGTAAATGTAGCAGCATAATAGATTAGAGTCGACTGAAAGTTATATACCTATGAATTAACGCATGTCGAACGCATCTTAGAAAGCGTCGCATTCGTGCGGCGCTTTCTGCAACAAAGGGAGAGTTGGTTTGAACGACAAGGAATTTCTTGATGCTATGGAAACCGTAGTGACAGCATTAAAAGAAAGAGGCTACGATCCGTATGCTCAGCTCACCGGCTATGTTACAGAAAACGAGCCTACATATATCACCAGCCATAAGGGAGCGCGACAGTTGATTGTAACGCTTGAAATGGAACGTGTGAAACGCTTCGTAAAGGAGATGAAGTAATGAAAAAGATACTTATACCTGTAATTATAGTCGTTATTCTCGCAGGGTTAATTCTTGGCGGTTACTTAATGATTGACAGCCTATTCCCGAAAGCTGATCCAATCAATGTTCCTTCTGCAAGCTCCGTGGTGTCAATGACTGTCAAAAAGAATGAAGATAGAAAAGCCGGAGAGCAGCGCGAGATAACAAATGCTGATGTTGATAGTATTTTATCGAAACTCTCCGAGGCAGAGCCAACGCGCAAAATGAGCGTGCAGGACAGCCCCGATGCTAAAACATACTATGAAATTGCGGTCAAAACCAACGAGATAACACATTACTTTTACGTTTATTTTGAAAATGGAGCTTGCTATGTTGAGATTCCCTACGAAGGGATTTATACCGTAGATAAAGGATTACTTGAATTACTATCGAATTGACAGACGGAGGTCTTACTATGAAAAAAGTTTGTTTATGGTTAGCGATTATTTCCGCAATCGTCCTCTTGATAACATTGGGCGTTGTAGGAGTAAAGCTACTTGACGGAAATTATGATACTATTGTCGAAGTATATTTCACAGGGATTTCTTTTGTAATCTTGCTCGGCTCTATCGTTGGCTACAAGCTAATTGGCAGCCGTTGTCCGCATTATGGCAAGGTCAATGATACTCTGCTTGGGAAGTCCAAGTTCTGTCCCCACTGCGGAAAGGAACTCTAAATAACAACAATCCGAAAGGAGCGTAATATGAAAAACAAAAAGAAAAACTCAGATGAGCAAACTCATTATACATCTCTGTATATGTGTTTGGGTATTGCTATCGGTACAGCTATCGGTGCCGCTACCGATAATCTTGCCGTTTGTATGCCCATCGGTTTGAGCCTTGGTATGTGTGTCGGAGCAATATTTGACGCGCAAAATCGCAAAAAATCCAAAGATAGCTCCGAGGATAGCAACGACGAAGAATAAAACTGATTAAAAGCGAGGTGATCCCGTGAAAATAACAAGATTTTATAACCCCGAAATACCGTACAGCCTTCACGATATGAACGTGATCGAATTTGAGATAAACGGCGACAATCTTATAATGAGAACTCAATCGGGTATGGTGAGAACTGCGCCGAGTTGGGGTCAAGTTGACGGATACCTCGAATTTCTCGATGTGAATTGGGATTATTGCTATGCTACCGTGTGCGAAGGTTACTATGGCAATCTCGGCACTTACGAGGGCAAGAACTTCAAGAAAATGTACCTCAAAGACTTTATTGCCGAGTTTCAGAACGCAGGCTTCTCCATCACGGACGAATACTACGGTCAAGATCGTGCGCTCTATACGGGATATTTCCACAAGGGCGGTACTATGGGTGAGTGTACCATTGAGATTTACCATAACAACATCTTGTTCTGCGAACTGACCGACGATACCCGTGAAATGAAAGAGGTCGTATTGAGTGCTGACGGAGATCTGTCGCTCTGTTTAGTGCCTGCCGACGTCGCGGATAACCTCGCCACGGTTGCCAATGAATTTGCGTTTAACTACGTGTGGCACGGCGAGAAAAGCGGTAAGTTCTTGCAGCTCTGTGGAGAGCAGTACGGCGCGGTGTTTGATGAAACGGATTTTATCGAATATCTGAACACGGTACTGTATCCCGATAAGCCGTCGAAGAAGCTCAAAACCTTCAAGGCAGCCGATGGCGAGGACGTGCCGGAGGAATATCGGAAATATCCGTACTATAACTTTTGAGGAGGCGTGTTATGGCTAAATTAGAACACACACTGAATGGCAATTTTAATCAGTGGCTAAATAGAATTGAAGATGGAATACTCAACGGCAGTATGTCTGCATCCTTGGAGGAATCCAGTGACTTTAGAAGCGGAGATGCACGCTGCAGCGTTCGAGTTTTTGAAAGATATAGTTATGCCGGAGGCAACCGTGTGAGTCTGAACGTTACGCTCTTTCAAAACGGTGACGGCCCGATCTGTCTTTCCGCTATTACAGCCGGAGGAAGCCAGGCGCTGTTCTTCAAGGTCAACACCTGGGGCGAAGAAGCCTTCCTCGAAAAGCTGAGAGAACTTTTGTAAGGGTGGTGCGTGTATGAAAAAGATTATATCGCTGCTTTTAATGTTGATATTGGTGTTCACTTTATCAGCTTGTAATGGTGATGTGGTTTCCATTGAAGATTATGAGTGGAAAATGGGAGCAGTTATGAGAAATGATATTGAAGTTGCGCAAAACGAGGATGAACTTGTTGTTGCTGTCGGCGAAGAAGATGACATCCATCCAAATGCAAAAATTGTGGATCTTAAACTGGTTGCTAAGGACGGTTCGATTACCATTACTGATACAACTAATAATAAGACCTACAGCGGAACTTACAAGGTGCAGCAGAAAACACCGAAAGGCACCGATTATGAGGTAACAATTGACGGCATCAAGGGATATGCTACAGTAGCTCCAACGGAATACTATGACGGCTCTGAAGTTCCTACATTGCCAATCAATTTAGGAGAATTTTCCCTTTATTTTACCCCTATCGAATATGAGGTTTTATTATGGAAGAAAACAAAAAGCAGTTTAATTGGAAAACATTCATAATCGTCCTTATGGCGGTTTTGCTGGCGTTCGCCCTCTATAAAATCGCCACACTTTCCGACGAGATAGATCATTTCAAATCAAGGAACTCTAACCTCACGGGAGATATTCAAATCCTGCGTGAAGAAATCAACTCGATTTACGATAATGTCGATAAGCAATTGAAAAAGCAAGCGAGCCTTATTTCAGGCGTTGATTTTTCCATAGGCAATCCGAGCGAAGATATGAAAACCGTCGAGCTTTCATTGACGGTTGTTCCAAAATTGATTTCTGATGATATGCAGATTTCGGTAACCGTAGATGGAGTTACCGCACCATTAGAAAAAAATGGTAACGAGTTCAAGGGGACGATTGATGTGGGACTTTTTGTAGACTACAATCAATGGCCGTTGCTCTCCATTAAGACAGCAGACGGAACTAAGACCGAGTATTTAGAGGATGTAGATGTTTCTTATATGTACTCTCGTCATCTGCCGTCTCTGTATGCAGATATGTCCGGTGGTAGTGGAAAATTCTCCGATGGAACATTGAGCGTAGACTTAGGATTTACCGTTGAAACTAAGCCAGCATCCCAAAATGCTCCTATTACCTTCACTTCATTTACACTCATTGAGGAAGTGAATGGCAAGGAAATCAGTAGACAAGACATTACCGAAGAAGTACGCAAATCCGGTGAAAGCTACAACACTCAGTATGTAAAAAACTTCAAAGTTACTTATGGCGACAAGTTAAAGGTATATGTGATCGCCGAGGACTCTCTCGGCTACATTCATAAGACGCTGGCTCATTACTGGCTTGAACGTGAGGATGGATCTCAGGCAGAAACCGTATTTGGCGGTGAAATGATTTACGACAAGGATGGAAACTTGTTGTATGGCGATAAGGAGCTTTGGGGGTGAGGCAAATGAAAAAGCAAAATATTTATAAGCTTTTATATGCGATATCTGCCCTCTTGGTATTGGGCTTTGCAGTGCATACCGTTGTAGATGCCGTCAGATATGACAGTATGCTGACCTCCTTTCCGTTCTACGCTTTTATAATCGCCCATGCGGTTGAGTACCTTGTACCGGCACTTATTATCTGTGTTGCCGGATTGATCTGCAAGAAGAAATTTGCAAAGAAAGAGGATTAACAGAAATGATATTAGAACTGAGAAACATAGAAAAATCCTTTGGTGAGAAAAAAGTTCTCACCGGAGTTTCCTTTAAAGCTGAGGGTGGCAAAGCCTTCGGACTGCTCGGCAGAAACGGTGCCGGCAAGACCACGTCTATCCGTATTTTAATGGATGTGTTTCCTGCAAACAGTGGTGAAGTGCTGATCGACGGTCAGCCCATCGATTACAATAAGATCGGCATCGGATATCTTCCCGAAGAAAGAGGTTTGTATCCGAAAAAGATTATCATCGATCAGCTTACCTATTTTGCAGAGCTGAAAGGCATGAGCCGCAAAGCCGCCGTGGAATCCATCGACTATTGGCTTGGTCGTCTCGGCATGGCTGAGTACCGTAACAAACGACTTGATACTCTCTCCAAGGGTAATCAGCAGAAAATTCAGCTTATTACGGCCCTTGCTCACGATCCCGACATTGTTATTCTGGACGAGCCGTTCTCTGGTCTGGACCCTGTAAATGCGATGCTCTTAAAGGATGTGGTCAAGGAGCAGATTTCCAAAGGCAAGATCGTTCTGTTCTCCAGCCATCAGATGAGCTACATAGAAGAATTTTGCGACAGCATCGCTATTCTTAATAACGGCGTTGTTGCTCTGCACGGTGATTTGCACGATATCAAGCGTGACTATCCCCGTGACCGCTTGGTTGTCCGCACAGAAAGCCCCGATGCAATCATTTCGGATTTTGGCGCTTCCTGCACCGTTGTGGAAAACGGCGACTTGATGATTCGCTTGGCTGACCCTTGCGAAAAGAAAGCTACGATGACTCGCCTTGTAGAAAACTACGATATTGACGAAGTAAGGGTCTTTGAGCCTTCTCTTAACGATATTTTCGTAGAATACGCAGGCGATGTCGCAAAGGAGGACTAAGCAATGAAGCAGTTTGGCAAAATACTGAAATTTGAACTTAAGAATTACGCTAAAAACAAAGCGTTTGTCGGTGTAACGATCTTTTTGATGGTGGTAATCGCTATCGTTATGTTCTTTCCCCGTATTACAGCTTTGCTCGAATCAAACGATCCTTCTGATACCACCGCAGACCTTTCCGTTATGCTGGTAAAGGCAGATGATCCTACGCAGGCGGATATGGTAAAAGAAACGTTTGCCGCATCCTTTACCGACTACGACGTACAGATTACTGACGCAGAAATCAGCGTGATCAAGGACAGAATTACCTCCGGTGATGTAGAGTGCGCTTTTGTAATGACCGGAGCAACCTCATTTACCTATTACGTTGATAATCTTTCGATGTATGATATGAACCCCGATATTGCCACCGGTGTTCTGCAGCAGATCTATCAAATGAATGCGATGATTAACGGCGGTATGTCAGCTGAAGATGCTACCGGTGTTATGAGCATTCAGATTGACGGCGAAGTGGAAAGCCTCGGCAAGGATCAGATGCAGAACTTCTTCTACACCTACATTATGATCTTCGCGCTGTATATGGTCATTCTGCTTTACGGTCAGATGGTGGCAATGAGTGTTGCAACCGAGAAAAATTCCCGTGCTATGGAGTTGCTTATTACCAGTGCCAAGCCCATCAATATGATGTTTGGTAAGGTTTTAGCGGCTTGTATGGCAGGTCTTGTTCAGCTTGTTGCCATCTTTGGCTCGGCACTTGTGTTCTATAACGTGAACAAGTCCTATTGGGGCGATAACGGAATCATTGACTCGATCTTTAATATTCCGCCTGATCTATTTGTATATATGCTTGTGTTCTTCCTGCTCGGCTTCTTGATTTATGCGTTCCTCTACGGTGCGATTTCGTCCACGGTTTCTAAGCTGGAGGATATCAACACAGCCGTTCAGCCGGTAACCTTCCTGTTCGTTATTGGTTTTATGGTGGTTATGTTCTCAATGAGCAGTGGAAGTGTGGATAACCTACTGATGCAGATTTGCTCGTACATTCCCTTCACATCACCGATGGCTATGTTCACAAGAATTGCTATGAGCACTGTGCCTTGGTATGAGATTGCGATCTCCATCGGCATTTTGGTTGCGTCTACCTTTGGGATTGGTATACTGTCTGCTAAAATCTACCGTGTAGGTGTTCTTATGTACGGAACATCTCCCAAGATCGGCAATATTATTAAGGCTGTTTGGAAGGCATGATATGAGCGTAACGATACTTGAAACGGAACGGCTCATCCTCCGTCCGTGGACAGAGGATGATGCTGAAGAACTATATAAGTATGCAAGTGATCCCGATGTTGGACCGGCTGCTGGTTGGCCTCCGCATACGAGCGTGGAGAACAGCCGGGATATTATTAGTACCGTTTTATCTGCATCCGAAACATATGCTGTTTGCTTAAAAGATAGCGGAAAACCTATTGGTAGCATTGGGCTGCATCGTAATGATCTTGCAACTGATGAGGACGAATACGAGCTGGGATATTGGATCGGCAAGCCCTTTTGGGGGCAGGGTCTCATCCCGGAGGCTTCTCGTGAGATTCTTCGTTATTCCTTTGAAACACTGAAAATGAAACGCATTTGGTGTGGGTATTATGACGGAAACGAGAAATCACGTAGAGTACAGGAGAAACTTGGCTTTGTATATCAGCGTATGACCGAAGGTATTGAAGTAAAGCAATTGAATGAGATCCGCGTAGGTCATAGTAACCTTATGACTAAGGATCGCTGGCAAACGGTAGAACTGTTCAGAAGACAAAAGACTCTTTTGGACACATTCCTTGAAAAGAATGCAATTTCCAAGGCACAATACGATAAAAGCCTTGGCGATCTGCGAGAAAAGATGGGAATGCATGGAGTAAACTAAGAAAACGGAGGTGTGGAAGGATGAGCAAGAAAACCTATATCGCAATCGACCTTAAATCCTTCTACGCCAGCGTGGAATGTGTTGCCCGTGGACTTGATCCACTGACCACCAACCTCCTCGTAGCAGACGTTTCCAAGACCGAGAAAACCATCTGCCTTGCCGTGACTCCCTCGCTGAAAGCGCATGGGATATCCGGCAGAGCAAGACTCTTCGAAGCGGTGCAACAGGTAAAGAGCGTCAACGCGCAGAGAAAGGCGAAACTACGCGGAAAGGACTTCACCGGCTCGTCCTATGACGATATCGAGCTGAAGAAAAATCCCTTCCTGTCCGTGGACTACATCGCAGCTCCGCCGAGAATGGCGTTGTACCGTGAATGCTCTGCCAAGATCGTGGCGACCTATCTCAAATATGTGTCGATGGACGATATCTACCCCTACAGCATAGACGAGGTATTCATCGACGCAACCCACTATCTGAACACCTATAAAATGAACGCCCACGACTTCGCTCGGATGTTGATCCAGGAAGTCCTAAAGACAACCGGTGTTACCGCCACGGCGGGCATCGCCGAGAATATGTATCTGTGCAAGGTGGCTCTTGATATCACAGCCAAGCACATCCCGCCCGATAAAGACGGTGTACGGATCGCCGAGCTGGATATGATGACCTACCGCAGAACACTGTGGACACACCGTGACCTCACCGACTTTTGGATGATCGGCAGTGCCACAGCCAAACGGCTCAACAAGCTCGGTCTCTATACGATGGGCGATGTTGCCCGTTGCTCCCTCACCGATGAAGAGCGACTCTACCGTGAATTCGGCAAAAACGCCGTCTACATCATAGATCAGGCGTGGGGCTGGGAACCTGTGGACATTCCGAGTATCAAAGCATATAAGCCCGAATCTACAAGCGTAAGCTCCGGTCAGGTGTTGACTCGACCTTACACCTTCGACGAAACCAAGATCATCGTTCGTGAGATGATAGAGAACGTCGTCCTCGACCTTGTTGACAAGGGAATGATGACCGATCAGATCGTCCTTATGGTGGGCTACGATATAGAGAACCTTACCGATCCGAAGCGACGAGCCGCCTATCACGGAGAGATCAAGACCGACCATTACGGCCGCCTGGTGCCGAAACACGCAAGAGGTACTGCAAATATGGGTAAGCATACCTCGTCCACAAAGCTCATCACAGATAAGACCTTGGAACTGTTTGAGCGTATCGTGGACAAGAAACTGCTGACTCGCCGGCTTACCATCTCGGCAAATCATCTGCTTTTTGAAAACGAGGTGGACACCTCCTCCGCAGCCGAGCAGCTGACGCTTTTTGACGATCCCAATGAGATCGAACAGAGAGAACAAGCCGAACAACGAGAAAAACGGATGCAGAAGGCGGTCATCGATATAAAGAAACGCTTCGGCCCCAATGCGATCCTCAAGGGGACGAGCTTCCAGGACGGAGCAACCGCCAAGGAACGTAATGAATCCATCGGCGGGCATAAAGCATAGAGGCCGATAAATAAGAATTTAACAAAGGAGTTTATTGGTATGAGTAAAGCATATGAGTTGTTGAAAGAGTGTGGTTCTTTCTTTGTTTTATCTATTAACGGTGATTATCCTGCAGGCAGACCTTTTGGTGCAATTATGGAAGTAGGAGAAGATGTGTATTTAGCTACGAATGATATGAACCAAGCACATAAGCAAATGCGAGAAAACGAGCATATACAGATTGTTGCAAAGAAACCTACATCAAGAGAATGGATTAGAGTTACTGGACTTGCAGCAGAATGTGATGATAAAGACTTAAAGCAGAGAATGCTCGAAGAATGTCCAATCTTGCAGCAGAGATTTGGAGCTGTCGGCATGGAACATTTCATTATGTTCAAGGTCAAGGTTGAGAATGTAGAAATCAAGTAAATTCCAATAAGTCTAACAGAAGGAGGTGCAGTATGGCCGAGAAATTCCCGTATGAGGATATCGTGGATCTGCCTCATCACGTATCAAAGAAACATCCACAGCCCACGATGGCAGACCGTGCTGCACGGTTCGCTCCCTTTGCAGCCATCACCGGATACGAGGAAATGGTACTGGAAGAAGCTCGTATAACAGATGATCGCATAGAGCTGGATGAGAACTCCAAAGCTGCTCTCAATGAGAAGCTGAACATGATCCTCGAATTCATCGAAGAATTGCCAGAAGTCAGTATAACCTATTTTGAGCCGGATAAGAAAAAGGCCGGAGGTGGCTATATCACCGTCAACGGAACAGTGAAACGAATTGACGAATATGAGCATCTTGTCATTATGACCGACGGCAAGAAGATCAATATCGCCGATATTTATAACCTACAAAGCGAGTTGTTCTACTCCCTGGGGATTGATGAATAGACAAAAAGACTATATATTTACTTGCCTGGTGCGGTTATAGGAACATCTACCCACCCACAAACTGAACACGGATGATGAAAAAGCCTGTAACTTGCAAAAAAGTTACGGGCTTTTGCGTTTTCTTATAAGGAATTTAGTATTGCTCAGTTGTATAATAAGTGAAGGGGTCAGACGTGATCCCGTGTCAGGAGGAAAAATCTATGGATAACGGCGCAAGTAGCTACCGCCGTTTCCTTGATGGTGATGAAAGTGCCTTTGACGAAATAATGAAGGAGTTGTTTGACAACCTCGTGTTCTTCATTGACCGTTACGTGCATGACATCCACGCAGCCGAAGATATTGCCATTGATGCCTTTTCGGATCTGGTGGTTAATAAACATCGGTACAATTTCAAGGTAACACTGAAAACCTATTTGTTTATGCTCGGTCGCAGCCGTGCCTTAAACTACATAAAGCACCGCAAGGTTATTGACTTTGTGGAGCTTACTGAGGCAGAAAAGACGTCGTCCGAACAGGAAACATTAGAAGAAATTGTCCTTGCAGACGAGCGAAAGCGTGTGGTAAACAACGCTCTGAACTCTTTGCCGGATGATATGCGTGTTGTCATTCACTTAATTTACTTTGAAGATCTGTCCTATGATGAGGCGGCCAAGGTTATGAAAAAGAACCGCAAACAGGTTGACAACCTTTTATATCGTGCTAAAAAGGAACTTCGCATCATTCTTGGGAAGGATGGTGAGCTGTTATTATGAGAAATTTTGAAGAAAGAAAAGCGGAAGTATTCCGCCGCAGTGAAAACAGAATAAAAGAGCGTAAGAGAAACCGCAATCGCATTTTGGCTATGTGTATACCTCTATGTTTGGTTTTAACCATATTCTCGTTTACGATGCTCCCAGGAATGTTGCCTGTTGGATCCGATGATGCAGAGAATGAGAGCTTTGGTAATATTTCGGATGGAATTGCAGATACAGACGGTGCAGGTAATCCCGGTTTGGTTCATAACTTTGTTATGGTTGATGTTAGAGGAACAGGAGCGCAGTCACAGTATCACTCCACCATCGAAAACGCCCCCGGTGTGAGTGGCGTGTTCGAGCAAATCTATACAATTCTTATTCCTCACGAATCTCACAATGATATAGTTGGAGATTTTGCCGATGGTGACACTGAGCTTCCGGATAGTGATGGCTCTGACGAACTCAAAGATGCTACCAACAATACCAAAGCATCAAGTTATGTCATTACTATGTCAACAGCGAATGGCATGAATCGCACTTTTACACTTACAGAAAACAAACTCTATGATGCTGAACTCAATATTGAAGTAGAACTTACCAACGAGCAGGTGCGTAATTTGAAAGCAGCTCTCGGACTGACAGACTGAGAAAGGAGTGTCGGTGTATGAAAAAAAGAAAATGGATTTTACCGGTAAGTATTGTAGGCGGAGTAATCGTGCTCTGCATTGTCGCTATCTTTGCTTTCGGTGCAATACTGAGCGCTCAAGGATACGGAATTTCAACCGGTCGTTTGTACTTCGCAGACAACGGCACTTATCTAATTGACAGCGACGATATGGCAATGCGAGTTTCCGATTGTTCTGATGATGCGGAACTGTTTAAGGATTATCAGAATGGCGATAAAGTCATATTGTTCCACGATGGCGTGAATGAAACATACCCTGCTCAAACCGGAGGATATTATATTATCCGTACCTCCAAAGGTGATGGCACGTACAAACCTGCTGATGAAGTGCTGGGTATTGTGTCATTCGGTGATGACGGATATTTGCTCGCTGCTCAGCCTGTTGATTTCGACGTTCAGTATATCCGTACTGGTGCACAGAAGTATGAAGGACCATTCCCTGTAGTAGCTGTAATTCATTCTACTGACGAGCTAACTGCATATTACGAGGCAAATAAAGAACAGTTTTATTTGGAACGTCGCAAGGATCCGGCTTCGGATTCCACTATAGGTTTCCTTGATGCTTGTGACAAATACGATGCAAGGTTCTTTGAGAACAATGCCCTTGTATTTGTAGTCCTTGAAGAAGGCAGCGGATCTACCCGCCACAACATTTCAACAGTAAAAGTAGATGCAAACGGCATTATGTATATCAACATCCTTTCCCTCGATCCCGAGGTTGGAACTTGTGATATGGCTTATTGGCATATTATGACCGAAGTGCCGAAGAATAGTGTTCCGGATACCGCAGACGAAGTTGTAGTTTATTATAACGATGTAAAAATGTATGACGGTCATTCTCATAGTCCTGCAAATGAGGCACAGACTGTGGACGATCCTGTTAACGGATACTGCGGTAACACGCAGACCACTATTTATTTTGACAATGGTAAGAGCCATACTTTTATGTCCGGCAACTCTGTTACTATGACAGATATTCTTGTGAATCTAAAATATGATAAAAACAAGCTTTGTAAATGTCTTCCTGAATACAAGGTGGATACCGAGTTTGGTACTGGTTATGGTATAAATCTTACGGAGGGCTATGCTCGCTGTGATAAAGGTCAGGCAGAGCTGACACGGGAACAGATCGATAAACTGAAAGAGATTATATTGTGGGCAAAGGAAGAAGCCGGAGCTGCTTCGGTAAGCACGAACTACCCGAACTTTTCCTTTTCGCTGACGTGGAACACCTATGGTATCAGTTCATATGATAGCAAAACTGGGACACTAATTAAGACCAGTGATGCTACCAACCCCAAGGAGTATACAACCAACTTAATACTTACCGAACAGCAGTATTCGGCGATATGGAAGCTGATTAAGGGATTAGATATTGAGTCTTATCCGGATGAATACAATCCTCACGGAAATGGTGCATCAACTCCATATATGACCTTAATTCTGTCCGTTAAAGCTGACGGAATTGATAAGACTATCACGGTAAAGGAAACTATGTTGTCATACGAGGCAGACAATAAAAAAGGACAGAAATTCCTTGATACCTGTAAAGGCATTCGGGATATTCTAACCGCAACTGAGGAATGGAAGGCTCTACCCGAATATGAATTCTTCTACGATTGAGAGGAGGAATAGCGATGAAAAAGACACGTATTAGTTTAGTGATAATCAGTCTGCTTCTCGTTTGTGCAATGGCAGTCAATCTGACCGGCTGCACGATGGAGGTTCAGGCAAAGGATCTGATGGAAGGCATCACTCCCAACAATGTGACTGCTTTGGATGACCTCAGCTCTCAGAATGCAGACGTTACCGATTTTACGATCCGCCTGTTCAAGGCAAGCGAGGAAAGCGGTAAGAATACGTTGATCTCGCCCTTGTCAGTGCTGTGTGCGCTCGCTATGACGGCAAACGGCGCTGAAGAAGAAACACTTCAGCAGATGGAAGAAGTTCTCGGAATGACCACCGAGGATCTAAACCTGTATCTTTACAGCTATATGAAGAATCTGCCCCAGGGCGATAAGTATAAACTGAGCCTTGCCAATTCCATTTGGTTTACCGAGGATGAACGTTTCACGGTCAATCAGGATTTCCTACAGACCAATGCCGATTACTACGGCGCAGATATTTATAAAGCTCCGTTTAACGAGCAGACCAAGAAAGATATCAATAATTGGGTAAAACAGAATACCGACGAAATGATTCCCGAAATACTTGATCAGGTTCCGGTAGATGCGATTATGTATCTCGTTAATGCCCTTGCTTTTGAAGCTGAATGGTCTGCGATCTACAAAAAGGATCAGGTTAGAGAAGGCGTATTTACTAAAGAGGATAACACGAAGCAAAACGTTGATTTTATGTACGGATCTGAGGGAACCTACCTTGAGGACGAAAATGCAGCGAGCTTTATGAAGTATTATAAAGGTGGCAAATATGCTTTCGTGGCAATGCTTCCCAACGAAGGTGTTAGCGTTTCTGATTATATTGCTTCATTGACTGGCGAATCTGTAAATGCACTACTGACAAATCCGCAACACACTACTGTCTATACAGCAATTCCAAAATTTGAAACCGAGTACAGTGTGGAAATGTCAGAAATTTTGAAGGACATGGGAATGCCGAAAGCATTTGATCCAAACAATGCCGAATTTGAAGGACTTGGAACATCAAGTGCAGGGAACATTTTTATCAGCCGCGTACTTCACAAAACATTTATCTCTGTTGGAGAAAAAGGAACTAAGGCCGGAGCCGCGACTGTTGTTGAGATGGCTGATGGTGCAGCTGCCGAGCCACAGGAACCCAAGGAAATATACCTAAATAGACCGTTTGTGTATATGCTGATCGATTGCGAGAACAACATCCCATTCTTTATTGGAACTATGATGGATGTAGGTTAAGTGGTTTGGATTGATTTTTTCTAAAGTTTATGTTATAATATTCACGCAAATTGATTTTCCCGGTGTGGTTATGGGATATCAACCCATCCGAGAATGAATGAAGGATCATATTGATACGCCCATAGCTTTGAGATAAGTTATGGGCGTATTTTGCTTTGTAGAAGGAGGCGTAAGGATATGTTTGATATTTGGATCGGAGAGGTTGACTCCACTACTTTGTTTATTATAGCTACAGTTCTGTTTGTATTTCCTGTTCAGTTCTTACTCTGTTTCAAAGCAAAAAAAATCCTTGTTAAACTTTTGCCGCCTATATTTCTTACTGTGGCAGCAATTATCTTCTTTGCTGTGGCGTTTGTCGCACAGGATTGGGATGCGATAGGTTATTTTATCTTTAGTGCATTGTCAGGAGCTTTGCTCATTGTTTGTGGCATTGCCTGGGGTGTTTGGGCAATCGTCATGGGCATAAGAAAAAAGAAAGGCGGAGTTCGGTAATATGAAAATCAAAAAAATGTTAGTAATGCTTTTATGCTTTGTAATGGTATTGACTATCTTTCCGATTACTGCGAGTGCCGATACCGGACCGAAGCCATCTGTACGGATCACCTTTGAGAATCTTGGCACTGAAGAATGCTGGGGTACACTTCTTTCGAGCAAACCAAGTACCGGACTTCATCTGCTTGGAACGGCAACGAAGAAGATGCACAGCACAACGAAAATCCAAATGGATACTATTCTTATCAGAAATTTGGTTATGATGTTTGGAAAGCCTTTGTAGACTACGATGAGAAAGATGACTATTATTTTCTGCAAGAGGCATGGCAGATCAATGAAACCAAAGAACTCGCCTGGACATATTATCCCCCTAATGAATTCAAGATACTTCTGTATTTCCCCGAAACCGAAGAATACGCTGTTAGCGGTGTATACGAGAGATATGCTTTCGACTCCTATTTTACCGTCAATATGGACGGCGTAAAATTATCCGTTGACTACAACGAGGAATTAAGCTCTGACGAACGTATCAATGCCTATAATTCCTACAACTACCGTGTAGAAATTTTGGCACTTATAGCCCGAATCATCATCACAATCATAATTGAGATGGCGATTGCTTTGGCGTTTGGATATTGGGAGAAAAAACAATTGCTTCTTCTCGCCGGTATGAATGCAGGCACACAGATAATACTCAATGTACTCTTAAACATCATCAACTACAATTCCGGACGAATTGCGTTTGTGCTGTTCTATATCCTCTTTGAAATTATCGTCGCTATTATCGAAGCTGTTGTCCTTCTCGTATTCCTTAATAAGATTAGCATTACGCAGAGAAAACGATGGCTGATGGTTGTATATGTCATTCTTGCAAATGTGGTATCTTTTTGGTCGGGGCTGTACTTGGCTGATTGGTTGCCAGGAATCTTCTAAAACAAGTATATTCTTGAACGGAAAGGCATCGCTTTGTTGCGGTGCCTTTTCAAAAAATTCCAGAAATTATAAGACCAACGCAGAAAAAAACGTACTTAATGGGTGAAAGCGCTTTTAGGTCAGACAAGGGAGGTGAACAACATGGATGATCTGAGAATCATAGAACTCTACTTTGAGCGTGACGAACAGGCAATCAAGGAAACAGATGTGAAGTATGGCAAGCTCTGCCACAGTATTGCTTATAACATTCTGAACAACCATGAGGATTCGGAAGAATGCGTTAACGATACATACGTGGGCGTGTGGAACGCCATTCCGCCAACGATGCCGAACAACTTTATGTCCTTCGTCTGTAAGATAGCAAGAAATCTGTCTTTGAAACGGTTGGAGTTTATGAAACGTGAGAAACGGTCGGCAGATGTGATGCTGTCCCTGGACGAGCTGGCATCAGTCTTGCCGGATGATCGGTACGCTCCCGACGTGAGCGATGAAGAGGTCGGTAAGCTGATCAGCAGGTTTCTCCACACACAGAAAGAGGATGTCAGAAACGTCTTTATTCGCAAATATTTCTTCTTCGATTCCATCGGAGAAATTGCAGAGCGCTTTGGGTTTACCGAAAGTAAGGTCAAAAATATGTTGTTCTACACCCGAAACAAACTAAGGGACTATCTCATTAAGGAGGGCGTTGAAATATGAAAATACCGAGATTTTCTAATGCCATCGGTAACCTCGATGAGGATCTTGTCGAGGCAGCAGCAGAATGCAAGAAGAAAAAACAAAATCATTGGCTCAAATGGGGTTCAATAGCAGCTTGCTTCGCCGTAATCATTATTGCAGGCGCACTTGTTCTCCCTTCGCTTTTAGGCGGCAAGCCTACACCAGGAGGCACAAACGATAGGTATAAAGACATTAACATTATGGCAGGCGAATCAGCAATTGTATGGCCATGGAAATATCAAACCGTTTTTGAGAAATACACCGAAGTAACAATTGACGGCATTGTATACCGAAGTCACGGTCGCCCTGTGTCTGAAGAACTCCTTGGCGATTTGATCGGAACATATACCGTATTGGGCATTGACGAAATTGAAGGAGATAGATACACTGAAAAATTTGAAGTGTATCAGTTAAAATATGCCGATAAGAGCCAGCTTGTTGCCGTGAGGATGGAAGGTACTTGCTATACATTCAAGAAGGATAAGTATGAACCTCCGCACACGCTCGGCGAACTCTTCGAGCTGGTAGACCTTTCAAACGCAATTGAATTGAATCGGTTCTCTGTAAACGGTGACAGTCCGAATAAAAAACACTATACACTGGGCAATGATGACTATGTATGGGAAGTTCTTGCCGGATGCGAAAATGCGCCATTTGTTGAGGACGAGAAATGGGTTGCACATGATAGAGAGTATTACAGTTTTACGATCACATCTGAAACTCTCGGCGTATATAAAGTTGCCATGTATGTTACTGTGGATGGCTATCTATGGACAAACGCTTTTAATTACCAATACCTCTTCAATATCGGAGAAGATGCAGCAGGTAAGATCATCAAATATGCGAAAGAGAATTCCACCGAAGCAGAGTATGAGCCGTATCAGAATACCATTGTCGGCAAGATCACGGAGATAACCGATGAGTATATCCTGTTAGACGATTCCATTCTCTGCACCGATCCCGATGATGGAATCACTTATAAAATCCTTCTTAATGATCTGCGCATCTCCCGTTACGCAGAAAGCGGAGCTGTCCGTGTGGGAGAAAATGTTCAGATAACCTACGAAGGAGAAATTGATGAATCGAATACCATTGATAGCGCGATTTCTGCATCCGACGTGGTAATCTCCGGCGGGGATGTTCTTATTCCCGAATAAAGGATTTCTAAGGGCATCGCAGAAATGTGATGCCTTTACAAATGGGTAGAAAAAGTCATAATTTTATGATATAATATTACTTAGAACAATTCCTCCGAAGGAGAACGAATATGGCAGACAAAAACAGACCGCTACACATACTGAAATACCTGTGGGATCATACCGATGAAGAACATCCCGCAATTATAACGGATATACTCGTGCATCTTGAAGAATGCGGCATCCACACCAACCGAAAGACGGTTGCCTCGGATCTTGCAGATCTCCAGGACAGCGGCTTTGATATTGTCTGCAACAAGAGCCGGCAGAACCAGTATTTCATCGGCAGCCGTGCAATGGAGCTTGCGGAGCTGAAGATGATCGTAGATGCGATCCAGGCGGCGAAATTTATCTCGGAGAGCAAGAGCGTGGCTCTCATTGAGAAGGTCTCGTCATTGGCAAGTCCGCATCAGGCAGAGCAGCTCAAGCGGCGCCTCTATGTGGAAGGTAAAGCCAAGACCACGAACGAAACCGTCAACTACACAGTGGATCTGCTCCAGGCTGCAATACAATCGGAAACTGCAGTGGAGTTCCAATACACCGAATACACGGCAAGAAAGAAGAAAGAGTTGAAGCATGACGGCTATCTCTATCGCTTCTCACCGTATGACCTGGTGTGGAACAACGACTGCTATTACATATTCGGATGGTCGCAGAAGCACGGTAAGATTGTCAAGTTCCGTGTGGACCGAATGCATCAGCCGAAGCTGTCAGCGGTAGCCTATCATCCCCGACCGGAGGATTACGATATCAGCGACTACTGTGAACGAGTCTTTATGATGTACGAAGGCAATCCGTGCAATGTGAAGCTCCTGTGCGATAATAGCCTCATGAAAGCGATTATAGACCGTTTTGGTGAGGACGTGGAAACACACCTCCATGATGATAATTCCTTCTCTGTCGTGGCTGAAATCTCTGCAAGCGCCACCTTCTACTCTTGGGTGTTTACATACGGCGGCAAGATGAAAATCGTAGAGCCAAAGGCAATCCGTGATGAATATGAGCGACGGCTCAACGAAGCTCTCAAAAACAGATAACGCAAAAAGGTGGGTGCAAATACGCCCACCTTTTTGCGATCTTCCGAAAACCTATTGCAATAAAACAGACGTTCGATTATAATATGCTTACGATGTTCAGTTAAAACTGAACGGCTAAAGGAAAGGAGTGTCTCCATGAAGATCAGTCATACTTTTGGAACATTCATTAAAGAAAAAAGACAGCAGAGAGATATCTCTCTGAGAAAATTTGCAGATCAGATTGGAATATCGCCGGTTTACCTCTCGAACCTTGAAAACGACCGTATGCCCGCCCCGAAAGACGAAGTCGTTTCTACTATGGCAAGATTACTCCTTCTGAACGATACCGACACCGCAATGCTTTATGACCTTGCTGCCAAAGCCAAGAGCAACGTGACGGTCTCGCAAGATCTGCCGGAATACATAATGGACAAGGACATAGTCCGAGTTGCACTGCGAACGGCAAAGGATGTGGATGCCACCGATGAGGAATGGCAAGAGTTCATTGCCCATTTAGAGGAACGCAGGAGGAAGATTCAGGAGGGCAAATAATGGCCGAAGTTAAATATATCAGACCGGAGCTGATTGAAGCCATAGCCAGGAACACGCTGAAGAACTACGATGCCAGCCTCATACTTGGCTATGAAGCAAAATCTGTTCCCATTGAGGATATCATCGAAAGTATGGGCTTGTCGTTGGAGTTTCAATATATTCGTAAGAACGGCAGAATCCTCGGAGAAACCGTATTCGATGATGACTACGTTCCCATCTACAATATGGACGAAAAGCGGTATGAGCTGATCTTTGTAGAGCGAGGCACTATTATCTTGGATGCCAGCTTGCTCCGATGCAGAACCCAAGGCAGGCTCCGTTTCACCGCAGCTCATGAGCTTGCTCATTGGCTGATCCACCAAGAACTCTATTCAGGAACCGGTGATACCGCAGCTATGGCAAAGAGTATCTCGAAAAGCTCCGACGCGGACAAGTATATTGAACGGCAGGCAGATATGCTCGGAAGTGCATTACTGCTTCCCATGTGCCAAGTTAAAAAGGCGTTTTATCGCTTATCGGGTGATGATCGTGTTTTGCAGTTGGCAACGCAGTTTGGTGTATCAAAACAGGCAATGGAAATCCGACTGCGCAATCACCATCTGATATAAAGCCGATAAAACGGCTTTTTTTACCCAAGGTGTTCAGTTTTTACTGAACGCAAAAAGTACCCGTTTGATTATATCAGGGAAAAGTCGAAAAAAATGTCATTTCCGAGGGCATAATCTAACAAATTTCACGGTGCATTATATGTATAATAAAGGCGAGGAAATAATCGAATTATACTGATATCGCTGACTTTTTATCACAAAGAGGAAAAAGTGCGAGGTGGATCTGTGAAAAACAAGGTCAGTTTTATCGGGAAAGGTCGAACGATTATCCTCAAATTCAAAACAAAGGAAGTGATCGGAATGCTTATTATCGAGCAGATATATGAGTCGAGCGACATCAAGAGCGATTTTGTAAGATGTCCCTCATGCAAGAAAGGTCGGCTCTGCGACAAACCAGCCGGAGAGCGAGCAACGGTGATCGCATTGAAACCCGATCACGTCGGAAAGACAAGCAGTAAGATCATACTGAAGTGTCCCAAATGCGGTCATAAATTTATGATCCACCTACCAAAAGAATAAGTCAATAATTATGTTTCGTACATAGTTCAACCGCCGGACACGCTGGTTCAATCCAGTATAGCAAGCCGGAAAAGAGCCTGCATCCACCTTAAACGGTGAGAATGAGGACTTTCGAGTTAGGGCATGACAAACAGCTTTTAGGCTGTATTGTTATGCCCTTTTTCTATTGCATCCTTTCTGCCTAAAAGCGGAAAGGATGTTTATGTTTAAGAGAACCTGCAGCTTCGGCTGCCGCGATCCTCCCGATCAATCGTTTTGAACATTTTTCAAAAACGATTGATTGGAGGTAATTACGGTGAAAAAATACGCACCGAGAAAGGTTTTTATATTAGAGAACGGCGAATACGTCGAATTGACTTATGAGGAATTCGAAAGCCGTAAAGCAAACGATCCCACCTATGAAGATAGATATTTTATACCCGTGCAGGGTTTCCTCATGGAAGTCAGTAAAGAGCATTATAAAGATTTCTATCGAGCAAAAGAAAGAGAGGCGTACCTCAAAAAACTCAATGCGAAATACGGTCTGCTATCCATTGATGCCTTTGACAATGAAGATGACAACGGTACTGACTACATACAGGCCGAAACCGAAGATGTAGCCGAAACAGTCACGCATCTGCTTATGCTGGACAAGCTCCGCTCGGTAATCCCCATGCTGACTGAAAAGGAAAGAGAACTTATTCAGGCTATGTTTTTTAACGGTTTATCCGAGAGAGAGTACGCCAAGGTGTGCGGTGTCAACCACAACGCCATCCATAAGCGCAAGCTTCGTATTCTCGCCAAACTCAAAAATTTTTTAGAAAATTAAAAATTTAGGGTGTGCAGCCCCTTCACTTTTTCCTTTGGACAAGTGAGGGGGCTTTTTCTGTAGGCCTCCGATGCTCCTTGACAAATGAATAGTACAGCACACCGATTACTTTCCCTCTGCTGTCGGCAAAACCGGCAAGCCACATGAGCGAACGCGCAGGCTTCACCCTTTTTCTTTTGGATCAGAACCTGCCGCCTTCAGGACTCAGACGGTACGGCGCACCCGTAACGAAAGCGATGACAGGCAGAGGCATTAAAGATACTTGCGTTCAGTCAACAGGTCGAGCGTTGAAGCGGTCGCAGAGCCGTGAGCCGTCGCAACCAATGAGAGCGCCCCGCAGCGATCCTGGGGGTGGTGAGATTCCAATGAGGTCAAATGCATGACCGGTGGGTGTGTTCCCGTTAGCCGAGGGATGGCGTGGTTCTAATATCGGCAAAGCACAAAACGATTGATACTAACAACACAAGGCGGTCGTTTGCACTCAAAAGCATTCGACCGCCTTTTTTACTTATAACGGAGGCCAACAATGAACATGAATATAAAGCGCGGCGAAATTTATTACGCCGATTTAAGCCCTGTGGTCGGCAGTGAGCAAGGTGGTATCCGCCCTGTCCTCATTCTACAAAACGACACCGGTAATAAACACAGCCCCACCACTATCGTGGCGGCAATCACAAGCAGAAAAACAAAAGCAAACCTACCCACCCATGTGCCATTCACGGCAGACTGCATGAAAAGCGAATCCATCGTCCTGCTCGAACAGATCAGGACCATCGATAAATCCCGTCTTGACGAGTACATCGGCAAGATTGATAAGAAAACAATGGGCGCAGTAGACAAAGCCCTTATCACCAGCTTCGGAATCAAATATATGGAGGAGTTACTGTGATGAGCGACAAGAAAGCATTTGCATATTTCCGAGTCGGCAATGCCGAGCAGCTCGGTGAAGCAACAGACAATCGGGTGTTCCTCTATTGCCGTCAGTCCTATGATGATTCGCACTTTATGAATCGGCAGCAAGAACATCTGCTTCGCCACTGTGCGGAAAAAGGATATCAGGCAGCAGGCAGTACGGCTGTTGTAGCCAGCGCCAAAGATGAGAAGGAAAATATGCTTCGCCTTGCGGAACGCCTAAAGGCAGACGGGATCAAGATGATGCTCATCAGCGATCCCTCCCGTATCTCATTAGACCCTAACGATTTTATTGAGATCATCTCTGCCTTTCATAAAAACGGCGTAACGATTGAATACCAGGACGGCGACGGCAACACACGGAATCTGTTGGAGGTGCTGGAACAGCTCCGAACAGCAAACCTTAATCTTGCGGAGCCGGAACATGACGAGGACGAAGAACAGGATGAGAGTCCTCGCATTCAGATGTAGGAGGTACGAAATGAATACCACTGATAAAAATAACGCTTCCTTCGCCTACAGCGTAGGACTACTGAAAATGCTGCTCGAAATGCAGCTCATTACCAAAGAAGAATATAAGAAAATCGTTCGCATCAGCGCAGCTCACTACGACTCAGAAAAAATATGTGTCTGAAAAGCAAATTCTGCGGATAGTCGCTGGACTGTTCCGAACTCTCGTGGTAGTGTTTGTGTTGCCAAACGGCAAACAACACAGCAGGGCTAACCTGCGGAAAGGAGAAACACATGAAGATTACGGAAATCACCACCGTAAAGCAACAGATAACCACCAAAATCAGATTGGCAGCCTATTGCAGAGTATCAAGTGATTCCGCAGATCAGCTCCATTCCTTCGCCGCGCAGATTCGGTACTACAGCGAATACACGGCAAAACATCTCGAATACGAGCTTGTCGATATCTACGCAGACGAAGGTCTGACAGGAACCGAGATGAAAAAGCGTGACGAGCTGAACAGACTGATCCGTGACTGCAAGAAAGGTCTCATCGACCGCATCATCGTCAAGTCGGTATCCCGATTTGCGAGAAACACCGAAGAACTGCTCGTCACTCTGCGAATGCTGACCGATCTCAGAGTCAGCGTGTACTTCGAGGAACAAGGCATCGACAGTAGCAAATTGAATATGGAAATGATCGTAACATTCCCCGGTATGGCCGCGCAACAAGAAAGCGTGAACATATCGGGGAATATGCGTTGGAGCTACCAAAAGCGAATGCAGTCAGGCGACTTCAACTGTACCTGCCCGGCATACGGCTTCGATCTCATCAACGGACAGATGGTTATCAACGAAACCGAGGCGATAGTAATTCGCCGAATATTCAGTCTCTACCTGCAAGGCTTCGGAATGCAGGCAATCGCCAATATGCTCAACGAGGACGGCATACCAAGACGGTACGGACACACGCACTGGTACAGCGGCACCATCAAATACGTTCTGACCAACGAACGGTACATGGGAGATGCCCTCCTTCAAAAAAAGTTCACCACTGAAACCCTTCCGTTCCGAAAGATGCGCAACAACGGACAGCTCCCCAAATACTATGTGGAGAACAGCAATCCTCCTATCGTTAGCCGAGAAACCTACGAAGCGGTACAAGAGCTGATGCGGTCAAGGCAGACGAACGAAAGAAAGGTCAACACCTATCCGCTGTCAACCAAGCTGAGATGCCCCGAATGCGGAAGGAGCTTCCGAAGGATCGTCACAAGAGGTACAGCCTACTGGACCTGCTCCGGCAGATCGGCGGGAGCCACCGACTGCGATAACCGCAGAGTCCGAGAGGACATGGTGTACGAAGCCTTCACAGATATGGTGATCAAGCTAAAGGCAAACCAAGCAGACCTGCTCGGCACACTGATCCGACAGATCGAAGCAATGCAAGAACGCACAAGCCGAAACCAGGAACGCATCCGACAGATCGATAAGGAAATCGCCGACCTTGGTGCGAAGAACCTGGTCATCACAAGGCTCCACACAAGCGGAGTCCTCGATGCAGCCGACTACGCCAAGCAGACCTCGGAGATCGGCAACCGCATCACTGACCTGCGAATCGAACGGAGAAAGAAGCTCACCGAGGATGAGGACGATATCCTCCTCGACATCCTCAAGGAGCTGAACGGCATCCTCGAAGAATATGAACCTACAGCCGAGTTCGACAACGACCTGTTCGAGCAGATCGTGCAAGACATCACGGTAAACGACAACACACAGATTACCTTCCGTCTGCTGGGTGACATCCAACTGACCGAAAAAATCAATGAGAAAGGACGGTGCAAATCCGCATGAAAAACAGAACCCTACCTTACGGATACCAATGCTGCAACGGTATTACCGTGTTACATCCCCAAGAGAGCGAGATTGTCAAGCGGATCTGCGAGTCATACCTCAACGGACAGTCTCTGCTGACTATCGCCACATGGCTCAATGAAGAACAGATCGAATATATGCCCGGAGTCATCGGTTGGAACAAAGCAAGACTCAAAAGGCTTATCGAAGATGAACGCTACCTCGGCAAAGAACCCTATCCGGCGATACTCGCCGAAGAAACCTATACGGCAATGCAACAGATCAAGGAAAAACGAAACACCCAAAGGGATACCGACCGCAAAACCGACATCTTCCAAATCACCGTCCCTCTTAAATGCCCAAACTGCGGTAAGCGGTTAATCCGCAGACACGATAGCCGATGCAAGATACAGCAACGGTGGATCTGCGAGAACAAAGACTGCCGACTGCTCATCGAGGTAGCAGACAGCGACCTGCTCGAAACCGTCAGTGACATCCTCGCAGGCATAACACCCGAAAGCATCCGAGTAACTGAGCCATGCAAAAACGAACCGAGCATCGAGGTCAGACAGATAAACAATGACATCTCAAGAATGCTCGGCGCTCCGCAGATCGATAAGGATGCCCTACGGAAAAAGATGATGGAATGCATCAGTCAGAAATATAAAGACCTCGACGAAGAAGCTCATACAGCAAGAAAGCTCCAAGCCGACTTCGACAGAGCTGACAGCGAGGACTATAAGAAAACACTTAATAGAACGGTCAGCGAGATCATCCTGTACACCGACCTAACGGTGGGCATCATCCTGCTGAACGGACAGCTCATAAGAAAGGAGTAAATACATGGTACAAGCAACAACGGTTAGCCCACCGAAGGTGGTCAGAATCATAGAGCCGACGATCCCGATCCGCGAAACGGTCAAGACAACATACCGAGCCTTACGAGTGGCAGCCTACTGCCGAGTATCCACCAAACAAGAGGAACAGCTCCACAGCTACGAAACTCAGGTCAAGCACTACACCGAACGAATCCAAGCGGAAAACGGATGGATACTTGAAGGCATCTACGCCGACAAGGGTATCACCGGAACGAGCTACAAAAAGCGTGACGAGTTCAACCGCATGATCCGCCGATGCAAACAAGGCAAGATCGACATGATCATCGTGAAATCCATTGCCCGCTTCGCACGAAACACCGTGGACTGCCTCAAGTTCGTCCGAATGCTGAATGACCTAAACGTGGTCGTGTACTTCGAGGAACAAGGCATCTACAGCAACCAACCCGGTGCAGAGTTTTATATCACCATCTACGGTAGCATCGCACAGAGCGAATCCGAAAACATCAGCGCCAACGTCAAATGGGGCAAGGCGCGGAGTGCCAAGGAAGGCAACGTACCATTCCACTACAAAAACTTCCTCGGTTACCGCAAGGGTGCAGACGGAAAGCCCGAAATCGATCCCGAAGAAGCCGAAACGATCCGCTTTATCTACGAGCGATTCCTTGCAGGCGATAGCCTATCGGGTATCGCACAGAAGCTCAACGACCTGCAAGTCCCAACCCCTTCGGGTAAAGGACTATGGCAGAACTCAACGATCCAATCCATCCTCTCCAACGAGAAATACAAGGGCGATGCCATCATCAACAAGACCTACATCAAGGACTGCCTGTCCAAAAAGGTGATGGTCAATAACGGAGAACGTCCGAAATACTATGTGGAGAACAACCATCCTGCCATCATCGATGCGGTAACCTTCGGCAGAGTCCAAGAGGAACTGGCAAGGCGATCCGGCAAGCCCAAGACCAAGCAGGTCGGTACCAAGACCGAGCAAGGCAAATACTCAAGCAAATACGCTATGACCGAACTGCTCGTCTGCGGTGAATGCAAGACACCGTACCGCAGATGCACATGGACGGTAAAAGGACAAAAGAAGATCGTGTGGAGATGTATCAATCGGCTTGACTTCGGCAAAAAATACTGCCACAACTCACCGACTGTAGAGGAAAGCATCCTACAACGAGCCGTCATGAGAGCCATCATGGAAACGGCACAGCAAAACCTCGGTGTGCTGCAGACTCTGAAAGTACACATCGGAATGGGCTTGCAGTCCGAACAGACCGAGGACAACAGCATGGAACTGCAAATCCGAATAGCGGAAATCGATGCAGAGTTCAAAGCAATGCTCGCAAAAATATCCACCGATACGGTGGATGCCTTCGATGAAGAAAAAGCCAAACGGCTCATGGATGAAAAAGCCCATCTGCAACAGCAGCTTGGCAACATCCGAGATGGTCAGCTCAAGAGAGAGCAAACCCAATCCCGACTCGACGATATATACACCATCCTGGACGGACTGAAAAACCGACCGATGGAGTATGATGAGCAGATCGTAAGACAACTGCTCGAATGCATAACGGTAGATTCCAAGGAACAGATCACGGTGATTTTTGTAGGCGGTCTCAAAGTGGTGCAGCCACTGATCGACTGACGGTGGCTCACCACCACCCACTAAATTTGAAAGTTCAAGATTTTTTGGTAAGAGTTCGAATTCATACGCAAAAATGCCGAAAATATCTTTTTTGTAGCCCATAGACATTAAAACCGCATCGTTCTGATGCGGTTTTGTTTTATGCCGATATTAAAACCTTAAAAGGCTTAAAGCCATTGTCGGCATGCTCGGCAAAACAAAACACCGAACCTTTTCGCACAGTGCTAAAGGTCCGGTGTTTTTATTATTTGTTATGCTTATTTGCCGAGTGCAATCTTACCCATAGCGTCAGCCTGCATAATAGCGTCATACAGCTCAACGGGCTGTACATCGCCTGCGAGGTTGTGGATAGTTTCGCCGGGGATACAAGCGTTCTCGGAAATAGTCTTTACCTGCTCAGGAGTTGTAACGCCGATTTCTTCAAGCGTTACGGGAAGACCGACCTCAAGGCAGAAGTCCTGAACTTCCTTGAATTCCTCTTTAGGCGCACCCTCAAGCACAAGCTGTACAAGCGTGCCGAGCGCAACGCAGCAGCCGTGATCTGCGTGCTTTATGCCGAGAGAAGTAACGCCGTTGTAGAATGAGTGAGCGGCGGCACAGTTTACATTATCGGCGCCGACACCTGAAAGGTAAACGTTAGCTTCAACGATATTTTCAAGTGCGGGAGTAACTGCGTGTACCTTGCAAGCCTCGATAGCCTGCTTGCCGTATTCACGAAGCGTGTCATAGCAAAGGCGAGCAAGTGCCTGACCTGCTCTTGTGATGCCCGTACCCTCAAGGCTTGCGGATTCGGTGCGGATAGAAGCACGACCCTCGAAATATGTGCCGAGCGCATCGCCCATACCGGCGATAAGGAACTTAACGGGCGCATTTGCGATAACGGTCGTATCGACCATTACAGCGTCGGGATTTGTGGGGTAGAACAGATATTTATCGAAGCTGTGGTCATCGTTGTAAATTACTGAAAGTCCCGTGCAGGGAGCGTCCGTAGCCGCAACTGTAGGCACTATTACAATGTGCTTTCCGCTGTAGTATGCAGTAGCCTTTGCTGTATCAACGGCACTGCCGCCGCCTACGGCTACGACTGTATCAATGTTGTCCTGTTCTACGATAGCCTTCATCTTATTTATTTCGCCGTTGCTGGATATTCCGCCGAATATCTCGTAACGTCTGTAGTCGTCAAGACCTTCAAAGCTCTTTTCTATTTTATCGTGGCATGCCTTGTAACCGCTGTTTGAGCATACAAACAGCCAGCGCTTGCCCATATAACCCATTTCTTCGTGGAATTTAAGCAGTGCATCTCTGCCCTGTACATATTTGAGCGGCTCACGCATCGCTCTCAGTCTTCCCATCATAATTGAAACACCTCCGTAGAATGATATAAAATACAGACATTATTATCTGCTTTTACAACTAATTTATATCACTTTTTTATGGGTATGTCAATATTTACGGGCATTCCGATTTTTGATATTGGTATGTCAAATTTTCATTGCAATAAAGAAACAAATAGCGTTTTAAATTGAAATTGCGGGGATAAGTATTGTTTTTATCGGCAAACAGGAGTATATTATAATAAAAATGAAACGGGTGATTATTATAACTGTTATGACGATTGAACGTGCTGTAGATAACGCAATTGCTTCCACAGAAATGGAGGGTTTTACGATAACCGACGTTCAGAGAGGGTAATGGCAGAACGGAGAGAGTTTTCTTTGCATTGCTTATTAGAAATGCCGGTTATGATATTGATTTTTCATCGCTTAACTCCGATCTCTTGATGATTGGCAGTATTCAGGCGGCAGGCGGAGTTATGGATACACTTATTAGATTTTTTGAAGAGAATATTAAAATCCACTGACTTTTAAGGTCGGTGGATTTTTTGCATAGCAACAAGTTATTTCGCAGATTAAACTGCAAAGTAACTGATAAACATAAGTGGTGACGTAAGGAAATTGAACAGAAAATGCGGAGCAATACTAATTTGTGATATGATAACCTCAGATATAAAATCTGCTGAAAGTGGATTTTACCTTGCGGAAAAACGCCATACGTTTTAGGAGACAAAAGCGACAAAATACATAAAACAAAAACCTCGCAGATCTCTCTGCGAGGTTCAGCTTGTAGAAAAAGTATGTTTTTTCAAAAAAAGTGCTTGTTCTCAATCCCT
>OLOI01000120.1_pt1 | contig 79738 bp, 88 predicted proteins | sample 1672131 | NCBI WGS metagenome assembly OLOI01 (sample SAMEA3136651, study PRJEB25190) | human gut metagenome
TTGATCAGAAGATCATTTCCATGTATGCCAAAGGAATGACTACCCGGCAGATTTCCGAAACCATCGAAGATATTTATGGCTTTGAAACTTCTGAAAGCTTTATTTCTGATGTGACTGATAAGATCCTGCCACAGATCGAAGACTGGCAGAACCGGCCACTGGACGAGGTCTATCCCATTCTCTACATTGATGCAATCCATTATTCTGTAAGGGATAATGGCGTGATCCGAAAGCTTGCTGCTTACGTGATTCTGGGAATCAACACGGAAGGGAAAAAAGAAGTTTTAACCATCAGTGTTGGCGATAACGAAAGCGCAAAATACTGGCTTTCCGTTATGAATGAACTGAAAAATCGTGGTGTCAAAGATGTATTAATCATCTGTGCCGATGGTTTAACCGGAATCAAAGAAGCGATCGCAGCAGCTTTTCCAAAGACGGAATACCAGCGCTGTATTGTACACCAGGTAAGAAACACGTTGAAATATGTCCCGGATAAAGACAGAAAAGCCTTCGCTGCGGATCTGAAAACCATTTATCAGGCCACAGATGAAAAGAAAGCTCTGGCAGCCTTAGAGCGTGTAACAGAAAAATGGACACCGAAATATCCGAATTCCATGAAGCGCTGGAAGGATAACTGGGACGCAATCTCGCCGATCTTTAAATTTTCAACGACGGTCAGAACGGTGATTTATACTACAAATGCTATTGAATCCCTGAATTCTACCTACCGGAAACTGAATCGCCAGAGAAGCGTATTTCCAAGCGATACAGCTCTATTAAAGGCACTGTATCTTGCCACATTTGAAGCTACAAAGAAATGGACCAGTACGATCCGCAACTGGGCACAGGTGTATGGTGAACTGAGTATTATGTACGAAGGACGCCTCCCAGAGTAACGAATAAACGGGCGAATAAGACGGGCGGAAAACCGCCTGCTCTTGACATGCCATTCAACAACTGTTATATATAAAACAAGGGTGAGAAGCCTGATTTTCAGGCTTGCCACCCTTGCATATCATAGAAGAATCTTATTTACAGACTTTTTCTCATAGTCTCTCTTTAATATTTATTAATATCAAGCCGGTAAGGTCGCAGTATTTCTGCGGCCTTTTTGTACGTAAAAAAGGAGATGCCTCAAAAATTAATTCCTGAAACATCTCTTTGCCTTATTTACCAGACATTCTCATTGACAAACTCCTCGCAAAGCTCCGGTGTCATGGCAAAACCATAATACAGTATCCGCGGCTCTGTCGTCTCCACTACCCGGTTGGATCGCGGTTTTCTGTGTATCAGCCAGCTGTGTTGTCTCCACATTCCATCCGCGGAGAGCGCATACCCGGTACAGATCACAGTCTTGTCTTTGTTGACTTCCCACAGTAATGCTGAATTGGAGTGACAATGGCAATCCTCTCCCAGCATCCTTTCTGCATTATATAACCCAACTGCGATACATCGCTGCACGGTGTGAATTCATATACCCTTCACCCGATGTTATATGATGATACTCAGAGATCAAAATCAATTTTCCAAAGAATGTCCTAAGTTCTGGGACAATCGCTGCCCGTAATTTTCCAAGTCCAGTCTTCTGAGGAACGTTATATGCCATTTCAATTCTTCTGATAGCATAAAGGGCGACTTTATCATAAGTTTCATCTGAAACATTACCATTTAGAATATCCTCTTTTAAGGTATCTATTTTTATTTTGAATGGATTATCATTACTCTTAAGATTTAGGTAAACCCATCTGTCGCAGATATCAGAAGAACGCCAACCGCAGATATAATGGCAGGATAAAAACATCCACATTTCAATGTATTTGCTATTTTCAAGAGCTTTTTGAGTAAGCTTATGTTCCTTATCGTAATCAGTATTAAAAAGTATTTTTGCAAGTCTTATAAAATCCTCATATGGATATGCTGGCTCCGAATCACTTTCCTTTTTCTTTAGCTCTACATTGTGATATTTTACAGTTTCATACTTGGCAACATACTTAAAGAAATCTGTAAGCAGGTTCTTAGTTCTTACTGCATCAGCATTTTCGATTGCAGAAACAATATCTTCATCTGTGAGTTTCTTTATATCTGACATATCAAATATAGTTCTCACAAAAGCTGTAAGTGAAGGAGTATAAATATTATCTTCATCTTCAATGTAGATCAGATATTTCTTAATATATTCCGTGGTCAACGGATGACCTTTAGAATGATTAATAATCCATCGAACCTTTTCTTCTTCGGTAAGACCAAATTCTTCAAAAAACTGCTCGCTTTTATATTCAAACATCTGAGCATCTTCCCTTGTAATATAAAAGTCTTCTCGTTCAGGAAGGTCAAACAATATATTATCTGGTTCAACGATTTCTATGCCGAAATATGCATTGTCCTCAAGGAAATCTATGTATTTATTTCGATTTTTAACATATTTTGACTCAAACCTATCGCTATTATGATTTTGTAAAAAAGCCTTTATACCAATGTATGTAGCTTGTTGTTCCGAAATCTTATCACAGACGGATTCGTATACCATACCTTCTACGGAGTCGATATTACCTGCATCAATCTGGTACTGTAAAACCTCTGCCTTGATACCAAGAGACTGGGCAGCTTTATATACCGTTATTAAGTTATCTTTTTTCTCTTTGGTATCTGACATATTGCACCTTCCTATTCTTTTATGATTTGTTTTTGATAATTGGATTTACCTTTTCACAATTAATTTCAACCTCTTTAAAAACTACTGGCAGATCAGATTCTATTGAACAAACGTATTCTTTAATTGAATTATCGTATTTACAAAAGCTGCATTCTTCACATTTCATAATATATCCTCCAAAATCTGTGACTGGAAAGTATAAGAACTTTCTCTAAAAATCTCTATTAAATCTGCGTTCTCGTGAATATAATCGTTCATAGACTCCTGACTAGAATCGCCACGCCATTTCATAATCTCACCGCTTGTAAGTCTTGCTTTTGTAAGCAGATACATCGTAAACCAGTGCCTAAACATATGAGCTCCCGGATATTCAATCTCGTAAGCTTCAATAAATGCTGCATTGTCTGCATATGTTCCTTGTAATTCACAGGTTCTCTTTAATGATGGGAGAAATCTTTCATAAAACAATTTCTTTACCCTGTCCGAATAAGTCTGCACTGTCATTGGTTTTCCCTGTCTGTTTACAAATAGCGGTGCATCCTTGCTGGTATCAAATCCTCTCGATTCCATCAATGCTATATGATATTCATATAAATCACTGATATTTGAAATGAAATCGTTGTAAACCTTTTGAATACGATTCTTTTTAATCGTGCCGGGATCTGTTTTCTTACTCCAATTCTTAAAATAAGGAGCTTTATCTGTTAGATCTATTTCTATACCAGACACCATTCCAAATCCTTTTCTGAGCGTCTGTAATCCACCACAAGTAACATTTACTACCTCTCCTTCACGAAGTCCTGCATAAGCACCAAGAGCAATCCCAAGTGTTATATCTGGTTCATACTTCTTTGCTTCATAAAGCAGTAAATCCAAATATCCATCTATAAGAATACGATTCTTCTTATGTGTGGTCTTTGGAGCTGAAATATGAAGCGATGCGTTATGTACGATTGTCGCCTTTTTATGATGCTTTTCATCTTTCACAATGGTAAGTGACTTTAATTCCTCTCCTACGTACTGAAATGGAAGTATATCTCTGTTATACGTGTAATACATTAACAAAAAATCCATAACATAATCTCTGTAACGGAGCCATGTGCTTTTGCTGTATTCAGTCCCATCTTCCTTTGTCTTCATTGATTTAAGGAATCCTCTTACTGTTCCAAGAGTACATTCATGCAATGAATTGATATCTGTCTCTTTAAGTATGTAATTTAGGAAGTGGCAAATAGCATATGCCTTAGCTGATAATGTCTTTCCATTTAGAAGCTCACTCTTAACTAGATGACAAAGATATCGTTCTAACCCTGTGTATAGGATAGGGATATCTGTTTCTTCTTCGTACAACACAATACAAGGATATTTCTGAAGTTCTCCATCTTCTCCTTCTACCTGTACAGCTCTATTCATGAAACAACACTTCTGTCTATATTCTTTTACATCACTATTAGGGAATTGAATAACGTTGTTCATAAATATCCATCTCCATAAAAATAAACTTTATTTATCGTCTACCTATATTATACCGTTTATTTTATATTATATCAACTTTATTTCTCTATTCCTTGTAAACTCTATATTTATTAATGTAAAATATAATGTTTATATATTTTTAGTTACACATTAAAGAGAATACCATCTCCATTGTCTTCCACGGACTCAGCTTCCATCTGCACACCGTCTGCAACAAGATTATCTCCATCAAATATTGGAGTAACCCTGTATAAAACATGGTAATCGGTTTCTTTAATGTAGTCGGCCACCATATTTTCAAATGGCAGCATTCCTTCTACGTTCAGATACCTTGTACCGGTAATCAGATTTTTTTCATTTGCATTTTCTGCTGTCAACTGATATCCAATCAGGTGGCAGCGATTGTAGACAAATTTGCCATCTACATTATCGTATTTCTGCGTATGCCATCCAGAAGGTTTTACCTGACCGATAGAACCTCTTTTTTCGGTAGGCATGAGATCCTGTCCTATATTGGCGTATGCGACACCACATCTGCCTAAGTTATCCAGATCACTGTATGACTCAAAGGAATCGGTTGTAAAGTCATCTTCCGGAAAATCCGGAACATTATCGTTGATTTCCACATAAGGTTCTCCTGTGTATGCAGGAATAGTAGAAAGATCAACATCAGCCATTACAGGAATATATCCTGAAAACAGAATGCTTATGGCAGTTATTATAGGTAAAAGAAATTTTTTATTTTTTTGCATCGTATACCTCCATTGTTATCTTGTCATGTGAATTTCCCTCAAAATCTTCGGAATATTTAAGTTTCCATCCATTCAGATCAATGTTAAAGAATACATCTGCAGGATACCTGCGATTCCATTTAAAAAGAATGATCTGCTCAATCCAGTCTTTGGCTGTGGCTGGATCCTCTGTTTCCACAAAGCAATACTCACCTGCTGCTGCCTCCCGAAGGCAATCATCATCTATATTGATCTGGGAGTGTTTGACAGAATCGAAAAGCTTTTCCGAATAAGAGCTCATCCAAAGAACTTTTCCATTAGTTAAATTTATTATTTTATCAGATAAAACCCTGTCCCGGCTCAGCCTTCGCCGGTTAAAGCACATTCCCATACGATCATCAACAACCGCAATCAATATCAAAATACATCTCTCCTTTTCTTATATACCATATTAATATGCCATATTTTGGACAAATTAGCAAGCAAAACGAACGTAAGTTTTTATATGCAGGAAACATGAAAAATGGATGGATAAAGAAGGAGAAATCTTTTTTAACCACTACCATTCCAGATATTTTATTTGCTTCTGATTGTTCATGCTCCTGAACCTGTCGCTTATACCGGTCTGAAAAGGAATATCCAGACTGTTCAACAGTCCGGCTTTCTATAAACTATTATGCAAAAAAAGACACCTGCGGTCAATTTCGAGCCCCGCAGGTGTCATTAGGTAATTGCGAACTTGTTTCGCAATTACCTAATGTATACCTGTTTCTTTTACTGTAACATATTTATAACGGAAAGATTAATCCGTTGGTTGCCATCTCATATAGACATAAGACCGTCAATCCAAGACACAATCCAATCATTACATCGTAGAATATTACCAAATTGATATCATTATGCTTAAGAATTATTTCCGGGTTGTTTTTCTTAACCCGGATTTCCTTTTTGTCTCCTTTTCTGATTTTTTCTATGTATTGTATTTTGTCCGATTCGTATTCCTTGCCGGCGATATTATACCGATATGTAACACTAATATTTTTATCACTGGCGCCCTCAACATTAATCACTTCAGCCGTCACAAGCTGACTTCCGGCATAATTATTGTAATCCTTCCGCACGTGAAAAAATATAAACGCAGCGGCAATCATCACCGCCAAAACGCAGGCAATTTTTCTAAACAGTGATATTGTGTTTTGGATTCTTTCGGCTCTTTCAGCTCTTTCATCGAATTCTTTTTCTCTTAGTTCTTCCAATTCTTCCACCGACAATTTTTCCATCAACAAAGTCTCCTTTTCTAAGTATTTTTTTCTATTTTTATTATGCTTGATTTTTTGCCGGCCAAAAGATTTTTGCGAAAAAAATACCGGCAGATTTTCAATATTAAATTTCAATATTAGAATCTTATGGATATGATATCCCCAAACCGGCCAAAGATGCAAAAAGCAAAAGAGCAAAAGCGATATTATAACATATTACAGTCGTTATTGTCGTGGTAATTATTTTTTCTGGAATGCTTTTCCGTATCCGGATTTCTTTTTTATCCCCTGCTTTAATTTCGTCTACGGATTGTCTAACGTTTTCCTCATACTTCTCACCGCCATAGTTGTATTGATATTTAACATCCAGCATGCCGTTTTTCGTACCGGATACATTGATGACATCTGCTTTCACGATTTCGATGTCTGTATATGTTTTATAATCAGTTACGGCATTGATTACGAAAAGTATGACGCCGACCAAAAAGGATATTGTGCAAATAAGCTTAATAAGTGGAAAGTTTTTTCTTGCTTTCCTTGTTTTTTTCGTAGTATTTTTGTTTACCATTTGAATTTTCCTCACTTTCTGAAATTACTTTTTTATAATATGCTGGAATTTTTTCCGGCAGAAAAGTTTTTGCGAAAACCTGCCGGCAGAATTTCTGCCGGGTGATTTAAATCTTATGTTCTGGATTTATTTTTTTGTTTTTCTTCTTATTCTCTTCCACGATTGACGAAAATATTACGCCAGGCGTCATCTTCCTCAAGCATACAAGTTGCCATTGCATACAGCCACAAAACTGCCAGCTCAAGGCCCAATCCAATCACTACATCATATATTACAATAAAATCGACATCATTATACTGAAGAATCACCTCAGGGTTGCTTTTCTTAACCCTGATTTCCTTTTTATCTCCTTTTTTGATTTTTTCTGTGTATTGTATTTTATCCGATTCATATTCCTTACTGGCAATGTTGTACCGATATGTTACGCTGATATTTTTATCACTGGTACCTTCAATATCAACCACTTCAGCCATCACAAGCTGGCTTCCGGAATAATTATTGTAGTCCTTCCGTACGTGAAAAAATATAAACGCAGCGGCAATTATCACCGCCAAAACGCAGGCAATTTTTCTAAACAGTGATATTGTGTTTTGGATTCTTTCGGCTATTTCATCGAATTCTTTTTCTTTTAGTTCTTCCAATTCTTCCATCGACAATTTTTCCATTGACAAAGTCTCCTTTTTTAAGTTTTTTTTGCTCTATTTCTAGTATGCTGGAATTTTTGGCGGCAAGAAAACTTTTCTGACTGCTCCGCACAGATAAATCTGGCGGGTTCCCAAAAGAGAACCGGCTAGATGTCTCTATACGTCACCGTTTTTCATCCTCCGCACCCGACGGAAATGTCCGTGTTGCAGGGTTATAAGACGATTATATTTGACGATGGACTTTACCTCTTAAGCTTTCCATAAGATAAGCAAATGTGAAGCAGCCTCTTAGCTGTTCATGGTTATAATATACATATACAGCAGATTTTGGATATTGATTTCTGATACGAAAAAAGTATCAAAAATTAATTCGTGAGACTAATATAGGATCATCTTCTGGTGTAGGTGTCGGATTTGCTATTTGGTATGGTACAGGTTTTGCCGTCGGAGTTGTAGGCGTGATTTTTTTTGTCGTTTTTACGGGATTACTATCTTTTGTTCTGTATGAAACGTATGTAACAGTTTTCCCCACAACAGAATATGTTTTGGATGCCTTCTTTTTTAATTTGATTTTCTGTGTCGTATAGGTAGTGGTTGTCTTTGTCAGTGTCCTTCTGACTGTCCTTGTATCTGCATAAGTGGGAAATGCCATCTGCAGGACCATGGCAAATACAAGGATAATGCTCAATAACTTCTTTCTATCTCTCATAAGATAGTTCCTCCTTTCTGCATCCTCCGCGGCAAAAGCAGCAGTGGATCATCTTTTCTCTGATAAAAAATGAAAAAACTTTTGATCAGATAAAAAATGCTTCCTTATTAAGCAGTATGGCAGAATACAAGGAGGGTATTTTTTAGCACGAAAAAAGTTTCAGATAAAAAAGAGAGAGTCAAAAGACTCTCTCAACAACCATATTATTTTCCGCAGCTCTCCGGATACAGTAGCGTAACCACACCTTTGGAGTAGTATGCGTCAAACCACTGCCAGATATCTTCTCTTTCGGTTCCTTTCTCGAAGATGAACCAGTCCTGTCCGAGTACCAGATCTTTTTCTCCGTCATCAAACGGTACGTTGGAAAAACTCTTCCAGAGATCCTGTATCAGACCATCTGTATCCACATAGGTCTTTACGATTTTACTGTTCTGGTCGTAGATGACCACGAATATATTGCGGACCTCACAGAATGGTATGATCCTCCAGATCGCTATCTGGATGCAGTCATCGATAGAACTGCTTTCTTCCCAGATACTATCCGGATTTACACCTACCGGTTTATTCCTCATATACTTGAAGATTCCCACTGTATACTTGCAGTCTCCCGAATATACCGGATGGAAAGCAAAACAACCTCCCTGTCCAAAAATGTCCTGATTGTTTTCTCTCATAATACGTTCTTCTCCTTTCGTCATTTGGTCGTTTACAATATGAAGAACCAGATGCGGCATAAAAAAAGTGAATTCGAATTCACTTTTTCACAAAAAAAGAGGACTGTCATTAGACAATCCTCTGTACAGAAAGGAATTTTGGAAATCATTTCCAAATAACAGAATAGGTTTTATAGATACGATTGATCCGATCCGGTGTTATTTTTGCAAGTGATTTTTCTATATATTGATATGTCTGCGGAAGCTGTTTCTTTAGCCATGATTTATCAAATAAATACAGGTAATAACATTCTGCATAGAACTCATCTGCACTATGGCATACATACGCTTTATTATATTTTGTGTATTTGCTTTTTTCCTTATTATAGATGTCTTTAAATTCCGCGGAGCTGCAGGAACATCCACTGATAAAGGAAACAAAATGTCCAAGTTCATGATACAGTACATTATCATTTTTCCTGAGAGTTATGGACTGATCCTTTGTTGAATAATATCCGGAGTAATTGACAGATGGATCTATATAGATTTTAAAATCAAGAGTATCAAACGCATTGGCTATCGAAGATCCGACTTTGGAGCGGGCATAACTGCTTAAAGGAATCTGCTTTTTTACATTACTGGTATTCTTATTTGGCTTTGAAATAACAGTAGCTGTATTCTTGTTATTATTAATATTCTGAACTATATTAATCGTAGTTTGGGTTGTAGTCACGGTTTTAATTTTTTCTGTACAATAAATTGATTTTTTCTTATAATTCATTGTCGGGGTCTTTTTTTTTGTTGTTTTTATGGAAGTATTTCCCTGCGTACTATATGTGATATAAGTAACCGACTTTCCAACAACAGAATACGTTTTAGACGCTTTTTTTGTAAGTTTTAATTTACGCTCCGTATATGACGTTGTTACCTTAGTCGAGGTTCTTGAAACTGTACGTGTGGACGCTGCTGCTGCGGGAATTGCTGTCAACTGTATCGCCAGTACAAGGACAAGTAGTATACTAAATATTTTTCTATTCTTCTTCATATGAAAACCCCCTTTTTTGATATTGCTAATATTTAGCATGTCTGTTTTTGGATACATTTTTTTCTTTGTCAAGATCACCTTTTCCTCCTTTCTGTAGTATCAAAATGGATAATGTTGAAAGAAAATGAAAAAAATCCACTATTTACCCGTAGTTAAGTATTACAAAGAATATATGTATTGTTTTCTCACACGAAAAAAGGCATCAAAAAAAAGCCGAATTACATTTCTGTAATTCGACTGAAAAATAATAGAATTTACTGCTCATAAGGGGCGTAGAAATTTCCTTTTACATAGTAGCCGCCTTTCTCACAGTCGCCACCCAGAGAATCCAGATACTGGTCTCCGTTTTTGGATTTGGAGATATAAACATTTGTTGAAGTTTTTTTCAGAAGTTTTTCTTCAGCAATATCTTCATAATCCTGTGCGACCAGAATCTTAGCACCTAAAGCTGTGGCTTTTGCTTCTGCAAGGTCATACAAAAGTTTTCTTACCTGAATGATTTCAGCATTCATTAAATGAGAAAAGTACATTCTTTCGAGGAAAATGACAAGTTTTTCGTCTGAACCAGATTCCATAGCAGCATCTTCTGCAACATCCCTAAAACTAAGAGTTTTATTTACAGCAGTATCAGACATTTTTGTCAGCCTCATGATTGCGCGGGCAACACATTTACTTCCTTTGTCAACATATAATACTTTTTTATTGGCATCAAATACTGACAATAAGCATTCATTATATTGTCCGCTTTTGTAATTCATGCAGGTCCAAGTTGGAACAGCTCCGATCTTCATACAGCTTTCAAAATCAGTATTTTCAGTAGCTTTAAGGCCATACTGTTGCTTTTTCGAATTTTCTTTCCAGACTTCTTTCTGGTCACCTGTAAGAGTGAATCCAATCTCAGCATTGAAGTTTTCATATTTTACTTCATCCAGTTTTCCGTATACAGCTGCTTTTGCAAGCAGTAATACGTTTTTCTGACCTTTCTCATACTGATCATCGTAATAGGACTTCGTAACTGAAGCATTTCCCTGTAAGCAGAATTCTAAAAATGATTTCTGATGTTCTTCAGGAATCGGTAATTCTTCTTTCAGCCATGCGCTGTCCTCATCCAGAGAGACATATGCATTTTTAAAATCTTTCAATCCAAGTTCCTTTAATTTCGGGTTATTGTAGTTGTTCACTACAGCCAGAATATCAATTCTGCCAGTTATTTCGTTAATAACCTCTTTTAACCCTGGATTATAAGACTCAATGGATTCCAGATAAAGAAAATCCGAAATACTAGCTGTTTCTTTAAGGTAGGAATGCCTGTTGATATAATCAGACAGAGGTTCTTTAGATAGAGTTTTTGCTACAGCGGAAATCAGATCTTCCGGAAAATTGTCCATACGGATGGATTCATGGAATAACTGTCGGATACGGCGGAGTTTTTCATCTACCCTCATAGACGGATCCAGTGAATTATAGATTTCAATCAGCTTTCTATTCTTTAGGGAAATTGATAAAAATTCCGGGAAAGTATATGTATGATTATAGAAAAGAGATAGATCAATATTATTGGTTGTATAAAGATATTTATACTTCTGCAGTTTCTGTAAATCCTTAATAGTTAAGGTATTCATGTTGCATAACTGCCAAAACTCATTTGAAAACAGGATACTGTTTATTGGTAATTTTGCAAATTCCTTCAGGTTATCCTGCATCAGCCTTAAGCATGCAGTTTTATTGTTGATCAGGCACTTTCTGGCGAAAGCCTCTATATGAGAATAGGAGCCTGAATCAATCTCTTTCATCAGTTTTTCGTATTTATTGCCTGTGCAGGCAGATAGAAAGCTGTTAATTCCCCAAAGACTATTTTTTACAGCATCTTTGTCAAGATGTTTCATAATATATCGCTTGTATTCGGATAATGTTTTTTCCTGATAATCAATATCATATAATCTTCGGAAGAAATCTTGCTTAATGTCTTCTTCAAATTCTTCAGAATCAAATAACCCTTTGAATTTACTCAGAATAGCAGCAATGTCTTCTGCCTGTTTTGCATACCCTTTTTCATGAAGATATACTTTATTCACGCAATCACCAGCCATCTTGTAAATATCTAAAGTTCCTGGATATGTCAGGACTTTTGCTAACCTGAAATAACTTTCAGGAACTGAGTTTTGCAAAATGAATACAGAACTTCGGAACGAAAATTCTTCCGGCAGGTCTTCTATGAGATAAAATTTTATAAGTTCTTCCTGCCAGTTTTCTTTCATGAATAACTGGATTAGGAAGTCATTCCTGTCTGAAAAGGATAATTCATAAAAAAGATGAATCAACCGCTCATGTTTCCCTTCTTTAAGAAAAGTGTAAAATTTCAGATCATAAGCAGCTGCTGTTCCCGGACGTTCTTTTTCCAGAACGGAATGCAAAACATCCTCGTAATTTACAAGATTTTCTGCAAATGATTCTGCATCTGGATAATCTGCTCCAAATACATTAATATACTGATTCAGCAAAGAGCATGATAACCTTGATAGCTGTCCATCTGTATGCAACTTGGAAATTATTTCCGCAGTTTCTTTACTGGATAAAATTGCTTTTGCGAGACCATCCAGTATAAAGTATCCAGATTTAAGATAATCTTTCATATTTGGAACCATATGAAGGTTATCAACAGCCAGTTGCCTGTCAGAGATGTATCTCATATGAGATACATCTAATCCTTTTTCTTTAAGAAAATCCTGCAGATGCAGATTTGTGAGTGTATTATTCAAGTAGTTATTCATTTGTTTTCTCCCTTATGTTTTTTATAAAGTTTACAAGTTCCAGATAGGTTACTACACCTGCGCTATAACAGCCTTTAATAAAATACAGGGCTAATAAAACATCATCCTTATTCAAGAACACTTTTCCTGGACAATGTTCATAGATTAATCCAATATAAGCTTTAAGCTCCGTATTATCTGCGCAGTATTTTGCTTTTTCCAGAATGGCAACAAGGAATTTATCGTTTGAAGTAATATCTCCCAGTTCAGCCAAGGTATCTTCCTTTAATTCATTAATAGCTGCGTGAACTCTCTCAATTTTTTCTTGTTTTTTCTTTTGCTCCTTTTCCAGGATCCAAGCATTATACTCTTCTGCAGGAAGATAGTCTTTTTGAACTGCATCTATCCAACGATAATTTCTTTTCAACAGTTCCTGATGCCACTGTTCAGAAAGATCCTCGCCAATAATAGAGCGTATCATTGGATTTGAAATAAAGCCTGCCATCAGATCATCAAGGTCACAAATACCAGGAATCCTTGCGCAGATTTCACATACAAGTCCCAGAAGCAAGCCCTGTTCTTCAGCAGTATAGGATGAAAGAATCTCTTCAGCATCTGCATGATTGACTTTTCCATATGCAAAAGATATCATCCAACTGTTATTGAAGGACTCTTTGAAATATGTGATCCATGTATCGTTAAAAATACAATTGTTTTTTTTACAGAAGTCCGACAGCCAGATTAAAATATATCTTTTATTCAAAGATGACAGATATTTTTCGATACTTCCGCGGGAGCCTTTTTTAACAAAATCATCAAAAGACAGATATCCGGATTCGAATAGCTTATCCATTGCTTCTCTGGAAAACATAACCATGTTTTTGTATATGATTTCTTTTACTTCATATCCGAACATTTCTTTGAGGATAGACTCCTTTTCTTCCAGCCGCTTCTGCTCATTGACATATTTACGTAATAGTAATACGTAAATACGCTGCATGAAATATTTATCCCGACTGTTCCATTCATATCCTAACAACCCTCTCATCCATTCAAGCTCATCTTCCGAATCGATTCTAAATGGATGATTTGTACATATAGACTCCCAGAGACTAAGTTGGTTTACTCTTTCGGAGGAATGCCTGTAAGAGCCATACATTGTGAGAATATAAAATAAAAGATACGAATTGTTTACACAAGGAATACCATGTGCAAATCCAGCAAGTAAAAATTTAGGAGCCAGATCTTCTCCATCAATTTTTCTTGGCATTTTCTTATCGAAAAGGTTCATAAGTCTGTTCCCGTCAAAAGGAACTTCTTTATCCTGCAAAAATAAAGACTGGAACCATCTCTTGGCAAGACGCCACCATTTGATTTCGGAAGATACATAAAGTTCTGTTGTTCTTTCATAGACATACCAGATACCCATATTTAGATTCAATATGTCCATATTGGAAAATCCTGCCTCTAACAGTTTTTTCTCATACGACTTCTTGACCGGTTCTTTATACAAGTCCGAAAAAACAAGTATAATATCGGATGCAGCTCCCATATTTTCCTTAATAGATAAAGAAAATTGCTCAGAGATATGTTTCAGTGCGTATGACACTTCCATAAGATCCATAAAGAAATCTGCGCATTCGCACACATCTTCCTGAGCTAGTGATGATATAGAATCCATCTTAAGAACCAGAATTTTTGAAGCTAACAAAAATTTGTCAACATAGCCCTGTAAATTCCAATGGTGTATCCTATCATCAAGGATTTTCTTAAGAAAATAAACAACTGACTCTTGAGTATTTTTTTTCGCAGCATCAAGTAATGTTGCTAAATCGTCTCCAGTAATCTCAGTAGCATCATTTTCATAGCAGATGACAGAATAGAGCAATAAGAGATCATTTTCCTCTTTTCCCTTCTCTTCTGCTTTTTTCAGGAAATCTTCCAGCTGTGTACCTACGCACATCTCTGAAATATCCAATTTACGGTTTTTTGCCCATCTCAATGCCGCTATTGCCGACAGGTAATCGTCGGCACTTCCATACCCATACTGTTCCATTCGCTCTAAAAGCTCTCCTGGATAACGGAAATACTTTTTGAACTCAAAATACGTATCATTGGATACAGAGTCTCCCATGGCTACTCTGATCAGGGATTGTAACCCTTCGTACACCTTTGTAAATTCTTTGTTTTTCATTTTTAAGTTTCTCCTTTCGTTTTTTTATTTGCGAAAGTAAGATGAATAAAATAACGGTAAAACAAAAAAAGAGAACCTTTTCGGTTCTCTTCATAATGAAGGTGGCAACAATTTCAGATTTTGGTACATGCTTCTGGATACAGTAATGAAACCGCGCCTTTGGAATAATGAGAATCAAACCATTTCCAGATATCTTTTCTTTCCGTTCCTTTTTCGAAGATGAACCAGTCCTGTCCAAGTACCAGATCTTTTTCTCCGTCATCAAACGGTATGTTGGAAAAACTCTTCCAGAGATCCTTGATCAGATCATCTGTATCCGTATAGGTTTTTACAGACTTACTGTTCTGGTCGTAGATGACCACGAATATATTGCGGACCTCACAGAATGGTATGATCCTCCAGATCGCTATCTGGATGCAGTCATCGATAGAACTGCTTTCCTCCCAGATACTCTCCGGATTTGTACCTGTCGGCTTATTTTTCATGAATTTGAAGATTCCTGTTGTATATTTGCAGTCCCCCGAATATACCGGATGGAAAGCGAAACAACCTCCCTGTCCAAAAATTTCCTGACTGTTTTCACTCATAATATGTTCTCCTTTCGTCATTTGGTCGCAGACAATATGAAGAACCAAATGCAGCATGAAAAAAGTGAATTCGAATTCACTTTTTAAATTACAATATGCACAAAAAACGGACATAGGTATTTTATGCATATTACTGAAATGAAAAAGACACCGGAAAAACATCAGTTTTCTGCGCTTAGGAAAGTAGAGAGAAAGGAGGTTCATATCCATGAGCAAAGAACTGGTCAGATTATTAAGAGAAATCGAAGAAATGTCAGGTAAGCTGTACTCCAATACGTCACAGGACAAAGACCTGAGAGTATGCAAAGGGGCGAAAAGACTGGCGGAACTGGTAGAGGAAGGGATATCCGCGGAAGAAGCCGAGGAGGTACTGCGAGGAGAAGGGTTGATTATAGACTCGGAAGAAAATCCCATATACCGCGGAAACTGAAAGAAAAACCGGGGAATATCTCCGGCTTAGTCTTGTTGATATCTGTTTTTTCTTAGTCTGACCAGGTCTGTATTAAGCCTGATCAGATGTATTTTTTCAGATTATTTGCCTGTCTGAAAAGGATATAAGGAAGCAAACTCCATTTCTGTATAGTATTCATCACACTGCCCCAACCACAGGAAAGACAGTCAGCCACATCTGATACTCATTGATTTTTCTCCACAATTCTTACTACGAACCTTGATGCGTTTTTCTTCCCGTAATGCTCAAACGGATTGACTGCTGCTTTTATATTTTCATGCATACTCCAGGCAAACGGTTCTTCCTGCATATCCTCTCGGATCCAGGGGTCATATATTGTATGTTGCTTATAAGAAAAAGAAACAACATCCTTATCCAGATATGAATTATGCTGTACCATTTCCAACTGTCTCTGAGCCAGCATTTCCGAGCCATAAATAAGGTCATTTGCCTTTTCCTGTATTTCCCGGTAAGACATGGACTCCAGAGAACTTATATCCTTTCCCGTCAGATATGCATAGCAGATATCTGTCCAAATGTTCATTTCTATCTTTCCTGCCGGATTAACAACAAACAGCTCCTCTGCCAGGTCGATTTTATCCAATCTCATATCAAGATCTTCTTTGCCACACATACCAATCGGAACAACAATGTGTCTCTGCTTTGTCAGTTTTTCCTGTATCTGTTCCATTTCCTTTTTGCATTCTTCTGTTCCGATGACTGCGATGACCGGATATTCTTTTGCCATAGTCTGCTCCTCCGCACTTTATTCTTTATCTGATAATAGCACAAGACAGAAAGCATATCCATATGAAGAAGGAAATGGTTAAAAAAAATATCCTCCGCGGAAAACTTCTAATAATCGTTTCTAATCAAAATGATTTTCCAGAACTGTGTTTTTCTCGTTTTTCAGTCTGCAATTGAGCCGAAGTAGTTAAGAAAAAATAGAGATTATCCGCGGATAGAACATTATCATGGATTAAAAAAATGACCGGACGGAGGATTCCGCGGAAGTTCTTCTTTCGAATCTATCATCCTCAAAACCACGATTTTTTATCAACCACTTCTCTCCTGCATATTGCCAATACAGAGAATACGACAGGAGAATATGTAATTGTTTGTACATTTGACGCATTTTACGAGAAAGTATACAATACACATAAGCTCCGGTATCTCTGAATACAAAAAATAGGAGGAGATGCTCGGTGAGCACAAAAGATTCAGCGAGGCTAACAATGGATTCCTGTGTCGGAAGAGAGAGGGAAGACCAAGCCGTAAAACGTCTGTTTTCCAGAAAGGATTTTCTGGCAAATATTATGAAAGGAACTATCGCAGAATATGCGGATCTTTCCATTGAGGAAATTATGGACTGCATTGAGGGAGATACCATTCAGACAGGAACTGCATTGGTTTCTGAGGATGCGGCAAATACCATCCGCGGAGAAAACCCTCAGTTTACAGCGATAGGCGAGGCTCCGGCAATCATGGATCTCATCTTTCGTTCCCTGGTTCCATCTCTTGATGAGACCATTAAGATCAACCTTCATGTTGATCTCGAATTTCAACAGGATTATGCTGTTCCATATCCGGTAGAGAAAAGAGCGTTCTTTTACGCCACACGCAGAATATCTGCCCAACTCCCCAAAGTTGGAAAAAATGGAGCCGGATATAAAAACCTGGAGAAGGTATACAGTATCTGGATCTGTATGGAGAACATCCCCAAATACCTTCAGGGATCAATCTCTTATCACAAAATGGTCAACTATAAGAACACTGGGATGACAGATGGAAAAAACAAAGAAAATTTCCTCAAGAAATCGCAGAAAGATATCGACCTTGTGGAAATTGTCATCGTTCGTCTTGGAAAAAACAAAGAAGAAAGAGGCGTACTTGATTTTCTTCAGGGAGTTTTTTCTGGAGACCAGGAAAAAGTATTTTCTTATTTACCTGATAATACAGCAGACGAAAAGGAGGTCGTGGATATGTTGACAATGGTTGATTGTATCGAAAAGCGTGGAGAAAAACGCGGAGAAAGACTTGGAAAACAGCTTTCTCAAGCCCGCATGCAGAAGCTTATCTTAAGTTTGGCAGCAGACAACAAAAGCGAAGATATTATAAGAATCGCCAAGGACGATGAGTATCTGGAAAAAATGTACAAAGAATATGGTATTTAAGGAGATTGTTGTCTCCTTCTCTCCCACATAAAAAAGCAGACTTTGAGGTCTGCTTTTTTCATTAATTCTTTTTCCAGACACTTAAAAGATCTCTGGCTGAGAATCCTTCCAATTCCAGATTATTTTCCTTAAGGATGCTTTTTATAAGCTTTGTGTCGATTTTTGTCTCTGGAGGTACATTTCTTTTCACAATGTTCCATGCCGCTTCTTCCAGAGCGTCGCCAACCACAGGATGCTCTTTCAGCCAATCCTTGATTATTCTCTGTTTTTTGCGCTTTTCCGCATCTTTGCTCTTATCCCGGTTTTTATAGCTCCATGCTGCCATAGCTTTCTGTTTACTTTTGTAGCCGTAGCCTTGAGCATCGTCCAAAACATTTTCTGTTTCCTCATCGACAATTACAAATCTCCTGTCATATCGACTAGAAAGCGTTTTTGATTCTACTACTTTCACATTTCTCTTCTTTGTTTCGGACATATCTTTCACCTTCCTTCCCAGCTGTCACAGGAATCGCCATACTCTGTCCAGTCGCTCATATATTCGCTATACGGACATGTGCAGATCCAGTCATCAGAAGTATCTTTCTTGTGGTATCTGCAGGTTCCGCAGCATTCCGCATAATCATTGTACTCTGTCATGCATTATTTTTAGTAGCAGACTGTATCGTATGTGTGAAAGTATTGTAAAATAAGCATTTATCACTTCCTTTACATAAAATACTGTCTACTACGTTCTCCTTTCCTAAAATTATTCTTCATCCAATAACTCTTGGCAGGTCATTGAGATGAATACACCTAACTTAATCAATTCATATTCTACTGTATAATAATTATTTAATATTCAATTTTTAAGGTACACATACTTTACAATGATATATCCTAACAACCCCTTATATTTACTGAATTTATTAGGATATATTTATTATTTAACTTACCATACATTAACTACTAAAGATAACATGCATTTTCTCCTTTCCGTTACCTGACTAACTTATGATCAAATCTTATCCTATGTCGGAAAAATATAATTCTGACACGAAAAAACTTCTCCTTGTTTTATTTTTGTATCTGTAATACAATTGTCCTAGAAAAGAAAGATTTTCAGACACGTTATTGACGGTAGCTTATTAAGATTTTTGAGGTACGGTCCAAAAATATAGAAAAACAAGGAGGCTATAAAAATGCGAAACGTATTAAGCAACACAGAATTTTATATTTTACAGTATTTATGGTCATTAGAAACGCCTACAACTTTTGCAGAGATCATGGTCCATTTTACGGAAGAAGGAAAGACCTGGAAAAAGCAGACTGTGAACACGTTCCTCTCCCGTATGATCCAAAAAGGATATTTAAAATCAGATAAAAAAAAGGTCCGAGAGCTGTATATTCTCCAGTGTTTACCAAAAAAGAATTTCATGAAAAATATGCAAAAGACATAGTAGAAGATTACTATGACAATTCCATCTTGGAATTTGTACGTGCATATACAGCCGGACACAAATTAGATGACACAGAGAAAACAGAGTTATCCTCTTACATCCAGAACCTATAAGATTATCACATATACAAAGGACTGCCAGATGGCAGTCCCTTTTTTTAATCATCTTCGGAATTAAATGAGAATTCATCAATATGATAAATGGATACCTCATTGATCACATAGGTTTTTTCATTCTTCACATATTCTCTGCTCTGAAGTCTTCCGGAAACATAGAACTTATCTCCTACGGCACTCTGTGCCATCTTTTTTGCGTTTTTACTCCAGCAGATGCAAGGTACATAATAAGACATACCTCTGTCATTGATCGCCAGGACACAGTCACAGACTGTACGATTTGAGAAAGGAGTTTTCCGCAGCACCGGCTTCTTACAGAGATATCCTTCGAATTTCAGCTGGTCGGTATCCATAGCAGTTCCTGCTTCAACTTCTGTAATATCATAAGCAAAGATATAAATATACAAGTGCCCATTTACAGTTTTTGTCTGGATTGCTCCGGCAATTTTTACACATGAGCCTTCTGTGATATTTCCCAATAACTTTTTGTTTACAACTACATTGATACGGTCTTTGACTGTAGACGGTTCTTTCCTGGAGGTGTAAACGATAAGGTTTACAAATTTGTCTGTAATAAACGGGGTATTCTCTTCTACTGCGTCAACGGTACCTGTTATATTCGCTCTGTCGATACATGAGTATACGTATTTCTTAGCCATAATAATCTCCTTTTTAATTTTTGCAGACCATTTTTGATCCTGTAGTTTTTAAGTTAAAAGTAATATGATGAATAATATTTTTTTTGATTAAAATTTGTTGGATGATGGAGATTGATTCAGAAAAATATGGGAACCTCTCTCAAAAAAATGAATTCGAATTCACTTTTTTATACAAAGACATCCGCGGTTAATTTCGATCTTCCGCGGATGTCCAAAAACAAAGAAAAGGATTCTGAACAACATATGGAGCATAAGTCTCATACACTGTTCATGGGTGTATTGTAGCTGATTTTGACAGCAGGATTTTCTGACACGAAAAAAAGGATACTGCATATACGATGCGACATCCTCTGTTATCTTTCATCTGACCGAATGACTCAATATGTTTTTTAAAAATTCTTTTGCTTTTTTGTATGCATTATGTGAAGCCTTTGGCGTCATGATTCCAAGCTCGATAAAATCAATCAGACTAGCTTCAGCACCCACATTCATTCCAAGCCCCACCCACGCCCGACTCCTCGGGGGTGGAATTAAATTTACGCAGGCCATTTCATTTACTTCCCAATCATATACTCATACAAATACTGAAAAGCTTCTTCTTCATATATAGTTCTGATTAGGTCTTCATGCTTTCCTCTTTCATCATTTTCATATGCAACCCATTGATTACCATCAAAGAAGCAACCCAAAAAATATGGACCTCCTGCATAATTATTTGGTTTTACAAATACTTTTCCCCCTAATCCAGCTTCATTAATTTTTGAAACAAACTCTTCTCTTTTCATAGCGTTTACCTCTTAAATTGTCTTCATTATCCAGAAACCTGCCCAGCAGGTTTTCCGGCATGACATTGAGCAGATCATTTGCTCAGCCTACGGATGTCTGGTTTACGTTTTCGTCCGCCTGCGCAACTGTCACATACGGTTCTCCTTCTACTGCCTGCATGTTCGCTGCTCCAACCAGTGAGAGCACTATACATCCTGCAATCATTGTTCTTCTCATGTGATTCCTCTTTTCTCAGATTTAAGGTCAAACTCAAAATTTCGCATAAAAAAGACACTCACAGCATTTTCCGAACTCTGTGAGTGCCCAAAAACGAAAGGTGAATTCTGAACATCTTTGCTGTTCATGTTTTTAGTATAGCTGATATTGGCAGACTGCTTTTCTGGTACGAAAAAATCTGTTTCTGATAGAAGATACCTGCAAAGATCAAACTCTCTTCTCTGCCAAAATACACTTCGTACAGCTCTCCGCAGAAAAAGCTCTCAGTTTCATAATCTTTCTCCAAAGCCGGATGGATAAGTCAACTTTCATCAGTCCCGGTTTTTCTGGATATTTTTCCTTAAGCAGATCCAGTACTTCCTCCCATTCGTATTTCTGCGGGATGACGTAAGTAACAGGTGGAAGGATACTCTCCCTTGGGGAACGAATAGTGTTGGATGGGACATATGTGTACGTTCCACTGTCTACGAGAGCAAGCATTTGATCTACAAAATCTTCAGGAAGCAGATTCTCATTGCGCTCTCCTTCTGTTTTGATTTCATTTATTATATGGATGGGCAAACCGCTGCTTAAAGCCGTTTCTTTGTTTATAGGTGAATGGTAGGTATGAGTTCCAATACATCGGAAAAAATAATACCTGTAATATGGTTCTCCTTTTCGGACAAAGAACCGGATGTCCTTTCCTTCTTTCCGGCAGATTCCTCTATCCAGAACCCGGTTATGAAAAATGGAATCTATAAAAACATCCGCATAATCAATCCCATCCTTATCGTAAACGTAATCTTTCTTGTAACCTGCCAGCTCTTGATGGACACAGGCCGGCTTTACGATCTGTAGCAGCCGTTCCTTTTTTGCATAAAATTCTTTCTCCATTCTTTCGGCTTCTTCCGGATTATCCGGATTACTAAAACCAAACAGCTGCGCCTGTGCATACAGACTCTTTTTTGCTTTCCTTTTCTGATCCCTGTAGTTTTTGGCCCTTTTATTCAGGGAGAACAGAGCCAAATCAAGCATTTCGTATGTTATGATCCCTTTAGACAGGCTTTCATAAAAGATTTCAGGTGTATCCATTTAAAATCCCTCCTGTTTTTTCTTTAAAATGCAAAAAAAGACAGTATCAGATATTTTCTGATACTGTCATATGAAGACATTTTATTAATCTGCGCATCCAAGACTCGTGACTTTAGTCGTGAGATACTTGACTATACAACATAAAAATAGGATTTTTCTATTTCCGGAGCGTATCTGTAATGAGCAATACAGTTGATTCCTACAAAATGCTCTCCACTCATCTGGGATTTCTCTTCTGCAGTTAACATTCTGGACAGAGTTATCCTTGTTGCATCTCTCCCGTCTTTTAGTTTACAGTCATGAAAGTCAATGATATCGTGCTGTATGGTTTGTGGCAGCAATTGAAGCAAATCCATTGTATCCATTTTTTCTATTTCTCCCTTTTTTATTATTATTTTAACGCAATGGTACCAAAATATCAACTAATTTCTGGCTTTCCAGTACTTTGTATTTGTTCCCTGATGCGTGGTAGTGTTGACATAGGAAACTGCATAATCCGTTTTCAGACCGGATACAGTATTATATACGACATCCTCTTCTTTGACGGAATTAAACACCGGATCGTAGTTTGCCAGTCCCGGTCTGGAGGAGATCGTACCGTCAGAATACCGGCTGACGATGATCTTCATGAAAGCATCGGAATTTGTTATGCTGTTGCCTTTTACGACTACATTGCTGATACCTCTTGCATCAATGGCAAGTGCGGAACCGTCAGGAGCGGTGATGTTGGTAAAGGTATTGTTAAGTATACTGGAATCTTCCCAGTTCTGCGCCCGTATTGCAAATGTCCGGCAGGAACTGAAACTGTTGTTTTCAATGCGGATATTTTTATGCGGGTGTCCCGGTGTATACATATGTGTACCAACTCCAGCGGTGAGATTCTTGAATACATTGTTGTGGATATACACAGTATCGTTGGCAGTCTTGTCCTGGCCACTTCCTTCCCATGTAAATCCTCCGGTTGCAGGATCCGGGACGTCTAAGTTGATTGCTTCTTTCTTTCCTCCGGAAGTGGAACCCTCAAAGGTACAGTTACGGATCTCTACATTATTGGAAGCATCCATCTCAATGAAATGTGCAGATGTATCGGACATACGGGCAAATGTGATCCCTTCGATCAGGATGTTCTTCGTATGTCCCATCAGGATCGCGGCATTTCCTCCAAATTCCTTATCAAAGACAACCTTTCCCCTGCCGATTATCTTGATGTCATGGACACCATTGTATCCGTAGAATTTTTTTCCGGTATTTACGTCATTGTAACTGCAAAGGATGAAAAGAGTTCCCTTGTCCTGCCGTTTGATCGTGACACCGTCCTCAAATATAACAGTGGTATTGGAAGGAATATACAGAGGAAACTGCAGGTTATAGGTTCCTTTTTTAAGGTGCAACTCTCCGCCTCCGATATTTGAAAAGTATTCCAGATAAGAACGGAGAACATAATAAGAGCGTGTCTGTTCCGTGAACCAGGATGTGTTCATGTATTTTTTCTTATAAGTATCGGATTTCGGGGATACAGTGATCACTTTGCTTTCTGCTGCAGAGCTGTTTTTGATCGTGATCTTTACGGAAGAAGAGTATTTTCCGTATTTCTTTTTACCGGAAGAATCCGCATAAGCCCTGACGCGGAAATAATAGGTATTCCCTGGTGTAAGCCCTCTTACCGTATAGCTCTTCTTTCCAGTGGTCTTGATCCTGTGGAATTTTTCTGAGCCAGTTTTCTGGTATACCTGATATCCCTTGGCTCCTGCTGCTGTATTCCATGTCACTTTTACCTTTTCACCGGACTGTTTCGCCTTGACGCCGGAAACCTTTCCCAGAGCCGCTGCGCTGACAGGGACTGCACACAGGCAGAGGACCAACAGGAATATAAATAAGATTCTTTTTCTCATATTTTCGCCTTTCCGCGAAAGGCATCAGTGTACTATGAAGCATACTGGCTTTCGCTATCTGTTTTTTAGAATAATGTTTTTCCTGGTACAAACATATTTAATCTGCATCACCCCCATCCATTGATCATTTCATAGCAGCTGTAGGTAGCACGTTGTATATCCGCGGACTCACCAAACCATGGATCTGGCAGTAACATAGAAACTATCTTCTGACGCAGCGTTTTTGCGACTTCCACTGTCTGTTTTTTTTCCTCGATATCCTTCGCAGTTTTTTTTGCTTCAATGTCGTTTCGAATAAAGAAATCCATCGAAAAAATAAGGACATCCAGAAGCGTAATATTAATATGCAGCTGCTGTCTGGAAAACTCCATGCATTCATCATTTGAAGAGTCAAAACATTCTATCAGTTGTGGCAGAGTACCACGTCCATAGGATATAATCCTGTTATACCGCATGGGCGTGGGTGAATGCCTACTGGTTTTTGATATAGGCCCGGACATTGTCCAGACTGTTTTCGCTTACCGTTGCCACAAAATAGCTGTCACTCCAGAACAATGGCTTCCAGTAATAGTCCTTTAAAACAGTATCCCCATATTTCTTCCTTGCAAACCTGCTGGTCTTGGTCTTGACCACATTAGCAAGCGTCCCGGGGGCAGTGAACGGATCTGCCTCATACAGGATATGGATATGGTCGCTCTCCCCGTTCAGTTCCAGGATCACAAGCCCTTTCTCCTTAAAAATATCCCGGATGATCTGATAGACCAGCTCCTTTACCTCTCCCTTAAGGACCGGTTTCCGGTATTTTGTCACCAGCACCAGATGGTACTGCAGCAGGAAACAGCTGTGCCTGTTCGTATAGTAATCCTGTCCTCTCTTTTTCTTATACATAGGGATCCCTCCTGTTCCAATGACTGTCCGAAAAATTGACATCCATTTGTGATTATGCTATAATAATACCATAGAATTTAAGGTTTGGAAAGGGGGTACAGCCATTATGAAAAACACGGTCCCGATGGTAGTGTCAGAAAAGTCATTCAGGGAAGTCTTTTCCTTTGCGGAAGATAATTCTGCCCTTGCAAAGAACCTGTATAATGCTGCCCTTTCCGGATCCGGCAGGTATTTACCGGATGGGGAAAGGAAAAACTGACAGATCTGCAGAAACTTGTTTTTGATGAGCTGGAGCAGACAAAAGCAGTCTACGAAGGATTTACTCCCAGACGGGTACTGTCCTACCAGGCCCTTCTTAAGATCCTGAGGGCTACCAGTAACCCGGATTATTTTGCCGGACTTCCCATGCAGACAGCAGAGGATACCGTCAAAGAAGCCGTCAAGAATTTCCGCAAATGGCTGGATAACCTGAAGCTGTATAAACAGGATCCATCCCTGTTTACTGGAAAACCAAGGATGCCAAAATACTGCAGATCTACACACAGAACATTTAAGGTTACCAACCAGGATGCCGTTCTTTATCCAAAAGCTGACGGCGGCACCGAAGGCTGCAGTCTGAAACTTCCCGGTTTTAAGAAAAAGGAACGTATCCCCCTGAATTATATAGATCAAGGATCCAATCTGCGGGAGATCACCTTCAAACCTTATTATGACAAATATATCATGTCCTTCGTTATCGAGGATATGGCCGCACCTTTTTACCCCGATATGCCTTACATGGCAGGACTCGATCTCGGGACGGACAACATCGCAGCTATCGCATGCACGGACGGAACGTCCGTCGTATACAAGGGCGGTGCGGTCCTGTCAGAGAACCAGTTCTTTGCTAAACAGAGGGCTCAGGCGGTATCCATCATCACAAGGGGGCATGAGCATAAGCATGCGGACTCCGCATATCTGGAAGCCCTTTCACGTGAGCATGACTGTTTCCTCAAAGACCAGATGCACAAGATCAGTACGGACATCATCCGTTACTGTGTGGACCACCGCGTGGGGATCCTTGTGATCGGTGTCAATAAGCTCTGGAAACAGAATACGAACATGGGAAAGAAGAACAACCAGAAGTTTGTGTCCATCCCGCATTACAGGCTGCGCCAGATGATCGAATACAAGGCGCTCCGCGCAGGGATCGATGTGGTCGAACAGGAGGAAAGTTATACATCCAAGGCGGATGTGACTGCTTCTGACTTTATGCCTGTATACGGAAAGGTAAAGGCACGTCCGGTATTTTCCGGGAGACGCATCGAGCGTGGGATGTACCTGTGCAGGGACGGGTACTGCATCAATGCGGACTGCAACGGTGCGGCAAACATCCTGCGCAAGGCCGTCCCGGATGCATGGAAGGGATTTAAGGACTTCCATTTCCTGGCCACGCCTGCCAGCAGGGGGTTCCATCAGCTGAACCCTGCCGGAAGGAATAACAGCCATAAACAGCACCCGGACTGGAAGATCCTGTCCCCGGCTGTATAAAAGCGTATCCATGTACGCCCCGGGATACCGGGTAAAAGCATGGACCAAAGTATTCCAGAGGCTTCATCCGCCAATGGATAGGGGGCTTCGTGAACAGCCCTCCGTTTGCACGGCCGGCACCGGCTCATCCGTCGTCTGTTCGAAAGACGTAAGCGGCACGGCAGCGGGAACAAAGCTTTCTTGCGCCATGATGACTGTGGAGACATTTAACTCTGGGGCTCCGCCCTGCTGTTAGATACCACCTCCATAGGAGTTATGTCCCCGCATGGGGGTGGAGACTTCATCATCTGTTTAAGATCATCAGCGACCATCTTCTGGTATTCCCCATCAATTTTAGAAAGTGGTTTTCCTTGAAAACTGGACCATCTCATAGTTTGTAAGTTATATAACATTTCTCGCTCATCAGCAGTCAAATTGATCTCCATGTTTTTTGTCCTTTCCTTAGTTTTTTAATTCATACCCGACAGGAATGGGATCAAATTGAAGAACAGATCTGAAACCTTATCAGACAGTGAGCAACCATCTGCCACCTGTCTGCTCTCTTCTCCTTCCAGCCAGCTGTCGCCGGTAGCATAATCGACCACGATCCCGGGTTGTACATGTAGTAGTATATGTTAATATAGTACCTGTTTTTTCTGATGTTCGCAATGATTTTTGTTGTTCTTATGTTTTTAACTGTACAAAAATATCCTTATATCAAAAAAGAGAGGAAAACCTCTCTTTTTGTGGAAGTACCTGTATGTAGAAGAGTCATTCTTCCAGCAGCTTCATACTGCCTACTGAAACCTCATATGCAGTGCGGCTTTCCGTTTCTGTTTCGCTGATCCGTTTAGAGTATTCTCTTCTCTGGATACGGCCTTCCATCTGAAGATGACTGCCAACTTCAAGAGAAGAAGCGTAACGGGCATTTCTGCCCCAGCAGATACACGGAATATAGTCTGATTTATGGTATGAACGGTTAACTGCCAATAACACATCTGAAATTTCTCTTCCAAGCGGAGTTTTACGGTATACAGTTGGCTTACAGATATATCCATCCAGATAGATCTTATTTATCGGATAATCCTCCTCTTCCAAAATCTCCATTTTTGTTGCAAATACATGGAGGATAAGGCGGTTATGTTCTTCATTATACTGATTGTAGGAACGGAACTGTCCGCGGATCTCCACATATTTTCCAATATAATCCTGTGTTACGTCTATCAGCCGTTCGGATACCATGATGGGAATGGTATCTGTCACTTCGCTGAGTCTGTCTACGGTTACCTGTGCGGTGTAAAACCCTTCTCCCAAAAGTTCGTGACTAAAGGAAAAACCTGTTACCATTTTTCCTCTTAAATGTACCTGGTTGTTTTCAATAATGCGTTCTGTTGTGTCGTACAATGTTTTATCTCCTCTCTGTTGATCGTTGCTCATTCCTGTAATGAAGCAAATATCTGATTGTTATGAAGCAGCGTTTTTTCTGCTTACCTGTACATAATATGAGAAAATCGAAAAGGTAACTTCTGGTACGAAAAAAAGGAGCTGTAAGATACAGCTCCTGAACACTACAGATACTGGGTTTCCTTTACCAGTACATTCATTTCCCCAAATGCCTCTTTCAGCTCATTGATTGCTTTCTGATCGGATGACATATGGATCTTCAATGCCATGGTGATTCTTTTATCATTCAAAAGAACACTGACCAGGGACATTCCCCTGTTCCAGGATGAGATCTTTTCCAATACACTTTCATTGTTCCTGAATTCCCGGATACTGTCAAACCGGATCCATATCCTGTAGTTTGGCTCATCAAGGAAGAAAACACTGTCAGCGATCAGGCTTGCTTCCTCTTCCCGGATACTTACCTTTCCTCTGATAAAGACAGGTCTGTCCTCCCTGATCTTTTCATTTATCAACTCATACAGGGAATGGAAAACGACCACTTTGGTAACACCAATGGAATCTTCTACATCAAGGAACACCATCGGCTCATTGTTCTTCTTGGTATAGATGACTTTATAGGACCTGATGATCCCGGCAATGGAAACCTCTTCCTTTTCCTTTGCAGGGATAGCTCCTGTCTCCTCATCCGCATACAGATAGCTGCTGTACTTGACCGGATTTTTGGAAAGGACCTCAGCGTATACATCGATTGGATGTTTTGAGATATACACACCTGCTCCTTCTTTTTCATAAAACAGAAGTTCTTCCTCGGAATATTCCGGTAACTCAGAAAGAGTATCTGTCATATCCGAACTGCTTCCAAACAGATCCATCAGGGATAGCTGCCCTTCGATCTGTTTTTTGGATGCACGTTTTTGGGCGGACAGATATTCCACGCCGGAGATCATCAGTGTATGTCTGGTATATCCGGTAAAATCCAGCGCACCTGTTTTTGCAAGTGCTTCCAGCATCTTTTTATCGATCTCCGGATTTCGCTTTACCAGGTCGTAAAATGATACATACTGACCGTTTGTTTTTCTTTCATCTATGACTTTTCCAATTGCTTCCTTGCCAACGTTTTTGAGTGCAGCAAGGCCATAATAAATGGAATCTCCAACAACAGTGAAATCCTCATGGCACAGATTGATATCCGGTGAAAGGATCCTGATACCATTTTTCCTGTATTCAGCGATATAAACCGCAAGCTTATCTGTTTTATCCATAACGGATGTCAACAGTCCGGCTGCAAATTCCAGTGCATAATGGGCTTTCAGATATGCCGTCTGCATTGCAATGGCAGCATAAGCCGCAGCATGGCTCTTATTAAACGCATATTTGGCAAAATCAACCATCTGTTCCCAGATCTGCTTTGCAGTCTCTTCTGGGATCCCGCGGTTGACACAGCCGTCAATCTTCAGTTCTTTATCTCCGTAGATAAACCTTGGAGCTTCCTGATCCATAATATCTTGCTTCTTTTTACCCATAGCCTTACGGATCAGATCGGCCCTTCCCATGGAAAAACCGGCTAACTTTTGTACAATTTGCATGACCTGTTCCTGATAAACGATCACCCCATAAGTGGAACTTAAAATGCTTTCCAGTTCAGGGGTCAGATATTTTATGGATCCCGGATCATGTTTTCCGCGGATATAATCGTCGATATACTCCATTGGCCCCGGACGGTATAAAGCCACCCCTGCAATGATATCTTCAAAACAGGTTGGTTGCAGCTTCTTCATGAACCCTTTCATTCCTTCGGATTCCAGCTGGAATACCCCGTTTGTGTCTCCGGAAGAAATAAGTTTCAATGCTTCTTTATCGTTTAATATTTCTTCCGTCCACAGCGGGATCTCAACCCCGTATTTCTCTTTTACGGATTTCTGTGCCGTATCGATGATAGTCAGGTTACGTAGCATCAGAAGATCCTTTTTCAGGTTCCCCAGATGCTCTGCATCGGTCATGTTGTACTGGCAGACCAGATATCCGGTTTCCGGATCGACGGATACCGGGAACAGATCCTCACATGGTACCGGAGTCGGGATATGTCCGCAGGCGTGTGTGGAGGCGGCCTTTTTGGTGCCCTCCAGCCTTTTGGCAATCTTCCACAGCTTCTGGTATCCGGGATCTGAGTTGATAAAGTTCTGAAGGTCAGGGTTGGAATCCCATGCCTTATCCAGTGTCATTTTAGGATCTTTTGGAATTAGACCTGCGATCTTGTCCCCTACTGACACCGGATACCCGGCTACCCTGGCAATATCACGCACGATCCCTTTTGCATTCATGGCCGTAAAGGTACGGATCTTGGCAAAATGATCCCAGCCGTTGCTTTCCGCTTCAAATGCGATCACATCATCCTTATAAGAATAATTATAGTCGACATCAATATCCGGCATGGATATTCGTTCAGGATTGAGGAACCTCTCAAACAGCAGGTTATATGGGATAGGGTCGATATCCGTGATCCCCAGACAGTAGCACATCCGGCTTCCGGCTGCGGAGCCACGTCCCGGTCCTACTAATATCCCATGTTCCCTTGACCATCGGATAGTTTTACGGGTATCCAGGAAATACTCGGCAAATCCCATCTGCTTTACGATCCCAAGCTCGTACTCCAGATCTTTCTTTGCCGTCTCACGTTCCCTGTTACCTACAGGGTAACGTTTTTCCCATCCTTTCCAGGATTCATCCTCCAGGTAACGGAAATAATCATTTCCATACTCTTTTGGGATAACGACTTTTGGCATCCTGTAATCGCCAAATTTAAAGTCAAAATTGCATTTGTCTGCGACCTCAAGGGTATTGTCAAAAGCCTGTGGCAATGACGGGAATAACTGCCGCATCTCCTCTTCCGTTTTTACGGAATAATCACCTTCGTAAACAAGCCTGTCCGGACTGTCCAGCGTTTTCTTTGTCTGGAGGCAGAGAAGATACTCATGGGCTTCCTTATCCTCGGAATTGGTATAATGACAGTCATTGGTACATACCAGCTTGATACCCAGTTCGTCCGAAAACCTGACCAGTTCGTTAGCGACTATCTGCTCTTCCCGGATCCCATGGTTCTGGATCTCAAGATAATAGTCATCCCCAAACAATTCCCTGTATCTTAGGATTGCTTTTTTTGCCGGTTCCATGTCTCCGCAGCTGATCCCGCGGAGGATCTCACGCGGAACACGTCCGGCCAGACATGCACTCAGGCAGATAAGTCCCTCGTGGTACTGCTCTAACAGTTCAAAATCGATCCGCGGCTTGTAATAAAAGCCGTCGATATTGGACCTTGAGACCAGGTGGCAGAGGTTTTTGTATCCGGTTTCGTTTTTTACTAACAGGATCAGGTGATGATACCTTTCCTCTCCTGCATGAGAATTTTTATCCAGCCTGCTTTCGGGTGCTTCATAGCACTCACAGCCGAGGATAGGTTTGATCCCCTGTTTCTGACATTCGTTGTAAAAGTCCACCACGCCGTTCATGACACCATGGTCCGTCAGGGCACATGCAGTCATCCCGGAGTCTTTTATCTTCTTTACAAGATCTGGGATCTTGCTCATCCCATCCAAAAGACTGTATTCTCCGTGGACGTGTAAGTGGACAAACCCACTTTTTGTGTTGCTCATAAAAATTTCTCCTTTCTTTTTCATTTCCTGCAAAATGAAAAAATACAAGACACAACAAAAATGCTCTGCCCGGATATCCGGACAGAGAGATCATCTGCATGCCTTGCGAAGTATTTTTTTATATTTTTTGTTTTCTTTTTGTCCTACCTGATATACCATGATCCTGGTCAGCTTCTTCATCAGGTCTTCCGGAAGTATGTCCTGCTTGATACGGTTACAGACGCTGCAGGCACATTGAAGGTTTGACAGATCATTGTTGCCACCTTTTGCAAGCGGGATGATGTGATCCACAGTGAAATCGGTATATGGGACAAATTCTCCGCAGATGGCACAATGACCTTCTGTTTTGTTGTATACCGCAGCCCGCTCCTGTGCAGTGAAACATTTTCTGTGGGAGCTGCTGGAAATGCCAGCCGGAGGATTACTGACGGATGGCGTTACGTTTGTCATTTGAATTTTTGAGTCCCGCAGGGCTTTCTGGCTTTCGTCTGAAACCGGATGGATCTTGTATCCGTTAAGTTTCCTGCTTGCCCGGTCCCGCATTTTTTTCGCATCCTTCTCTGATGCAAATCTCTGTGCCAAAGCGATATCCTCTGTTTTTTTGATCGCATTATTTTCCTCTGTTCTTGCATAGTATGTTTTTCCTGAAACCGTTCTCATCAAAATGTACTTCATGATCCATGCTCCTTTCTGGATGTTTATCTTTGGTGTAATGATCTTTGTAAGTACAATATAGCAGAGCTGAAGTATGGTATCAGATGAGACGAAAAACCGGTACAAAAAATCCCCATGCGCTATGGGGATTTTGTTTATTCATTTTGGAATATCAAATCTTTCAATTTAGAAAAATCTTTTTCTGATATCCACTTACATATTTCCTGTTGATTTTCTTCCGTCATATTAATTTCCGCCAGCTTTTCCGGCGTATTTTTTAATTCCCAAGCCTGATATATCCAATATGCAACACTTCTTAAATACTGATATCCATATGCAACATAATATTCCGAAACTCCTGCTTTTTCTGACAGATACTTAATCCACTCCTCAGTGCTTATAGGAATACTCTGCTCCTTAATCCTATACTTAACATAGTCATATAACTCTTGCAGGAAATTTCTCATTGGGATCAACAGAAAAATAGAAAAAATTTCAGCAACTAATGCATCTGACTTTGTCGGACACATTGGCATTACAAAGTAATTCTTGTATATTTTTTTATCCTCTTTGTGAAAAATATATTGTGCGATTTCATTTGCGATTGCATATCTTTTTGAAGCTGCAGGTACATATTTATCCGTATAAATAACTGCTTCTCTTTCATTTGAGAAAAAACTTTCCTGTACAGATAACTGAGCGATTTTATGATTTGGTCTTTTAATATGTTCATTAGAAAAATCATTTATATCTACATCTTCAATCCATATTCCCAGTTTATCTGTAATTTTCTTAATATCAACAGGAAACACAATTGCTTCTTTTCCATAGCATAATTTTAACAGTTTTTCAGCATAAATTCCTGTCTTCCAGTAATAATGAGTAATGTTTCCTATGTTTGAAATATCGGATAAATATGCTGAAATTTCATTCAACACTTTGTTCAAATCTCCATTCTTTCTTTTGGTTTGCATCTTATATATTACTCCTTAACTATTTATCTGAGAGACAATAGAATTGCCGACATACTCTGCTGAAAACTGCCTGACGATGGATTGCATTCCATCAAATTTCCTGTTTTGGCTTACAAAGAGGCTATCTTCCAGAACATTATTCATCACTTATCCTCCCAGGGCTGATCCATCTTTTTACCATTCTCACATACCCTGCTATGGAACAGAATCATATCGGACAGTTTATCCGCAAGCTGGATTCCCTTTCTTGCTTCCTCAGTTTTAACACGCCCCATAAACGCATGCATCACATTCGTGTCCATCGGCTTTTCTGGCAGCTTCATCAGAGAATCCATCGACACATGTAGGTATTCAGAAATTTTATGAAGTTCAATCGCGTTGATTGCTCTCGCACCATTCATGATTTTGCTCATTGTCTGCTTGGAGACTCCAATTCCTTCTGTCAGATCAACCTGCTTTTTGTTTTCTTTTTCCAGATCAACCCGAATGTTGTTTGCAATTATCATATTTACGTCCAGCATATAATCGCCTCCTATTCTTGTACTTATATCATACTCTTTTTCGCATGAACCATACCAATAAACATATTTTCCTGCTTGGCATTTGGAAAGAATTCTATGTTTCTTCTGGATTTTTTCCTTAGGATACTGATCTTTGCAAGTATAATATAGCAGAGACGGATCAGAATATCAGATGATGAGACGAAAAACCGGTACAAAAAAAGCCCCCATGCGCTACGGGGGCTTTTGTTCATTCCTTTCTCTTATATTCGATGGCAAACCTTCCGTTCTCGCATTTTTCCGCAGAGCAGATAAACTGCGGCAGGTCACAGAACTCCATCTGGATGCCAGCGTTTAAGCAAGAGAAGGTATCTGTGGCTGTTTTTATAAGTTCGATCAGAGCAGCTGCCTGACGGGTGGTCAGGTTTTGAAGGGAGATCTCCGGAAGGCTTACATATTTCTCCGCTTTAGCGATCAGTGAGGAAAGGTATCCTAACTGTTTACTGGAAGCAGGTTTTTCGGGAGACGGGATTATGAGTTTTGAAATAGTAAGCTTTTTCCGTTCTCCTTTCTCAGGTATATACTCAAGTCGCATCTGCTGCCGGTGTTTTTCTTCCGCTTTCTTTTTGGCAGTTATCTTATCACAGAATACGGGGAACTGCTTTTTGCCTCTTTCCCTGATCTTATCCTCTTCTTTCATTTTTAGCTGAAAGTATTCAGATGCTGACTTGGAAGGCTTTTCAGATTGTGCCTTCGTCAGGAGTGTTTTCTGTTTCTCGGCTTCTTTCATCCGCACGGACAGGTCGATCAGACGCGAAGCTTCCAGCTTGTTTAATTTGTCCGCAGTATTCAGGTAAATCCCCTTATGGAGATAATCCTTCTTTACTTTGGCTACCTGTTTTTCCGTTGCGTTCATGGTACTCCAGTTTTCCTGGGAATCCTTATTCCAGCAGTACGAATAGAAACCGGGAAGGGATTCGCAGTAAGCCTTTACCAGTTCAACCGCTTTGTCCATCTTTAAGGTTCCGGAGATAATGGATGAATCAGAGGTATGGAATTCCACGTTGACATTGTCCAGAACATCCGGTTTGGAAATGTAGATCACTTCCTCCCAGGACGGGTTGATCATATAGTGCTTCTCATCATCCGGACAGATCTCCACATCCAGATTCCCAAAGTCATATTCCGGTTCCACAGACTGGCGTTTTTCAGTATAATAAGTAGCCAGATCTTTGATCGTCTTATCCTTGCATGCAGCCAGTGCTTCATTACAGGAATCCAGGAACAGATCCACCCTTCGTGTCTCGATCTCCATGCGCTGCGCTTCCGTTGTGAAATATCCGCGGAGGGAATCGCACAAAGTCAAAAGATCGGTATCGGGATTCAGTTTCTTTTTCTGTTCCTTGTCAAGCAGGGCCGGATCCACTCCGAATAAGGTAGGCGCGGTGCAGAGGTTCTGGACTTTTTTGGAATCTGCCGGGACAATGTCAATGAGAAGACAGAATTCCTTTCCTTCATACAGCCTTGTACCCCTGCCCGCCATCTGCTGGTACAGGGTCGGATTGCAGGTCGGGCGCAGATTCATGATCGTGTCACAGATCGGGAGGTCTGTGCCCTCAGTGAGTACCATACAGTTGATGATGCCGCGGATCTTCCCATCTGCAAAATCCTTAAGGATCTGCCTGCGCTCCTCCGCAGGTGTTTCGCCGGTAACAACACATACAGTATCTTTCTTATCCGGGATCAGGGAACAGATCGTTTCCCTGAGCAGATAGCAGAGACGCTTGGTGACACAGTAGATCAGTGTGTGTCTGTCCAGGCACTTCTCCACGTACGCCTTTGCAGCAGTGACGATCGCACCTCCATCGAGCATAACCTTTTCAAGGTCTGAATCAGAATAATCCCCCAGATGCTTCTTTACATTTTTCAGTTTAAATTTTCCAAAAACCTGTTCACAGCGGATACGGGACAGGTAATTGTTCTGGATCCCCCAGCGCAGGTCGCGGTTAAAGATGATGTCGTCAAAAACATCGGTCAGACGGACGTTATCCCCGCGCTGCGGAGTGGCGGTGAAGCCGATACGCCTTTTTGCCCCGGAAAAGTAATCCAGAACCGCCCGGTAGCTTTTGGCTGCACTGTGGTGCGCTTCATCAATGATGATGGTATCAAAAGCATCCGGGGCAAAGCGTTTCATCCTGCCCGGACGGGAAAGGCTTTGCACACTGGCGGAAACCACCTCTTCATCCCCCGCATGCTCCTCTGCTTTTTCTATGCCAAAAGAGCAGTCAAAATACTTTTCCGGCTGCCTCACCAGCTCATCCCTGTGCGACAGGAGCAGTACTCTTCCGTTTCTTTTAAGATGTGTCATAACGACTGTTTTTCCCAGTCCTGTTGCCATGACCACCAGGTGGTTCCCGGTAGGTGTTTTATCTAAAATATCCTTACATTCTTTCTGGTAAGGACGCAGTTCGTATGCCATATAAGTCCCTCCTATTTTTTGCATAAAGCAAATAGCTCATTCTGGCCATCCATAGTCTTATCCGATGATTTTATTTAAACACAAAATGACAAAATTTTGTTTTGATACGAAAAAACGTCCTTCAGGAGAGTATTTCATTCGAGACGAAAAAATTCATAAACAATAAAAACTGTCTTCCAGTCAAACCAGGAGACAGTTTTCGAATTCTTTAACATTGTTCGTTCAGAATGCTCGGGTCTTTAAACATGAGAGCTTTAATCTTCCATCAGAGATATATTATACTTACTCAGAATTGTTTCGAGTTCTTCGTAGCAGCTTCTTCCAAAATTCCGGAGTTCCATGATTTCTTCCCTGGACTTCTTTGTCAAATCTCCAAGAGTTCTGATACCCGCACGGTATAAAGCATTAAATGTTCGCGTCGACAGGTTCAGGGTGGAAATCTGAATAGCAGACGCAGCAATACTATTTACTTCTTGTGTAGGAATGCCAAACATAGTATCCAGGACTGAACAGGAGAAATCCGGACAGAACTCTTTTGTTTTTTCCAGTTCTGCATGGTCCGCTTCTATATAGTCGAAAACGGTTATAATACCTTTTGATTTCAGTATTTCTTTCCAATTTTCTGGAATTACCATATCAGAAATCTGTATCATATTCTCCAGTTGTCTACGAATTTCCGGAGCTTTATCAACCAACTCTTTTTTGTGGAGTAGCCAGGTGTATTTTTCGACTGTACGTTCATAAGCTTTCTCCAGATTGTCGGATACAGCCTGGACCTCCTGACAGGACTGTAAGGCCTTTGCGTAACGCTGGTAATTTGGTAGTAGAAGCCGGCTGTTAGCAGGATTACGTAATTTATGCAGACACTTATCAAGAATCTGCCGGATACGTTGCTGTTCTACCCCAAACTGTTCACCGATTTTGCGTAGAGTCATTGGCTCATCGGTATTAATGCCATATCGAAGGCTCATTATACTCATTTCTCTTTCTGACAGGATATCCTTCATACGCTGCAGGAACAATTCCTGGTTTTCTGTATCGATGATTACCAGTTTTTCATACTCTGCAATTCCAAAGATATCTTTGGCGATTCTTTCACATGGAGTCTCTATTTCTTCCAGACATTTGAGTAGAAGATCTTCTGTGATAATATTTCTTTTCTTGATATAATTGGAAAAACTGTTCTTTAATTCTGTCTGGAAAGCCTGAGGAGTAATTCCTAGTTTGTCAGCAGCCTGTTTCTGGGTAATTTTCCTTTCTAAAATTTTTCGTAGAAGATTAGTCATCTCTTCCAGTTCTCTGATAGCGTTATTTATTGCAGTTTCGTTCATTTTAATTTTCTCCTTTCGTTTAAGTTCGGATATAATATGAGAAATAGTAGAAAAAAAGACACCTGTGGCTAATCTCGAATTCTACAGGTGTCAAAAAAACGAAAGGATTGTGGATATAGTGCTTTTTATCCTAGATATAGCAGAAAACCCCATCCGACGTCAGTCGGGTGGGGTAGTTCAAAGATATGAAAAAAGAGTATCATTGTGTTTATGTTTCCAGCGAATACATTATTTCTCCTTTGATATTCTCTCAATTATCACAGTATTCGGCACATATAGTACCACCACCACAGAACCTCTACTTCTAACTCACTGACAGGTTCAGAAGGTTCAGCGATGCTCCAGCTTCGAAGCAGGTTCTCCAATGAAGTTGATAAAGAATCGTAATCTTCTCCGTAGATATTCGCTGGGGATTCCATGTCTAACTCAGGATCTTCATCTTTTTCCGGATTAGGAATAATAATCCCCTTATCGTCAAGAAAGTCTTCGAAAATATCAATGATATTCCCAATCAGCTCTGGTTCGTTCATTTCGTTTACAATTATCTTTTCATTTATACTGCTCATAATATACTTCTCCTTTGTTTAATGTAGAATATCCCTGTGTATAAGTAACCATTGGACGTGTTTTTTTTGTTACTAACATACATATGTCCAATCTTCTATATTCTTTTCACTCTCCTTTCGTTTTACATTTACATTGATAAACATGAAAAATGGCTGAAAGAAATAGAAAAAAGCAGTTTATAAAACAAGCCGCTTTAAAATAGAAAGATATAAGAAAAACATAGTGCTGTCTTTTCATACGAAAAAAGAGGCAGCCAAAGCCGCCTCAGATCTTTACGCACCGATCCACACCGTAGATGACATTCAGCCCGCTGCCGGTGTCCCACCGGACACAGATGGAACCGGTATCGTCCACATGGACTACCGTTCCTTCTGTACCAATCGGCGGAGCCTGGACATCATCCATTTCCAGAAGCTTCACCCGGCATCCTGCCGGGTACTCTTTACGGAGCTGTTCTACTGTATTTCTGTCTGGATACAGTTTTTCCTGTTCGTTATGGAATTTGACCTTTTTGATCGGGATACTCCACAACCTGGCAAGTTTCAATTCTTCTTCCATTCCAGAAGAGATCCTGTCCCCAACGACCCATACTTCGGATACACACCTCATCCACTCTTTTCCGACCTGTTGTCCAAACTTCCGCTCCTGCGGATCATTGTCATCCAGAAACTGTGTAAAATACAGGTGTGGTGCCAAAGGAATGAGTCCCCTGGACACTGCCAGCCTGCAGGCTCTCTTTGCCTGGTCAATATTTTTCCTTAGCTCTGTCTCCGGATCCTCTCCAACAGGACGATACGGAGAGCATATATATACGTATTTCATAATTTCCTCCTTAACAAATGAGTTCATAACAGGTTCCGCTGTATTTAAGAGAAAAATACAGTTTAATCATCCGAGCAGTCCCACATCTGGACAGCAGGTACATGATCAGAAATCCTTTTGACATAGTCTGCTATCAGAGCGCAAAACTTATCGTTGGTCAGATTTCTTATGTTTTCCGAATAATACCATGGCAGATTCGGGGCAATACCAAGGATAAAACCATTGCTATCTCCCATATCAAGGTCAATGTCTTCTTCCTTTTTAATTACATCGTGAAGAAAAGCTCCCAGCCCATGATATCCCATTGAGTCATACGCAAGGAACCATTCCTTTTTCCAGTACTCCAGTTCTTCCTGAGTCTCAGAATCGTCATAATTAACGTATTCCTTGAAATCTCTATGCAAAGAAGAATCATATGACTCCAATAGCTTTTCTACCTTATCCCAGTCTATTTCAGAATCCTTAATTTCGCTCATACAAATCCCGTAAATCAGCATTTAATCTTCCTCCTTTGTGATCAATATTCTGCGATCAATTGTCTCCGCAGCAACAGAATCCACTATGATTCCTTTTTTTACCAGTGTTTCCCGTACCCGCTGGAGCTCATGGATGATATCCGCGGATGGCTTCTTTTCCAAAACCATCGTCTGGATCTCTGAGAGCTTCCAGTCGAGATACTGGTTCATGAATAGCTCCTCAAAGAATTGACTTCTCTGAAAAGCATCAGGGCTTCCTTCTTATACTCTGATCTGGAAAATCCGACCAGATACCCGGTGATTTCCTCAAGGTTTCCGGAGGTTACTGCGGACAGGATATCTTCAGGTTCCATATCATCCCCGGCTTTCTTTGAAAACTCAGAGATCTTTTCTGCGACAGGCTGCCATTTGGATACGGCAGCATCCGCGGAGACAAGACTATACGCCTGAAGTTTTTCTTCCGGGATCTCATCTGGGGTAAGGAAATACCCCCAGGCCTGTCTCATGATCTCCTCCACGTACTGACGCTGGTTGAAATTAACCACTTCCCGAATCGTACAGTCAGGTATGGTGCCTATGGAAATCGGGCGTATTACTGAATAATATTTATACATTTTTTTCTCCTTTCGTTTTTTTTGATACAGAGATAAAATGAATAAAGATAAAGACCGTGAAAATATTCCGTTCCGTACGTAGATTTTGAAATGGAAAACTTAATTCTTCTTTCCTTTTAAAAAAAAGGACAGCCGCAGCTGTCCCAATGTACTTATATATTTTCATCTAATCCCCAAATTGACGACTTCTTTGTACTTTAGCCACAATAGACCACATGAAGGTCATCAAAAATTTTACGAACATCAATATCGTATTTTTCAATTTCATCATCTGTGATTATTGGTTTTAAAAATTCATTTATGGTATGGGTACAGCTGCCATTGCAACTTAGAGCAAACCATCCGCTGACGTTTTTTCCATTTATTTCGATGTCGTCAAAATGATCTAGTTCCAGTTCCTCAGAACTGGGGATGAGCGCGGCTACATCATTTATCCTCCTGATAAGTTGCTGAGTTTTCCATTTAGAAGCAAGCTGTTGTTCAAGACAGTATTTTTCGTAGAACTTATAAAGTTCTTCATCTGGCATCTGCTCAGCAATCTGGTCAAGCAGGTTATCGACAGTATCATTGTCATCAGGAACCTTATCTCCGATAAAATCTGTAAGACTCTCTGTTCCATTCATGAACAGTTCTTTTTTTAGAATAGCCCATTTTTCATCAGAAAATTTAAGATCCTGCTCAGAGGCCAACTGCTCATCAAAATTAACATCAGCCTGTGTTATATCGGAAAATTCTTTTTCAAATCCGAACAGCTTTAAAAAACTGTTGGGAACATATAAGAAAAAATCTCCCCAGTTAAAACATTGACAGTTATGCTGATACACTTTATAACCAGCATCGGTGTTGATATATGCGGCAGCAGCTTTTTTGACAGCTTCCTGCAAATCAATGGACTCATCATAAATGTTAAAAGCGTAGATCGTTGAGTATGTTTCGGTACCTCTTACTTCTGTAGCTGTTATGAATTCTTTTCGCATTAGTTTTATAAACTCCCTTCTATTAGTTTTTTATGGCTGCATTAACTGAACAGTCTGGTATTGCATCCATGGAAATGGGAAACAATAAAAAATAATACTCATACATTGTTTTCTCCTTTCGTTTTTTTGATACAGAGATAAAATGAATAAAAATAAGGCCTGTGAAAATACTCCGTTCCGGACGCAGATTTTGAATTCGAATTCACTTTTTTGTCTGTCGTAATAAGAGACAGAAAAAAAACAGGGTTCCCCCTGTTTCTTATGATGGCCGACTGGCAGATACCAGCCGACCTTTGGAGTTTACACACGGATAACTGGCTGCAGATAAATCTGCATCCAGAACAGCACTTTCTTGACGATATCAAGAAGGCTGTCTATCGCATCCCCAGCCCACGGTGGAAGCTGAGAAACATAGGTATCCAACACAGCCGGCATTACCCTGACTAGATCAGCATATATGTCTGGCTGTGTAAACTTCAGATACAGAACAAGCAGAAACGTCGCCGTAAATACGACATTCAACAGTCTGGCGAAAAGCTTGATGCCCTTCCTGAATGTACGCAGGTCTTTTTTTACGGTGGTGAATATGTCCTGTTCAACCAGATCAAGAGCATTAGCTGTTCTTCCAATGCCTTTATCTACCTGTTCTAATACAGTTTCAAGCTTGTTTATAGCCTGATCCATATAGTTTGTTACTTTTGCTCCAAGATTCTTCATAATTTTTTTCTCTCTTCGTTTTTTGAGTACACAAAAAAGATGAAAAATATTTGTTACAATAAAAAAAGCTGCCCAAAAGGGGACAGCTTAAATTTGAACAATATGGATTTCCAGGCCATGTTTCTTTGCAGTATCGATCATATTTTTCGTTCCGCGGGATTTCCCGTCCCAGAAGGCCATCAGGATACCGTATGCTTCGGAAGCATATTTTGCCATTTCCTTATTTCTTATAGGACCGGCTTTTTTTCCGTACAGATTCCAGTTTGCGGGAAAACGAACGCAGATCAGACCGTTGTTGTGGGCGAATGTTTCTCCGATCATATCCGCACCCTGACATCCTCCGCTGACGATCTTCATTTCCTGGATCTCCTGCATGGAAAGAGAACCAAATGTCTGGGACATTACCTTCCGCAGCAAGTCATAATCGGAAAACGTTCTGGTACCGGCAATGATAATCCTTCTTTCCATATCAGTCACCACCTTTCGAGAAACGGCTGTATTCTTCCACAATGGAGTTCCATTTTTTTGTCATGATAAATATTTCTCCTTTCGTTTTTGGTCTGACTTAAACATGCAAAAACATTTCCGAGATGAAACTCTTCATCATGTAGAAACCTTTCTTTTGACATTCATGGTCTTTTTAACACTGTCCTTTAGGTCGTTGGGTAACAGCATGACCGTTACGAGATTATGGTCAGAAAAGACATATACAAATTCTCCATAGATCCGCAGATTATTTGCCGAGTAATCATAACAATATAATTGATAAAAATACTTATCCAGTCTTCCTGATACATCTGCATGACTGACACCTTCCGCAAAAGCTTTTTCTGCCATTCTCTGGCAAGTTGACTTGCTGTAACCACACCTTTCTTTCATGCGCTTATACGCATGTTTCGTTACGTTTACCATACACGCATCTCCTTTTTCTTTTATTGTAATCTCAATATGACAACAAAGAGGAAGAAGCGAAAAAACGGATATAAGTCCAGCTGAAGAGACTATTGCCTGCGTGATTTTGCCTCCACAGTGACGATATATGGTCTGTCATTATAGGATACGGTAACATGGTTTTTACCGGAAACCAGTTTAAACTTTGGCAGATAGACGTCTGATGATGGAATAGAACGTGTGGCACCATCACTGTACTGCAGGGTAAACAGAAAATCTTTTCCTTTATGTTTTCCTTCATATATGGTCTTCTTCCCATCCATTCGTATCCCTGTTACCCGGACAGCCTCCACGGAAATAGTATCTGTCCCAAACGGGGTCTCTACGGAAATCTCGCTGGATCCCCCTCCAAAGACCAGTGGGGCATATTTAAGGGTAAAATCCTTAAGTGCTTCTCTTCTCCCGTCCTCGTATGCGACATATCCGGAAAGCTTGTCCCGATTGAATCTGTCCCCCTCATAGACAGTCCCGTTGTATTCCCAGATACATTTATCAACGGGGATAACATCCACATCCAGCGTTGTGGTCATGTTGCTGGCAGAAATGTCAAATTCCAGATCTTCTCCATTTAAGGACGCCGGTCTCATGTCAAATACCTCGATCTCCTTTTTTCTTCCCAAAAGACTAAAAGAATGGATATCCACATCATTTTTGCTTATCATTTCGCTTTGATACACTCTGTCACCGGTATAAGAAGCCTCAATCCCTACCGGGACAAACCATCCGGCAGTCAGAGCAGTCCCTAAGACTGCTGCTACTATAAGTTCTTTTGTCATGATCCTACCTCCTGATCCGGTCATTACCGGATTCTGTATTCTGTATATGTGAAAATGACAAAAAAGTCAGATTTCATCAGCTTCTTGAGAGAACTGGGTAGGTATCCGGCTTCGATGTAATTAAAAAAGAAGCCCTTGGTGGGCTTCTTCAAGTTTGGACACAATTTTAAACGGACTGTGCTTTGACAAGAGCATGTCTTATGCTGTTAACGTACCACATGCCCATCTGGACAAAGTCATCCCCGCCCAGTATACGCAGTTTATCCAGCTTTGCGCAGACAAAATTATCGTCTAATACATGTTTTCCGCTGATACGCAGTTCCTCCACTAGAGCAAAACACTGTTCTGCATTGGCGGTTGCTCTCATCCGGTCCAGATCGAACCAGTTGCGTGTCTGGAACCTATAGTATCCTTCCTTGCAGATTGATCCGTCGTATTTTTTAATTCCATCCATGATCTGTCTCCTCTCGTTATTAAAATTTACATAAAGTATGACGGATTGCTGTATATATAAAAAAGCCAGAGACTAATCATAGTCCCTGACTTCTTTCTTTCCTTCCCGTCTTCTTCGCTTGCTTGTCACACCGACAAATACAGCAGGTCTTCCAACCGGCGGACGGTTGTGACGGATATCGGAGATCCCCATCTGTTCCTTGAACTTTTTTAACTCTTTTTTAGAAATTTTTTTGGTCATCTTGATTTCTCCTCTCGTTTTTGGCATATTAAGTTGTAAACAACATGAAGAAAGGATTGAGAAAATGATACAACTGATGACATTTTTGATCGCACAACTGATGTTTGTACCAGTATATCTTAAGGTTACTGATACCTGCACCGAAAACAAAGGTACATTTTGGCAAAAAATTAAGATTATTTCGATCTCACCATTTGCAGTATATTTATATGTAAACATTTTTTTCGCTTTTGCCATGGCATTTATTCCGGCACCGATAGCTGAAAATCTGGTTATGTCCGCGGATGTGTTCGTCATCTCGCTGTCATTCATCTTTGTCAACCTGTATGCAGGAATATGCTGTAAAATAGCTTCATGGGACAAGATTTACTACGCATCTATCTACTTGTCGTTCTTCTTATTGCAGATGGCATTTAATTACACTTATGTGACAGCAGCAGGATCTGTTGTATGCAATATACTGGTTCCATTGATAGTTATTTGGTATTATATCCGGAAACTGATGCCATTATATATAAGCATTAAGAAAAAACCGGAAGTAAAGGTATCAAGATCCCTGTTCCTGCTTCCGGCGATGGCTGAACTGTTCTTTGTATACCGAAGTTTTGTAATCATTGCCATTTCTGCAAAGTATCCGGAAGTGGCATTGAATGACATATACGCAAATGCGATACTTACCGGCTTTTCTTATATTCTTACAGGATTTGTTTTTGTATGCATGACAACACTGTTAAAAAACATCCTGGACGAGCAGGACATCAAATGTGAAACGGAAAAAAACAAAGAACTGACAACTGATATGATCAAAGCCCTGGTAAAGACCATTGACGCAAAGGATCCATATACAAACGGCCATTCCATACGTGTTGCGGAATATACCAGAATGCTGGCAGAACAGGCTTATACGGATTCGGATGAACTCCACAATATTTACAATATCGCACTGCTGCATGATATTGGAAAGATCGGGATTCCGGACAGTATCATTAGTAAGTCGGGAAAACTGACAGATGAAGAATATAATATCATCAAGGGACATACCCTTACAGGGGCAAAGATCCTTTCGGAGATCAAATCGGCCCCGGAACTTATCTATGGGGCAAAATATCACCATGAAAGATATGATGGAAAAGGTTATCCCTGCGGACTGAAGGGAGAAGAGATCCCAGAGGTCTCTGCGATCATTGCAGTGGCAGATGCCTATGACGCCATGACATCAAACAGGAGCTACCGTAAACTGCTTCCTCAGGAAACAGTGAAACAGGAAATCGAGAAAGGTCTTGGAACCCAGTTTAACCCGAAATGGGGAAAGATCATGCTCAAACTGATAGAAAAGGACAAAGATTACAAAATGCACCAATAAGAAAGAGACAAAAAAGCCGTTACATGTCAGGTGTCCCAACATGTAACGGCTTTCGCATGTAATAAGGTAGTCATTTAATATTTCTATCAAAAAAACATTACTCTTCCTCCTTGACATACAAATAGGTATAAGAATCAGTATCTGGAAAATGCAGGCGGATACATCCGCTTTTCTTTTCCAGATCCTTACGAGAGCATACCCCTACCTCAGCTACCTCAGAGTTCTCCTTACAGTATGAAGATACAATATCACGAGCTTTCCGTTCTACATAAGCCCAGGCTTCATCGAACGTATCATGGTGAACGCAGGCTTCTTTTTCTGAAGTACATTCTGTTGAAACCCATGTCTTATCCGCGGATTTTATGACAAGCAGTTTCTTCACATCATCCACGAATTTCATATTTGGCATAGAACTCTTTAGTTCATCGGAGACAAGTGTTAAAGCTCTTTCGTATGCTATGTCTCTACTGTATGCTTTTACAGTATATATCCCTACATAATTCTGCTGTTCCTTATTTGATAAGTATACTTCGAAATGATATTCTTTAGAAAAAAATTTCGGGAAAACACACCAGCTGTTCATTGTATTAAGTACAGAATCTGGTATGCTTGCGTATAGTGCTCCAAAAACATCATCCGGGATATCTCTTTTTTTCTTGCGCAATTCGTAATTTATCTCTGAACTTAAACGTTCTGCATATTGCAAGAAAAAAGTTTTAATAGAATCCTCCTTGTCTTTTACCTCATATTGTTTTTTCATGTTTTATCTCCTTTCGTGTTTTTATTATAAAATAGAATATGAAAAAATAACAGCAAAAAAAAAATTGTCTAACGGAGAGAAAGAAAGTTGTTGTTAGCCATTTTTCGGATAAATTTCAGGGAGGGAATGACTCGTTGTGAATCATATCCTCCCTGCTTTGGAACTATCTGTTTCCCGACAGTTCATTTTTGATCAGTGGAGCCACCACATCCACCACAGACCACTGATGTTAGTCGCATACATCCAATCGAACATATCTCTCACCTCCTCTCTGCATCTACCATGCAAAAAAGACGGTAAAAACAAAAAATCTCATTGTAAAATGATTTTTTGAGTATCCGAAATAAGTGGCTGAAACTGCTTATACGGAAACCTCTTTTCTTATAAAAGCTCCACGGCCTGAAAAATAGTGTTCAGGTTGAAAATTATTCTTCTTCTGGATTTGGGAAAAGGCTCATAGTCATCCTCAAAATCCTTATCTTCATTCTCCTTGATATTCTCAAAATGAAAGGAGGCTGATCTTCCGGAATGACTGAACCTACATTTACACATCCCAGTTACAAGGAGAACACATACCTTTGTTTAGTTCGCAGATAACAATCTGAAGCATACCCTCGGTCTTGTAGCCGTTAAAGAATGGACATTGTTCTTCGTTTGTGGTGTGATTGATGCAATATTCCTTGATGTTTCGTGCTTGTGTTAAGATTTCTTCTTGACTCATGATATATCCTTTCTGTTCTTGTATTTTTCTTTATTCTACTATACTCTACTTACTTTTTTTCTGGTACGAAAAACGACTTCTGTTTCTGCTTTTTTATCAATTTTCTTCATTTTACTTCAATTACTACGGCTATTGAATAGCCTAGCATTTTACTGGGTCCCGCTAAAGAGAAGTAATGATCAAACTGTCTCAATATTAAAGAAAGGATGCAAAAAAATCTCGTTGTAAAATGATTTTTTCATAAATCTTTTTGATCTTCATATTTCATTTGAAATGTTGAAAACGAAAGGAGAAAATTATGACCTGTTCATACTGCCAGCTCGCCGGATGCTGCTCCGGCATTGGCGCATGTACTGCCAATCAAAAATACCTGAAAGCTTATCTTCAGAGACATCCCGGAAAGATCGTATCCGGAAATCTTGCAAGACAGATCTGTAACTTGGGAAAACAGGAGGAAGATGCCAGAAAATTAAAGGAGATCAAAGAATCCCTGTATTTTCTTGCAGAACAGAAACAGACGAATCTGTTCCGTATGGCAAGAAGGCTCCTGGATCACCACGGAAATCCGTCCCTTGTAAGGGAGATTCAGGAGGAAGCATGGAAGCTTACCAGCCATCCGGAGATCCTTCTGGATGAGGATGAACTGAAATATGCTCTTCTGGTCTGATCTTTGCTCATACGCTTTTGTGGCGTATGAGCATTTCTTTTGCCTCAAATCGATACCAGCCTTTTCCCTCAAACCTGCAGTCGGATCCCATTGGTGTCCACTTCTGTTTTTTCCAGTTATAGAAACCTTTTTGGTACATCAGCATGAGAAGCACTGTGTCAAACTGTTTTTCTGTCTCACAGTAATAAGCCCCGTTATTTTCCTTAATGCCAAGCTGCTGTACTTTTTGGGCCCATCCCAGATATTTTTCATGCACGTCTGCTTCGCTCCTGTCACGAAACCTCTTTCTGTCAGAAGTAATATAGACCGTTTGTTTCAAATTTCCTTGTTCTTCTCGTACTGCCATGGATAACTCCTTTCATATAAAAATACGACTGCAATATGTAGAAACCACAATTTTCATGAAAATATCATTGTTCTGTTTTGCTCCAAAATATGTCCAGAGAAAGCATCATACATCCCTGCGGTTATAGAACCTGGCAGATTCAGCCTTTTTTCCGTTTTGACCAGTTCCTCAAAGGAAATGTTTTCTGCACATTTTTTAAGGTCGATCCTCTGGAGGACTTTTTTGGTAAAGGGCCTTTTTGCATCCGGGAAGGATATACTGAGCAGGAATTTCTGCACTTTCTCACTGTTTAACATAAGCATACAGGTATACGCATCCGCATAGTTATCGAAAGGCAGGAAGTAGGAAGTGTCATCCACCATGACGGGCTTTTCACTATACAGAAGTGAAAATAACGGTTTTTTATAAAATCCTGAAACCCCAACCTTATATTTTGCAAAGGAATACTCACCTACCCCAAACATGCTGAACGCCGGAGCTCCGGTATAAATACTGCTCTTCCTGCTGTCAAACACTGTTTTCCTGTCATTTAAGTATTTCCACGTTTGCGGAGCAAGCTCTTTGATATACTCCGTTTCCTCCCTCGGTTTTTTCTGTGTCACAAGAACGTATTTTTTAAATCTGTCATGGATGACAGGGGTCTTGAAAGAGCTGCTTTTGATCAGCGGATAGATTAAAGCATCCTCCAGCTCGACAGTTTCTTTATTTTTGTTTCGATAAAAGGATTCTCCCGTCTTTTCCAATTCCATCAGACGGGCACAGTCATGTTTGACACCCTGCCTCCACTCAAAACAGCATTTTCCTTCAAGGTCAGGGACATCTTCTTTTACAGAACACAGCCGCCCGTTTTTAAATGAAATGGTTTCGCAAACGTGATCAGGGTAATTGATATCATATACCTCACAGTTACGGCATTTGGAATCATCTGTGGACATTTTTATATACAGAAGGCAGGCAGAGGCGTTGATACGGAACACCTTTAAGGAATCAAACGTATACATCCTGACAAGATCAACAGGGACATCGTTTCTGTCCAGTTCAAGCAGCACATTCCTGGCTACGGATGTTTTGCAGAGCATGGCGATACTCACATTTTTCCCAATCGATCCTTCGATCAGCTTCAGGATGATATATTCGCAGATATCGAAGTTGCTGGCTCCGGTCAGTGCATCCGTTCCGCTCAGACCTTTAAAATTGACCTTTTGTGGAAGGTTGAATTTCAGGTCTGCATTCATTGCCCAGGGTGGATTTCCGATAAAAAGCGTTTCATCCTTGAGATGATTTGTTACTTCATATGAGAAGAAATTCCCATGGGTTACGCCAAGCCGCGGATCCCTGATACGTTCTCTGCATTTACCACAATACTCTTTGTTGATCTCCACTCCCACCGCTTCTTTTACATTATCGAAAACATTTAATGCTGCTTTTAGAAAATTTCCGACTCCGCATGTCGGATCAATGACGACAGCAGGACTTATCTTCAGCTTATCCTTTAACAGGTTACATACTTTTACAGCAAAATACCCCGGGGTCTGGTAATCCCCAAACTCTTTTTTTATATCATTTCGAACCATCATTTTCCTCCTCTTTTTCATCCAGTATGACAAAAAATGAAAAAGGTAATTTTCAGTACGAAATTTTTATTAATTCCGGTGTAATGCATTTTATCCATGAATTCAAACAACGAAAGGAGAAAATATTATGAGTAAAAAAACGAATCAGCCTAACATGATCTGTCCTTGCTGCGGAGGCCGCGAATTCATCACCCCCGCTACTGTTACCCAGGACTGGAAGGTAAGCTTCGGAGGAGATTTTCTGGAAGAAGTCTCAAGCTGCAATGACGTTCTCTGCGAACCTAACACTGACAATATCTGGAGCTGTTTTCGCTGCGGAGGGGAAGCCGTTTCCCTGAATGATTTCGGTATCGACCATGATCCTAATGATCTCGTGTTTGAGGTCGAAGGGCCGGACGATTTCATCCTGAACTGGAAAAACATTGGGAAATTCTTTTACCTCGCCTTGTATGCTAGTTATGGGGAAGCAGAGGAAGGAAATCTTACCGTAGGTTACTCTGTCTACGACAAAGACAGAAAGCTTCTTGACGGTGGCGATTATGAATATCCTCAGGAGGTAGATACGGACACGGTTGCTGACCGGTTCGATGAAGTGATGGATTTTATCTTCTGGGACGGAATGATGGAAAGTGAAGAGACTGTAAAAAAACTTAAGATCAGGGTATCTGATCTTGAGAGAGATGATTTTGATGACTGATTTTTGGCAGGGAATGTTCCCTGCCATATTTAAAAAAAGTGAATTCGAATTCACTTTTTGGTTGACCATAATAATATTATGTAATTTACACTGTAGCAAAACCTATCAGTTGCGGCAGAGTACCACGTCCATAGGATATAATCTTGTTATACCGCATGGGGGGGAGGATGGAGACTTCATGACCGTTAACCGGATATCAAGAATCCCAACGTTACCTTATATGGAAATGGGATTTCCCCGATTAAAAATCCCCCGCAGAGGAAACTTGATGGTTTTTCCGCGGAGATGTAATGTATTTCCAATTATTTTTTCGGTTTTGACAGGATCAACTGGAAATCTCCTGCATCAATCAGAGCCAGTACTTTCTTTACAAACTGTGTGGAAACCAGCTCTGTGATTTCATGGCCTTCTGTTTGAAGCTGATCGATCTTAACGATTTCCAGGTTGTACTTAGAAATATCTTTTTCTTCGATCGGGGAGTGGAAGGTTTTTGTACCATTAATATCGTAGAACAGGTAGTAATGATATTCCGGGTGGTTTTTGTCTTCCACATCTCCAAACCATACTTCTCTGTCTTCTTCTGGATCAAAGAAACAGTTCTCCCACACAAAATTTTTTAAATTTTTCCGGTATTCTGGTTCATAGTCGTAGATACGGATCCGTTTGTATCCAATAAACTCCTTATGGATACAGGTTGGTTCCAGAACGGAAAGCAGCTTTTCCTTCTGGGAATAGTATTCTTCTTTCATTACCTGACAGTGATCAATATTCCCGTACTTGTCATAAGCATAGCGATTTCCGCGATAATACTGACGGTATCCTCTCTCCTTGTCCCGGTAATTCTTTGCCCGCTTGTTGACGCTGTACAGGCAGTCCAATAACATACTTTCTGTAATGGTTTTTTTCTTGAGATTATCGGTGTATTCTTTTGGCGTTCTCATTTGCATCCTCTTTTCTTAGCTTAAAAATTCTTGTACGATCAGCATAATTCATGTGAAGAACTCACGACTAAAGTCGCGAGCTTCCAACAGAGAACAAAACCTTTATGGATAGGATTACGTCCGTCTCTATCAGATTTCCTGCTTCATCTGCCCGGTGCATTACCTTTCGGTCGTGTCTTACCCAGGCTCTCTGACATGCACCCTTGTGATGCCAGTCCTACTGCGGTGCAGGCTTTATAAGTGGACTTTCACCACGGCTCCCACACTCCCCCGAGGTACCGTTACATGGTCATCTGGCTGCTTCCTTTCCGGATGGCTGGTTTCTATGTGACCGGTTTTACCCGCTGCTTTTGTCTATGGTTATCTCCGTTTCCGGTTTACATGATGATCTGTATCCCCTCGCTCTTCAGGATGGAAAGCCCCTCTGCATGGATGTTCTTCTGGGCGTTCTCATCCCGGTCATGCCAGGTCCCGCACTGCGGGCAGGTCCATTCCCTGACCTTCAGGTCCTTGACCTCCGTGTTCTTATACCCGCAGCACCTGCATGTCTGGGAGGAAGGGAACCACCGGCTCACCTTTCGGAAGTATTTCCCTGCCTTCTCCATCTTATACTTTACAATGGTCAGGAACTGTGACCAGCCCACCGAAGCGATGGCCTTGGAAAGATGCCGGTTCTTCATCATGTTCTTCACCGCCAGGTCTTCGCAGATGAAAGCGGTGTAATTATCTGCAATGGCCCTTGCCAGCTTATGATGGAAATCCCGTCTCTGGTCAGCAGTCTTACGCTGCTCCTTTGCCACCTTCGCACGTGCCTTCTCCCAGTTCTTCGACCCCCTGTGGGTGTTTTGGTCGTACTGCTTTCTGGATAAACTCTGCTGGAACCTGCGCAGGCGCCTTGCGTGGACTTTGATCCATCTTGGGTTGGGGACGGTAAATGTCTCTTTTGCATTTCCGAACATCCCGAACACCTTGAGCCCGAGATCAACAGAAAAGACCTCGTCTGCATGGATGACCGTCGGGAACACCGGACGGTCGATCACCGTTTCCATCTGCAGGGATACCCGGTACCGGCTGTTCGTCCTGGTCACGGTGGCAGATTTTATGGATACCCCCTGAGGCTGCAGGTCTGCAAGTGTCTTCCCCTTCGGGAGTACGAACCGGACATTGCCGATCTTGGGAAGCTTCAGGTATGGCAGCCCGTCTATCATCTTTAATTCGATGTTATTGTTTGTATAGTTCGTGGTAAAGCTGTTCCCGTTCGGCTTCCTGGAGGAAGCAAAGTTTGGGAAGCCTGCCTTCCCGCTGAAAAAGTTCTGGTAGGCAGTGTCCACGTTCTGGCAGGCATTCTGGTAGACAAACTTGTCAGTCCGTTTCAGGAATTCCTTCTCTTCCTTCAGCTTTGGCAGGAACTCCTTTTTATACTGGTCTATGGAAAGGGTTTCCCTGTGCTCGTCATAATATTTGATCCGTTCAGCCAGATAATTGTTATGGACATACCGGCTGTTGCCGATGTTCTGGTTGATGCGGGAGGTCTGATCCCCGGGGATCAGTTCCAGGAGCAGGCCGTAGTTGTAGATGCATTTGCCATAAGGCTCCAGTGCCTTATTCTTGCGCTCTGTGATATTGTGTCCGCCCTTTCCTCCATGGAATACGAATACCCCGTCTACTACCTCCACTGTAACAGGGGATTTGGAAGACTTCTTCTCCTTCTCCTCAGTAGCCTTGCCCTTACTGATGATCTTCTTGTTTACGTTGGCCATGCCCACACCTCCTTCGTTAATCTAACTGTCCTTAATATGACAAAAAAATGGACTCATGAAAACTGACACGAGAAAAACAGCAGGCATGGGGAAGATAAAAAAACCGCCTAACTCGTGACTTCAGTCATGAGTTAGGCGGCTAATTTTCAAAGAGAGAATGCTTTCGTACGAAAAAACACTGTTGAAGACTTCAGGACTAACGTCGGATGGGGCTTTCTGCTATACCTCACCACAAAAAAAGACGCCTCATTAGGCGTCTCTACGTTTGGACATGAGAAATAAAAGATTTTTGAGCGGATCAATCATTTACCGTAAACGTCGAAACCCGTCCATCTTTTAGGATGGCTTCGTATTTACGATATCTTTCCTGCTGCCATTTCTCGCAGAAATCCATCTTCTTTGTTGGAATCTGCTTGATTTCCTGGACATCTTCTGAGTGGACGACTCTATCATAGTCGCACCACCTCATGCCATGACCGTCACGAGCCATAATCTCTTCTCCAGTCATCGGCGGAAGAGTTATGTCTTCTACAGGGCAGATTTTAATGCTTTCCTCTCTGCCACATTTGAACTTAAAACTATATATATAGCTCTCTTCTATACATACAGTTTCCTTTACACCCGGATGTTTCCGGATGTCATTAAATTCCCAGAATGTTACTCTCTCTAACTTGCCAGATTCCTCTGGAGTCAGAGCATCTACGAGTTCCGCTTCATCCATCTTATAGAATGGAATTCTCCTGCTCCCTGAAAAACAATAGTTACCTTCTACGTTATATTTTTTTAATGACATAATATATTCTCCCTTCGTCTTTTAATACTATAAAGATGTAAAAAAAGTATAATAATGGAAAAATCTACAAACTGAGTGAAAACCAGCCCTGCGATGTCGTGTCCTTCTGTTTGAAGCTGATCGATCTTGATGATTTCCATGTTGTATTTATAAATGTCATACCTATATAAATATGAAAAATATCTGAGATTATATTGAATTATACGCATTGATGTAGTATTCTGTATATATCCTATATATTACATAAGAAAGGGGAAATTTTATATGAAAAAGAATCTGAAAAAAGCAGTCGTACTGCTGCTGGCTCTTGTTATGGCACTTACGCCGGTACAGGCTTTTGCCGTAGAAAAACGGTATTTTTACCTTTCCAACACCAGCCAGACCAGGATCAGTATGGGAGCGCATGATCTGGACACAAACTACCAGGTGATTGTAGCCGACAAAAAATCTGCAACAGTACAGAAAGTGAGATATACTGTGGAAGATCATGGCTCTGACGGATATTATTATTATCTGCTTCCCAAAAAGCCTGGAAAGCCAAAGATAACAATAAAAACAACAGAAGGATCAGGTCTACTTAACTGGCAGTTTCTGAAATACAAAAACCCGATTTCTTCCTTAAAGCTTGGGAGAACTACCATCAAAGGAAGCAAATTTGACAAAAAGGACTGCATCACTCTGAGTTACAAAAAATATGCAAACAAAAACCTTAAGATTAAGGTTGTGCCCAAAAAAGGATGGGGTGTCAACTGCTACATGTCTTCGGAAAAAAGAGATCAAAATCCTTACATGGAACTTGCTGGCAGTTTTAGGCCGACAAAAAAAGGATGCAATCTGCGCATAGAAATGTGGGATAAAAAGAGAAATACAAAAGAAAATGTAGATATTGTATTCAAATAAATAGGCATTGCCGCTTCAACTTTAAAGTAGTTGGGCGGCAATTTTTTTGATAATAAGAAAAAACGTTTGAACTACTCCCATCGATAGGATTATTATTCTCTACAAAACAGATTACTTGATTTCATTATGCCACAGATAATATCGTACATTGATGTCTTATATTTTCCAAAATCACCGTCTTTAAAACTAATCAGTGATTTTTTCATTTCCAGCGCTTTTTTCTTCATCATCTTAGCTAATTTTTTGTCAAATACAATAAATGGTATTTCTCCAAGAAATTTGCTCATCATCATTTCTGCACACAAAAAACTAAATGCCTGGTACAACTCAATAGCATTATCACTCTGAATGAAAGAAACCATCATACCAAAGACTTCAGCTTTTATTTCAATATTCCCATCACAATATTGAGGATACAGGACGTATTCGAGCATTACTTCTGGATCTGTCAATGTTGAAATATATGAATCTCTACTGATAATTCGAAACTGTTTATCTACACCTAAGTAACACGCCTTTATATCTTTATTCTCTTTTGCATTTTTATAAAACTGTAAATATTGATCTATCATTTTCTGATTTGGTTTCTTATACTGCGTTGCTGTTGTTTCCAACTTGTTGACGTATTCTTCATTTTCCGGTTTCATTCAAGAACTCCTCTCTTATATAATATGTGCAAAAAAGGTACCTGCAGTTAATTCCGAACCCTGCAGGCACCCAAAAACGAAAGATAAAAAAGAATGAGTGGAACAACTTTTTCTGCTGTTCATGGTTGTATTATAGATGATATTGGTTTGATGATATTCTGGTACGAAAAAAAGAATGCTCCGCGGCAGAGGAAATCAAAATTAAACTACTACGCTTAATCATAGTTACAGAATTAGGTATTTTTTCATTTTTACTTGCATTTGTTGTTGAATATTCGTGTAAAGCATTGTTTTCTTCGTGCAAATGGCATATAATATACTTACCAGTAGAAAGGGGTTGATTGTATGGCTGGAAATACTACAAACATCAGTATCCGCATGGATGCAGATCTAAAAGTGCAAGCGGACGCACTTTTTTCGGAACTTGGCATGAATCTGACTACGGCGTTTAACATCTTTGTGCGCCAGTCGCTTCGCGAAGGCGGTATTCCATTTGAAGTAAAGTTGGAACGACCAAATAAAGAAACGGTTGCTGCCATGCTGGAAGCGGAAAGGATAGCAAAGGACCCGTCTGTAAAAGGTTATGATAACCTTGATGAGTTATTTGCTGATCTGAAAAGATGAAAGAAATCAAATATACTGTCAAGTACACGACCGGTTTTAAAAAAGACTACAAACGAGCTATAAAGCGTGGCTTGAAAATTGAGCTATTGGAGCAGGTCGTAGCATTGCTGGCAATAGGCGAATCTTTGCCAGATAAAAATCGAGATCATGACCTGTCTGGCGATTGGATAGGGTATCGTGAATGTCATATTCTTCCGGACTGGTTGCTTGTCTACCGCATAGAAGATGATGTTCTGGTGCTGACACTGACCCGTACCGGCACACATAGCGACTTGTTCGGAAAATAAACAGACTGCCGCCGCAAGTGGAAACCTGCGCGGCGGTTTTTCTGTATTAAAAATCAACAAAAAAGACACCCACAGTTAATTTCGAACCCTGTGAGTGCCAAAAACGAAAGGTTAAAACAATGCATATGAACAGCTTTTTCTGCTGTTCATGGTTGTATTATAGCTGATCAATGTGGTCGACCATTCTGGTACGAAAAAAACTAATCCTCATCCATATCGGCCCAAAAAGAATCCCTCTGTAACTCAAACTCATCCTCAATCCCAAGATTATCCTTATACATCTGATATCCATCTTTAAGGATTTTTAAAAGCTTTCCTCTGGTATTAATACCTTTCTTATCAAGAAACTCCGCAATACAATGTCGATCGATTATACGAAGCTGTTCATCCTCGTTCAGCTTCAGATCCTTTTCATCGAGAAAACAGGCGGAAACAAAAAAGGAATCCCCATCCTTTGTAAGATAAAAGACAGCGTTTTTAAATCCGCAGGGAACCTCGCTGTTCGGAAAGAAAAACGGTTGATCAAGTTCCTGCATATCAATATATGCTCCGTCTTTTTTAATATGAACATTTTTCTTCGGAACTGTGATAACCTGGTATTCATATTTATTGTTTCCCCCAACAATGCTCACTATCGCATCAAATTCCAGGCATTCTTCCTCAAGGATATCCATCAATTCATCTACTGTTCTGTATCCTGCCATTACTTATCTTCCTTGTCTTTGATCTGCTCTTTGGCCGCATCCATGTCTTTCCTGGTACTTTTTTCCATAATGAAGGAAATCTCACTGGCATCGCTTAAGGTCATCCGCAACGTACCATCCTCCAGCATCGTTGCGTCACACTCGATGTCCTTGTATTCATCCTTTTTTTCTCCCAGATTTCCACCGCCGATCTTAAACGACAGCGTTCCATCTGAAAAAACAGTTTCCAGATCAGAAATATCAATGATCCCATCCGTAGAATCAATGTCCATATACAGCCCGGCTTTCTTATCGTCAACTGTCAGAAAAACATTGTTGACGCCAAACAGGTCCGCCGGGGCAAGAACTTCATCTGTTTCCACCTTTTCTGCCTTCCATATACCATCCATATCGGATTCCTTTACTTTTTTGGCCACTGCTACGGTTTTCTTTTTGGCATTCTCTTCATCCCTGGTAAACACAAACGTCTCCCCATTACTCTGTGTGGTCATGGTTTCTTTCTTTTCATCATAGTCGATCAGCAGATCGTCATCCGTTCCTTCGTTTACAAGGATCTGGTTTTCTTTTTGTACCCATTTACCAGTAAGCTCGGTCTTATCCTTATTGTCATATTTGATGGAAAAAGCCCCATCCTTATCAAGCGTCATCACTGCCGGGGTTCCCCAGATATTACCGAACCACTCTCCGATTACAGATGCTTCTTCTGCCCTGACAGAAAACGTCTCCGCTATGAATGGAACGATTCCTGTTAACGCCAGTACTCCGGCAAGTACTGCTGCCACAATCTTTTTCTTCATGTCAAAACTCCTTTTCTTTTTAATATGATTAAAAAAGCCCCGCTTAAGCAGGGCGATGGACAGGTTTTTTGGCAGTATATTTCGGGCACTTGATCACAAGGGAGCCGGAGAATACAGCTCCTTTCGGAGATGCTGTGTAATTCGACTGCATGCGTTCACAGTCTTTGTAAGAAGTCCGGCAGATACTGCACAGTCCATTTTCAGCAATATACTTCTTCTCCGCGGCAGCCTTCTTTTTTGCCTTGAGCTCCGCAGCAGAAACCATCTTTATCTGTTTAGCCTTTTTCTTATTCTGTTCCTGCTTCCTGTTATATTCTTGTCTGCAGGAATCTGAACACAGAGGTGCCATCATCTCACTGGCCGGACAGAAAAATGTTTTATGACAGATGACACAGTTTTTGTATGCATGAGGTTCCTTGTCCTTATGTAACGCTTCGCATTCCGCGGAGCAGAATTTCCCTAAGCCGGAGAATTCCTTACCACATTCCTCACATACTTTCAAACCGTTATCTCTTAAATATTTTGTATATTCTTTCTTTTTCGCCCGGTCTTCCTGATAGCAGGCATTGCAGCAGAAAACAGAATCTTTGACGAATTCCTTTCCGCAGTTTGGACAGATCTTCAGAGTACCGTTTCTTCTGGCAGCGTCCATCAGGTATTTTTCCCTGCATTCCGCGGAGCAGTACCAGTTGTGCCACCCGGTGTCTCTTTGGTCATCCGTCTCAAGCATTGGTTTTCCGCAGCAGGCGCAGAAGGTATTTTGTATCCTGTCTGCAGTTTCACAGGCTTTGCTGCAGTATGCAGAGGTCACCCCATTGTAGCAGGTGAATGTTTTGTGGCAGTATTTGCATTCGACCTCTGTTTTTGATACCGGACGCCCGGTGCCAACCCTTGCCACACTATACTGCATATGCTTATGCAGATCTCGCCAGGCCTTGGTGGAATCTTTTCCACATTCGGGACAATACTTCTGGCTGCTTCGGCTTGGCGTAAACCATACACCGCAGATCTCACACTCTTTTTGTTTTGTTTCCATATCCATTTTTCTCCTTTCATTTTTGGTTTGGGAGAAATATGAAAGATATTAGTGCAATACAAAAAATAAAAATACTTTCTTTTACTACGAAAAAAAACACCGACAGGATCTTTAAAAGGCTACCGGTGTATTAACTGAATATTGACAACAAAAAACATTTTGGGAGCACAAAGCGGATACCTGGTTGCAGGCGGAAGATTCCTGAATCTCTGGAACTAATCGAGCCGATACTTTTCTACTGTATATATTATCTCATCACTTTCCCGTGACTGGACAAAATATACAAGGACGTTTTTCCTGCGAAAACAGGATCTTTGATTTAATGAAAATCAACATCTGCTTCCACTCACCGTGGAAGGTTATTTTTCCTGTTTTGCCGTTGATGTCGGCGCAACATAATCCTCTTTTAATTGAGTATCGATCAGCATACAGTTGGCTATAAAACGGTTGTTGATCACACCGGAATCCGCACAGGTAGATAACGTGATGATCTGTTCCTCTCCCGTAGGCTTAAACTCTGTGGAATAATAGCCTTTTTTGATAGAATACTTTACCCATTTCCGGAAATCCTTTGAGCCAAGGGTAAAACCGATGGTGTACGTTCTGTCATTATCAAGACAGTTATAAACATCATATATTGCATACGTTCTTGTCTCCTCAGGGGTATAGATATACATATAGGAATGCTTCTTCCAAAAGCCCGTATCCGTATAATTGGATAACTGTCCAAACATCTGCCCGCTTGCCATGTTGTGTCCGTACAGGATGATATGCGCATCATCCAAATCTTCACTCGTCCCCTTTTCCGCAAAGATGGACCCGAGGATATTGTAGGAACCGTCCATGTGATGATACAGATAATAATTATCCGCGGTACCCTTCAAAACCGCATAGTTTACAGCAAGGTCTGGGATACGGATCCAGCCAATGATATCCGGGTTCATCTTTTTAAGTCCGTTCCAGTCAACCCCGTTCCAGTCCTGTGGGATATTTTGGGACTTCTTTTCCGATGATTTTTTCTTATCGGAAGCTTTTGCTACCGTTTTCCTGTCCGTAAAATCGTAGGGAAGGGTTCCATCCGCGGAGTCCGCAAAATCCGTGTACCCTTCCTGTACCTGTTTACTCTTGTAATCCGAGATCCAGTATGGCACCTGTTCCTTAAATGCCATATAAAACATAAACCCTGCCGCACACAGCAGGATCAAAAAAAATAATGTAAAGACCGGGAATTTCTTCTTTTCCCGCACCTTCAGACTTCCCATTATCTTCCTCCTTTCTTTTTCCCACAATATGCAAAAAAAACGATTTTCATAATTTGTTAAATTCTGCACATTATCAGAAAAATTTCAAGGAAATATTATGCTAAGAAGATCAAAAAAGATCCTGGCAGTGCTGGTCTGACAATTGCCATGCTTCCATATACGGTATTACAAAAGCAGCTATGTGAAATACATATCTATCGAAAATTGCCTTACCGGAAGCAACGGCGGGTTCTTAGACGACGATACCCATTACAACAATGCAACACTTAAGAAGATCCTTACAAGATTTAAGAAAATGGCATAAGAAAAGCGGAGGTTTATCCTCCCTTTTTTTGAGCAAAAAAATACCCCCTGCAGGATCTATAAGAAACTGCAGGGGGTTAAAGCAGGGTGTGGCGTGGACTTATCCGTCCATTCTTAATATGACAAAAAATCCTGATCTTGTGCAACTCCCGTATATTTTCTGGCAATCCATACGGGACAAAAAAGAAACATCTGCGGTGATGATCAAAAGGCCGCAGATGTTTCCGATTGGATGATTAATCCGGTGCGTATGGAATTGCGGAAAAACTATCCGCCAAAACAGACATCCGGGAATTGGCACGTATACGAAAGGAGTGTATCCCGGATGCACTGTCTATCCTTATTATACACGAGAATTAAAAAAAATCTAGTATCTTTTTTTGAGGTAGATAAATACCCCGAACGCAAGAACTCCAAGAATACAGATAGACACCAGACTGCTGACAAAACGGTCTTTTGCTGTCTTTTCCTTAGGCTTATTGCTTTCCTCGTCAAACCGGGTTTCCTCTGCATCGCTTGCGGATGCTTCTGCCTGGGTGCTTCCCGAAGAGCTGTCTTCCCTTTCACCCTTTTTAGATTCCTTACTGTCTTTGTCTGTAAGGCCTAAATATTCTTCCAGAGACATTCCGTTGAGGATCGCCTCCTGACGGGCGGTTTCATATTTCATCCCTTTTTGCTCAAGGGCATCCTGGATCCTTTTTCCACTGTCGGTAAGGTTTCCGTCTGCATCGAGATACCCGTTGTTTGTAAGATCCTGCAGATAAGATTCCCGGACGGTGTCATCATCGAATACGCCTTTGTCCACATAAGGGGAATTTAGGGTCACATCATTTTCATTTGACGTATCCTCTATGGTACTGTTTACGTCCACTTCCTTATAAAGCTCCCCTACCCCGATCTTGTCCGTTAGTTTATCCACTGCTTCCTGTCCGATGGCGAGCGGAACGGTCGTGACCTGGTCGTTATACACACGAAAGAATGTCTTTGTTGCGGCAGGCTCTTTTTTCAGTTCCTTGCTGCTGCCGATATATTTGATACGGATGACCTGATAATCCCCCGGGACAACCCTTGCGGAAAGCTTCGTGTCGTTGGCATCCACATCGATGTGTCCCATACGGCTGTCCTCATCCAGAAGCCGGAAGAAGATCCGGTACACGTCCAGGGAACCTGCATCCAGCCCGTCACTGAAGGTTGTTTTTATAGTAAAGTTATCTGCCCCCACCCCGTTCTGGACTACGGGGTTTCTGGCAAAAACGGATGCCGGACAGCTGAGGGAACTGACGCCTAATGCGGCAGCCATCAGAAAAACAGATAGTCTTTTCATAAATGCCTCCTATTCTTTTCCGCGGATGCCTGTCTTATCAAGATCCAGCTCGGAACGGCGCACGTTGGAAAGATCTGTATGTTCTGTAGAACGGATACGGTGTTTATTCGACGGCTCTTCCACATGATTCTGGTTCAGGAAATAATTCTCATCCATAGGAGTGCCTTCATTGATCATGGCCATGACGCTCTCATTCATAGCTTCATCTTCAAGCTGGGATTTTTCATCAGATTCCATCTCACGGAGTGCTTCCGCCTTGATCTCTTCCAGGTCGAAATCACACGCAACCGCATTTACAAGGTCTGCTGCAAATACCAGCTGGACGATGACCGGACGGTTGTCTTTTGAAAGGCCTTTTAAATAAGCCGCCGGATTGCTGAGTGTCAGGTAATAATCCACTGCGCATTCGATATTTGTGATCGTAAGGGTGAACAGCATATTCCCCTTGTCTGCATGTGAATGGAACTCATCAAGGACTTCCATGATCCTTCTAAGCCACATGTTCTGTTCATGCTGGAAATCAAGCTCCACCATGACAAACGGTCCCGTAAAGCTGATCCTGTTTACAAAAACACCGGGGGCAGCCGTAAAGCTTGTCATCTCGTTGATTTTTTCCAGGGTTCCATCCTCAGTGGTCTCAACCTTATACAGACTGCACTCCACAACGCTCTTCGGATCCCCGTCTTCGTCTTCTCCGGATAAAGCTTCTACCAGTTCATCTATAGAGATCTCTTTTTCTTCATCAAAAAGTTCATCATCATAATGCATCAACTATACCTCCTTTTTTCGTTAATATGAAGAAAAACAGGAACAAAGTCCTGTTTTTCCAATTACCCTGCATTTTCAAGGTCTACCTCATCAGGCTTCGTGGACATCGCCTTGTAAAGTTTGGTATCTGTCGGGAAATCATCCTTGAACGGAATGATGTCCGAACCATTGTAGATCAGTCCTTGTCCGGAATCGGCGCTTGTGACATATTCAATCTCTGTGTTGCTGATACCGAACATCTGCTGGAGCTGCATACGTCCGTAAGGATCAAGGTTTAACATCATCATGAAATCCGAGTTATTGATGATCGCCCTTGCCTCGGAGGACTTTAACATATCCTCTGCCTGCTGTGTGATACCGGTCGGGATACCATTCCACTTACGTGCACGTTTCCAGATCTGCTTGGTATATTTGGCAGAAGTCTCTGTCTGCGTAAGCAGATGGAACTCGTCACAGAAAAGCCAGGTGTACTTTCCTTTCTTGTGGTTCTCGATCATACGGTTCCATACATTGTCAAGACAGATCTGAAGGCCCATGTTCTTAAGTCCGGAACCGATATCCTTAATATTGTAGACCGTAAAACGGTTGATGATGTTTACATTGGTCTTGTGTGCAAAGGTGTCCTGGGTACCTACCGCAAAACGTTCCAGCGCAAGCGCAAGGTTCTGGGCTTCCGGCTGCGGCTGCTGTTTCAGCTCATCATACAGATCCCTCAGTGTCGGTACGGTATCCGCATCGTAATTAAGTCCCCTTGCACGTAAACCTTCCACGTATTCCATATAAACGTTCTTAGTACAGCGGTCGATAACGGAACGCTGAGTTGGGGAAAGCTCGTACCTGGAACCAAGCGCTGCCTCACAAATGGAAGCAATGAAGTCTGCTTTCAGCGTGATCGGATCATCCTTTTCCGCATAATCCAAACTCATATCCATCGGGTTTAAGTATACGTTGGAACCCGGGGCAATACGGATGACGGAACCATGGAACAGCACTGCTAACGGGCTGTACTCATTCTCAGGGTCGATAACGATGATATCATCGTCGGTGTTCAAAAGCACCGAAACCATTTCCCTTTTTGCACTGAAGGATTTACCTGAACCTGAGGTTCCAAGGATAACGCCATTACCGTTCTTTGCACTCTTTCTGTCATACAGGATCAGCTGATGGGATACTGCGTTCAGGCCATAGTACAGACCGCCTTTCTGCATCAGTTCTTTTACGGAGAACGGAAGGAAGATCGCCGCACCCGTAGTATTTAACATGCGCTCCATCCTGACCCTGTTGTAGCATAATGGCAGACAGGTATCAAAACCCAGCTCCTGCTGTTCTGATAAAACATCTGCCTGGCAGACAAACCGTTCCGCGGTAGCCTTGACGATCTCCGTATACTTATCCAGCTGCTCTTTAGTGTCTGCAAAAACAGTCATGGTGATCGTGGTCATGAATAGTTTCTGGTTATCCTGCGTAAGATCCTCCATGATCTGTTCCACTTCACGCTGGGAGTTTCTGATCTCCGGGGAGATCAGATCCGAGGAGTAACCGTTCTTGCTTGCTTTTTTCTGCTGTTCTACCACGTTCTGGTTGATATCCACCGTCTTATTTTTTACCAGTTTAAGGGCATCCCCCTGCGCCAGAGAGCGGTAGATTATGGATGTGAGCATATTAAACGGCTGGTTGGACATCTCCGCCAGGATATCTCCTCTGAGATAGGACGGAAGGTTCCTCAGTGTTAAAGACCTTGCATATTTATCATCGATCCGGATATAGTCATGTTCAAAGATCATGCTCATGGGAGCGATTGCATCCTTCGTGGTAAGGCCCCGTTTTTTAAGTTCTTTAAGATTAAAGGTCTCAGAGATCCGTCCATCCCTCATCTTTAATTTCTGATAAAACGGGATATCGGAATCCACATGGTAGATATCGTAAAGGTTTGAAAGACGTTCCCTGATGGAACATGGAGCCACGTCTGTACCTATCAGTTTCTTTAATCCTGATGCGATAGAAGAATCCAATCGGGAAAACGTGTTCTTTGCTGCCTCGATATCGTCTGCCTCTATATATACAACCAGATACTTATTATGTATGATATTGTTCCTTGCAACAGCCATCTTGTCGATCAGCATATTGTTCATTTCTTCCCTGTATTCATTCAGGGAATCATTTTTCATTCCGATCAGCACATTCTGCTCAAACTCCGAACTGCTGATGCTTTTATTATGGACAACGACCTGCATCTGTACTTCAGGTCCAAAGCTTCCAATAAACTCCGAATATTTACCAAAGATCGCTCTCTGCTCATCCATGGATTCAATGGAGAAGTTAATATCAGAGAGGGCATACATCCTAGAATACCCTCTCGCAGAAACCTGTATGATCCCGTTCTCATACGCTCCAAGGTATGGGATGGAATCCTGCACAGTCTTTGGGATCCTTGTAGGTTCTTTAGGAGTTTTCTTCGTATTGTCCAACCCTAAGGCTTTTGTTATTGTATTAAGAATACCCATATAACCTCCTACTGGTACATCACGTAATCAGGATGTTTCCTCAATACGGATGCACTGAAGACTTTCTGTTTAAAATTTTTTTCTGTTTTTGCTTTCTCTGCTTCCTCTTCCTGGCTGTTATAAAAATTCTCGATCTGGTATGTCCTTACCTTTGGAGCGATATAGTTAAGAACAAAAGCGTTCTTTAAAAATTTTTCCAGCGGCATATCGTATGGGGTTACGACCGCAAATGCCATAATGGGCACTGCCAGCATTACTCCGATCCCAATCTTTGTATTTAAAGACAGTCCCGGCATGATGGCATTTACGAGCGTCAGCGCCGCAAAATCAACTGCTGCCGCGATCAGGCCGCACACCACCATCCTTGTAGAGAATGGGCCGATGAGGGTTGTTTTCACCTTTGTAATATCTTTTGGGATAGGGACTTCTATCATGGAACATTCCTCCTTGCATATAGAAAGGCTGCCGGGATCTAAAGATCCCTCATGCCTTTGATTTCCTTAAACACCGGCAACGTCGTTGGCGATACTCATGGACTTGAACAAGAGACCAATCTTTGTGACAGTCAGTCCAAGACAGGTCAGCCATGTGGAGCCAAACTTACCAGAACCGGTGATCGCATCCAGAAAAGCGATCGTTTCCTTTTTGGAAAACGAGTTTCCGGTTGCTGCCTTCAGGTCACTTATTGCCTTAACTGCATCCGGCCCGACCTTCCACTGGATCAGAAGGGCAACACAGTCTGTGATGATGACAGCCAATGCGAATTGAAGGGCAAGAGCAAAGATCTTTTTCAAATAACGGATCCCTGCCGCATGGTTTCCATCACCAAAGAGATCAGCAACTCCCACCGGGGCAAACATTGCCCTGACGGAGAGCTCCACGATCCTTGAGATAGCGATAAACATGACCGAAATGTTTGAGACCATTACTACCAGATACGAAATGAGGATCTTGAGCAGGTAACCGACAGAGTCGATGATGCCAACTTTCTTTAATCCTTTTTTCAGCATGGAAACCTTAGCGGGATCCGCAAAGAAAGAGTTTCCACCCTCCGCGGCACTCAGTTCCTTAGCAAGGGCCGAGCCCGCACTTACCATGTACTGGATGATGGTCATGCTGTTTGTGATCAGCATGTATGCAAGCGCAAGTTTTATAAAAGTCTTGATAAAATATTCATAATTGATATTTTTACTGGAAGCCTTATCTGCCATATCGATAAGGAAGTAAAGGATCATGACGGAAACGCCGACGGTCGTGACAACTGCAACGATATTTGTAAACCGGCTATCCTTCATGATTTTTGAGAAGAGTTCATCATATGTTGTGAAAGTCTTAAGAACGCTAGTAGAAGTAAACAGTCCATTGTATATTTCAACGATCCAACTTAATAGTGTTACTAGCAATTACTGGTCCTCCTGTTAAATATTTGCATCTTTAACTTCAAGTCCGTCGATTTTGAGACTTTCGATAACAGTTTTCAGGGAGATCAGCACGATAGCACAAATAATAGTCTGAATAGCATCAGATTTGGATTCAGCATCTGTCCTCTTGATAGCCATAATGAACTGTGCAACGCCCCATACTAAGAGGACAACGCCCACCCATCTGAACATGGCAAGGATGATGGCAACAATATTGCTGATCAAACTGGAAGCTGAACTGCTACTTCCGGCTGCAAAGGTCATCATTCCTGACATCATGATGAACATACATGCCATGGTCATGATGCTGATCGCCTTTCCGCAGACAAGCATGGTTTTTCTTCTTTTCTCTTCCATCTCATTTTTCTTGAGCACTAATTTTCCGCAGGTGAGTTCCGCGGAAGCCTTCATTGAAGATAAAAAATTCATTTCTAAAAATTCTCCTTTCAAAATATTTCAACAGGAAGGGATACCGGTTCTTGCCCACACCGGCATCCCGATATCTGTTGAGCACTTGTAAAATGAAAAAAAATGAAAAAAACGAAAAAAGGGGTTAAAAGACACTGAGACTCAGAAGTCCAGATAATAGAAGCACCTGAAAAAAGTGAATTCGAATTCACTTTTTTGTACGATGTTAAGTAGTGTATAAGGGGAAGAAACACAATGATAAGCCTGATAAGACGCATAATAAAGGACATCCACGGTCTGTTTTACTCTCCGCGGATGCCTTAAAACGAAAGGAAAAAAGTTTTAGAACGGACAGCGCTTTAACTGTCCGTACGTAATATGACAAAAAGGTACAAAAAAGAGGCGGTAAAGACCACCTCTTTCTCCAGAGTAATACTAAGCATCTTTCTTTGGTCCAAAGTAATCCACGAAAGTTTTAAATGAAGGAACAGTTTTATCATAAAGTACCCTTGCCCGGTTTTCAGATAAAAACTGTTCTAACTGTTCTTTATATAGATGCATCCCAGACCGGATACTGGATGCATCTACGGAAACAAGAAGGGACAGGATCACGCTGCGCACTTCATCATCCGTTACTTTGAAGTTTTTAAAACACTCCTTCCGCAGAAACTCCCCCAATACTCCTTCCAGATCACTGCCGGCAGAGTCTGCTTTTTTTGTCTTTCCTTTTTCTGTGGCAGGCAGCTGCTTTTCGGGCTCTTTCTTTTTATCCTCTGTGTTTTTGTTATGGCTGTCAGGCTGTCCTTTTGTTTTCTCCTCTTTGCCCGCGGATTTTTTGTTTTCCATACTCAACTTGTCATTGGTATTTTTAGGCTTTCCCTCTGCCTTATCCTGTTTTTTGTCTGGCTTTGGTGGCTCCGGCTTCACCTTGCTTTCTGAAGAGACAGGCCTTCTTTTGTCAACAGGACGGTCTGATCCTTTTTTGGGCGTTTTTTCCTTTGGCGGGACTGCCGGTTTGTCAAGCACTGCACCATCTTCCACTTCCAACATGTTCAGCATATCCATGGCCATGTCCGAGAACGTATCCATGTCCGCAGTTATGGGGGCAGTTGCTTTATCCGGACGCTTTCCTTTCTTTCTGGGAGACTCGCTGTTTTTCGGTTCAGGCTTTTTGGCTGCTTCTTTTTTCCCTCCAGGAGCTTTCTTTCCACCTGTTTTTGGTTCTTCCGGGAACTTCTCCTTTACCTCTGTCTGATCCCTGAGGATATTACGGATACCCATATAGGAGGAAGCAGAGTCATCATATAAAAGAAAATCCTTAAAAACACCGGTGAGAGAAGCGTCCCCCCAGAGGATAAACTTATCTTTTGGGTTGACGGAGTGTTGCACTCCGATCTCGAACGTGATCAGAGGGATACAGTCAGCCATTTTTTTCGGGAGCATCCTTAAGATGATCCAGCCTTTACTGATATACTCAAACACAATGTCCGGAAGTTTCCTGCCTTTTTCATAAAACAACAGTATTTTGTACCCTTTGGCAAATTCTGCAGGAAGAAGCTTTTCCACGCTGTCAAAGTACATGCTGTCCATGATATAGATATTCATTTATCTATCTCCAGCTCCGGATCGTCCAGGTCGTCAAATACGCTGAAATCCAATTCCGGCTGATGCAGGACGGTATCGAACCCGTTTGCAACATTGATGTGTTTACATAGCTGGTCATCAGACAATACTGTAGACATATTGCTGGCACTGTAAAGAACATTCCTGTAGGATGTCTTCCCATCCATATCCTTTACGCAGAATGCAGCAAAATAAGGGATACCGCAGATCACGCACATCCGGTTCAGCTCTTTTAAGATCGGTTTGATCTTCTCTTCATAGTCGTCTGTTCTGTCAAACATATAAAACCCTCCTTTTAGTCGAAAAAAGTGAATTCGAATTCACTTTTTTGGATGGCAGGGATGAACCCCGGCCTTACCATTTAATATGAAAAAAAGGCTGTACCTGCAAAGGTACAACCTGTGAAGCCCATGAGATCAGTCATGGGCAGCCTGTTTTTCCAAATACGAGTTGAGAGCATCAAAGATGGATAACTGGGAAGCCCCCTTAACCTGGCGGTTGTATTCCGCTTTCTGGGCATCCGTCATCTCATGGGAGCCTGCCTCACGGGAACTCCTCCTTGCTGCGGCACGTTTTTTCCTTTCCTGTGCCTTCAGCCCTTCGTTCGGATCGACTGGGCAGTACGGGATATCTTCCGCCTCAAACACTTCCCTGAGGAACTGGTTGTATGTGCGGTCATCTTTCGGACCGTATGCCACATACTGTCCGGTAATGTAAAGCAGGTCCCTTGCACGTGTCATGGACACGAATAACAGACGACGGGCTTCTTCCACCTTTTTCTGATGTTTAGGTCCTGAGGTATGCAATGACGCAGAATCATAACCGCTGATACTGTTAAACACTGCTTTCCATTCCAGGCCCTTAGAAGAATGTGCGGTCGTCAAAACTACACCCTGGTACTTCTGTTCCATCTTCTTTCCGGCGTTTTTCCCATAAATGGAAAAATTACGGATGTATTCCAGCTCGGACTGCAGGTCCTCATTGGCATAAACAAGGTCCAGAAAAGCCTGATAGATCTCATCCTCCTCTTTTAAGGCATCCAGGAATTTGTGGAACAATACCCTCTGGTATGGGATCTCCAGCTGGTCAATGCTCATGAAGGTTTTCTTCATCTCATCCACTTCCAGACGCAGCTCGGTCATGCTCTTCTTATGGAAGATGTCGCCGTGGTACTTCGCTACCAGGTAGTTGAAGTACAGCAGGTCTGATTCCGGCTGGTAGAACGCTTCGGCAAGACTTAATGCTGCTTTGACATTTGCATTCTCCATATACGGGAGCGGGCTCATCATGACCCATGGGATCCCTGCCTGTGTAAGCTCGGCACCCAGGGCAACAAGCTCCGTTTTCTTAAAGGCAATGAAGGCGATGTCTTCCGGCTGATACCCTGAATCGATCAGATCCTTGATCCGTTCCGAGATATAGCGGTACTCCGTCTTCTTGTCATGGAAGCCCCTTACCACTGGTTTTTTCCCGGATTCCCTTACCGGTATCATATCCTTGTCCACACGATCTTTATTTAATGCATTGATCTTATTGGCTAGCTCCAGGATCTCCGGTGTGGAACGTCGGTTTTCCGTCAGGTACAGGTCCTCTCCTACTTTCCCGATCTTCTCAAAGAAATGAAGGATGTTTTCCGGCGTGGTATTTCGGAATCCGTAAATGCTCTGGCTGTCATCCCCGACAACCATCAGGGACTTGAAACACTTTGTGGATATCAGTCTGCGGATGATCTCCAGTTGCGTATCGTTGGAATCCTGGAACTCATCGACGATGATATGCCGGTATCCCAGCTCATCAAGATAATCCGGATGTCTATCCAGAAAACCAAGCATCAGGGGTTCCTGATCTGCAAACTGTAAAAGATTTTCTTCCTTCAGACGCTTATCGTAGTCCTCATACAGGGACAGCAGAGCTGAAAGCCCTGTGGAACCGACGAAACGGTAAAACCCTTTTTCGGAGGCTGCATCTTTAAGCAGGTCCAGATCATAATCCTGGGTTTCCTTGATCGTCTCAAAAGTTTTTTTAGCACACGCCAGTGCCCCTAAACAGTTCGGGGAGTTTACGTCATAATTCAGGTAATCCAGTCCTGCCACCGGATTTTCATCCAGCAGCTGGGTGATGATCACTGAATTACGGATATCATCCACCACCATCGGTTTTGTGGTAAAACCACAGTCCTTAAAGTTATCCTTCACGATGCGGTACGCAAAAGTATTGAACGTCATCGCCTGGATGTCATCCCCGCTGACATGGAGTCCGCGCGTCTCGCATTTTTTAGCGATCCTGGCTTTCATCTCATTAGCTCCGGCATCCGTGAAGGTAATAAACAATACCTCGGAAGGTTTTATCCCTTCCTCGAACATCCTTGCCCCGCGTTCTGTCATACACTCGGTCTTTCCGGAACCGGCAGTTGCATTGACCCTGCACACACCTCTGCGGAAATCAATGACTTTCTGCTGGGCATCTGTCGGGATGATCTTCCCCTTTTTGCCTGAACCCGTCTTAAGCTCATAACGTTTGGGAAGTTCCACGTAATGACAGGAAGCATTCCATTGGCACTTTTCACAGTCCTCCTCCGTACACTCCTGTCCGACCGTATACTCTTCCAAAAGTTTCAGATACTCGGCATCAAGGCCGGTTACTGTATTTTTCCCGCCGGTATAGAGGTCTTCGATGCTGACCACGTTTCCACCAGTCTCTCCGAAATAAACCGGATCCCAGTAGGCGTTGGTCATTGATGACCGGTCCGTACTTTTCCGCAGGAAATAGTAACTGGCTTTGACGGTTTTTGTCTCCCCGTCCTTTAACAGGGATCTGCCATACTGCAAGAGAAAATACAGTTCCAGACATTTCGCTGCGGAACCATCCCTTTTCTTTCCATTCTGGGTTATCGTTGGTTTTCCCGCTCGGTACAGGACGACTTCCAGTGAGCATCCGTCATCAAAGATAGCATCCGGTTTTACTGAGACCAGATAATCTCCTATCTCCAGTTCTTTCTGTTCAGATGGAATATAAGGATGACGGAATTCACATTTACAATAACGCTCCAGACATCTGACAAGCTGATGTCTTCTCAGCTCGCCTGTTTTCTCTGTAACGTAGTCATCCTCCACTCCCTGGCTTACCAGGTCAGAGAAGTCCGAGATCTCATACTTTCCTTGAAAGAACCCTTTGATGATCTCCTTTACGATGATTGCATTATCGTAAAAGGTGTTCTTTGGGCTTTCCAGTTTCAGTTCATCCCATTCTCTGGCAGCTGCACACCAGTTCTTTCCTCTAAACTCTCCGCTTCGTTTTTTGATCTTCATAATCAATTCTCCCTTCGTTTTTTTTGATACAACTTAAGTATGAAGAACATGGTCTGTATTAAAAACAAAGCAGGCAGTTTCCAGGACACCTGCAATTTTTTTGGGGATGTACGGGATCAGAGGATTACGCCTGTCTTTGTAATATTGTCGAACTGATCATACGGATGGATCAGATTTCTACACTTTATCTGACCGTATCCGCGGATACCCAGAGAACCTCCCTGTATCTGAGCAGAAATTATCTTAGATGCACAAGGAGAAAACTCTCTGATTTGGTGTCAAAGAATGACGACATTTTAAAAAAATCGTCAAATGTGCTGGAAATTACAAATTCTGAAAACGCCAGTAAAATCAAGAGTTTCAAGGCACTTTCAGGAATGGTGTCAAATACCTCTATGGGAAGTCCATAGAAAGATATGACACCATTTCTACCCTTACAAGGAACGACATATACCCGGTCGGAAATATTAAGGCCGACAAAGAGAAATCTGCAGAAAAGATTGATGGTGCGATTGCCACCATTATTGGAATTGATTGTACGATTTACTGTGGCAATGATACTGATGCTTCCGTATACAATGGCAGAATAATTTATCTGTTCTATTAAATATTTGCTTGGAACCATTCTTGCAGCTCACATCAAGGATTACAGAATAGTCGACAGTCCTTCGTCGTCTCTGGAAAAAGTGAATTCGAATTCACTTTTTTGTACGACACATGGTTTTCATTGCCTTCATCTGGGTTTAAAATCATTCCCATCCGCAGATTGTATGCAATCACAATTGACAGACAGCAGCCACCGATCATCCAATTACTGACCGTCAAACATCTACACACCTAGGATCCATCTTAAAGCCAACACCCTTAAGATACTCCACCTCTTCTATCCGCAGCCATTCTACAGTCGAAATCCCTTACACTGTAAGGAACCGACGGAATCCATGCTGACCTCAGTTCAAACAGAAGAACCAGAGATATCAAATCAACCGATCATGTCATTAAGCTAATACACTAATAGCGGATTATTGCACATACGGCATTACATACTATAAATTTCTACAGCTGTTTATCTTCCAGAGTTTTAAGTATCTCCCCATATATATCCGCGGAGCGGGATACAGTCAGTTCATGTTACCTGAACCATCCGCAGTATCTCCAAAACATATCCGTAGCCAAAGAGTATCACACAGATGACAGAGTCTCACTTTTGACTTTAAGGACGTCTCATAGACTTCAGCGGCCAGTAACGCAGAATCCCGGGAGACAGTCTTTCGTCTGCAGCATAACCTTCCGTAGCCGAAATCTGACACTCAAACCAATAGCCCTGCCTCGTCAGCTTTCAGGACATCTGCAGCTGGAATTTTAAGCTACACTACAACTCAGAGAGCTTAACCTGGTGGGGCGAATGAACGTGCTCCGCGGCAATGCCCCGATGGGGGACGACGAACGTTAGGACTTTCGCAAAAGAAAAACTTAAAAATAATCAACATGTTCAGGCTGGTGTAACATCTGAAAACTATATACAATTAGGCTTGATATTGCGACAATTTATTAATTAGCAAATACAAAATATGAAATTGTGCGTATATATTTTGGCTGTTATTTTGGATGTCTCCGGGACATGGTTTTTACCTTTATGATGATTGACCGGGACAGTGTTATAAAATTAAGTATGATGCGTTATATGACTGCTGTTTTTTTGATGGATTTTGAAAAAATTAGATTTAAGAATATTTTTTTATAAGATTTCAGAATATTTAGTGTTCCGGTGATGGATACTTTATACGCAAATAAGACCTTATAGAAAAGGTCTGCTCAAAAATAATTATTCTGACTATTTTAAAACCGTATCAGGCCTCCAGCTTCCAGGAAAGCGCACTCTGAAAGAACTTGCCGCGGAATGGGATCCAGCCAAGTTTTTTTGCATCGTTTTTTCTTCTGGCAACAGTTGCCCTGGATACGTTAAGCATTTTTGCAGTTTCTGTTGAAGAATAGCCTTTGTAGAAAAGTCTGGTAATCTCTTTCGTTAATTCCATCCTCTTCTCTTCCATGCCTTTTAAGTATTCTGCTCTTGTTACTCTTTCCTTTGGTTCATGGAAATACCTGTCATCGTCAAGGCCGAAAGTTTCATTCAATGTTTTATTTCTGATCCTATAGGTAGAATCTGTTTTTGCTTCTCTGATAAGACTGATGGGCATGATGATCCCTTTCATCTTGAAAATATCTGTGATCTGTTTTTCAATCTCTTCTGTCTGATATCCCACATCTATCGCAAAGCACCAGTACCAGTACAGGATCTTGAGCATTTCTTCCCATCTTAGTTTTAGCAGGCCCTTTTTATCAAGGATCAGTCTGCGGAGGGAGTTCAGTCTTCTGATCGCAATAAACTGTTTGGTTGTCTTGAGCCCTTCGCAGTACAGGGCACAGTTTCTAAGATATTTTTTCAGGGCACGTCCCCTTACCGGATAGCATTTGCCTATTGCTTCCCACAGATATGAAAAGGTATATTTGTTCTCATTAAACTCATCCAGATCAACCCATCCGTATCCGGTCTGTAACTCCTTGATACCGGGAACCATGATCCCCTTTGTTTTATAGATCGGTTTTGCACCCGGATACAGATGTGCGAGGGCTCTTTCCAGTAAATGCCAGTTGGATTTCATTTTGATGTTAACAGGAAACTTCAATACCCAGATATACTGATAAGTATCGAAGGAACGTTTTCTGATCACAAGGTTAGGCTTTATGCCTTCAGGGAAATAAGGGATCTCCTCTTTGGTCTGTATCCCAACAGCCTGGATCACCTCTACTACCTCTTTACGTCTGTTTCCGTTTTCGTCCTTTTTTTCTTCCGTATATTTTCCAATCTCAGAAATATAAGACGCTTCATTATATAACCCGATCCATTCTGAAAAGGCTTTAAATCTCCTTATCTTATCTCCGATCCTCATCTCCATGTCATACTTGAAAAGAGATGATACATCTGTGATCTGGTCCATTTTTTTAGGTTCGATCTTATTTATCCGCTGGAGCTCAAGAAGATCTTTTAATACTTCATCGCTTAAACCCTTATCATGCTGATCCTTGTTCTTATGATAAATCTCCATATAGACCTCCTTCCAGGGGTTCCGGTCTGGAACCATTCATTTGCATGATAAGATGACGAAAAAAAGATTTTTTATGAAACGAAAAAAGCCACCCTATGGAAGGCGGCAAAAAAAGAAAGCCCTGAAAAATCAGGGCTTAAAAAGACTTAGATATTATTTCTGTTTGCAGATGTGTTTTTAAGGAATTTAATATTTTCTGGAGCGGCTTTTTCATATTCTGAAAAATCTGTATATCGTTTGGTTACCAGCTTGCCTTTTTGTACGTCAATCTTTATCCAGCTTCGGCGCTGTGCCTGGTATATGGACCCGTTTTTGTACTGTATAAGAGACGATACTTTTAACTTTCCAACCTGGCTTACTTTTTTGCCAACATAATACACACTGCAGTTTTTTGCATATCCTCCTGCTGTTTTATCTGTGATCAAAAGCACCGGATAACCTTCTGCGGAATCCACAATTGCAAAGCTGTAAGAAGAATCCATTTTGGCAAGATAATTTTTATACTTTTGCCTGTACGAAGCAGCAGTGTTTTCAGGTTTTACGGTGACATTGCAGCTTGCGGACAAATTTCCGACAGAAACGGTGACCGTCGTATTTCCGGCTTTTTTTGCAGAAACTTTTCCACTGCTGTTTACCGTTGCAACATTAATATTGCTGGATGTCCACCTCAGCGGGCCAGTAAGTCCGGATATAGATACTTTTAATTGACAGGTGGTTCCTACGTATTTTGTAATGTTTTTTTTGGATAGTTTGAGAAGTTTTGGAGTACTGTTTACGGTCAGATATTTCTTTCGGTTTGCAGCTGTATTTGTTTTTACATAGATCTTATTGTTCTCTGCATTGTTCTTTAACAGGGATTTCTTTTTCTTGTCATACTCAGACTTTGTGATCTTTTTACTGTAATAGTACTTTCCAAGATAGTATTCGTTCGCAGCACCTCCGTAAGGATCGATATAAGAAAGTTTCTCCTCTGCTTTACCAGATGAGATTTTATAATATGTTTTTATGACTCCGGCACGATCTGATCTCTTGACACAGATCATTTTTCTTCCCGGAGCATAGGAAATAAGTGACTCATCTGTTGGGCTTGTCATAATACAGACCGGTTGTTTTGAACCATTACAGAAGAAAATCTTAAAATGGACGTCTGCTCCAGAATGCGGATCTGCTTCTACATATAATTCCGGAGTCCCGTCATTGTTGAAATCAACCAGGGCAAATTTTAACCTGGATGTTGGTTCGTTTGGACACGTATTACTCCACTTAATGGTAGGCTTAGAGAGCATATCATTGTATGCTTTGAGCGCTTCTTTTTCCGATGCTGCCTGAACGGTCATTCCCGCAACAAGAGTGATGCACAGCGCAGCTGCTGCGCACAATAGTTTTCTGATCTTCATGGTTTTCCTCCTTTGTGTAAAAATTCTTTCTGTACTATAGATTATAGCAATCCGCAGAAAACCTGTAAATACATTTTTATTATCAAAACTCTTTTATCATTTTGATTTTTAAAAATAAAGAAGAAAGAAGGAGATACTTATGAAACCTTTAAAATCGCTGTTGGCTGTCAGTCTTTCCGCGGCAATGCTCTTCTCAGCTCCTGTTTCAGGGATCACAGGCATGGAGCCTCAGACTGTGGAAGCTGCCACAAAAAGCTGTAAGTTAAACAGATCATCCGTTACCATGAACGCAGGATCCAGCACCCGCCTGACCTTAAGCAATGCCGTATCAGGCAAAATAGTCTGGAGATCCTCAAACACCAAAATTGCCACTGTGACCAACGGAACCGTCAAAGGAAAAAAGGCTGGCTCCACATACATCTACGCAGTATATGGAGGAAGGACCTACAAATGCAGGGTAACAATCAAAGAAGCCAAAACACCTGTACTCAACAAAACCTCGCTGACATTAAATCTGGATGGCCAGTACAATCTCGTATTAAAAAATGCTCCCGGAAAAGCAACATGGAAGTCCTCTAATCCATCTGTTGCTTCCGTAGATGACGGATTTGTATATGCGAGAGAAAAAGGCAACACAACCATTACGGCAAGATACGGGGGGAAAAATTATACATGCCTCATTACTGTCTTGAATACTAAGATTGAGCTCAATTATGAAGCAGCGGATGTCAGGCTGGGTCATCCCTTACAGCTGAAACTGAAGAATGCATCCGGTCCAATTACGTGGAGCTCTGAAAACCCGAAAGTGGCAACTGTAGATAAAAATGGAAAAGTAACCGGAATCAGAAAAGGTTGCATTTATATTACTGCAAAATATAAAGGAAGACCATATCGGTGTGAAGTATACGTGGTAAAAAATAATGAAAGATATGTTGGAATGTGTAAAGTTACATACTACTGCGAATGCGATATATGTTCGGAAGGATTAGTTAATTCCCAGGGCAAGCCCATTGGGTCAACCGGAGAAGTCCTTAAAGCAAATTACAGTATTGCAGTAGATCCATCTGTTATTCCTTTAGGAAGCGACGTATTGATCGGAGACAAGGTCTATAAGGCAGTAGATACTGGTGGAGCAATCAAAGGAAAGCGTATCGACGTTTACTTGGGAGACTCTCCATCTGCGCACAAACTGTCATTACGAATGGGATTACGTAATTATCCTGTTAGGGTCTTAAATTAAGCAGGCTGTCAAAAACCGGCCAATATATTTTAAAACCCGGCTATATGGCCGGGCTTTTGTTTTCGAATAAACAACAAGATCCAAAAATTATTTTTCTCCAAAAACCACAATTACTGAAAGTACAACCGGCAGTATAAGCAGAACGGAAGTCCAGAACGAAACGAGTTTAAGACACCCCGCCAATGCAAAACCGAAGACAATAATTTTCATCCATGCATCCGCTTTGTATTTTTTTCTGCGGATAAGCCAATAAGAGATCGCAGTCAGTACCACACAGGTAATGCAGAAAAACAGAAAGACGACTGCAAATATAAGGATCAGGACAGAAACACTTACACTGAGTGCGCCTGCGATCACGCTTAGATCCGCCCCGTCTATTATCCATCCGGTTACGCTTTTTGACATGTGTCCAAAAGCCGCGGAGACGGAGAAAAGACGCAGATCTGCGAGTATCAGAAAAATCGTATATACCGCCATCAAAACGGTAGAAGCTATGGACAGGTTTTTCATAATCCGCCTTTCTGCGAAAGACACCAATGCACCAGGAAACATTTTGGCGGACTTTCGCTAATCTATGGTTATCCTTATTTTAAACCAGTTCTGGTGCAAGCTGCAAATACTTTGATCAAATTCAACCTTTTTTCGAATGCAAAAAACCCCGGAAAAGATCCGGGGGAAGAACACCTACAGTAATCCGGGGCAGATACCTCGGGTAATATTATGAGGCAAAAAAGAAATTTCCGCGGACATAATATCCGCCGCTCTCGCAGTTGCCTCCAAGGGAATCGAGATACTGTTTTCCATTTTTACTTTCAGAAACATAGATATACGAACGTTTCTTTGCCAAACCGTTCAGCTCGGCAACAGTCTTATAATCATCAGCCAGGACGAGTCCGGCTCCAAGGAGTTCGGCTTTCCTTTTGGCAAGATCATAAAGTTTTCGGTAGATCATGGCTGCTTTTTTACCAGAAAATCCGTTTTTGTAACATCTTTCCAGGAACACAACCAGATTCTCTTTATTTTCAGGAGTATCTTCTGCTACATCCTCAAAATGCAAATTCTTGTCTCCTTCATCTGACAGCTTGGTAAGCCTCAGGATAGCCCTTCCGATGATCTCATCCTCTTCCGTAACATAGATGACTTTTTTATTTGCATCGAACGTAGAAAGAAGACACTCATTGTAAGCTCCATCCCTGTAGTTCATACAGGTTCTTTCGGGCAATACGCCGATGTTCATGCAGCTGACAAAATCCGTATACTCTCCTGTTTTTACCTTACCGTCCACAAGCGTGATGTTTTCTTTCCAGGTGTTTTCCTGCTCCGGTGTTATCGCGTATCCAATCTCTTTGTGGAGATCCTTATACTTCACCTCGTCCAGAAGCCCGTAGATCGTTGCTTTTGCAATGAGCAGGACGTTTTCCACCTGCTGTCCGTAGTTGCTTTCATAGTAATCATGAACAATGGAAGCATTTCCGTCCAGACAAAAGGAAGTAAAGGCATCCAGGTGTTCTTTCGGGATCTCGATCTGTTCTTTCAGCCAGCTGCTGTCCGTATCCAGATCGGTGAACGCTTTTTTAAACGCATCCAGTCCCATCTCAAACAGTTCCGGCTTCCGGTTATGCAGGATCGTTCTTACATCCTGCTCTGTCCTTGCTGCATTGGCAACAGAAGACACCTTTTCATCTGCCTGTTCCAGCTCCATCAATTGGAACAGATCTGATTTCGAGGCATCCTTGATACCTTTGCGGGAACAATAATCCTCAAAGGATTCGTTGGACAGAGCCGCTGCTATAGCTGCAGGATCCCTGTTTTCTTTCAGGGAACCAAAACGAAAGATCTGGCGGATACGGCGGAGTTTTTCATCCACACGCATATCCAGTTTTGCATATGTTTTTCTGATCCATTCCGGCTGTACGCAGACGGCCAGAAGTTCCTGAAAAGTATAAGTCCCACTAAGTCCATGAAACTCCATGGTATTATACGTATAGAGCCAACTGCCTTCATTGTCTTTCTTTAACAATGTCAGGATATCTTTTTTCTGAAGCGTGTTCAGGTTGAGAAGCTTACGGAAATCTTTAACAAAAAGGATCGACTCATAAGGAACCTGCAAAAAGAGATCCAGAGCATCTTCCATCAGCCGCAGGAAACTTTTCTTATGGTCAACAATAGCTTCGTAGACCAATTCCATCAGATTCTCTTCATTGGCTTTTCCAGCCATCTGATAGACAAGTTTTGTATACCGGTTCCCAGTGCAGACGCCAAGAAATCCAGCCCTCCAGAACACGGACTTCCCTGCATCATAAGGCTCCATGTCAGTCAGGTTTTTCAGGTAACCAGAAAGAAGCTGGTCTTATGTCAAGAAAAAGTACAAATTAAATACAACCAATTTTCTCTTTTTAT
>OLOI01000124.1_pt1 | contig 78032 bp, 88 predicted proteins | sample 1672131 | NCBI WGS metagenome assembly OLOI01 (sample SAMEA3136651, study PRJEB25190) | human gut metagenome
ACAAAGGCACTTCGGCGTAGCGTTTCTTGCTCCTGTTCGGTCAAGGATGACCAGAACGGAAGTTGTGTCAGTGTGCGTTCCATATCAATGGCAGCTGTGCTTGCCGCAGCCGTGGTCACCGCAGGAGTGACCAGCCTCGCCGTGCTCATGGTCATGGTGGTCACAGTGAACATTGGGATCGTAGCCCAAACTTCCGTTGAGCAATGCGCTCACCGCCGCATCAGCGTCCCCGCTGACACCGCCGTAGAGCTTGATGCCCGCTTCGGCGAGTGCTGCCTGCGCACCGCCGCCGATGCCTCCGCAAACCAAAGTGTCCACACCGTGCTGCATTAGGAAACCTGCCAGTGCGCCGTGACCGCTGCCGTTGGTGTCAACAATTTCCGCATGGACGATTTTGCCGTCCGTAACTTCATAAAGCTTGAACTGCTCGGTGTGACCGAAATGCTGAAAGATTTGACCGTTTTCATAGGTAACTGCAATTTTCATAATGGAATCTCCTTTGCAAGTTTTGCCTGATTTTTCCATGTTGGCTCTCTGCATCCGGCAGCAACGGCCGCAGTGAGCTGCCTCCTGTCCTCCGCAGATGCGGTAGTTTCCCCCGGTGATGTGCAGCGGTTTCCCGTGGACAAGACACGCTGCGATCTTGCTCCGTGCGCTTTCGTAAATCTCCTGCACGGTAGAGCGGGAAATGTCCATTTGAGCGGCACACTGCTCGTGGGTTTGCTGCTCCAAGTCAACCAGCCGAATGACCTCGTACTCGTCCAGCGTCAGCAGGATCGGCTCACTATCCCCACATCCGTCGGGGCAGAATGTCTCAACTTGTGGTGCGCCACAAATCCGACGGCACCGTGGCGGTCTTGGCATAGATATGTCCCCTTTGTTTACGGTATATACCGATTATACAGCATATTTAGAGAATTGTCAATAAGAAGTGAGCGTTTTACCACCCTGGAATTTGAAGGTCATTCGTCCGTCGGCGTGAACGGTCACTGTGTCAATGACTGTCAACCAGAGCTTTTCGTCAAACTCGGTGAGGGCATCCAATTCCTGCACCTCGAACATAAATGCTCCGATGGCTTCTGCCTGGGCTTCCCGTGCAGCTTTTGTAGTGCGGAACTGTTCGAGCCGTGCCTTGGCTTTTTCATACCGCTCTACAAACCCATTGTACCGGGCAGCGTATTCTTCCTGGTTCTGTGCCATCTGTGAATTTTCCGCAATGCAACGCTTTGTCAGTTCGGTCACCACATCGATCTCCTCAAGCAGACTCTCGATTTCTGTATCAATGCCTGTACAGTCTGTCAGGGTGGCTTGCATCAATCGGCAATCCTCAAGGATGTTGTCTTTGTTTTCGATGATGGCGTTAAGGGCGGTCACGAACCGCGCTTTAATGGTTTCCTCGTCCAGATGCGGCGTTTCGCATTTGTGCTCACCCTTGAATTTGCCGTTGCATTGCCAGATGACCCTGCGGTATTTTGAGGTCGAGTTCCAGACTTTCGAGCCAAAGTAGGAGCCGCAGTCCCCGCAGACGATGCGGGAAGAAAAAATGCTCTTTCCGCTGTACTGGCGGCTGATCTGCTTGCGCCGCGCAAGCTCCGTCTGAACTTTGTCGAACTCTTCCGGCGTAATGATCGGCTCATGGCTGTGTTCCACATAATACTGCGGCACCTCGCCCTCATTGACCTTCCTCTTTTTTGTGAGGAAATCGACCGTGAAGCATTTTTGCAGGAGTGCAGCGCCCTTGTACTTCTCATTTTGGAGGATGCTTTCCACTGTACTGGTCTGCCAGCGTTGTTTTCCCGATGGAGTCGGAATTCCATCCGCTGTCAGCTCCTTTGCAATAGCTCCCGGCGTCAGCCCCTCCATGAATCGAGTATAGATTCGGCGGACAATGACCGCCTCCTCCGGTACAACTTCTGGAAAGCCGTCCGCTCCTTTGCGGTAACCGAGGAACTGTTTATATGGCAGGTTGACCTTCCCGTCGGCGAAGCGTTTTCTCTGCCCCCAGGTTACATTCTCCGAAATGGAGCGGCTTTCTTCCTGCGCCAAGCTCGACATAATGGTGAGCAGCAGTTCACCCTTGCCGTCGAAGGTGTAAATGTTCTCCTTTTCAAAGTAGACCTGGACGCCTTTCTCTTTGAGTTTGCGGATGGTGACGAGGCTATCCACGGTGTTTCGAGCGAATCGGCTGACGGACTTTGTAACGATGAGGTCGATTTTTCCCGCCAAGGCATCCTCGATCATCTCATTGAAACCCGCACGGTGCTTGGTATTCGTGCCGGAAATCCCCTCATCTGTATAGACCTTTACGAATGTCCATTCCTGGTTTCTCTGAATGTACTGCGTGTAGTAGTCGATTTGAGCTTCGTAGCTGGTGAACTGCTCATCGCTGTCCGTGGAAACACGGGCGTAAGCAGCAACTCGCAGTTTGTAAAGCGGCGTGTCAGTTAGGTGGGTCATGGGGTTGATGGACGGTGGTATCACCGTAACCGTCCGAACCGCAGTGTTCATGATTTTTGCCTCCTTCTTGCCAGTGACTGCTGTCGTGCCTTTTCTTTCATTTCCGGCGTCCAGCTTTCAGCTCGTGAACGGTCTGTCCAGGTGCGTGTGACCGCAGTGCCGTCTGAAAAGTGAAAGTGCAGGGTGTTGCCGTCATCGGCAATGATTTTTTTGACGCTGAAAGGGTCATCCGTGACCTGTCGCACCAGCTCGTCAAGGGTGGCCTCCGGTATCTGCTTGGAAGCGCAGTGTTTTTTTCCTTTGGTGTTGAGCGTGGCACAGATCCAAACCACCCGTGCTGCCGTTGTTTTCCTGCGGAAGTTCTTCCCGCATTTTGCACACTGAATGCGACCAGTGTAAAAGAAAGACGGCTGTGCGGGCGGCTTCGATTTGTGCTGCTCAGCTCGCCGTTCAATTTCTGTCTGCACTGCCTTCCACTCTTCCAAAGGGATAATGGCTTCATGGGTTCTTTCCGCATGGTACATTGTTTTCTGCCCGTTGTTGGGAACCGTTTTCTTCGTGATGTAGCTTTCGCAGAAAAATCGCTGAAGGAGCAGATTGCCCGTGTAGGCATAGTTCCGCAGAATCTTTGCAATCGTCTGCGGATGCCATTCTTCACCGTATCTGGTGGGTTGAATGCCCTCGTCATTCAGCTTTGCAGCGATGCGGTTTCGACCCATGCCGTCGAGAAATTCTCGATAAATGCGGCGAACCAGCTCCGCCTCCTCCGGAATGATGTAGTATTTGCCATCCTGCATTCGGTATCCGAGCATTCGCCCGTTCCAGGGGATTCCTGCTTCAAAGTTCCGTTTGACACGCCACTTCTGGTTTTCGCTGACGGAGCGGCTTTCCTCCTGGGCATACGATGCCAGGATGGTCAGCATCAACTCACCGTCAGCGCTCATGGTGTGGATGTTCTGTTCTTCGAAGAACACATCAACGCCCAGGCTTTTCAGCTCTCGGACGGTTTCCAAAAGAGTGACGGTGTTTCTGGCAAAGCGGGAAATGCTCTTTGTAATGACCATATCGATTTTCCCGGCACGGCAGTCTGTCAGCATCTGCTGAAAGCCGTCCCGGTCGCTCTTGGTTCCGGTCAGGGCTTCGTCGCTGTAAACGCCGCAGTAGACCCAGCCGGTATGGGACTGGATCATTTCACTGTAATGACTGACCTGGGCAGAAAGCGAATGGAGCATCGAATCCTTGCCGGAGGAAACACGGGTGTAGGCGCATACTTTCAAAAACTGCGGCTGCATGATTTTCGGGAAATCGACCCGTTTTATAATTCTATCCATCGGTTCACCTCCTTAGGTGTGTTACATATTACCTCTGAATGCCCCAGTTATCCAGCGATTTCAGCGGAATATACTACACGAAGATATGCCATATTTATTGGCGATGATCGTATCAATTTTAGCGTACTCTTTGGCTGAGATCAGCCCCTTGGAACGCATACTCCGGGCGAGTGCCATCGCCATCTGGTAGGCAAACAGACGCTTATCGTAATCACTCATGGTCGGTCTCCTTCCTGCGGAATTTCAAATAGCAGTCACGGGAGCAGAACACCCGATGGCTGTTGCCATAGCTTTCAAACTGCTTCCCGCAATGTCGGCAAGTGAGTGTGTAGTACGCTTTTCGCTGCACTCTTTCAGGGTGCGCGTTCCACCACGCCATACGGCAAGCATCGGAGCAGAACATCCTTTTCCGTTTATGCGGTGTCTGGTCAAGCGGAGCCAAACAGTTTCGACACAGGGCATTTGAACTCGGTAACTCTTTGATCTGCACAGGATGCCTGGCGCAGAAAGACTTTACAGTGTTTAGCGGTAGCCCTGTTATAGCGGATATTTTCTTATACCCGTAGCCCTGGTGTTGGAGTTCCACAATTCGTGAGCGTTCCGTGTATGTCATAGTGATACCTCGTTCCTGAGAAATAGCGTTTCTCGCTATACCCAGAGAAAAGGCACTTTTGTCAGGGTAAAATGGGCAAAAAAAATAACGCCCTCCACGGAAACATCCGCAGAGGGCTGCTGTTTCTTTGGCCTTCCGAGCACAACTTAACCCGCGAAGAAGCCGTATTCCCACTTGGACGATTGTCCGAGGACGGAATACGGCTTCTTTCAATTATCGTTTACAGTTTCCATCCGACAGCCTTTTCACGCCCACTGATAAAGTGGCGGTAAATGCCGTCCTGCTCCATCAGCTCGTCGTGTGTGCCGCACTGGACGATTTGTCCCTTGTCCACCACAAGAATCTGATTTGCATGGCGGACGGTTTTCAGCCGGTGGGCAATCATAATGACGGTTTTCTCCTGCGTCAGCTCGGAAATCGCCTCCATCAGCTCCTTTTCGTTCTCAGGGTCGACATTGGCTGTCGCCTCGTCGAGAATGATGATTGGCGCATCCTTCATCATGGCGCGGGCTATAGAGAGCCGCTGGCGCTCACCGCCGGAAAGCGTGCCGCCTACCTCCCCGATTACCGTTTCATAGCCCTGCGGCAGTTTCATAATGAATTTGTGGCAGCGGGCCTTTTTCGCCGCCGCGATGACCTGCTCCATCGGCGCGTCGGGCTGACCGAAGCGGATGTTGTTGGCAATCGTGTCGTGGAACAGATAAACATTCTGAAACACGAAGCTGAAATTCTGCATCAGGCTGTCCATGTCGTACTCGCGCACATCATGCCCGCCCAGCGTAACACATCCACTGTCCACATCCCAAAAGCGGGAGAGCAAATGGCAGAGCGTGGTCTTGCCGCCGCCGGAGGGGCCGACGATGGCGGTCGTTGATTTTTCGGGTATATCCACCGTGACGCCGTTGATGATAGGCTTTTCATCATAGGAGAAGCGAATGTCCTTCGCACGAAGATCGCGGCGCTCCGGCGTAAGTTCCGCACCGGCAATATCCATGGCAGGCAGGTTCAGAATGTCGGTCGCCTGATTCACACAGGTATCCACCACCCGCAAAAGGCTTGATTGTGTCCCGGCTTGTTCCAGCCCCTCTGTGAGCAGGAAAGAGCAGATGCAGAGCATGACGCAATTGAGAAGTGCCATGTGACCGCTTGTGTAGAGCACAAGCGATAGCACTACTACGCCCACATCGATGAGCTTGGCAATGACATTCTGCGCCAGCATCAGCGGCAGAAGTTTCAGTTCCATGTCGGTGTTGGCGTTCACATTTTCCTCAATGGCGGCTTCCAGCCTGCGGTTATACCTGCCGATAAGAGCGTAGGACTTCACCTCGGCAATTCCCTTGATAAATTCCAGCACCTGCTCCACCACTGCTGTGTCTCCGGTAAACTTGCGGCGGGTCGTCGCCTCGGATTTCATCTGCAATGCGTAGTTTGCGGCATAGTAGACGGCAAGACCTGCGATAATGAGCAGTCCGACACGCCAGTCGAACAGGAACACCGCCAGTGTCATAACCGCCGTGGAGAAAATGCCCTCCGTGACAAGCATGACCACGCGGGTGGACACGCCGGAGAGATTATCCATCGTGTTGGTGGTGATTGAGGTGATCGCCCCCAAACTGTTCTCATTAAAATAGCCCATGGGCAGATAGCGCAGATGCTCGGCAATCTGCACGCGCTTGTTGGCAGTGGTGCAGTAGCCGCCGTCCGTCTGTAAGGCAGTGGCACGGTATTTGAGGATCGATGAGCCGATGACGGATATCAGCATGATAGCCAGCGAAAGCAAGATCGTTTTTGCGGTCACGCCGCCTGTCAGGATCGCTTGCAGCATCACGCCGATGGCCGGAATTTTCAGTGCCGAAAACAGTGCCGCCAATACGCCGAGGACGATGGAACGATAGAATTCGCTACGCTCCCGCTCGTCGCAGAAACGAAAGAACTTTCTCAGAATCTCAAGCACGGTCAACACCTCCTTCTGCGCTATCACGGGATGCGATATGCGCATTCCAAAGAGCTTCATACAGCGGGCAGGTTTGCAGCAATTCCGTTTGCGTTCCCGTTGCTTCGATATGTCCGTCGTTCACCACAACGATTTGATCGGCATCCACGATGGTGGAGAGCCGGTGGGCAATGACGATCAGCGTCTTGCCACGCACCAGCCGTGCCACGCTCTCCTGAATGATGGCTTCGTTTTCCGGATCGGTGTAGGCCGTGGCCTCGTCCAAAATGACGATGGGGGCATTCTTCAGCATCGCACGGGCAATGGAGATGCGCTGCTTTTCGCCGCCGGAAAGATGCCCGCCGCCGCTGCCGACGACCGTATCAAAGCCGTTTTCCAAACTCATAATGAAGTCATAGCAGCCGCAGTCGCGCACCGCCTGTTCCACCTCGGCATCGCTTGCATAGGGGTTGCCCATGCGGATATTCTCAAGCACCGTGTTATCGAACAGGAAGTTATCCTGCGACACATAGGCAACGAGCTTATGATAATGCTCCGCGGAAATATGGCGGATATCCACGCCGCCCACGGTAATACTGCCGCTGCCCACATCCCAGAAGGATGCAATCAGCTTGGCAATGGTGGATTTGCCGCTGCCGGAAGGGCCAACCAGTGCGTTGACGGTTCCCTCCCGGAAAGTGAGGTCGATACCGTGTAGCACCTCGGTATCGTTGTAGCCGAAGTGAACATTATGCAGCTCAACGGTGCTGCCCCGTGGTGCCTCTGTGTCCGTTTCCGGGCGGGCCAGCTCCGGAGCGGTCAGGATGTCCGTCACCTGGACGATAATCGTGCCGACCTTGGCCAGATCATCGGTGAACTTCATGCAGCCGATGATGGGCGTGATAAGCCCCATGGAGAGGATCACAATGAGAATGAATTTCTCCGGTGTCAGCGTTCCGTTTTTCAGCAGCAGACCGCCGATGGGGAGCACGCTCAAAAGCGTCGCAGGCATGATGTTCATGGCAAAGGTAAAGTAGAAGTTGCTCTTGTTCATCCAGTCGATGTAGCTTTTGGCGCATTCCTTTGCTGCGGCTACAAATTTCTCATAGCTGCTTTTCGCCTTGCCGAACACCTTAATGACCTCGATGCCGCCGATGTACTCCACTGCCGTGTCGTTGAGCGTGTTGGTGGCGGCTACAGTGCGGGCGTAATTCTTGTTGTAGCCCGCCATCATCAGCATAAAGAACACCATACCAAGCGGGAATGTGATGAGCGAGGCCAGCGCCATGCGCCAGTCGATGACAAACAGATAAACCAATGTTGCCACGGCGACTGCGGCGTTGCTGCTCATCTCCGGGATAGCGTGCGCCAGCGTCGGTTCAATGCTGTCCACGCGCTCGACAAGAATATTTTTCAGTTCGCCGGAGCCGCAGCTCTGCACATCGCCCAGCGGCATTTTTGCCAGTTTCGCAAGTCCCTGTGTTCGGATATTGCCCAGCACGGCGAAGGTCGCCTTGTGGGATTGCGCCGTGGACAGCGAATGGAACAGTACCCGCAAAAGCCAGAACGCCGCCATGACAGCGCAGTCGATCAAATAGCCTGCGAGGTCTTTGTTCCCAGAAAGCAGCTTTTGGATGATCTGCGCCATCACAAAAAACGGCAGGATCTGAAACGCCGCACCGATGACGGCAAAGATCACGCTTGCGAAATAGCCCGATTTTTTCTGCCCGGCGAAGGTAAAGACCCAGCCGAAGGTACTTTTTTCTTTTTTCACATTTCTCACCTCACATCGAAGATCTTTTTCACGGTCGGGAGCAGCTCTTCCGTTATGGGAAAATCATCCCGTATTCCGCCGCTGTCCAAGTGCAGCACTCTTGTACAAGTACGGCATACAAATTCGTAATCGTGGGTGACGATGAAAATGACCTTGCCCATATCGGAAAGATGTCGAATCAGTGTCGAAAGCCGCACCATACTGTCATAATCCAGACCACTCGTCGGTTCGTCGAATACCAACAGCTCTTTGCCGCAGACCATGGAGGTTGCCGCTGCCAACCGCTGTTTCTGCCCACCCGAAAGTGTGTTTGGATGCCGTTCCCGGAGCGAGATAAGCCCCAGTTCCTCAAGCGTTTTTTTTGCGAGCTCAGTGTTTGGCTGTTTGATACCGAAGGTACACTCCGCCCCCACGCTTTCAGCAAAGAGCTGATAGTTCACATCCTGCATGACCATATAGGAACGCTTCATGCGCTCCTTCGGCTTCTGCGGTCTTCCGTTCCACAGATATGAGCCGGATGCTTCCTTGTGCAGACCGCAGAGCGCGCGGGAGAATGTTGTTTTCCCGGCACCGTTGTGTCCGACAACGGCGATGATGTCGCCGGATGCAGCTTGCAAGGAAACATTGCTTAACACAGGCTGTTTTTTGTAAGCCAGAGACACATTTTGAAGTTCCAGCACCGGTGACCGACTTGCTACGACAGCACACACCGGCTTTCCCTCTCGCAGGTCTGTTGCTCGCAGTCCCATGCTCTGTCGCTCCTCCGCAGACAGCATACGGAACTGCTCCGGCGTGAAATCGCCTGCAATTCTTCCGTTTTCAAGGTAGATGATGCGGTCTGCCACATTCGTGAGGTAGTACAGCCGGTGCTCCGCAATGATCACGGTCTTGCCCTGCGACTTGATAAGCTGTAGATGATCGCGCAGTTCGCCGATTGCCGTCATATCCAGATTGGATGACGGCTCATCCAGCAGATAGACCTCCGGGTTCATGGCATAGACCGACGCAAACGCGATCTTCTGCTTTTCGCCGCCGGAGAGGGCAAAAATATTGCGGCCGAGCAGGTTTTCGATGTGCAGTGCCTTTGCGGTTTCCGTAACACGCCGTTCCATCTGCTCCTGCGGGACGGCTTCGTTCTCCATACCGAACGCAATCTCGCTGTCTGTGTCCACATTGAAAAACTGCGTCCGCGGATTCTGGAACATACTGCCGACTTTCTCCGCAATGCGGTACATCGGCAGGTCGGCGAGGTTTTCTCCGTCAAGCAGGATTTCTCCACTTAAATTTCCATCAAAGAATTGCGGGATCAGCCCGTTGATAAGCCGTGTGAGAGTGGTCTTTCCGCAGCCGGAGCGCCCGCACAGCAGGACGCATTGCCCGTCCAGGATAGTAAGGTTGATATTTTTGAGTCCGCCATCTGCGCTATCGGGATAAGAAAACGACACATTTTGAAATTCGATCATACGCCCACCGTCTTCCATACGATCTCCATAACAAGAAACGCCGCGAATAAAACCAGCGCGAGAAGATCTGCCCACTGCATCTGAATGTTTATAAGGCAGGTGCGGGGCTTCGGATTTTCGATGCCCCGCGTCATGGAGGCGATAGACAGCTCGTCCGCTGCCTTGCTTGCCGCCGTTAAAAGCGGCACATAGATGCAGGTGATCGTCATGGCAGGTGCTTTCAGAAAGCCCCAAAGCGTCGGTGAAACATCCCGCAAACGCATGGCATCCTTGATATAATGCCAGTCCTCCCGGATGGTGGGCAGATACCGCAGCATAACAACGATGGGGATTGTCAGTTTTTTCGGAATGTGCAGGCGCGCCATAGCGGAGAGAAACTCACCCACCTTGGTGGTGGAGATCAAAAGCCCCGCCAGCATCCCACAGGCATAGACTTTATGTACCAAACCGAGAAACGCCACAAACATCGTTCGCCATGTGCCGCTGAGAACACCCATGCACCAGACAGTAAATAAGCAAATCAGCGCATAGGCAATAATCCCGTGCAAGGCATATTGCCATTTTCCGCTGAATGCCGCCAACAGACCGATGAGCGTCACCAGCGCAAGCTGAAAATAAAGATTCGGCGCAAACACGGCGCTCAGGACGCAGAGCAGGATCAGAAACAGTTTTGTGCGTGGGTCAAGATGCAGCTTCATTTGGTAATACCGGCTTTTTCAAATTGCTTTTTCAGCATTTTGCAGCCGATAAAGGCGCTGAGTGCTGCAGCCAAAATCGTCCCCGCCAGCATAATGACCATGATCCACACCGTTCCTGTGGAGCGCATGGTGTCGATATACGACTGTTCCGTGCCGTTGCCGAGCATGGTTTTTGCCCAACCATCAGGGTTGGCGAAGAACACGAGGTAGGAGCCGGTACTGCCGAGGGAAAGCAGAATGTAGGAAAGCGAGTTGATCTTCTTGCTTTGATACTGTCCCGCACCTGCGACGAGGTCGGCAATAATGCCCATAATGAGATATCCGAGTGCCATTGCCCAATGCATACCGGTCACAAACCAAATGATGCACAAAACCGCACCGAGAATGGTGGCCGCCCAGCGCTTCTGAACTTTAGCCATCATGAGCAGATACACTGGGCCGCAGAGCAATGCGCTTCCGACGGGCATATAAAAGGTCAGCACGGGATTCGGTGCAAAGAAAATGCCTCCCACAAGTGCAAACACAAGAAACAGTGCCGAGAATATTCCTACGGTCACAAGGTCCTTCACGGTCAGTCCCTTTTTTACGGATGATTGATTCATAACGATTTCTCCTTTGCGATAGGCAGACAGATTGACTTTCTGCCTGCTTTTTGATATAATTTAGTTAGAGGGTGCTAACCACAAATTATCATACAGGAAGCCACAGGTAAATGCAACGGCTCTCGCTTTGGTTTGACTAATCGTTGCATATAAAAGCCCAATCGTTTCAAGGAGTAACCATGAACAGCGAAATTCTCAAAAAATACAATACACTCTTAACGGAAAGCAGTTTCACTCCGATTCCGAACTGTGAGCAGTTCAGTCCGGCAGGAAACAGTTGGCAGCTATCGCCGGAGCTCGGCGGCGGCCACTACTGGCTGTATGCTCAAAAGGATTTGTTCGATATAAAAATCCACGATTTCTATTTCCACAGCGACTTCGTCCTGAATTTTGATATTCCCGAAGGTATTAGCATTACAAGATATGATTCCATTTCCGGCGAGGAGCTGAATCCGTATCGTCGCCTGTCGGCTGGGAGTATTCAGACCATTGTCGGCGGGAATCAGAATTACAAGGCGATCATTCATAAGCGCATACCCATTCATTCCGTCGGAATCGAGGTATTTCCTGCGTATTATGATGATTACTTGAAAAGGCAGCATCCAGATGCATACTTTGATTTGCCTGCTGCATTTCAGTGCGTTGACCAGGCGACAGATTTTCCGGCCATGTCCAAGCTGCTGTTTGAGATCGAGAACTACCGGGGAGAAGGTGTGGCTGCAGCGCTTTTCTACGAGGCAAAGGTCACAGAAGCCGTCGCCCTTGTTGTGGACAATCAGAAAAAGCAAGCAGCAAAAAATGCACACCCACTTTCAAAGGAGGATATTGCAGGACTTCGTGATGTAATGAGCTATATTGCCGATCACTACACCTTTGACATCCCACTGGAACGCCTTGCGAGCATCGCCTGCATGAGCGTGAGCAAGTTCAAGACTTGCTTCAAGCGGCACACTGGATGCACCGTTACGGAATACATTCAAGGGCGTCGCATGAGCCAGGCGGAGCACCTGCTAATCGATACTGACTTTACCATGGGTCAGATCGCCCAAATGATCGGTTACTCAACCTCCAGTCGCTTTGCTGAGCTCTTCAAGAAGAACACGGGGATACTGCCGATCGAATACAGAAAAATTGCCCGGAAAGACCAATGAATATATTGCTCTAACAAAAAAAGCCCATCGAAGAGAACAGCTCTCCTCGATGGGCTTTCCGTTTACTTATTCGGAATTTTCAGCTTCATACCGCTGTAGATGACATTGCTTTTCAGTCCGTTCAGACTGACAATCTCCTTATAGCGGCTGCCGTTGCCGAGATACTTCCTGGCAATCGCCCAGAGGGTGTCGCCATGCACTACGGTATGAACGCGGTAGTCCTCGGCGGGTTTCGTGCCAACCACGATAAGTGCCGAGGTTTTGACCGGCGACATGATGGCGTACCTGCCGGACTCATCCTTGTTGATGACGGCACGGTCGCCGCTGACCTCGACCACATACCAGCGGAGCTTCTTTACCCAACTGGGAATAGCTTTGCCGTTGTAGTAGGTGCTGCCCGTGATGGTCACAAGGTCACCAGTCTTAATTGTGCCGGAGGGCTTGGCCTGTTCGACCGGCTTCACCTCGCTGCCGAGAGCTGCCGTGACCTTGGATGCCAAATCGCCCATGCGGGCATACATCCAGTTGCCGGGGCAGGATTTGTTCGCAAACCATCTGTGGACGGTCAGCACCATCTCGTCAGACTTCGGGGTGTAGCTGAGCGTCTTGGTCTTATCGCCCAGCCAGAGCAGCTTGGTTTTGCCGTTGCGCCTGCAGATATCGGTGCAAAGCTCAATGAGCCGCTGGTACACCACATCCTTAAAAGCGTAAGGCTCGGAATTGTCGCTGGCACACTCGATGGTGACGGCTCTCTGGTCGTTGGCTGCAGAAGAGGAACACCAGGAGCGGTTCCTCTCCTCTACATACATCCCGACCCGACCATCTACGCCGATGCCGTAGTTGCTGCTTGCCTGCCGTGAGGTCGGCAAAAAGATGTTGCCCAGCGTTTCCACACTGCACTGACCCACCACGCAGTGCGGCGTGATGCGGTCAATGCTGTGGGTGCGCTGCCCAGAGTGGTTCGGACTGAGTTTGGTGTAGGACACCAGGGGGCTGTTCGTGTAAGCCATGTTATTCATCCTCCTTTTCACTGCGGTCATGAAGCTGCTCCAGCACGGATTTCAGCTTCTGCGGAATGGGCAGTCCCAGGTATGCGGCGTTTTCCAACAGGGACACGCCCTCATTCGACAAATAGAAGAAAATGACGGCGGTACGCATCACCGAGCCGCTGCCGATGACATGGGTGTCGAGAATATGCCCGATGCCGACCAGAGCGAAGATGAGCACCTTTTTGAAAATGCCCTTGAATCCGACTTCGCTGGACAGCTTCTTATCCACCACGGCGCACATGATGCCGGTGATGTAGTCGATGACTACGAAAGCCAGAAGTGCGTAAAGCAAGCCGTCACATCCTCCCAAGAACCATCCCAGCCAGCCGCCGATACCGGCGAACACCACCTGAATGGTCGTCCAGAATTCTTTCATGTTGTTTGTCCTCCTTTGAAAGTTGAATTTGTGTATGAAAAAAGTGACGCCGGAGCGTCACACTTTTCCGATGGCATAGATTGATACCTTGTAGGTTGCCGATGGTACCGTATTTGGTCTTACGGCAAATATCTTTCCGGGGTTGGTCGTTGTAGACCAGCTACTCGAACTGCCTCGCTCCACAAACATGGCGTAATTGCTGTTCTCCGTGGAGATATGGACATGAGGAATTTCCGCGAAGGTAAATGGAAAATTAGGGAGCGCAATTGCGCCGCTCTCATAGAGCACGCCCCATGCCGTCGAAATGGCGGTCGTAAAGGAATACTGACCCCAACACTCCGCTGTACCGCTTTTCCATTTGCGGTAATTCCAGATGCCACTTGTCCCTTGCTGAATGACAAAATCCGCAAGGGGCGACCCGTCCACCCGCATATCTCCGGCAACATCCAGCGTTGCCTGCGGCTCCGGTGTGTTGATGCCGACCTTCTTTTTCCGCAGCGCAAGGAGCGGCGTACCCTGCGGAACAGTAAAATACAGATCCAGACTGCTCAAGGAATAGAGCTTGTCTTGGATCTGTAAGTGGAAGTCGTAGGAGCTGTTGGCGTCCAGACTGCACAACTCCAAATTGGAGTAACTGAAAGAGGTTCCGCTTTTTGTCGTGCCGGAATAGATGCTGATGTAGCTGCCGTAACTGCTCTCACTGGTTTTCTTGTACCGATACCGCACATAAACCACGCTGTTTTTCTGCGTCCCGTCTACGGTCACAGGAGAAATAGAACCGCTGAATTTGAGCTGCATTTCCGCTTCGATATCGTTGGTTCGTCGGAGCGTCACCGAGGATATCTTCGGCTTGGTGTACGGAATGACTGTCACCGTCCGTGAAGTTTCGGCGGTGTAGCCGCGGGAGTCCGTGACCGAGAGCGTGACCGTCACGCTGCCGGACTTGGCGATCTTTCCGACTGTGATAGCAGACCCAGTTGAATTGGATGCGGATAAACCGTTGCAGGAAGCGGTATAGTTGGAAATGGACGCTCCGTTTTTCGCGGTCGCCGTTCCGGGCGTGACCTTGAGGGTCGAGTAGTCCTGTACGAACAGCTGATCGTTGCCCGTGAGGTTCTTTGTGGTCGTGTAGCTGTCGGCATAAGTGAATCCGCTTATGGTCGGAGCGGAATTGGTTGCCGTAGTCAGTACCGTGGCGGTCTTGCTTGAGGTGCTGCCGATCTGCGTAGACCCGCTGTAAGACGAAACCGCAAAGGTACCTATAAAGGACTTGATGGACGCCATAGCGTTCAACAGCGTTATCCTCTGCGCCGATGTCAGCGTGACCGTGCGGTTCGCCGTGCCCTTCGACCAGGAAAGCCCGGAAATAGTCAGGATGGTCGTGCTGCCGTTTTTGAGCACCAGCGTATTGGTGTAGGAGGCTTCGTACACGGTCACATTGATGGTAATGGAAACCGTGGCATTGTCCGCCGTCACCGTGTTGACACTATTCACCACAGCACCGCCCAGCGTCTTGACCGTGGAACTGCCGGAAGTTCCGTAGACATGGTTGTACTGCCGCCTTGCTCTGACCCTCACCGTATAGCTCGTGTTCGGCGAAAGTGAGGACAATGTTACGCTGGCGCTGGTGGATGCCGTCGTTGAGAACTGCGTCCAGCTCGAACCGCCGTTTGTGCTGTACTGCCAGATGTCCGCCGTGGCAGAGGATGTAGCGGAGATTTTGAACCCGTTTGCCGTGACATTCGATGTACTGAATGTAACTGTGGGAGCAGAGCGGTCAATGGTAGTCAGCGTCATGCTGCCGCCGTATTCCTGTGAACCGTAGATATACACACGGGTCGAGAATCCGACCGCAATCGTTTTGCTGCCGTTGCTGTTGTGAGCTACAGTAATCGTGCCACTGACAGAACCTTTCTTTGCCGGGAAAACACGGTCATCCCAATAGGTACGGTCCTTTGAATATACGGTCGTACCATTGATCGTTACAGTGGTCGTGTCAATGGTGTAATAAGTGGATGCGCCACCGGTAGAGGTCAGCGTCCAGGAAAGTGTCGAGCTGTTACCGACCACATTCACGCTTTCTGAAATGTCCAGTTGAAGATAGCGCCCATCGTATGCCGCGCTTTTCCAAGTTGCCATAGCTTTCCCTCCTTAATCCAGAATGACGATGTTCAACCCCTCGGATGCCGTCGGCATCGGGACAAACTTCGTTTTACCCACGGTCAGCTCGCCGTCCACCGTGGTTTTCTTGGTTTGCGTTTCGTCCTTGTTCAGGGTGAAGATCACCTCGTCGTTGTAGTAACCGGCGAACTCCGTGTTTGTGATGACCGTCCGCTGAGACGATGCGCTGTTGGATACCTCGATGCCCCGCTTGTCGATCTTGACCTCCTGCGTGTAGATCTCATTGGGTGCGGGTGTCCACTTTCGGGGTATCGCCCCTTCGGAGATCATGATGTCGGCAAGGTAGATGGATGTATCCCGGCAGTAGCAGTAAATGCGCAGTGTGGGGTCAGTCACATCCGTGAGCGTCACGGAATAGTCCGTCCAGTCAAATGCCGTGGACTTATTGAACAGGTATTTGGTTTTGTTTCCGTTGTAGGTCACATAGAAATACCCGGACATGGTCGAGGTTTTCTTTGCCCGAACTGAGATCGTATAAGTGCCGGGAACCACCCCTCGGATGTACTGCGACAACGAGGAGTATGCGCCCAGCACAAAGCAGGAGTCGGAAATGGTGTTGTTCTGGGTATCGGTGGAGGTATCTGTTTTTACCGTACCAGAGTAGCTCCAATCATCCGTGATGCCGTTCAGCCCGGAAGAGTTCTGCACATAGTTGATGCCGCCGATGTACTGCTCCTGCATGGTGACGGACAGCCCGTCCACCGTGTGTTCCAGTTCCGAAACCCTGCTCTCGGAGTTCAGTATCCGTTCCTCCAGGACACCCTGGTCATTGGACACTGTTTCCACCGTTTCGGTAAGGGTCGCCACATAGCTGTTCAGCCCGTCGATGGTCTGCTGAAACTGTGCGTCCTTCTCGGTCAGAATGGAAATGGTGGTGCGGATCGTTTCAATGTCGTTCTGCACCACCCATTCGTTCCCGTCCCATATCTTCGTTTCCGGCGGGGTCACGGAGGTGTCCACCCAGAGCTGCCCCTCATAGGGGTTCTCCGGCGGCGTATCCGAGGTGACCACATCGCAGAGACTGATAATCGTGAACTGTGCCGATGCGATCATCTCACCACCTCCTTAAAGCGCCACAACGACCATAAAGGTTGCCTTGGTATCCACATCGGCGCTGGACACCGACAGGGTCTTGCCGGTCTTGCTGCCGTTGGTGCCCCAAGAGGTGTCGACTACACCGTCCTTGTTGTACTTCGTCCAGATGTAACTGCCGTTTCCGGCTGCATCTACCTCGGAGCCTGCCTGATAGCAGACAGCGGTCAGCACGGTCGTTCCCTGACCGTTCTTGAACACATCGCCGCCCGTGGAGGTGACGATGATCTGCAGTGGGTCGGAGTTGTCGATGAAGGTCGCCACATCAAAGAATTTCGTGTTGTAGGATGCAGAAGCGGAATCAGTATCCTGTGCACAGCACTTGAATACCGCATAGCTGTCCACCGCTGCGTCGTAGACCGTGAGGGTATTGGTGGCCGTGCCGGTGTATTTGTCGGCAGTATCCGAGAGCTTGCGCCAGCCGATGCCGAAGTCTGCATCATAGCCGGTGGAAGCGGTAGCGGTGACGGAAGCGTCCATGACCGCCCACTTATAACTGACCTTGGTGGCGTCCACCGTAGAGCCACGCCACAGCTCGGCCTTGGCGGTCAGACTGGCGACCTCTTCATTCTTGAACACATTTCCGTTGGGCGTGGTGACCAGCAGGTCAACGATGCCGGAGCCATTGACCACACGGGAGAAGGAAATGGTCAGCGGATGGGTCAGCGACAGACCGGTGCTTTCGTCCTTGTAGGTGATGATGCAGCGGTAGTCGATGCCGGGCAGCTCTGCCATGACATTGGCCTTGACCGTGAGGATGTGACTCTTGACACCACTGAGGGCGTAGTTCGTGCCTGCGGTGATGGCGGTGTTGCTGTCACCCACATACCACTTGACCGAGGTGACATTGGCTGTGGCGATTTGGTCGGCGGTGGTGCCGATGACATACAGACTGGGTGTCAGAACGAGGTTCTTCGTTTTCCAGTCGGGGGTGTAACTGCCGTTGTCGGGGTTATACATCTGAGTCTTGGCGAGGTTCGAGCCGATGTACCCCGTCAGTGTCAGTGCATCATTGTAGTCGATGATGGTAAACTGGCCTTGTGCTTTGCTCATGTGAGAAGCCTCCTTTGAAGTTGTTGTATCTAAACCGGACACTGTGCCGGTTTCTGTTGTGGGTTCTGCGGTTGCCATAGTGAATTCCTCCGTTATAACAGGCTTTGCCTGCTCGTGGTGTCGATGAGGTCACAATAAAAAGTGGCGCGGACTTTGACATCCGCACCGGTGATGACCACGGACTTTGCGCCACCGAAATGCTGCTCGTTCCAGACTTTGTCCGCTTCCGTATCCTCAGACACCCTTGTCCAGACAAACTGGTTGGCATCCAGCGTGTCGGTGATGTCCTCGTCCCAGGAGTACACCTTGGCGGAAAGCAGCGTTTTTACATTGCCGTTCTTGAAGATGTTCCCGTTGGACGAGATGATAACCAGCCGGAGCATTTTCTGTTCCTCAATGGTGGTAATGCGGTCGCTGACCTCGGTGACCTCCTTGCTGGTGGCGTAGGCGCGAAGCACGACTTCGCCGCTCTCCAAGTCCCACCAGGACGAGCCATCCTGTGACTGAATGACACCAGCCTTGATGATGTTCGCCACCAAGGAGCCGGAGGTGATGAAGTCCGCTACGATCTGACCGTCTGCCGTGATGGCAGTTTCATAGGGACCGTTGTAGCCGTTATGGGAAAAGCCCAGACCGCCTACATTCCACCGCCAGACATTCACGGCTTCGTCAATGGAGGGAGCGTCCAAAATGAGCAGCTCGTAGGGCTGACCGGAATCGGAATCCGTGTTTATAACCACATAGCCGCCGCTCTGGCCGGTGATAAGCCCAGTCGCTTTTCCAATAGCGGTTTGGAGCAGCTTCGGAAAGCGTCCCACCGTGGACTCAACCTTGTCGACCGTGGACTGCACCTCGGAGATGGTGGTGATCATGCTGGACTTGCTCTGACCGAGGGAAATGCTCTTGTACCGTTCGGCAAGAGTGTCGTACACGGTTTCAATGACCATAGCCGACACGCTCACACCAAGCAGTGAATGGCGAATGGTGACAGTATCGCAGAGATTGACCCGCTCCAGGAGTGCCGAATACTCCGGCTGTTTCCAGAGCGGCTCAAAGGACACCTTCACTGTGGGAATGGTCGCTCCCAGCGGGTTTGCCTTGATGTAGCTGTTGGCTTTCGCTCGGAGGGCTTCCTCGGTCACAACTCCGTCAAATTGGTCGGAGAAATCCATGATAAGCGTTTTCGCCCGGACGATTTCCGAAGTCATAATGGGGAGCGTCACCTCCGGCAGCGTGACTACCGTTTCGGTGTCCGTGCCTTCCGGGGTGTACACGGCATACGGAAGCAGTGCGGTATACACGCCGCTGTTGTCCTCGTCCTGCTCCAAGGCGGTGAGGTTCTTGCCGTATTCAATGACCACACCGGTTTTCTGCCCACGGTGGGAGTGAAACTTCACCGTGAAGTTGTCCCACTCAAACTCACCGTACCATTTGGAGAGCATGGAGCCGTCCGTGCCGCCAAGGCAGGCACGGACGCTTTTCGGTTGGGTGACGGAAAATGCCTTTGCATCCGAGTAGTCCGTCCAGCCCGTGAAGCGCGCATCTCCGGCAAGAAGCTGAGAGATGATAAGCTGCGGAGAGCGGCTCTCGGTCGAAAACGGCATCACCGGAACATTGGCGAGGTCATACGAGATGTGCTGACCGTAGATGGTGACGACGCCGTTTAAGGGCTTCGTGATGCGGTAAATACGGAATGCCTGGTCGGCGGCGGTGTCATTGGGTTTTGCCTTGATAATGCACTCCTTGGTGATAAGCCCGTAGTGCTGACCGCTGACTGGGTATTTGAGCAGGCACTCGAATACGCTGTTTCGTTCCTCGGTGACTTCGCAGGAAATGGTGTCCGTCAGTACGCCAAGACCGAAGGTGGAAAAATCCGTTGCATTGGGCGGGTATAGGACTGGAATCATAGGCTGTCAGCTCCTTCCGGGCATAAAAATACCACCGGGGATTTCTCCCTGGTGGTTGAATGAAAATGAGTTACTTGTAGATTGACAAATAGGAATTTATTAGGCAAACAGAATAAGTGCAACACCTGTGATAAGCAGAACTATACCAACAACAAACTCTACCATTCCCACTTTCTTTGCGTATTCTTCTTTCTTCCGACCGGCTTTGAAGTCCGCCTCAAAACCGTTGATAAGATTGTATTTCTTTTTAAAGTAAATGAAGTATCCAAACAGAAGGAAGGCCAATCCCAGAACTACAGCCAATACCTTTAGGAATATCATATAAACACCTCCACAAAAAATTCCGATTTGTCGTCCTCACTTAAAAACATTATACCATACCTTTTTGAATTTTTCTACCGCTTACAATCGGGAGCGACCTTACAGACAGCACCACCTCGGAATGACCTCGATCCGCTGCACATTTCCTGCACAGGCGATGGTGGTCGTTCCCGGCTTGAGCATAGGAAAGCCGTCGCCGGTAACGGTATCATTTTTGAGGGTGGTATCCTTAAAGCAATTCATAAGTTCGCTGTCAATTTCGATGGTTTCGTCGACCTCTGAAATCGTCCACAGGTTCGTACCTTCGCCCTCCGGCTGAATCATAAGCCGTACTGTGCCGCCTCCATATATTTTGATGTAGGGTTTGCTTGTGAAAGCGGTGGGATTGGTTACAGACAACCTTCTGGTGCCGGATGCTAAAACCTCCTGTCCCGCAAAACTGTATTTGTAGGGCTTGCAGTTGAAGGTCACGGTGAAACTACCGACCTTGTTCAGCTGTTCCTCAATGTCCAGACTGCCGGAGATGACGCCGTAGCGGAAATACTCCGCATCGTAGGAGTCAGTGATTTCGTGGTATCTGTCCGGCTCGGAATAAAGCCAGCCCTTAATGTCCCGCAGGACAGCGGCAAGTGCGGCTATATTCTTCCGAGCGAGGAACACTGTGTAGGTCACCTTGATGTTGGCAAAGCGGCGGTTCGGATTGATGATGTCGCCATTCCTGCCGGGAATGGAAATGAACTCCGCATCGTATTCCGGTGCGGAGAACACGTCCTTCTTCTCGATATGCAGACCGAACTCAGCGGAACTGCGGCCGTTGTAGGTAAAAGAGGTCATGCGAATACCACTCCTTTCCGCTGGGCGAACTGGTTCGCTGTTTCCATGACTTCGTTGGTGAGTTGACGGATATCCTCACTGCTGTAATTGTTGAAGTTCGTAATGTTCAGGGCAATGGTGAAAGCGGATGCCGCCTTTCCGACCACACCGTCCACGGCAGAGCGGATAGAGCCGTTCACGTCAAAGTCGGTGGGCAGAGCCGTCTGCATATCGTGAGCAAGGTCGCCCATGACGCCGTTGATGTCCTCTGCCATTCCTTCTGCGGCTTTGACCGCTTCATCGCCGTTGCCATCAATGGAGCCTGCAAGACCCTTGACCAGCATTTCACCGACCCATGCCATCTCCTTCGAGGGCGAATGGATACCGAAGAAATCGCAGATGCCGTCCCAGATGGAGGAGATCCACCCGGACACCTTATCCCACAGCCACGAGGCAAGCTGGGTAATACCGCTCCACAGTCCCTTGACGATGTTGCCGCCGATCTCCACGATTTTATACATCAGAGAGCCGAAGGCTTTCACGATGCCCGCAATGATCTGCGGCACGGCCTTGACGATTTCGACGATGATAGTGGGCAGGTTTTCAATCAGGGCAACGAACAACTGAACGCCTGCCATGATGATCTTATCGATGTTTCCGACCAGTGCATTGACAATGCCGGAGATGATTTGAGGAATCGCCTGCACGATGGTGGTGATGATCTGCGGCAAAGCCTGTATCAGCGAAATCAACAGGTCGATGCCCGCTTGAATAATGAGCGGTATCGCATTCAGCACCGCGTTGATAATGCCGTCAATGATTTTCGGGATAGCCTCCACAATTGCCATAATGATTTCCGGCAATGCAGTCACCAGCGAGGTCAGAAGTTGAATGCCTGTTTCGATAATCTGCGGGATGGAGTCCAGCAGAAAGGTAATGATGCCGTTGATGATCTCCGGCAGAGCGGCGATCAACACGGGTATTGCGTCCAATAGTCCCTGCGCCAGTCCCGTAATAAGCTGCAAGGCTGCATCAAGGAGCATCGGCAGACTGTCCACCAGCCCTTGCACGATGGTAACGATAGCCTGCACCGCTGCCGGAATGAGCGTGGGCAGTGCGTCCGCAATGCCTGTCACCAGTGTAGACACCAGCTGAACCGCTGCCTCGATAAGCAGGGGCAGATTCTCAATCAGCGTGTTCACGATGGTCATAAGTGCGGACACCGCCGCCGGGATAAGCTGCGGAAGCAGGGACAGCAGCGTTTCCAGGACCTGCGAGAAGAGTTCGGTGACTGCTTCCAGCAGTGTGGGCAGCAGTTCACCCACAGCCGTCAGCAGAGCGTCCAGCGCCGTGGGCAGAGCCGCCACGATGTTCTCAATAACCGGGGTGATGTTCGCCACCACGGTCTTGAATGCATCCACCATGTTGTTGCACAGCAGCTCCATGTCAGCGTCCGCATCACCAAAGCCTACGATGAGGTTCGACACGGCGGATTTCAGCGCATTGACAGAGCCGGAAATGGTGGCTTCCGCTTCCTTGGCGGTTGTACCGGCAATGTCCATGCTCTCCTGCATGACATGGATGGCTTCCACCACATCTGCGTAGGAGGAGATGTCGTACTTGACGCCGGATATCTTCTCCGCATCGGCGAGCAGTCGCTCCATTTCCTGCTTTGTGCCGCCGTAGCCCAGCTTGAGGTTATCGAGCATCGTATAGTTCTGCTTGGCGAAACCCTGGTAGGCATTCTGAATGGAGGACATATCCGTGCCCATCTTGTTGGCGTTATCGGACATATCCGTAATTGCCATATCCGCATATTTGGCGGCCTTCTCGGTATCGCCGCCGAGGGACTGGATCAGACTTGCGGAGAAGCCCGTGACCGTTTCCATGTATTCGTTAGCGGAAAGGCCAGCCGTTTTGTATGCGTTGGCGGCGTACCGCTGGATCTCCTGCGAGGAGTCCTTGAACAGAGTGTCAACACCGCCGACCAACTGCTCGTAGTCAGCATAGGCGGCGATGACTTCTTTGCCGAGCTTTACGGCGGCGTCACCTGCGGCAACAGCCACAGCACCGAGTGCCACACCTACGGTTTTGAGAACCTTGCCGAAGCCTTCAAACTTACTGCCGGATTCCTCTGCGGCTTTGCCGCCCTCCTTGATAGCTTTCTCGTTTTCGTCCAGCTCACGGTTCATATCGTTGAGGGCGGCTTCGGCATTGTTGAGTTGGATCTGCCAGTTCTGGGTGCGACGGTCGTTCTCTCCAAAGGAGGTGGCGGCATTCTGCAGAGCCTTGCGAAGGGTGTCGATTTTTGTCGTCTGCTCATCGATCTCTTTTCGCAGCACCTTATTCCGTGCGGCGAGAGCCTCCACGGATTTATCGTTCTTATCGAACTGAGAGGTGGCGAGCTTCATTTCGGAGCCGAGCACCTTGAAGGACTGGTTGATGTCCGCCAGTGCTTTCTTGAATTCTTTTTCGCCCTCAAGACCGATCTTCAGTCCGAAACTGTCTGCCATTCGCCGTCACCTCCTTAAATGCCGTCCGGGATAATATCGTCAATGTAGTGTTCGTGAGCAGGAACAGCCTGCCCGTTATACTGCTTGTGGCACTCCCATAAGTCCAAAAGCAATCCAAACGGCATCAGCCACACCTCATCCTGGCTGAGATGAAGATGGGCAAGACCGTAATAAAGAAGCCGGGTAAACAGCTCCGCATCGGAGACCGTTACCCGACTTGCGCGTTTTTTGCGTCTTTCTCGCTTTCCACATTCCGCTTGGTGCCCTTGTAGAGCGCCTCCGTAATGGCGGTTTTGTATCCGGCGAGGTCGAGGGGCGTGGTCAGAAGCTCCACCACATCTTCGGTGAGCAGCTCCTTGGGGTGCTCCTTATCCTTGAGGTTGTGGATGAGGATACTCTGATTTGCAAGAAGTGTGATGAGCCACACGATCTCGCCGATAGCCATTTCAAAGTTCTCGGACTTCATCAGCTTCTCGCCGAGGTTTTCCAGACCGCCATAGCGACCGGCGATTTCCTTGGTAGCCTTGGTGGTAAGCAGGAGTGTGTATTCCTCGTCACCGATGGTGATGACTGCAGTTCTCTCGTTATCCATTGTGTGTTACCTCCGTTAACCCTGTTTTTCGGGTGTCGTGGTATAGGTCGGCTCATAGACTTCCTTATACCAGTTCGTGATGGTCGCAGCGGTCACATCGCCCTCCAGTGCCTCCGCTTTCCACGGGTGCTTGCCGCCTGCGTCTGCTTTGTTGCGGCGCAGAATGGTGCCTTCAATAGTGGGTGTAGAGAAAGTAATGCTGTCGCCCTTGGTGGCAAGGTTCGTCGCCGGAATACCGAATTTCACTCGGTACAGCCAATAATACTTGTACTTGCCGTTGGACTTCTTGGCACGGAATCCCACCGCCACAGGGTCGCCGCCGTCCTCGGATGCGGAAATCAGCACCTTGTTCTTGTCAATAGTCGCACCCGTGAGGTCGGATGCCGCCGCAGAACCGATATCGTCAATGCCGAGGGAGAGTGTGCCGGACTTGAATTCCTTCACGATCTCCGAAGCACCGTCGTCGGCATAGAGCGTCGCCTCTGCCAGTTCCACCGAAAGGTCAGCGGAGATGGCTTTGGCAAGCTGGGACGGCGTACCGTAGGTTTCCTCACCGGCATCGTTCTCGGTGATTTTTGCGTAATACAGTCTGTCAAGACCGATCGTTGCCATGATTCATTCCTCCAAATCGTAGATTTGCGCCACATCAATGGCGTAGTGATGATAGCCGGTCTCGGTCTCAAAGCCGATGTACCGGCGGTCGGTAATATAAAAGTCTGCACCCAGCAAGGCACGGACGAGTGCATTTTTCAGTTTGGTGTAGCTGCCCTTTGTGAAGAGGGACAGCCGTGCCTCCTGCGTTTCGCAGCCGGGAGCGTTGTCCGCATGAAGATCGAAGCTGTCCGACAGCGGCGTAATCACCAGATAGGTGTCCGGTGCTTTGCCGGAGAACACACCCGTTTCCACGGATACGCCGCAGCTTTCGGCGAGGGTTTGCAAATCGGATAGCAGGCTCACAGCTTTTCCACCTCCTCATCCAGTGCCTTGGTCATGGCATCGATACACTCCTGCCGGGACGCCGTTTTCGCAGGCTTCAGAAAGGGCTTTGCAGGCTGACCGTGCTTGCCGTATTCGAGAATGTTGGCAAGTTTGGCGTTGCTGCCGCCGTCCGAACGAGGTTCGGCGAAACCGACCTTGATGTCGTGGTTGCCGTCCCGGTTCAGCTTGGAGGGAGAAAGACCAAGCGCACCTTCCAGTTCGCCCGTGGTGCGGGATTTGAACTTTGTCCCTCTGCCGATGACGGAGGAGAGATTGCTCTTGACCTTCTTCAGCACCACCTCGCCACCGGCCTGCAGGACGGTATCCGCCACGCTGTCAAAGTTGCTGCCGAGCTTGGAGATCTTCAGAAGGAAATCCTCCGGCATTTTCATGTCGCACTTAGCCAACGGTCGGCACCTCCTTCTTTGCCAGCACCTCAATGTACATCCCACGGCCTTTGACATTCTCCACGGACACAATGTCATAGCGGCAGTTATCGCAGATGAGAAACTGGTCAGTCGTGACCGTCAGCCCCGGAATACACCGAAAGCGGAACAGGTCGGTCGCTTCACTGAATGCAGCGAGGCTTGCCCATCGCTGACTGCCATGCCGACCTTCCCGGTATACACGGACGGAAGCGAGGACTTCATCCTCGGAATGGGTGAAGCCCTCGCTGTCCTTGACTTGGCGGGTTTCCACGATGTCGGCAAAGCCGTTCATTTTTCCGAAACTCATGCTCACACCTTCCAATCCCGGTCAAGCCGCAACAGCAGATTGACCGTGTTCCAAACCTGCTGCGCCGCTCCGGTGTTATCTGCAAAGAAGCCGCCCGTGCTGCCGTCCCGGCTTTCATAGAAGTGGGACGATAGCATAATGACGGCTTGCTCTGTGGTGGCTGGCATGGGATTCTCTTTGTAATAGCCCTCCGGGATGTGCTGGTAGCTTTCGGCGTAAGAAACAGCGGCGGTGATGTAGCTTTTCAGCAAGGCATCATCCGCCGTGTGTTCCAGGATAAGGTTGGCTTTTACTTTGGAAAGAAGCTCGTCCATCACCGCCGCCTCCTTTCATTAGCCGCCGGAAGAAGCGGGGCCCTTCTGCTGCAGCACCTTGATGGCTTCGGGCAGAATGAGCTTGCCGTCCAGACGCTTGGATGCGATGAAACCGATCTGGCCGGTCTCTGCAAAGCGCTCGTTCAGACGCTTGAAGGTAATACCCAGGCGGTCGCCGATCCAGTAGTAGTTGAAGTCACCGAAAGCCACGGTCTTCTGACCGGCCGCCAGTTCCGGCGCATAGGGAGAAGTGTAGATACGCTTGCCGAGCAGCGTATCAAAGCCGCCCTCGTGCAGAGCGGGCTGCCACAGATACTGGCCGTTGGAGTCCTTCAGCTTGCGGATGTTCTTCATGGTGGAGTCATTCAGAAGCCACACGGCGTTCTTGCGGTAGGCGCTGTTCAGAGAATAGAACAGGTCGATCAGCTCATCGGCGGTGATGGCGGTCGCGGAAGCCGCCGTGACGCCCAGCTGACCGCCGCCGGTGGCATTGAAAATACCCGTGGGCTTGCCGCTGCCGTCACCGGTGAGGAACGCCTCTTCCTCCTTGTTGCCGATACGACGGGCAAACTCGGTGCGGAAGTAGGTTTCCAGGTCAAAGGCAGAGTCGTTCAGAAGCTCTTCGGACACCTTGATCATGGTAGCGACCTTGTGTGCGCCGATAAGCTGCTGACCGAAAGCATCGTCGCCTTCGGGAATGGTGCCTTCCTCATCGACCCAGGCAGCGGTGCCCTTGGTGGCGACGATGGGGATCTTGTGGCTACCGGACGCAGTGGTGATGACATGAGCCAGGCTTCTGACCACATTCTCGGCTTCGAGGGACTGTACCAGGGTCTGCTCAAACTCGTCGGGGACAAGGTAGCCGCCCTCGCTATCCACGCCTTCCTGCAGAGCGTTGCGGATCTCTGCGGTCAGCATACCGCCCTTGGTACGGGCCTGCGCCCAGAACGCCCTCTTATAGGTATCGGAGGCACGACCGGTCTTGGTGTCCACCTTTGCCGTGTCGGGCTTCTGGGTGATGGGCGTATTGACCGGAGTGTTCAGCTCACGCTCGAAAGCGTCCAGACGCTCCTGGCGCTCGATCTCACGACCGAGGTCGACGATCTCCTGTTCCATCTTCTCATAGGTGGCGGTGTCCTCCGCAGAGAGGACGCCCTTATCGCTTCTGTGGGAGTCGAGAAAAGCCTTCGTCTGCTCCCAGGTCTTTGCACGCTGTGCGCGCAGTTCGTTGATCTTACTCATTGTTTGTATCCTCCTTAAGGTTTGATCAGTGCGAGTCTCTTTTCGAGCTCGGAGATGGGTGTGCCTGCACTTTTCGCAGGTTCGGACGGGGTGTGATGGCTCTTGACCTTGGACATGAGCGAGTTGGTGACGGCTCTGCGGCTGAACACGAAACTGTCCTCCGCAGAGGTACTTTCGCCATCAACCTTGAACAGCAGATCATCGGCAAAGCCCAGCTCCACAGCCTTGTTGGCATTCATCCAGGTCTCGGCATCCATGAGGTGGCTGAGTTTGGCACGGGACAAGCCGGTCTTGATCTCGTAGGCATTGATGATGCTTTCCTTGACTTCGGAGAGCATATCGATGGCCTTCTGCATCTCCTCACTGTCACCGATAGCGACCGTCAAGGGGTTGTGGATCATCATGAGCGCCGTGGGCGACATGAGCACTTTCGTACCAGCCATCGCAATGACGGATGCGGCAGAGGCGGCAATTCCGTCGATCTTGACCGTGACGTCGCCGTGGTAATCCATGAGCATATTGTAGATTTGCGCTGCAGCCACGCAGTCACCACCGGGCGAGTTGATCCAGACGGTGATATTCCCGGAGCCGGACATCAGCTCATCCTTGAAAAGCTGCGGCGTGATATCATCGTCAAACCAGCTCTCCTCAGCGATCGTGCCGTTTAAGAACAGGGTTCTCTCTTGGATCTGTTCCTGCGTCTCCTCGTTTGTCACCGTCCTGCTTTTCCAATTCCAGAACTTCTTCATCGGATTTTTCCTCCTTTCCGTTATCGGTGTTGATATTTGCAAAAGCTCCTGCGTTTTGCAGTGGGAGCATATTGCCGTTGATGAGGTACAGGTCGCCGCCGTCCTCTGCCGGGATACGGTCGAGGTTTTCCAGCTCTCGGATGTCGTTGGCGGACATCCAGCCGTTCTGGCGGCCGATGGCGTACCCATTCATGCGGCTCTGGTAATCGCCGCGAAGCAAGCCTTCCAGATTGAACTTCACGAAATACATGGCTTTTTCGTTTTTGGACAGGAGTGACCGCTGAATGGACTGCTCCCAACGGATGACCCAAGGGTCAAGGGTGTATTTCACGAACTCAAGGGACTGCTGCTCAATATTAGAAAAGCTCGACTTTTCCAGATCGCCGACCATGTGGGGCGGGACTCGGAAAATTCGAGCAATTTCATTAATTTGGAATTTGCGTGTTTCGAGGAACTGCGCCTGCTCCGGCGAGATGCCGATGGGCGTGTACTTCATGCCTTCTTCCAGTACAGCGATCTTATTGGCGTTGCCGCTGCCACCGAAGGTGGACTGCCAGCTCTCCCGCACACGCTGCGGGTCTTTGATCGTACCGGGGTGTTCCAGCACACCGCCCGGAGCGGCGCCGTTGGCGAAGAATTTTGCGCCGTACTCCTCGCAGGCAATGGCCATGCCGATGGCGTTCTTTGCCATAGCGATGGGACTGTAGCCGACCAAACCGTCAAAGCCCAGACCGGGGATGTGAAGCACCTCGGACGGGTCGAGATAGACTGTTGAGCCTTTCATGGTGGGCGCATCATCGGATTGGGTGGAATAGAGGTAGTAGAGCTTGCCGTTCTTATCCCGGTTGACCTCCATGCGGTTTGGCATAAGCGGGTACAGTGCCACCACTTCGCCCTTGCCGTTTCGGATGATCTGGGCATAGGCATTGCCCCAGAGGAGCAGGTGCGTCATGAGCGTTTCCCGGAATACGAAAGAACTCATTTCCGGGTTCGGCTCATCGTGGAGCAAGTGGTAGAGCGGATGGTCAAGCGCCATGACCTTGCCGCCGCTGTCCGTGTATTTGTAGAGGTGCAACGGCAGCCCCGCCACAGCCTCCGACAGGATTCGAACACAGGAATACACGGCGGTCATCTGCATGGCGGAACGCTCCGTCACCGCTTTACCGGAGGTCGTGCCGCCGAAGAAGAAAGCGTAGTTGCTGCCCGATGTGCGGTTTTGGGGCTTATCCCTGGATTTGAACAGCCCTGAAAATAGTGACATAAATCCTCCTTCTGTCCTGTTTATTGGACACTAAGTATGATATAATAAATTCATAAAGAAAGGGGCGATAGCCAATGATGAGCTTGCAAGAGTACATGAGAAAAGTCGGAGTAACAAAGACAAAGTATGTCGAACGGTGGATAGAGCGGAATTTAATCCCCGGTATAGAACAAGGAGAATCGCTTGCCGATACCCAATTTCCCGATTCTGCACGACGCCCCTACTGTGAAGGTTCTTTGAAACCTGAACTCTCAGCGGATAAAATTCGTGCCCACATCGTTAAAGCGTGTATTCAGCGAAGGCATATCACCAAAGATACGTGTTATGCCAGTCAGGGTGAATTTGATGGCTATATTTGCGACCTTGAGCGAGCCGGCCTGATTACCAAGCGTCTGGAGGACGGAATCGTGTACTATGATTCAACTTTAAGAAGTGATACATATACCGGCAAAAGCCTGCAGGTAATTCGCCAGTTCGTATGTGATGCAATTGAAGCTGCAACGAAAGGTGCAACATCGGCAATGCTCGAAGCAAGCTAAATAAATAGTAATCCACGACTATCATAAACAGATTCGGCGGTGTCATTGCCGCAGCGGATGGCTCTATCCAGCGCCATGATCGTTGCCACGGCACCGTCGATTTTCTCTGTCGATTTCTCTTTGTCCGGCTTGATGTTCCCGGCCGGGTCTGTGCGGATGAAAATGTTGTCCATCATCCAACGCAGAACCGGATGCCCACCATGAGCAATCTTCTGCTCCAACACCAGCTTCATCAGCTCCTTTGTGGGCGGGGACATATCCTTAAAGCCCTGTCCGAAAGGAACGACCGTGAAGCCCATGCCCTCAAGGTTCTGTACCATCTGCACAGCACCCCAGCGGTCAAAAGCGATCTCCCGAATATTGATACGCTCACCCAGGCTTTCGATGAACTTCTCGATGTAGCCGTAGTGAACGACATTGCCCTCGGTGGTTTGGAGGTATCCTTGCCGCTCCCATACATCGTATGGTACATGGTCACGCCGGACTCGGAGATCGAGGTTGTCTTCCGGTATCCAGAAGTACGGCAGGATGATGTACTTGTCGTCCTCGTCTTCCGGAGGAAACACCAGAACGAATGCTGTAATGTCCGTTGTGGAGGACAAGTCCAGACCGCCGTAGCAGACGCGACCTTCCAGATCGTCCTCACTGACGGCGAACTCGCATTTGTCCCACTTGTCCATCGGCATCCAGCGCACCGCCTGTTTGACCCACTGGTTTAGTCTCAGCTGCCGGAAGGAGTTCTCTTCGCCGGGGTTCTGCTTGGCAGACTCGCAGGCGTCCTTGACCTTGTCGATACCCACCGTGATTCCGAGGGACGGATTGGCTTTCTTCCAGACCTTTGGGTCCGTCCAATCGTCTGATTCTTCCGCACCGTAGATAACGGGATAGAAGGTGTGATCGATCTTGCGACCCTCGATGATGTCCTTGGCCTTCTGGTGGATCTCATAGCATATGGACTTCGTGTCGTTGCCTGCCGTGGTGATGAGAAAGTACAGCGGCTGCATACGGGCATCGCCGGAGCCTTTGGTCATAACATCAAAGAGCTTGCGGTTCGGCTGCGTGTGCAGTTCATCGAATACCACACCGTGAGTGTTGAAGCCGTGCTTGTTGCCGACATCGGCAGAGAGCACCTGGTAGATACTGCCCGTTGGCTGATAAATGAGCCGCTTCTGGGAATCCAGTATCTTTACTCGTTTCGAGAGTGCCGGACACATCCGCACCATATCTGCCGCCACATTGAAAACGATGGACGCCTGCTGACGGTCGGCGGCGCAGCCATAAACTTCGGCTCGTTCCTCTCCGTCACCGCAGGTGAGCAGAAGTGCCACTGCGGCGGCAAGCTCGGATTTGCCTTGTTTCTTGGGAATCTCAATGTATGCGGTATTGAACTGCCGATAGCCGTTGGGCTTGAGGACACCGAAGATGTCCCGGATGATCTGCTCCTGCCAGTCGATAAGCTCGAAGGGCTTTCTCGCCCAGGTGCCTTTGGTGTGGCACAGGCTCTCGATGAACATCACGGCATAATCCGCTGCGTCCACATCGTAGTGAGAGGTCTTTTCCATGAACCTTGTGGGCTTGTAGTTTTTCAGTTTTCTCGTAATGCTCACCTCCAAGGCGCAGAATTTCTTGTAATCTGTTGCTTTTAAGAATATTTTCGCATATAATATATGCAGTGATTTTTCTTGAAAAAATCATTCTCCACCCTTGAGACTCGATTAAATGCAGGAATAATCCGGCAAGGATCTGCCGGGTTCAGCTTAGAAGGTGACATATTGTCCGCTATTCCGTGCGTAGCCGAGGAGCAGTTGTCAAGGAGAAAGGAGAAACGGCCATGGCTATCAAAAAAGGCGTGTCCGCTAAGACACACACTCAAAAGCAACTCGATGATTATGCCAATCAGCACAATCCGAACAACAAAGCCTACCAAGCCAGAATTGCAAACGAGAAAAAGACCAAAAAGTCAACTCGTAAGCAGGAAGCAAAGCGGCAGGCAGCGTTGTTCGACGAACTTGGGTTGAACGCAGATCTTGACTGGATGTGCTACAGCAACCCCTATGATTTCGACTGATCTGCGCTTTTGAGCAGGAAAAGCATCTATCAGAAATGGTAGGTGCTTTTCATTTTTTTCAAAGGGTATAAAAAATAGCCGCCACCGAAATCGGTGCGACCTTCCGTATAACGAGCAGCAGCTCCTTTCGGAGCCGTTGCTTTGAAATTTTGGCTTTTTACCAGTTCTCGCTGTGGAGCAGAAGCTCCAGCGCAAGCTGTGTGTTTTCATCGGCGGGTTCTATGTCCCAGCCTCTGTCGTAGTTGCAGACGATTTTGCCGTCCCGCTTGAGCATCAGCTTGGAAATGCGTCCGCCCTCGATGCCCCACTCGGAGCCTTTGTCGTACTGCTTCATCCAGTAGTGAAAAACCTCGCCGTTTACCTTGATGCTGCTTTCTTTCCACATAATCGTGTACCTCCGTTTGTTTTGTTGTGAGTGTATATTACCGTCATGTTCGGGATATATCCAGTCATTTCGGAGGCATATAGTACACAATCATTCGGAGTAAAAACTGTGTATTTTACAGCGTTATTCCGGCTGGTGGCAGCGGTGAATGGAGGCGATGATCTGCTCCTGCTCATCCGGTTTTACGCCGATGGAATCGAGTGCCTCCCGTGTGCCACAATCCGGGCAGATGAGTGTTTCGTTGTCGAGCCTTGAAAGAGCCGGATGCTCCCGGTAGGCTTGCCCGCACCTGGGACAGACCGATATTCGGATGATTTTATTTTCCCTCATGATGTTCCTCCCCACATTTGAGATAAGCGTCTATCAGCACCACCCGGTCAAAGCCGAAATCGTCGTAGCCCTGGATGCAGGTCTGCATATAAGGAACGGACGGAATGCCGATGGGCCTGTCCTCATGCATGATGTACACGAATACCCGGCGCTTACGGATTTTGCCCGTGCGGATACCCTTGATTGGTAGGGTCAACTCCTTCTTGTAATAGAAGTTTGGGAAGCCCTCGTAACGGTCCAGGGCTTTTTCGTCATCCGCAGTGACTTCCCATACGGCAACGGGAACAGTACTGCCAAGTTTCTTTTCTACCGTGAGATAAGAACCCGTCTTGCTGCCCTTGAAAAGCAGTTCATAGTCATTCAGCTTTGATGTGCCGATGATCCGTGCCGACGGGCAGCGCATCCGCATCTGGCGGACATTGAGGTTGCTGCCGTAGGCGATGTAATAGCGTTTTTCCATAAAAAATACTCCTTTCCGAAGTTGCCTTCTACCACCGAAAGCCCGCCATCAGCGGGTTCGGGGGCCTCTGGGCTGCGTCCTTCAAGCGGCTGCTCTGCCGCTGCGGAAGGCTGCATCCCCATCCAGGCGCTTCGTGAGGAGCTCTCTTGCGGTCTTGAACTCGTCGCCAATAAAGCCGAGGCGAAGGAGCCAAGTGCGCATTGCGTATTTGGGGTTCTCGTTCTGCTGGGGCTTGGGGCTTGCGGTTCTGACCGTCTTTGCCATCTGGCTCAGGGCGAGGCACAGCTGAATGTAGCTCTTAAGCTGTCCGGCGTGGAGTCCGTTCTGCTTGCCGTCTGCCGGAGCATCGAACTGGAAGAGCCGGAACTCGACCGTTCCCTTGGTGAAGGTGGCGTGGAGGTTCAGCATATGGTAGCGGCTGTCGTTGTAGTGCTGACTTCTGCAGTAGTCTGCATTCTGACTGCGATACCAAATGTCTGCAAGCGCCGCCATCGTGGTGGGCTTTTTGCTGTTGAGCTGTTCCAGGAACCTGGGGTCGACCGTTCTGCAGTAGCGGTTGATGCGGTTTCGGTCAAGGTTCAGTGCGCTTACCAGGAGGTCTTCGTGGCTTGCCATGATGTTGGCGAGGTTCCGAAGGGTCTGGGGCGTGTGCCCCTTGGCTCCAATGTGGATGTGAACGCCGCAGCCTCTTGTGGCATCGCTTTTCGCTCCGGCTTTGCGGAGGTGGCGAATCAGCTCCTGCAAAGTTTCCATGTCGGCGTAGGTGAGGATAGGCGTGACCATCTCGCATTTCTCGCTGTCCGGTCCGGCAATGCTGACATCCTTTTGAAATTTCCATTCCCGTCCGCTTCTGTCCCAAGCTGACCAGGCGCAGTAGCCGTTGCGGCTGGATGTGCTCTGGTAGCGCTCGGTTCCGAAGAATTCGGCGGCGACCTTTGCGGCTTTCTCTCTGGTGATGCTGTTCATTTCAACTTCGACCCCGATGGTCTGCTTTTTCATTTCGGCGACCTGGTTTTCTGTTCTCTGGCTCATTGTTGTGCCCTCCGTTTTGGTTTGTTTTCCCTTTCGGTAGTCACATATTACCTCTGAAAGCACACTATATCCAGTTATATCTGAGCCATAAACTACACGATCTTGTGGTCGGGAAACTGTGTATATTACAGCACTCCGTCATCATCCGGGCGGCTGGAAAACGACTTGAAATCGAGGGTCTCCAGCATCAGTTGAGCTCCGAGGCGGTAACCGTCAATAAAGGCTTGCACGGTTTCCTCCGCCTTAAGGGAATCGATATCTCCCAAAAGCTGCTCCAAGGCGGCGACCTCCTCAGTCCTCATGAAGCCACGGAGGGCCTGAATGCTTTTGTCGATGCGCTGATTGAGTTCCTGCTCGTCAGCATCGGGAGGAGCGGTTCGCTCCCAGGGGTGTATTTCGCCGTAGTATAGGCGGCGCAGTAGTTCATTTTTCATCTACGTCACACTCCGAAGAAAGAACTCGGCATTCATCCTCGCCGTAGGCCACGCTCAGACCGCAGCCGTTATCCCAAGTGACCATGATGGAGCCGATATCGTCAACCCCACGCACAGTGCCTTTCGTGCCGATGGGCGGTGCCTGGGGGTCGTCCATTTTGAGAAGCTCGACCCGTGCGCCCTTTGGAAACCGCTCACAAAGGGCTTGTAGGGCTTCTTTTGAGATCACTCGCATACTTCCACCTCCGACCGCTGACCGCTTTTGAAGGCGGAACTGCCCGCCAGGTTGCGAAGGAGTATTTTTCGAGCGGTCTTATATTCCGCACCGATGAAGCCCAGGCGAAGCAGGAAGCACCGAAATGCGTATTTCTCGTTATCGGTCGGCTTTTCCGTTGCGTTGACCCGCTTCTGATTCCGTGCCATTTCACACAGCTTGCAGATAAAGGTGTTGTAGGCATTCATCTCGTCCGGGGTGGGCGTTGCCTGGAACCATGGGAAGGAAACCTTCGTGTCAGTGATCTCCAGCGGCAGGTCATTTACGCCGAGGGCTTTCTTAATAAGGCTGCCCTTGGCGGCAATGAGTGCCTTGAGGTTTTCCAGGCTGCCGTTAGTGAAAAGCTGCTTCGGCATGGAGATGCTGACGGCGCAGGACTTGTCCGTTTCAGTGTCTGCCTCCTCGGTGTGGCTCTGGTCGATGTCAAAGCCCTCATCGTAGATGTGCTCCAGGAGCCGCTCGATGACCTCGCTGTCGGCTCTGTCATCAAAGGACAGGTTGCCGTCTCGGTCGATGGTAAAGTAGTTCACCTCGTAGTTGAAGGTGGGTGCCCCACAGTATTTTGCGGGGACGCCGAGCCAATCGGAAATGGTTTTCACCAGGCGCTTGCGCTCTGCGCCGGTTGCGTTGATCGTGACCGTCATTCTGCCCACCGTCCTTTGAAAGTCTCGCCCTCGGCATAGCCGTCAGCGTCATAGTAATTTACCCGAACCCAGCCGTTACGCTGATAGGTGGAAACCGTAATGTGGTCGGTGAAGATGATCAGAAGAACATCCTCGCCGTCCGCATTTACGCCGGTGTATGCGGTTTCGCTCTTGCCGAATTCTCGCATCAGCGTCCTGCGAACCTCGCAGCGGTCAAAGTCCCTTGCAAGCTCATTCAGCCGCATTTGCTTGTTTCTATCCATGTTGCGACCTCCTTATGCTTCGAGAAGCTCTTTGAGCTTTGCGTTGACCTGCGCCGTGCCTCTGGCGATCTCCTCGGTGTAGCCCTTGGAAAGCACCACCTCGTCGAGTCCGTTGACGCCGAGCATATACTCGTGGTCGCCGTACTTCTCGTTGACCTTGTACCAAAGGCTCGTCGTGCGCTTCTGGATAACTGCCAAACCTGTTTTCTTTGTCATTTGAATGACCCCCTTGTCTTTTGGTAGTCACATATTACCGTCATGTTCGGCATTTATCCAGTTATATCTGCACATTTCCGGTGTAGATCATATCGGGTCATTCTCGGCGCATAACTGTGCATACCACACGATCCCGCAGAGCACGAACCATACGCACGGAAGCGCCACACCGTTGCCCCACATCTTATATTCCGCACTGTCGGAATACGGATCTTTCAGCCACTTGGCGACCTGCTTGTCGGACTTCATTTTGCAGCCGGTCACTTCTGCGTAGGTCTTGAAAACCTTATGCCAGAAGTACATCTCTTCATCGGTCGGTTTTTCCGTACCGAGGGCGGTACACCAGTTGTCCGGGAAGCCCTGGAGTCTGGCGCACTCGGTGGGCGTCAAACGCCGGACGGTGTATCCGCTTTGGATAGCACCCGGTCCTTTGGCTACCAGTGTCGGCTGAAGCTCCTCTTCAAAGGTCGGAGCAAACTTGGCGTTCTGCCCCTGGTTAAAGGTGTCTCTGCCGATGCCGTAACATACGGCGTTGGGGTCTTTATAGTCCCGTGCCATGATGGTGGGAGAGGTTTCTTCCTCTACCTGCGTATAGCTGCCGGTGGTTATGGCATAGACGGCGTGTCTGTCCACGGTATTGAGCGTGAACGAAACATCCTCGTTGATGCCATCGCCCTGGGGACCGTTCTTGTCCTCGCGACCGATCATGGAACCTTGAATGGCGTAGCTCTCAACAACAGCAATGCCGCCCTGGTTGCAGGAGGGATTGCCGCCGTTGCCGTCAAGCGTCCGTGCGGTTTCCGCTTCGTAGATGCCGCTGTGGGGATTGTCCGACTTCATTGCGTTGGAGTCCTTGGATGAGATGCCGAAGGGCTGAAGGACGCAGGTGAAATTGTCTTTGTCCGGCATCCTCTGATTTCCTCCGGCATTCTGCTTTGTGAGGGTCGGAGAAACCTGCCCGCCGTCCCAGCCGCAAGGCTCGAACAGCGTCTGATCGTTGTTGCAGGACAGGGTTGCGGATTTGTTTTCCTGGATGAGCGGACCCTTGCCGCCGCCATCGCAGCCGGATCGGATCTTCATCACAAGAGGCACATTGTTGCCGCCAGTCCCCATGCGGGAGGTCAGCGTCTGTATATTGCCGTCCTCGGAAAGTTTGACCCTGCTATCGGTCGGATGGTTTTCCAGCGCCACCGCCGCAGGAACAACACCTGCCCGAAGTGTGGGAGAACACTCTTCCTCATAGCCGATGGTGCGGCTCTTTGCAGAATGCTCGGTGCAAAATCCTGCCGACTCCATCACGCAGGGCGGATGGTGTGCTTCTGCTCGGAGTGTGGAGGTAACCTCCTCTGTGATGTCCATGCGGTTGCCGCCCTGGTCATTCAGCACGATGCCGTTGCGACCGGTAGACATTCCGCAGTTCACGCCAAGGGTGGCAGAAGTGTCATCCGTCAGATTGCCGTTGTAGCCGTCGAAGCCTGCCGCTCCAGCGCAAGGCGTAAAACTTCCGGCAGCTCTTTGCCACGAGCGGAAGCCCTCCGCAGAATACCCAGACAAGCCTTCTGACTCAAATAGTATTTTTCCGGCACCTCTGCCTGCAAGGTCTGCGACAAGGTAGATGCGGCGTCTGCGCTGGGGAACTCCCCAGTATTGTGCGTCAAGAGTTCGGTACGCAACGCTCCATCCGTCTCCCAGGTAAAGGTCGGCGTAGGGCCATCGTGCTTTTTTAGGCATAGGCACCTGGGCATTCGGCTCGGCGATGCCGATGACCGCTTCGAGGACGGCTTTGAAGTCCTCGCCCTTGTTCGAGGAGAAGGCGCCGGGGACATTCTCCCATACGATGTATCTTGGATATCTGCCATCGGTGGCACACCTCATTTCTTTGATAATTCGGACGGCTTCATAGAAAAGGCTGGAACGGGAACCGTCCAGACCGTCCCTTCGACCTGCCACGCTCATGTCCTGGCACGGGCTGCCGAAGGTGATGATATCCACGGGTTCGATTCTGCCGCCGTCCATAGCGGAGATATTCCCGTAGTGCTTCATAAATGGCAGACGCTTGGTGGTCACTCGAATGGGAAACGGCTCGATCTCCGAAGCCCACACGGGAGTGATGCCGGCAAGCAGTCCACCCAATGGAAAGCCCCCGGAGCCGTCAAACAGGCTTCCGAGGGTCAAAGGCTTTTCAGTTGTCATCTGGATGCCTCCAATCGTTCTCTCAGCGCAGTGTAAAACGCTCTGCTTCGGATAGACTTTCCGGTAGCTGTCCACTCGCGCTCCAACAAAAAACGAACCTCCAAATCCTCCACGCTGTAGTCGGCGCGGAAGTTTCGCCAGGTTCGTTTATCCCACGTTTTCAGTTGTTCCCAGAGTTCCGGGAAGTGCTGATGCAGCTCCCGCAGCTCCGTCAATGATTGCAGCGGACAGCACCAACAGGACACGCGCTTGAAATGCTCATACAGGCCATTCCAATCATATCCTCGCTCATAGCAGTACCGCAGGCAGTCGCGCTCCGTCCAGTTCCAATCCACCAAGGGGTGTCGGTGGTTGGGATTCTGATTGTTCGCTCGTTCCAGGCGATATTGCTCATCGGCGGCAATGCCGACATATTCAATGGCTTCATACTGTTTTCGCAGTTCCCGCAGAAAACGCTCTCGCGGCATCGCCTTGAGCCGTGTGGTACACCACCGTTGCCGTGGTCCCGGCCAGCCATAGCCGTTCAGTTGTGCTCCGTATTGCCGGACGACAGGCGAATCTGCACTACGCCGTACCGGAACATCAAACATGAGTTCCTCATAGGTATGCTCGGCTCTGACGATGGTAATTTCCCGACCGATGTTCTTTTCAACCTTTGCGATGTGATCATACATGGCTGGAAATTCAAGTCCCGTATCACAGAAAAGAATACAATCGATTTTCATGTTGCGCTCCAGCATTCCAAGAAGCATGGCGGTTGAGTCCTTGCCGCCGGAAAAGGAAATAAGGTGATATTGCTCTTTCACGCTCACACCTCCGGTGCGGTATTTGCCACCTCAGTGAAGGGTAGTACTTTCCCATCCCGCAGAACGCTGACCTTTTCATCCGAGCCGACCTGCTCGATATACCGTTTTACAATGACGTCGCAGAACTTCTCATCCAGTTCGATGGTATAGCAGATGCGGTCGGTCTGCTCACAGGCAATGAGCGTGGAGCCGGAGCCGCCGAAGGGGTCAAGCACCACGGAGTTTGCCATAGAGCTATTCTGAATGGGATAAGCCAGAAGCGGGATGGGCTTCATCGTAGGATGGTCGCCGTTCTTCTTGGGCTTGTCAAACTCCCAGATGGTGGACTCTTTGCGGCCGGTGTACCATTGGTGTTTGCCTTTCTTCTTCCAGCCGTAAAGGCACGGCTCGTGCTGCCACTGGTACGGGGAGCGGCCCAGCACCAACGACTGTTTCTTCCAGATACAGCACCCGGAGAGATAGAACCCGGCGGCGTCAAATGCCTTGCGGAAGTTCAGCCCCTCGGTATCGGCGTGGAACACATAGATGGAGGCATCGTCCGCCATGACCTTCTCCATATTGGAAAAGGCATCGAAGAGGAAGTCGAAAAACTTCTCAGATGCCATGTTGTCGTTTTTGATTTTTCCGGCGCTGCCCTCGTAGTTCACATTGTAGGGCGGGTCGGTAATGACGAGGTTCGTCTTGCGGCCGTCCATGAGAGCGGTGTAGGTTTCCTCCTTGGTACTGTCACCGCAGATGAGTCTGTGCCGCCCCAGCGTCCAGATGTCACCGAATTTCGTGAAGGTCGGCTTTTGCAGCTCGGCATCCACATCAAAATTATCCTCTTCGGCTTCAATGCCATCGTCAAAGAGCTTCGACAGCTCCTTTTCGTCAAAGCCGGTGAGAAGCGGGTCAAAATCTGCCGCCTGCAAGGACTCGATCTCCACACGCAGAAGTTCTTCATCCCAGCCCGCGTCCATTGCCATGCGGTTGTCGGCGATGATGTAGGCCTTCTTCTGGGCTTCCGTAAGGTGGTCGGCAAAGACACACGGCACCTCAGAAATGCCTTCCTCCTTGGCGGCAAGAATACGACCGTGACCGGCAATAACGCCATAGTCACGGTCGATGATGACAGGATTGATAAAGCCGAACTCACGGAGCGAGGAGCGGAGCTTGTTGATCTGCTCCGGCGAATGGGTACGGGCATTGTTGACATACGGTACCAGCTTCGTGACGGGGACGAGCTGCATTTCGGTCGTTGTTTTCATTAGACCAGCCCCCATTCCGCAAACTTCTCGAAGCCGCCGACCGAGCGGATGTAGCGCTGGGCGATCTCTACGATTTCAGCGTAGGGTCTGCCATCCACGGTATCATCCCCAATGGCGCAGCAGAGCGTCACGGGCTTGCCGGTTTCCTGGGCTTTGAGGAAAGCGTAGATGTTGACGGACACATCCGCCTTGGACAGATCCTTGCCGTGCAGACCGCCGCCGGTCACCGAGTCAGCCATATCCGAGCCGAGCTTGCGGTTGGTAGCGCCGGTGTCCACATCGGTGCCACCTGTCCAGTCGCCCAACGGGTTGATTTCAGCGGTGGGATAAATCTCGCGCAGATGCTGTGTCTCGGCATTGCTCTGACAGAGGATAAGTCGGTCGCCGTCCAGAATGTACTTCCCGTCATAGGGATACACGGAGAAAATATTCCGTGCAATCTCAGACAGCGTTTTCTGATCCTCGGTCATGGGCATTCCTTTGAAGATGCCGTTGTCGCCGCAGCGGACGCCGTCTGCCTGGTTATCGGCAAGGTGACCGTCCTGCGGCACTTCCACATAGTCCACGGCGAGATTTCCGGCAATGCGGTGGACGGCGGCGGTGATATCCGCCTTGTCCAGCGTAATGGAAGTTTCCGCAATGATGTGGCAAACGCCGTGACCGATGAGGACTTCAACAGCGATGCGGGGTTTTTCTGCTTTCTTGTATGCCAAGTCAACGAGTGCCCCGGCAATTCTGTCCGCCACCTTGTCCGGGTGGCAGGGATTTACTTTTTCAAACATGGTGTTACCCCTTTCTCGCACGGAGCAGGCGCTCCATAAGGTCATCCTGTGGCGTTGACTCACCGTATTCCGTGCTGCAGTTTTCTTTCACAATCTGGAAGATCTCGTTCCAGAGCCGAACCGCCTGGTTCATGTAATTGATGCCGATATTGATAAACGGGGACGGGATCGGCTTTCCCGTGGTGGGGTGCTTGGAGAGGAAACCCATGCGGTTGGTCATTTCCTCGCACTGCACCCAACGAGCGGAACACATGGCATAGCGCTCCAAAAGCTGCGGCGACACCTTTGCGGCACAGCCAATGCCTTTGAGCCATTGCCAGGTTTCCGTGTAGATTTCCTGCGCCTGCAGGACGCTGCCGTCCCTCTGCTCGGCGGAAAGAAAATCATGGGGCTTCGGCATGGCAACACCCTCGACTTCGGGAATATCCAGCACTTCAAGTTTTCTGCCGCCGGGATTACCGTTTTCGGCCTTGTCCTTGACTGCGGATTTTTTCCTTCCCGCACCGGGTCTTGCGCCGCCGCGCCCGCCTGTGTTATTCGATTTTGTGGGCATCCGAGTTCACCTCCCTTAATTACCCTTTTGATTTCGCCTTTTTCGCACACGTGACCCCGGGCCGTTGCCCGACCTCAAAGGCCCCGGAGATTTTTATCCCCCTACCGGTCGCCGAGGTCGTGGTGGATCTTGGTGTGGCAGGACTGACAGAGGCTCATCAGGTTGTCCCTTGCGTGAGTGCCGCCTTTGGAAACGGGCAGAATGTGGTGAACTTCCTGTACCGGGGTCAGCCGACCTTCCTTGAGACACATCTCACAGAGGGGGTGCTCCGCTGCATAGCGGTCACGGATGCGTTTCCATGCTCTGCCGTACTTGCGATTGACATCGGTACTACGCTCGTATTTGTCGTACTTACGGCTTTCCTCCACACGGTGCTGTTCACAAAACTGTCCTTCACAGAGGTTGGGGCAGCCGGGATGAGAGCAGGGTCGCAACGGTTTCTTCGGCATCGTTTCACCTCCTTGGGCATAAGAAAAGCCCCACGGGATTGCTCCCATGAGGCTGTCCTCGATTCTTTTTCGCTGATTATATCATATCACAATGTCGAGGTGGGCATCTACCGACAAAGGCGGGTATTTCCGGCGTCTTTCAGATCCGAATCGGGTCATCGGGTACAACTACCGCCGAAAGCGCCGCCTTGTGCCATCTGCGGATGGTACTTTCGTCTGCGTTCAACTCTCCGCCGATCTGCTCCCAGGTCATGTTGTGGATGTAGCGGTAGCGGAGAACCATGCGCTCGTTGACATTGGCAACGGTGTCCACAGTCGTGCGGATCTGCCGTTTCAAGTCAACGAGGGTGTCAATCTCACTGTTGACCACTTTTTCAAGATCCATGATCTTTTCCAGGCACCGCACGAAGGGCGCATCCGTGTTGCGAGAGGTCTGCACTTTCTCCTCCCAGGACGGCGAGGAGATACCGCAGGCCATTTCCCGCAGGCGGGTGATCTCCGCAATGTTGGAATCGATACGCTGGTCGAGGCGGTATGCCTGACTGAGATATTCCTTTGCCGTCATACGCCGTACACCTCCCGGTGGAGTTTTTCGATCAGCACCTCACCGTCCAGAGAAGTAAGCGTCTGAAACCAGCCGGAGCGGAAGAACCGCTCACAATCCTTTTTGACGGATTCGGCATTCTTATCCCAGGGGTATTTCTTCAAACGGCGCAGCGCACGGCGATGGTCTTTCGCTGCCGCCAGAATAATAGCGTTTGCGAGGTTTGTATAACAGGTATCCATTCTCATTCCTCCAAGTTGGCCTTGACCGTATCAATGAGTGCAGTCTGGGTCTTTTCTTTTTTGCGGAGCGCAGTCATGATGCGCTCGTCGATGGTGTCTTTTGCAATGATGTGGTGAATGACCACAGTATCGGCGGTCTGTCCCTGTCGCCACAGTCGGGCGTTGGTCTGCTGGTAGAGTTCCAGCGACCAGGTCAGCCCGAACCAGATGAGAGTCGAGCCGCCTGTCTGCAGGTTCAGCCCATGACCGGCTGACGCCGGATGGATGAGTGCTACAGGAAGCTCACCGCTGTTCCATCTGCGGATGCTGTCGGAATCGTCCAGCAGACTGAACGGGATGTGTCGTTTGTGGAGCCGCTCGGAGATGCGTCCCAGGTCGTGCTTGAACCAGTACGCCACAAGGACGGGTTTCCCATTTGCGGCTTCGATGAGATCCTCCAGCATATCCAGCTTGCGGTCGTGTATCTGAAACACACGCTTGTCCTCTCCGTAGACTGCTCCGTTTGCCATCTGGGAGAGCTTATTCGCAAGCGCTGCGGCGTTCCCGGCATCGATTTCTTCGCCTTTCAGCGAGATAACCAGGTCTTGTTTCATGGCATCGTAGGCTCTCCGCTCTTTTTCGGATAGCGTCACAATGGCGTCATTATGAACGCACTCCGGCATATCCAAATGGTCGACGGCTTTCATGGAGATGGTGATGTCGGAGATGGCATCGTAGATCTGTTCCTCCGCACCGGGCAGCGGCTTGTAGCTGAACACCACCTGTCCGTTGCGCTTGTCCGGGCGGAAGAAGGTGTTGCGGTAATGGGTGATGAACCGACCGAGCCGCTTGCCCATATCGAGGATGCGAAACTCCGCCCACAGATCCATAAGACCGTTGCTGCTTGGCGTGCCGGTCAGGCCCACGATGCGCTTGATGCCGGGACGGACTTTCAGAAGAGTTCTGAACCGCTTTGCCTGATAGCTCTTGAAGGAGGACAGCTCATCGATGACCACCATGTCGTAGTCGAAAGGGATGCCGCTCTCCTCAATGAGCCACTGGACATTCTCCCGGTTGATGATGTACACGCTGACCCGCTGCCGGAGTGCCGCCTTGCGCTCTGCTTCTGTACCGACAGCCACCGAGTAGGTCAGTCCATGCAGATGATCCCACTTGTGGATCTCCGCAGGCCATGTATCTCTGGCGACACGCAGCGGAGCGATGACCAGCACCTTGCGAACCAGAAAACTGTCGAGGCAAAGGTCGAAGATGGCGGAAAGCGTGATGATGCTCTTACCAAGACCCATGTCGAGGAATACAGCGGAGATTGGATGCTCCAGGATGAAGTTCGTGGCATACGCCTGGTAGTCATGCGCCTTGTATTTCACTGAGTATCCCTCCAATCTGTTCGGGGCTATCGATGCAGTACACCGAAAAGCCGAGTGCTTCTAACTGTCTTTTTCGCCTTACTTGCAGAGGGCGGAGTGTTTTGCCCGGTGCTTTCAACTCAATGAAGGCGATTCTGCCGCCGGGCAGGAGTACCAGACGGTCAGGCACTCCATCAAGGCCGGGGCTTGTAAACTTCGGTGCAAGACCGCCTTTTGTGCGTACAGCCTGCACCAGCTTTGCTTCTATCGTTTTCTCACGCATACTGACCTCCTGTGTTCTCAAAACCCGAAAAGTCCTTTACGTGCGCAAATGCGGGTATTGCGTGCTTGTTGCTCTTTATTTCTTCTTCTTTCGATATATAAGAAAGGTTAGGAACACAGGAACAAGACCGCCTGTTTTCTTTGGTACTTATGGGGCCGCCGCCGTTCCCATGGGGTGTTCCCATAAATGTGCCGAGCGGATATGCTTCTCCCCGGAACCTGTTCCGAAGGATGTCGGGTACAGTCATTTTCATTAGGAACACTCCTTGGGAACAAAGACGTACTGCGGACCGTAGAGCGGGATACGCACCTTGCTGTCCAGCCGCTTCCAGCCAAGACGGGCAAGGATGGCGGTCAGCTCGTTGCTGTCCGTTCTGCGGATATTGGCGCGTTCTTTACCAAAGCACTCGCACCAGATCTCCATGTTGGACACCTGGGTGCGCTTGACTGTACCGTGCTTTTGGGTATTGCCGAAGTCGCTGCCTGTGAGGAAGTTGCGGCGCTCGAAGATGTCCATGCCGTCCCAATCCTTCGGGAGCAGCGTGTCGAGATACAGACGGACAAGCCCTTCACGCTCGTCGGACTCCATTGCCTCCCGCTGTTCAGCCTTGGACAGTGCTTCCAACTCGGCACTCAGATAGAGCTTCTCGCCCTGCTTCACATGCACCAGCGTTTCCGCCCAGATCTGGCAGATCAGCTCCGGGGTCAGATCCCAGGAGTGCTTGATGCCTGTACCAGGCGTCTTGACCGGCCAGAAGCGGCGGTTTCCGGTGGTGTCCCGCAGATAGCCGGACTCGGCGTTGGTGGTGCCGAAGAACACGCACTGGCGCAGGTGCGGTGTAGCTCTCTTGCCAAAAGCAGCACGGTAAATATCGTTCTGTCGGGAGAGAAAGGAACGCAGCGTCTCCACCTCGGCCTTCTTCAGACCTGCCAGTTCGCCGATCTCCAAGATCCAGTACCCCTGCAATTTCTCTGCAGCGGTCTTATCCTTGGTGTCGCCCAGGTTCAGACTGTCCGAAAACCACTCTCCGGCCAGCTTGGCGATAAGGGTGCTTTTACCGACACCCTGGGGACCGTTCAGCACAAGCATGGAGTCAAATTTGCAGCCGGGATACAGCACACGCTTGATGGCGGCGCAGAGGGTCTTCCGGGTGACGGCACGGACATATTCGTTGTCATCGGCACCGAGGTAGTCGATGAGCAGCGTGTCCACACGGGGAACCTTGTCCCACTCCGGCAGATTTTCAATGAACTCCCGAATGGGATGGTAGGAGCGGTCGTCCGTGACCTTCGCCACGGCAATGTCATAGTTTCGAGCGGAGAAGGTGCCGTAGTGGGAATCTACATAGCTGATAAGCTGGGCATCATCCGCATCCCGCCAGAATTTCGAGGGGTGCCGCCAAGGCACATCGCCCTTGATCTCCATGCCGTCCAGAAGCTGATTGAACACCAGCGGTTTCAGAAGCGGGTCGTTCATGAGGATCACGGTGAGGTTCTGCAGCGTGTTTTTTACCTTGCCGGCCTTGTCCAGCTCCAAGGCTTTCTGCCAGTCCTCGTCGGAGAACTCCTCGTTTGCCTGGGCTTTGCGCTCCTCGGCAAACACCGCTTTGACCTTCTCGTCCTTGAGGGCAAAATCCGACATGGCCTGGAAGGACGGCAGCTTGCTGGGTGCAGTATCTGGGGCACACTTATCGTCCAGGTCACGGAAGCGGTGCAGGCGCACCAGGTCAAAAGCGTTCAGCAGCCGACCGCAGACCGGGTCGGTGGCATGGTGGCTGTATGCGAATTTGCCATCGTAGACGATGACACCGGCAGACGAATCGGCGGGGATATAGTCGTAACGACCGTTCATCGCAGACGGCGCATACACTTCCGAGAGAAAGGCATCGATGGCTTCCTCCACGGTATAGGCACGACAGAAAGCACCCACCACACCCGGCTTTGTCAGCGGGTCGGCTTGCTGGGCAATGCTGTGCTGCACCACCTCGGACTGGCGGCTGGAAACCGGCCAGGTGGAGGCGTCGTGCCAATCATCGTAGTGGGAAAGGTACTCATCCGGGTCAAGCTCTGCGCCGTCCTGCACCTTGTAGAAAAACTCGCCGTTGGCAGAGGTGGAAGGCCAATACATGAGCCGGGATGCCTCGTAGGTGGTATCGTCAAAGAGGTCAATGCCGATCTCCTTTGCCACCATGCGGGCGACTGCCGGATATTCCTCCTCGCTGATCTCCCGTTTCAGCGGAATGATCAGACGAAGGCGAGGATGCTCCGGTGTGTGTTTATGGGTGGAATAGACGCAGCACTTGAAGTCGTGGAACAACGTAATTTCATCCCAGATGTCCGGAGTGCCGTAGTCCATATCCAAGGTAAGCAGAGAGCGGCACAGCACCATGCCGTTTTTGCGGCGACCTTCCCGGAGATGCCCTCCGACGAAGCCGCCCACATCCTTGATGCCGTCCTGCTGACCCTTTTTCAGCTTGCGGTATTCTTCAACCGTTTCCGTGGTGCGGATGGTGCTGCCGCAGCGGGCGCAGAGATCCGCCCAGGAGATGTCCTGGTTCTTCCACTTTTTATCCATGCGGCTGTTGCCGACTGCGATCTTCATCTGCGTACCTCCTCACAGGTTTCGGTAAAGTAGCGGATAAGCTGTCCTTTCCGCTTGGCCTTCTCGATCTCGATGCTCATGCCGCTGGTGATTTTCTCTCCGAACACCCACAGCTCGGCGCATTTGGAGAGTAGGACGATGTCCATGAACAATGCCAGGTCACGCTCCCTGCGGTCATTGTCATTCATGAATTGGGTGAAATAGATGTGCGGTGCGATGGGTACGCACCCGGCTTCCACGGCGAAGCGGCAGTAAGTACGGGCGTTCTCCTGGTTCTTCAGCATATCCCCGGCCAGCGGAGAGCAGATATACACCACAGGACGGAAGGCCCGGAGTGCCTTGGCTTCCTGCTCAATCTTCGTCAGTGCCTCGTAGGCAGTGGGGTCGTAATACCCCTCGCAATTGAATTTATTGACTCCCATTTGGGTCACCTCAGTCTTTCTTATAAAAATCGCAGACATAGCCGTCTGCCCGGAGCAGAAGCCCCGATGCCCAAGTGGGCGTTTGCCCCATGACGGAGCAGATATTCTCCAAAGAAGTATCCGGCGGTGCTTCGATGACCGCTTCATCATGGACGTGCATGACGATGCGGTACCCGGCAGCATTCAGCCGGAGCATGGCTTCCGCAAGGATGTCCCTCGCCGTCGCCTGGATGATGTTCTCCACGAACTTGGGTCCGTAGCTTTCCAGCCGCAGCCACTTTTTCTGTTCGCCGACACCTTCATAGGTCACGGACTCATTGCCGAAGCGGTTCAGACCCATTTTCGGCTTCACATACACCAACCGTCTGCCGGAAGGCAGCACCACGAACATCATGCCGCTCTGATAATAGAAGCGAATGCCGTGTGTTTCTGTGGCAGTTCGCTCTCGGACGCAGGTGGAAGCTGCTTTGTCCACATCCCACCAGAACTTTGTAATATGGGGGTTGGACAGACGCCAGGCATCCACCAGTGGTTTCAGTTCTTCTTCCTGTAAGCCGTAGTTCAGTGCGCCCATTGCTTTCAGCGCACCCACGGAGCCACCGTAGCCAAGAGCCAGCTCGGCAATTTTGCCTTTCTGCCGCAGATGCCCGTTCACACCGTGCTTTTCCACGGGGACATGGAACATCTGCGAAGCGGAAGCGCAGTAAATGTCGCCACCGTTTGCAAAAACCTCCTGCCGCCAATGCTCCCCAGCGATCCATGCGATGACCCTCGCCTCGATGGCGGAGAAGTCTGCCACATAAAAACGGCAGCCGGGTTTCGGCACAAAGGCGGTGCGGATAAGCTCGGACAGTACCAGCGGTACGGAGTCATAGAGCATTTCCACAGCGTCCGTATTGCCGCTGCGGACCAGTGCCCGTGCGGTGTCCAGATCCGGCAGATGGTTCTGCGGCAGGTTCTGCACCTGGATGAGCCGACCGGCATAGCGTCCGGTGCGGTTAGCACCATAAAACTGGATTAGTCCTCTGGCTCGGTCATCCGAACCGACCACCGTCTGCATGGCGGTGTATTTCTTGACGCTGCTTTTGGCAAGCTCCTGCCGCAGGGAGAGGGCAAGTTCGATTTCTCCGTCCGCTTTTTCAAGCATTTCTGCCACGGCGGCCTTGGAGAGTGAATCTGCCTCCACACCTTTTTCGGCAAGCCATGCTTTGAGCTGCACCGGACTGTTCGGATTATCCAAGCCGGTGACGGAGCGGGCCTGCTCCATGTGTGTCCGCTTGAAACGCTCATCGCAGCGGATCGCCTGGGTGACGAGGGTGCGGTCGAGCATGATGCCCCGGTCATTGATCTGCTGGTCAAGGGTGTAGTTGCGCCACTCGGATTCCGTGACCGGGAACTTGGAGAGCTTCTGCTGAATGGACATTTCCGTTTCCACATCCCGAAGGTTGTAGGCTTTGAAAAGCGACCATTTCTCTGGAGAGTCTGTCGGATAATGTCGAATAAGCGAACCGTCTTTTGCTTTTGCCGGAGTACAGAAATAACGGATAAGGTCTTTGCCTTCTTTGAGCTTCTGCTTTTCCAGACCCAGCACGGCACCGACGCCTTCCAGCGAAAGCGGCAGCCCAAGGGTCGCCGCCCAGACCATCGTGCAGTGCCAGGAGGACGGGTCGAGATATTGTCCGGTTGGGTATCCAAGATAGCGGGACAGACACACGCGCTCAAACTGTGCGTTGAATGCCCATTTGGTCACGGCCGGATCTGTCAGTGCAGAACGGATATCGGCAGGAAGCGTTTCTCCGGTAGTCAGATCCACGACCTGCACCGGTGCACCGTCTGCGGAGTAGCCGAAGAGCAGCACCTCAAAGTCTGGGGCTTCGGCATAGCGGTACACGCCGCACTTGGTGAGGTTCTCGGAGGAGAAGGTCTCAATATCGATGCTAAGTGTTTTCATACGCATTCCTTCCTACGGAATATGGGTGGCAGAGGTCAATTTCTGCCACCCACAGAGCCGTCTGGGGTTACTTCAATTCCTTCATGCGCTTCTCGTGGTATTCCATGTCACGGGAAGCCTGTTCCTTCTCACGCTTTTCACGCTTGTGGTGATTGCTGATGCTCTGCACCAACCAAACGAAGAAGCCGATGCTGAGGCAGGCCCAGATGCCAAGGAGGGCGGTTACCAGGATGTTCTGAATCAGTTCCATTGTGTTGCACTCCTTTCTCAGGACAGGAAGTCGTCGTCCAGGTCGGTGGCGAAATCGTCAGCCGCAGAGGACTTGCCGCCGAGAGGCTCACCGTCACGAACCTTCTGGATGTTGCCAAGACCACAGGCGATGCCGCGGTTACCGTTGGAATTGAAGGCGTAGAAGTTGACGGACACTCTGGCGTAGCAGCCGGAATACACCTCGGAGCGGTCAAGGATCGGCTGGACGCTGCGGTCCACGATCTGGGGAGCGGTGGTGCTGTTGGCGTTTACGAAGAAGCTGTTCTTGTAGGCTTCATCGTCACGCTCGGTATCGCCGTCACGGAGCGGGAGCTTCAGAGCCGCCTTGTTGGGGATCTTACCGCCGAACTTGGCGACGCCCTCCTTGATGGCAGCGTCCACGGCGGCGTTGATGGCGTCGAGGGTCTGCTTATCGGATTTCGGAATAATGAGGGACACGGAATACTTGGGGTTGCTGCCGTTGATGGAGGCAGGCTCCCACACGTTTGCGTAGGACAGGCGGACAACGCCGGTCACAACTTTGGTCGAATTCATCTTGTTAGCCATAATTACAGTTCTCCTTTATAGTCGGTAAAGTCTTGTTTTGCACCCGTGGTCGTAATAGCCGGACGCCGGTCGGATGCGGGAACGAGCGTCGGCTTTCCTTTGGGCTTGACGACCAGACTGCCGAGCACCTCGGCAAAGGTCTTTTTGCCCATGAGCTTCTCCATCTCGGTGATGGGAATGAGGGACTTCTTGAAGATGTCGGTATACCCGGCCGCACGGGCAGCAGTGACAACGGCATCCTCGTCGGTGTACTTGCGATTGGTGCGGCTCTCCACCAGCTTGTAGCCGGGCCACTGTTTTCCGTGGTTGACCGCTGCGTCCTGGGCGTAGGCCATGAGCTCATTCGCCCATTTGGTGAGATCATCCAGCTTGCCGAGAATGTCGCCGATCTCCGCATCGGAAAGCAGAGGTGGCCGGGCAAACTCGTATTTGGCAAGTTGGAGCTTGGCATCAGCTCTGGCTCGGCACTTGACCGCCGCCTTGCAGAACTGGCACCAGCTTCCGGGGCAGTATTCACCTTCGCCTTTGAAGGCAAGCTCTGCTTTGGGTTTCAGCGTCTTTTCCGCCCAATCCCGAAGCTCGGCAACGGAAATGACCCATGTGCTGACATTCTCCCGGCGGGGCTGGTAGATGGTCATAGAAACTGTCTCAATGTCGTAGAGACAATCGAAGATACGGAGTGCGCCGAGCGCATACAGCATCATCTGAGGATTCTCTTCGGCATTCACCAACACGCCCTGGCCGTACTTCAGATCGATAATGTGGAGGAGCTTGTCTGCCACGATGAGGCAGTCGCCGGTGCCGAAGCCGTCCGGCACATAGCAGGAGAAGTCCAGCCGCTGCTCAATGAGCACGTTGGGGTCCGGGCAGTCCTGCCGGGCTTCCTCGATGGCTTCCAGAACGAATTCCAGGTAGCCGTCCGTGTACATCTCCATTTCGTCGGAGTCGTACTTGCTGACCGGGCGGGTGGAGCGCATCTTCAGCGCCTTGCGGAGCTTGTGTTCTGCAAGGGCATGAGCGGCGGTGCCTTCGGCTGCGGCTTCCGTTTCTCTGTCCTCGAACTCCAATTCCAACCTTGCGGATGGATTGCAGTGGAGCCAGCGGTGGGAGGAAGAGGCCGAGAGGACTGCGTGACGATTAGGGGGCATCTTTCAGCACCTCCACATCCTTGAGCAGTGCCTCGTAGTGCTTGGGGTCGATGCCGGAGAGCTTCGGAGCGCCGTACTTTTTAAGGAGTACCTGGATCTCGGCCGTGAATCCGGCTCGGCTCTTTTCACCGAGGACTGCTCGGACTTCTTCCAGCGTCAGTTCCTTCTTGGGAGCGGGTGCAGGCGTCTTCGCCTCTGCATCGACAGTCGGCTCATTCTGCAGCATGGCATCTGCCACAGCCTGAACGCTGTCCGCCAGTGAGCGAAGATCCTCGACCACATCGAGCAGGAGCTTGACCTTACTCATGTACACCACCTCCCATCGGAACTTCGGTGATGGCAATGGACTCGACCGAGTTGCCGGGAACCACGACCATGACCTTCTGCTTGGGACCCAGAAGCAGGGTGAAGAGTTTCTCGCGGATGCTGACCGTTCTGCAAGCAACTACGCCGCCGTTTCTGGGCTTGTCTGAAACACGGATATTCAAGTTGTGTCTCATACGGGGTTACCGTCCTTTCCGGAGGGCTTGTATTTTGTTGCCTTCCGGTGTACCCAGAAAAATCGGGGATTTGTCAGGGTGTCTGGCGGAAAATTTTCAAAAACTTTTTTCTGCCTGCCTCGATGGACTCGGAAACAGACTGAAAGCTGGCCTCTTCGATGGCTGCAATCTCGCGCAGGGTTTTGCCGTTTGCGTAAAGCCGAAGCCGGCGCTGCTGGGTGGCAGTCAAATGTGAGAAGGCTTCTCGGATACGAGCGGTCTGTTCTGCCGAATCATCCTCCACGGCATATTCGTCGCAAGCACCGTACTCCTCGCCCTCGTAGTCGATGGCGTCGTAGGAGTAGCAATGGTAGCGATGACGCTCGTCCTGCGCGTGCTCCGCCTTACGGCTGTCGATGATGACGGCACCGATTTCGTCAGAAACCTCGACCTCCGTCACTGTTCCGTCCAAGAATGCGTATTTGATTTTCATAATGTGTCCTTTCCGCTTGAGACGGCACTGAGCGGTCGGGACACAAAAAGAGCCGGTGGTCACGATGGACAACACCGGCAGACAGAACCTACAAGAAGGCATGGCAAAGCACGGTGGGTACATCGAGTTCAAAAAATCCTTGGTGGGCTTTTCGGTTCTCTATGTATCCCGCCGCCTCTAATGCGCATCTCAAGGCTTTGAGATTAAATTTGGTGGGGCTACTTGCCCCAAGGGGTATATAAGGTTTTTCGGGTTTATGGGAAAAACAAAAGACGGCCGGGACATAGCGCACCCCATAAAGGGGAGGCTAAATCCTGGCCGTCTTGCAGCTCTGCGGACTTGTTATTCTCTTTTGTGCTTACGCAGCACGGGGATGGCTTTTTACATGAAAAGCCCTTGTGCTGATTCGCGTCATAACCGTTTCGGTATCTCGCAGTGTTACTGTGAAGCTGTCGCCCACAGGCACGGTCATTCTTACCGCACGGTCTTTGTGCTGGATCTCAACGATCCCTGTCTGGGCATCCGCCATGCAGACGAGATGTCCTTTACAATCTCGGTACGCTACCATCGGGGTCCTCCTTTCTTGCTGTAGTCATAGGCACCACCTCCTTAATGTTACCCTGTTAGCAAACTTGCTAACGCTTGCTGTAAAAAAACACAGCGGGCGGTAAAACCCGCTGTAGTTTTCGATATGGACGCTCAAGAACCGACCACGCCTGCAAAATCCATGATGGCAGAAGCGTAGGAATAATCGGTCGTATCGTTGGTTTTGATGTAACCGAGGTCTTTGAGCCTGTTTGTCGCCGCCTGGATGGAAACATCAAAGACTGCGGAGACTTGGGCGATAAACATCCCCATAGAGGGAGGATATTTCAGCTTGTCCCCGTGGTACTTTGCCATTTGTATGATGGGTGTCTTCGGCATCAAAACGGCAGCGGACAGATGGTTGGCCTGCCATTCCATCCAGTCATGGTCGTCCCATTTGCGAGTGTCCGATTTATTTGTCATGCCATTGTCGACCCGGCACTGTATCATGGGGGCGATGAGCTCATCGTCAAAAATGGATACCTGGTCGGGGTTATACGAGAAATAGCCGGAATGGAAGATGTCATGCCCACCCTCATGTCCGAGCGTAAAGCGGTAACGATGCCGTTGGCTCTCATCCAGAAGGCGGTTGTCGATGATGACGGTACGGGCCTTGGCACTGATATACTCCGCCCGATTTGTGGCAGGGTCAAAAACCGGCACCTTATTGGTGTCGTTAAAAACAGTCATCCCAAGGTACACGCCATTATGGGACAGATATTGATAATCCGGCGTCATTCCGAGATAGAATTCAATAAAGCCCTCAATGTCCACGGGAGAGGGGTTCGTCAGGACTTCCGGCTGAAAATCCTGTACGAAACGCTCTCCGATGGCATCGATCTCGGCTTTGCTCAAAATCGGTACGCCGTTGTTCTTCACTCGAAGAGAGGGAGTGTACATCTTTATAAATTACCCCTTTCGCTGCCGGAGCTCCTCGACGAACTTCAACCAGTCAGCCTCGCTTGCATCAAGGTCACGTGCCGTGCGAAGCGCAGCGGACACATAGTCGTGTTCCATGATATAGTCAGGCAGGTCTGGGGCAACAGAGTTTCTCTTCTTGCCGGCCAGATCGTACATCGTAGTCTTATCCTCGTCGTTCAGCATGAGAATTTGGGAAATCAGCTCCAACTTCTCCATTTCGGGAGGATTGCGGCGGTCCTTCTCAATGTCGGTCAGATAGGGCGCAGTGATCCCTATCATTTCCGCCATCTTGCGGAGCGTGATTTGTTTCTCTGTGCGTTTCCTTTGAAGGAACTCTCCAAAATTCTGGTACTGTGTGTTCATGTCGTTCACCTTTTCTACTTTACATTATAAGCCCTGTTATTGATTCATTTTCGCCTATTTGTTTTTCTTCTCGGCACTCTTATCATAAATTACGGGCAACTCTCATCACAACGGTGAATCGAATTAGCACGGCTGCTTGTTCGCTTGTTAGCAGTTATGCTAACAATATTATATCCATAGAGCCGTACCTTGTCAAGTAGTTTGGATGAAATTTTTACAAAACCTGCGCTATTGATACATAATACCCGGCATTTTAACCTTATCTCGTCCGTCTGCGGGCATTTTTAAGTCGCCAAGCAGAGATGCATAAGTGACGGCGGCTTTGCCGAAACGACCCCGTATCTCCTCCACGGCATCCTGTACCTTTTCCTTGGCTATGCGCTGCTGCACATTGTCGAACAGCGAAACCTGCTCCGCATCGCTCTTCGGGGAAAGCTCTATAGCGCGGACGGTCACCGCTCGAACCTTTGTGTTCCAGGTATATCGCTCCTGAAAGCAGCGGAAAGCGGCGGCAGCGATTTCTGACGGAAGCTGTGTTTTGATTGGGAGCTTGCACTGAAATTGCGAACCGAAAAGGTCGTTTCCTCGGACATGGATTTGAACGGTACGGGTTGAAAGGCCGTGTACACGCAGTTTATGACCAATATCCTGTGAGAGCGCAAGAATCACTTTCCGCACTTCATCCTCGTTTTCCAGATCGGATATGCAGGTTATACCATGCCCCACCGATTTGATGGGTGACACAAAATCCTTGTGCATGACCCTGGAATTGTCCCTGCCGTTGGCGTAGCTCCACAGGCCAAGTCCGTTCACGCCAAGAAGCCCCTTCAGAAACACCGGGTCACAAGCGGCAACATCTCCGATAGAGCGGACACCATACCGCGCAAGTTTCGCCGTGGTGGCTGGGCCGCAGTAAATCATATCGCTGCATGGGAGTGGCCACACTTTTTCTCTGAAAGCGTCGCTTGAAATCTCTGTGATGGCATCCGGCTTCTTCATATCAGATCCCAGTTTGGCGAACACCTTATTAAAGGAAACCCCAATGCTGACTGTCAGGCCAAGTTCTTCCCGTACAGAGCGGCGAATCTGCTCAGCTATATTCATTGCATCGCCGCAGACGGCACGACTGCCTGTGACATCAAGCCAGCATTCATCCATACCGAAAGGCTCCACCATGTCGGTGTATCTTTGGTAGATAGCTTGGGTCAGCTTGGAGTACTTGAGGTACTGGTCGTACTGTGGCGGTACAATAATAAGATCCTTACAGCAGCGCTGCGCCTCCCAATTGACCATGCCGGTTTTCACACCCGCCCGTTTTGCTTTTTCGGATTTCGCAAGGACGATACCGTGCCTATCCTCGGTGCAGCCGCATCCCGCTACTGCTTTGCCTCTAAGCCGTGGGTCGAGCATCATTTCGACCGATGCATAAAAGCAGTTCAAATCACTATGAAGAATTGCTCTTTCCATATTGACCGCCTCATTTCAGAAAAACTTCACAATTTGCTCTTGACAAGATGAAGTTGTATCGCATATAATGATTGCAGAACTTCATAAACTTCATTTCAAATTATAATCACAGGATGAAGTCCTGTCAATAGCTTCAATGAAGTTGATGAAGTTACAGAACGAAAATCTACAGCGGAGGAGATTGGTTATGACTTTTTCCGACAAGATTAAACGAGCCCGTGAGGTCGCAAAGATGACGCAGCATGAACTCGCTCAGGAGGTTGGCGTATCCCAGCGGACCATTGCCTCTTATGAGTCCGGCGGTGCAAGAGCCAGGAAATCTACCACAGAAAAATTGGCGCACGCCCTCAAGGTGTCCGTAAGGTATCTTTCAGATGACGACTGCACGAATCCCTTGGAAGATATAGAGAAGGACGAGTATATTGAGCAGGCTCGTGAACTGTATGGGGCAAAAGGTGTCCGGGATATGGATGAGCTGTTGCGGGACAACGCTGCTTTGTTTGCGGGCGGTGAACTGTCCCAGGATCAGAAGGACGCTTTTTTCCAGGCTGTCATGACTGCCTATGTGACCTGCAAAGAAGAAGCAAAGGCAAAATTCGGTCGCAAGTCTTGATACTGTCCTGTTTATGGTACAGTTCTGAGTTTATAATACTCACAAAGGGATTTTTATACCCTTTTTCAGATACAAGGGGGTGTGGCAATGTCATACGCAGATGTGTGCGAGGCAGTTGAGTCTCTGCAGAGAAAGTACTGTGAGCGCGACCCGTTTCGCCTGTGCGCAGATATGGGTATCAAATTGCTCTATCAGCCGCTCGGAACAGACCCCGACGCCATCAAGGGGTTCTATCTTGAGAGCAAGCGGATACGCACGATTACCGTCAACTGCAACCTGCCGGTCGTTATCCAAAGGATTATCGTTTCGCATGAGCTGGGGCACGCAGTACTTCATCGCAAATCGGGCGTCAAGGCATTTCACGATATAGGGCTCTTTGACGAGAGCTCTCTTACAGAAAAAGACGCGAACCTCTTCGCCGCAGAATATCTTCTGGATGACGAAAAGGTTCTTAATACATTAAACAGAGATACAACATTTTTCTCGGCGGCTGCCAAACTTCTGGTTCCTGTTGAGCTGCTCGACTTTAAGTTCAGGGTAATGAAGTGGAAGGGATACAAGCTGATAGAGCCGCCGATAACGGCGCAGAATAATTTTCTCGCCAATATGGAGGTGCCGGATGATGCAGACTGCTACTGCGACTAAGCCGCCGAAAGTGTATGTAGCCGTCAAAGCAGATTTTGCAGCGGACGGCACGATGTTTCCAAGGATCATCACTTGGGAGGACGGCGAGAAATATGAGATAGACCGTGTATCCGATATCCGTCAAGCTCCTGCGCTGAAAGCCGGAGGCCAGGGCGACCGCTATACGATATGGATTGGCGGTCACCAAAGCTATCTGTTTTTCGAGCGCAGTGCAGACCTTACCGGAAACAACATCGGACGATGGTTTGTAGAACGGAGGCAGTAGGCGATGATACTGCGGATCATAGATGAGACAGAAAAGGCGCTCAGTCATGACCTCTATTTCGCAGCACTGAACCTGGCACTCACACTGCCCGATATTTGCGGAAAGGCGGAATACCCCAATCTGCGCACGGGTGAGCGTTATAAAAAGTGGTATGATGAAAATGTGGGTGTGACGGAAAAGCCTCCGAAGCGTACTGAGGACGAGCCGGAAATGCCGTATTTAAGTGGTGAGGTGGTATATAGCCTCCGCTGCTCATTACTCCACGAAGGAAATCCGAACCTGCAAAAGAATGGGAAACATCCCATCCCAATCGACCGCTTTTCGTTGGTGATTCAGTCTGAGCAGCCGTTTCGTATTTATGGTGGCGAAGGCAGCAGTGTACTGACAAGCTCTGACGGCACGGAAGTCCGCAGTTACCGAGTAAATGTGCGGCGACTGTGCATGGTGCTGTGTTTGTGTGCCAAGGGGTACTATAAAGAAAATAAGGATAAATTCGATTTTTACAACTACGAGCTTATCGATTGGGATGAGGTTACAGCACCTTTGCCTCCCATCGACATGGAAGAAGTGTTTCGGAAACTCGCAGACCCAAACCTCTCCTAAAAGAGCATAGCGGCGAAAGTGCAGACGAATAAGTAAAAACGATGCCGGACTGACACCAAAAGTGCGGGCAGTCCGGCATCTTTCACTTAGTTATTGACCTCCTCATTATCTATGGAACTTTCCGCGAGAGCTGCTGCAGCTTCACGCTCACGACGAGCCGCCCAGCCACCTTTCGCCCTGGGTGCGTATGCTGATTCCAGCGCATACATGATGCCCTGCTCTTCGGCAAAGTAAATACCGGGGACATTCCAGTTATCCTCGGCATTCCAGTCCATCAACTTTCTGACCATATCCACAACCGTGGCGTTGCTGATTTTGATCTGCGCTTTCTGCTCGCCCTCCGGCTTGGAGAAGCGCACGGCATTCGGAGCGTCCTCCTTGCAGGCACGGATGGCAAACTGCTTCGACTTCGGCTCGATCAGGAACTGGATGTACTCTGGGAAGCGGAGCTCCTGTGCGGTCTGCACATTGAACTTCACAACATTGCCTGCGAAAGTGCAGACAGAGGCGGAACGGGTTTTAATAAGATCGATGACAGAAAATTTCTCAAACATGATAGTTACTCCTTCTCAATTACAATAAAGTTTTCGTCCTCCTCGGCAACGGCCGAGGCGGGTTCTGGTTTTTTGGTTGCGGGGGCAAGCAGATTGTCCACATACTCCTCGTCCCACGATGAATCGACGATCATGAAGCCAGACAGTACTCCCTTGACCACGATGCGTGGCTTTCGGTGGGTGCTGCGCCGTTTCCGATACCGTCGTTCTTTGCGGATCTGCTGTGCCAACAGCCAATCGGTCTTCTCGATGATGGGGATATGATGCCCCTCAACGAAATACTGCGGTTCTATGCCGTTGTTCTTTACACTCTTATGCGTGAAAAAGTCTATCGTAACTGTTTTTTGACACAAGGCGTCTCCACAGAATTTCTCGTTTTTAAGGATGCCAAGGACACTGCCGGAGCTCCAAACCGATAGACCTTTTACAGTAGGAATGCCGCTTTTCGTCAGCAAGTCTGCTATTTGCGTGGATGAATAGCCGTCCAGATAGAGACTGTATATGGTTCTGACAACATCCGCTTCGTCCTCTACGATCTCCCAGTTCTTTTCGTCATCCAGGCGATAGCCGAGCAGAGCCCAACTGGGGTAGATCCCAAGACCCTGCGCTCTTCGGCGCTTGAATGACCATTTAAGACTGTTGGATTTTTGCTCGGACTCACTTTGCGCCACGAGGCTCAATACGGTAATGACCATATCGCTGCTTTTATCCAGCGTGTTGAGCTTCTCGGTCTCAAAGTACACGCCCACAGGCGGGTCGAGCTTTCGCAGCATGAAAATGTAGTTCAGACTGTCCAGCACATTTCTGGCAAAACGGCTGACTTGCTTCGTGACGATAAGGTCGATCTCTCCCGCTTTGCATTTCTCGATCATTTCGAGAAAGTGCTCACGGTGCAGAACAGAAGTGCCGGAAATGCCCTCATCGGCAAAAATACCGGCAAACTCCCATTCCGGATTCTCCCGGATCATACGGGTATAGTTTTGCACTTGAAGCTCGTAACTGCTTGCCTGGGTGTCCTCATCCGTGCTGACACGGCAGTATGCACACACACGAAGTTTTTTCTTTTCGGTCTCCGCTTCCACGTCCCTTTTTGCGGGAATGATCTGTACCTCCTTTTGCGGACCGTTGATGTATGCGTCACGAATGGCATTTTTGGTGGACTGCCTTTTATCCTCGCTGCGACCGCGAGGTCGAAGTGGTTGTTTCTTCGTTATCTTCATAGGTTCACCTCCTCCTGCCGCAGATTATGTGGGCAGATAAGCCCACACCGCAGCTCGGAGCCGGCGAATTCTATTATATCGTGAAAATATGAAAACCGTTAACTTAAATGGTATATATCGCTCAGGTTAACGGTATCGGGAGCAAAAAATAAGAAGCCTTTCAGCTCCTTATTTCAACATCGGTGATTTACTTGTCATTATTCATGGCTTTCAGCATCTGGTTCGCCGCTTTCTTTTGTTCCGGCGTGAGGTTGACCCAGTTTTCAAACAGCTCTTTGAGTTCTGGGTTGATTTCGACCATCTCGCCCTCGGCAAAGAACTGCGCCATTGTGATGCCGAATCCCTTACAGATTGCTTCCAGCGTTGCGAGGGAGGGGACTGTATTCCTCCTATAAATATTCGCAATCGTGGACTCGGATAAGCCACAGTTCTTTGCCAGCCTATACTCAGTCCACCCGCGCTCGTTTAAGAGCTGTCGGAGCCTCTCGTGCGTGTCCATAGCATCACCACCCTTCCTGTAATTATTTTACCCGCAAACTAAAAGGTATTGTACTGGCTACTTGTACTGAGCATACCGTTATGTTAAACTGTATAATAACGGGAATTCAGTACGGAGGGATGACAATGCTGACCGAGGAACAGAAACGGATGCACAGAGTGTGTTTTACGGGCCACCGCCCAGAGAAGCTGAAACAGTCTGAAAGCGTGATCGTGAAGTCTTTGGAAACTGCGATCAAAGATGCAATTGCTGATGGGAAGAATGTATTTATTTCCGGCATGGCTCGTGGGGTGGATATCTGGGCAGCTGAAATCGTGCTGCGCCTGCGGAAAGAGGGGGCGAATGTAAAACTGATTTGTGCCAGCCCATACGAAGGCTTTGAGCGTGGATGGAGTGCCGAATGGCAACGACGGTACAATGTCATTCTTGCCGCCGCCGACCTTGTTCGTTTTATCTGTCCGGGGTACAGCAGAGCCTGCTTCCAGATCCGCAATGAATGGATGGTCGACCATTCGGCTCTGGTAATTGCTGTGTTCAACGGACAGCCCAGCGGCACCAAGAACACGATTGATTATGCCAAGCGGAAGAGCGTTCCGTGCTGGAATATACTCTCCGAAACATGAAATTTTTCTTCATGAATTTGAGAATTATCTTGTTTTTCAGTGGGATTGGTGATATAATAATCTTGAATTAGTATGTGCAGAAAGCGAGGACGGTCAAATGGGCGTTTCTTACAAGAAATTATTTAAGCTGCTTATCGATCGGGGTATGAAGAAGAAAGACCTGCAAGAGGCGGCAGACCTCAGTCCTGCAGCAGTTACAAAGCTCGCAAAAGATGAGTATGTACGGCTCGATGTGCTTGTAAGAGTTTGCTGTGCATTGGGCGTCGATATCGGTGACATCATGGAAGTCACAAAAGATGAATAAAGGCATCTGCAAATAGATCAAGTTTATTTTGTAAAAGTCCGCAGCCGCGCTGCGCTCTTTTACCCCCATTAACTTCCGATAATTTTGAGTTATCGGAAGCAACAGAAGGAGGCATTGGCATGGGCGACCTTATGAAAAAACATGAAATGACTGAGGAGGACATCAAACTTCAGTTTATTACCCCAGCCATTGAGGGCGCTGGCTGGGACAGGCAGAAGCAGATCCGCATGGAGTACAACTTCACGGACGGTCGTGTTATCGTCCGTGGTAATGTTACTGCCAGAGGCAAAAGAAAGCGCACTGACTATCTGCTCTACTACAAGCCCAATATTCCACTGGCTATCGTCGAGGCGAAAGATAACCGGCACAGCGTTGGAGCCGGGATGCAGCAGGCCATCGAATACGCCGAGGTGCTGGACATTCCGTTTGTGTACAGCTCGAATGGCGATGGTTTCCTTGAACACGATATGAAGACCGGGAAGGAGCGAGAGCTGACGCTTGAGCAGTTTCCCTCGCCGCAGGATCTTTGGCAGCGACACATTGGGGACGAGCACTTCACGCCGGAGCAGGAGCAGCTTATCACCGAGCCGTACTATTTTCAGCCGGGTGATAAGACCCCTCGCTACTATCAGCGTATCGCCATCAACCGCACCGTTGATGCAGTAGCCCGTGGGCAGGATCGTATCCTCCTCGTTATGGCGACCGGTACCGGCAAGACCTATACTGCGTTTCAGATCATCCACCGCCTTTGGAAATCCGGTCGCAAGAAAAAGATCCTGTTCCTTGCTGACCGCAATATCCTCGTTGACCAGACCATGCAACAGGACTTCAAGCCTTTTGCAAAGGTCATGACGAAAATCGAGGGCAAAAAGCTGGACAGCTCCTATGAACTGTACCTGTCCCTCTATCAGCAGTTGGCTGGTGATGAGAACGAAGAGCCGTTTCGTGCATTTCAGCCGGATTTCTTCGACCTCATCGTCATTGATGAGTGTCACCGTGGCAGTGCCAAGGAGGATTCCCGTTGGCGCAGAATACTCGAATACTTCCACAGTGCCACGCAGATCGGTATGACTGCTACACCCAAGGAAACGAAAGAGGTATCCAATATCTCTTACTTCGGTGAACCCATCTATACATACAGTCTGAAACAAGGCATCGACGACGGCTTCCTCGCTCCGTACAAAGTTCTCCGCGTCGGCCTGGACAAAGACCTGGAAGGTTGGCGACCCACGGCTGGACAGCACGACATCTACGGGTACGAGATCGAGGACCGGGAGTACAACACCAAGGATTACGACAAAAACCTCATTATCGATGAGCGCACCGCCGCCGTGGCGAAGCGTATCACTCGCTTTTTGAAAGAAAACGACCGCTTTGCCAAGACCATCGTATTCTGCGTGGACATCGACCATGCAGAGCGGATGCGGCAGGCGCTCGTGAACGAAAACAGCGACCTCGTGGCGGAGAATGCCAAGTATGTCATGCGTATTACCGGCGACAACGCCGAGGGCAAGGCGCAGCTCGACTACTTTATCGCAGAGGACAGCAAATATCCCGTGATCGTTACGACCTCCAAACTGATGACGACTGGCGTGGACTGCAAAACGTGCCGGCTCATCGTTCTGGATAACAACATAAACTCCATGACCGAGTTCAAGCAGATCATCGGTCGTGGCACACGCCTCAAGCCCGACTACGGCAAAGAGTATTTCACCATCATGGATTTCCGCAATGCCTGTCGACTCTTCGCAGACCCGGAATTCGATGGCGACCCGATCTCTATCATTGATGATGGCGATGATCCCGGCGAAGAGCCGACTGCCAATCCACCGAAGCCACCCGTTCCGACTCCCGGCCCCGGTGGGGACACCGACGATCCGCCTGAAAAGAAGCACAAATTCCGGGTGCGTGGTGTCGAGGTCACGATCCTGAATGAGCGTGTCCAATACTACGACAAGGACGGCAAGCTCATCACGGAAAGCGTGACGGACTACTCCAAGAAGAACATCCTCGGCGAGTATGCCACCCTGGATTCCTTCCTCCGTGCCTGGAACTCCGAGGAGAAGAAGCAAGCAATAATCGACGAACTGCAGGAGCGTGGCGTCCTGTTGGAAGCGCTGCGGCAGATCGCCGGGAATAAGGATATTGACGATTTTGACCTCATCTGCCACATTGCCTACGATAAGGCACCGCTGACGAAGGCAGAGCGGGCAAACAATGTCCGCAAGCGTGGATACCTCTACAAGTATTCCGGCTTGGCACAGGAAGTTCTGAGTGCGCTACTGGACAAATACATGAACGAGGGCATTCATGATATCGAGAACATCGAAATCCTGTCCAATGATCCGTTCCGCAAATTCGGCACCCCCATGAAGATCGCAAAGCTGTTCGGCGGCAAAAGCGGATACATTCAAGCCATCCGTGATTTGCAGAAGGAAATCTACGCTGCGTAATAGGAGATATAAGATATGAGTTTAAATAACCTGGTAAAACGACTGCAGGACATCATGCGGAATGACGCAGGCATCAATGGCGATGCCCAGCGTATCGAGCAGATGGTTTGGATTCTCTTTTTGAAGGTGTATGACGCCAAGGAAGAGATCTGGGAGTTTTATGATGAGAATTACACTTCCATCATTCCGGAGGAGCTGCGCTGGCGCAATTGGGCCGTCGACCACAAGGACGGCAAGGCGCTCACCGGCGATGCGCTTCTGGACTTCGTGAACGGAAAACTGTTCCCGACCCTCAAAGCCATCGCAATCGATGAGAATACACCCATGAGCCAGATCATCGTCCGCACAGCCTTCGAGGACAACAATAACTACATGAAGGACGGCATCCTGCTTCGCCAGGTTATAAATATCATTGATGAGATCGATTTTGAGGAGTACGAGGACCGCCACGCATTCGGTGAGATTTACGAAACGATCCTCCGCAGCCTGCAGAGCGCCGGTAACTCCGGTGAATTCTACACACCCCGTGCTGTCACGGACTTCATGGTACAGATGATCAAGCCCAAGCTTGGCGAGTCTATTGCGGACTTTGCCTGTGGCACCGGCGGCTTCCTAACCTCTGCACTAAAGGTGCTGGACGGCCAGGTACAAAGCGTCGAGGACAGAACGGTTTACAGCAACTCCATCTACGGCATTGAAAAGAAGGCGCTGCCGTTCCTTTTGTGCGCCACGAATATGCTGCTCCACGACATCGACAACCCTCGCATCATCCACGGCAACAGCCTGGAAAAGAATGTGCGTGAGTACAAGGAGAGCGACCGCTTCGATGTCATTCTGATGAATCCTCCTTACGGCGGCAACGAAAAAGAGGGCGTGAAGCAGAATTTCCCGGCTGATCTCCGCAGTAGCGAAACCGCCGACCTCTTTATGTCGGTCATCATGTATCGGCTGAAGCAGAATGGGCGCTGCGCCATCATTCTGCCGGACGGCTTCTTGTTCGGCACGGATAACGCCAAAATGGCAATCAAGGAAAAGCTACTGTCCGAGTTTAACCTCCACACGGTCATCCGTATGCCACACAGCGTTTTTGCACCGTACACCTCTATCACAACAAACATCCTTTTCTTCGACCGGACGCATCCCACGGCGGAGACCTGGTTCTATCGTCTGGATATGCCGGAGGGATACAAGAACTTCTCCAAGACGAAGCCCATGAAACTGGAGCACTTTGCCCCGGCTGTTGAGTGGTGGAACAACCGTGAGGAGATCACTATCGACGGCTTTGACAAGGCGAAGAAGTACACCGTCGAGGAACTGAAAGCACGAAGCTATAACATCGACCTTTGCGGTTATCCTCACGAAGAGGAGGAGATCCTGCCGCCGAAGGAACTGATTCAGCAGTACCAGGAGAAACGGGCCAGCATGAACGCCGACATTGACCGCATCCTTGCCCAGATTACCGATATCCTTGGCATCGACATTACGGAGGAGGGCGACGAATGACTGCGCAGCAACTGAAAAACTCCATTCTCCAGATGGCTGTTCAGGGCAAGCTCGTGCCGCAAGACCCGAATGACGAGCCTGCCAGCGTTCTGCTGGAACGCATCCGAGCGGAGAAAGAGCGGCTCATCAAAGAGAAGAAAATCAAGCGAGAAAAGAACCCCTCGGTTATATTCAAAGGTGCCGATAATACTCCTTATGAGAAAATCGGCGATGAAGTGCGGTCGTTGACGGATGAGATACCGTTTGACATTCCCGATTCGTGGGAATGGGTGCGTATTCGCTCCTTGGGAGAGATTGTGCGAGGCAGCGGCATAAAACGGAACGAAACAGTCCGGCAGGGGTTGCCCTGCGTCCGCTATGGCGAACTCTATACAACCTATCAGACATCGTTCACTAAAACAGTTTCATTTATTGCTCCCAACCTCTATGAGAAATGCAAGCACTTTTCCTATGGCGATGTGCTCATGACTCTTACCGGAGAGAATAAGCCGGACATAGCGAAAGCTGTGGCATATCTGGGAACCGAGCCGATTGCCGCAGGCGGAGACCTTGCTTTTTGGACTCAGCATGGTATGGACCCACTTTATCTCTCATACATTATGGCCTCGCCATATATAATCGGCCGCAAAATGGCTTTGGCAACTGGTGACATAATCGTTCACATCTCCGGAGATAAACTGGGAACGATACTCCTTCCAGTTCCACCGCTTGCAGAGCAAGAAAGAATTGTAGCTCGTATTCATGAAGCTGAACTGGTTATCGAGAATTACGCCAATAAGGCAACCGCCCTCCGGGAACTGCAGGACACCTTCCCAGAAGCCCTCAAAAAGTCGATTTTGCAAGAGGCAGTCCAGGGCAAGCTGGTTCCCCAAGACCCGACCGACGGGCCTGCAGAGGCTCTGCTGGAGCGTATCCGGGCGGAAAAGCAGCGGCTCATCAAGGAAGGCAAAATCAAGAAGGACAAGCACGAATCCGTCATTTTCAGACGGGATAATTCTCATTATGAGAAGTTGGACGGTGTGGAGCGCTGTATCGACGATGAACTGCCGTTTGAAATACCGGAAAACTGGCGTTGGTGTCGCCTTGGAACAATCGCTGCAGTGTTGGGTGGCAAGAGAATTCCTGCAGGCAGAAAACTAACCGAATTCAATACGGGCCATGTCTATATCCGAGTGTCAGATATGACGGATGGCGGTGTGTCAACCGACCGGCTATTGTATGTCCCAGAAGATATTTACCCCTCGATTTCAAAGTATATAATCAATAAGGCTGATGTTTTTATCACTGTTGCAGGAACGATTGGACGAGTCGGAAAAATCCCAGACGAACTTGACGGTGCAAATCTGACCGAAAATGCAGACAGGCTTGTTCTTGCTGGTGTAAATCAGGATTGGCTCATTAAAGTGCTTCAGTCCGGGATGATTCAAGAGCAAATTGCACAGGCAACAACACAGGTCGGGCAACCAAAGCTGGCAATAGCCAGAATTGAACGCTTTCTTATCCCATTGCCGCCACTCGCCGAACAGCACCGCATCGTGCAACGGATCGAGGAATTACTCCCGCTGGTCAAAGGGCTGTAAAAGGAACACGGTATAATATCATAGTGAAAGGAGGTCTTTCACTATGATAGAAGAATTCGAAAGACACTTGAGGGGTACAAACCTCTCGGAAAACACGATATCCTCGTACCTCTTTGCCATTCGGCAATACAGCTCGCAGTACGACGGTATCACAAAAAAGAACCTGCGCGCGTACAAGGTGTGGTTGATAGAGAACTACAAGCCCAAGACCGTCAATCTGCGTCTGAGGGCAATCAACTGCTATTTGGAGAGCATTGGCAAAGAGAGCTGGAAAATGCCGTTTGTGCGAGTGCAGCAGAAGGCCTTTCTGGAAAATGTCATCAGCGAGGCTGACTATGAGTACTTTAAAACCTGCCTCAAACGGGATGACGAGCTGTTCTGGTATTTTGTAATACGTTTTCTGGCCGCAACCAGCGCACGGGTCAGTGAGCTCATACAGATCAAGGTGGAACACATCAAGCTGGGGCATTTGGACTTGTATTCGAAGGGTGGTAAACTCCGACGAATATACATACCAAAGGCTCTGCAAAATGAAGCCCTTTCTTGGCTGAACGATAAGCACCAAGAAAGCGGCTTCATTTTTTTGAACAAATACGGCGACAGAATCACCACCCGAGGCATCTCAGGGCAGCTAAAAAAGCTGGCAGTCCGGTATGACATCGATCCGGTGGTCATTTACCCACACACTTTCCGCCATCGCTTCGCAAAGAGCTTCTTAGAGCGCTGCAATGACATCGCATTCCTTGCCGACCTAATGGGGCACGAAAGCATTGAAACCACCCGTATTTATCTCCGCAAAACCTCAACTGAGCAACGAGCTATCGTGGATGAGGTAATAGACTGGTAAAAAGAAACCAGGCATACGCTTTCGCTGGCGTATGCCTGGTAGCCTTATATCTGCATGACAAGCGTTAATACCGCCTCGGTCTGCTTGACTATGCGTATCTGCTCGTTATACGGCGGTAGTGGCACCAAATAAGATCTCACTGTTGTCGTTGAGAGTTCCTTTTGCTTCGTTGTACCATCTGCTTGATCTTCAATGACACTCTGCACCGTCGGATTGGAAAAGTAGAAGTAAAGGTATTGCGGCAAAACAAACTCTTTCATCGGTCGAATAACCGTAACATGGCTATCAGCGACGGCCGATCCATAAGGGTTTAACTCACACTTATATATAGCCATTCTACCAAGAGTCCCAAGCCCAGTCGAATTCCACATGAGGTCATTGTCCTGGAGAAAACGTTCCTGTCCGTAAGTGCATATACTCTCTGGCTCAACAAACTGAGCCTTTTCAATTGAAAAGCCGCTCCATTGATTACATTTTTGAGCAATCACTGGGTACTTTTTAATCTGTGAATACTTCGGTGATTTTCCTCTCTGTATGTATTCACAGATATCACTCAACCGAACCCAATGCCATGAATTTGGTATCTCGAAGGGCAATTCATCGTCGATACACCGCTCCACACCGTCCAACTTCTCATAATGAGAACTTTACAAAGTAGAAGCCACAGCAAAAAGCTGTTCAATCGCCGATACAATTCGGTTCTGCTCTTTAATCGGAGGAATGGGAACAAGGAAATCGCCGACCTTTGATGTCGAAATGTGTACGATAATGTCACCTGTCGCCGTCCTGCGTTTAAGCTCGATGCAATACGGCGAAGCCATATAGTACACCAGATACAGCGGATTCATTCCATGATGCGTCCAAAAAGCCAAATCGCCACCTGCCGCAATTTGTCCTTCTCCGAGAAACGCCACTGTTTTAGCAATATCCACTTTGTTCTCGCCCGTCAATGTGAATACTACATCGCCGGAGGAGAAATGCAAGCAATCCTTATCGAGCGTTTCGGGGACAAAGGAAACTGCTGAATCAAAGGAGGTTTCATAGGTGGTGTAAATCTCCCCGTATCGAATGCACGGGCACCCTTGGGCAACAGTTTCTGTTCGTTTGATCCCACGCCCTCTGATCATTGTTCCTAAACTGGAAGCCCGACACCAGGCCCAGTTTTCGGGGATTTCAAACGGAATCTCCTCGTCAATACAGACCTCTTCTGAGCCACGCTTTTCATAATGAGAATTATCCCGTCTGAAAATGACGGATTCGTGCTTGTCCTTTTTGATTTTGCCTTCCTTGATGAGCCGCTGTTTCTCCGCCCGGATACGCTCCAGCAGAGCCTCTGCAGGCTCGTCAGACGGGTCTTGGGGTACCAGCTTGCCCTGAACTGCCTCCTGCAAAATCGACTTCTTTAGAGCCTCTGGAAAGGCTTCCTGCATGGCTACAGTTTCGCCGTACACAGCTCCATAGCTTTTTACCACCGGCAGAACTTCCGACAGTTTCGTTAAAATACGGCGTTGCTCATCGAGCGGCGGAATTGGTGTGAGATACGCTTTGATGGTTGCTGTGGCAAGTTCCTTCTGCTTCGTAGTACCGTCTGCCTGATCTTCTATAACGCTTTGTACGCTTGGATTGGCAAAGTAGTAGTACAAGTATTCCGGCAGAACAAACTGTTTCAGAGGGCGTATAACGGTGACATGGCTATCAGCAACAGCCAGCTCATACGGGTTAGCTGCGGTTTTGTAAATAGCCATTCGCCCCAGCGTACCAAGGCCAGTAGAGTTCCACATTAAGTCATTATCCTGCAAGAGACGCTCAGGACCATAGGAGGACAGAGAATCTGGCTCAATGAACTGTGCCTTTTCAATCGAAAAACCGCTCCATTGATTGCACTTCTGGGCGACAACAGGGTACTTTTTGATTGGAGAATACTTCGGTGACTTTCCACGCTGGATGTACTCGCAGATATCAATGAGCCGCACCCACTCCCAGCTTTCGGGAATATCAAAGGGAGTATCCAAAGGATGCACCTCATCGCCGATTTTCTCATAAGGAGTATTATCAGAACTCGGCTGTTTAACGATTACCTCGGTAGTTTAACGAATACTCCAGTAATTCAACGATTACCCCAGCTTTTTAACGATTACAACGGCACAGAAAGCTACAATCCTCCTAAAACGCACAAAACCCCGCCGCAGAATTGCCTGCAGCGGGGTTCGTTTATGAGCCTGAACAGCCGAAAAGCCCTATTTCAAGCGGTTTTCGGGCATAGAAAAAGTCCACCGTAATTCTATCAAAATTACGGTGGACTTATGGTCGAGGTGACAGGACTCGAACCTGCGGCATCCTGCTCCCAAACGGACCTATGAAGGCAATTTCCGCTAAAAATAGCTTTTTCCGCCCCTTTCCGCTCGGAAAACTGTGCTCTTCGCCACTCTTATGTCCACTGTTTCCGAGTGCTCCGAAACGGTAGGTGGTCTGTTATGTGGTCAACAGGGATTTCTGCACAATAATACGCAATACACGCCTCTCGTTATCACGCGAGAGGCGATCGCTTTTTATATGGTTATTATAACTCTGAACAGCAGTTTGTTCAAGTCAAAATTTGCACCGCAGTAGACAAAGAAAAAGGGATTACGGAAAAGCAAAGAGGGAATAGAAAACTTGCAATAAAAAGTTGATAAATGCTGAAATCGCAGTATTTATCTGCCGAAAGTTGTTGATATTTGGTGTGGAGTGTGGTATAATGATTTCTGATGATACAATGTACTAACTATAACTGTTTATGAGGTGTAATACAATGGCCGCAAGCTATAAAAAATTATTCAAGCTTTTAATCGACCGTGATATGAAAAAGAAAGAACTTGCCGAAAAAGCCGGCATCAGCATCGCAACAATCACTAAGATGGGTAAAGACGGCGCCGTCGTCAGCAGCGATGTTCTTGTGAAGATTTGTACTGCCCTTAATTGTACAATGGATGATATTGTTGAAATAGTGCCAAATGAAATGTAAATAATTAGTTATGAGGAATTGATTATGGCTGAAAAAATAAAAAATATACCATCTCCCGATATTTTAATGAATTCGTTGAGATCCATCGGATATTCGTTTAAGACTGCCGTGGCTGATATAATTGATAATTCTATATCCGCGGATGCTAAAAATATTTGGATAGATTTTCCTTCATATAGTAGCGACAATTTATATATTACAATCCTTGATGATGCCATTGGCATGGATGATGCTGCGTTATTCAATGCAATGAAGTATGGCAGCGAGCGCGATGAGTACGGAGAAAAGGATTTAGGGCGCTTTGGTGTTGGATTGAAATCCGCATCACTTTCTCAGTGCCGTACGCTCACTGTTATGTCAAAATTTAACGGAGACATTCATGCATATCGTTGGGATCTTGATGAGGTTTTAAGATCTAAAGAGTGGGAGTGCCTTAGACTTGATTTTGACGAAATACAGGCATGTCCCAACTATGAAAAGCTCAATTCTTTAGTTCAGGGGACCATGGTCGTTTGGCAGAATTTTGATATTGCTGATCAAAAATCGAATGGACATGCTTATGAGTATCTTTCTGAAAAGTTGGACGAAAGTGAAAGTCATCTTTGTTTGATATTCCATCGTTTTATGAATCGTAGCATTTCCCCTGTTTCTTTTTTTATAAATGACAGAGATGGAACGACATATGACGATTATTTTCTAACAGACACATTAGGTAAACTCGTTGCAATGGGTGAATTGATCGATCCGCAGCCTCTTTGTGTGAATAAAAAAGGAAGAAACAATCGTATTATGTCTTTTGATGCATTGGCGTTTGATGAGTCGGACAAGTCGGTTGTGCTCATTTCTAATGAATTTAAGGATTCTGTTTTAGAAACATTGACGTTAACAGAGATTAATAAGATTCAAACAAGAATGTTGAATTTCCTGGAAGAAGCTTATGAAGGCACATTAGAAAAGTATTTTGATATTTATGATGATGTTCTGAAAATTGGTCGAGATATTGCAAGAAGAATGCATATTGACTATGTTAATGCTGAAAATGATGAGTCTATTGATAAAATCAATCTAATCATTATTACCAATCAAGATATAAGTAACTCTGTTAAAGAATTGCCGCCATTCACTTTCCTCGATAAAAAAGTCGGGGTTAGCATTTGGAGCACAATGCGATTCTTCGAATTATATCAATCGGGACGTGAGCGTGAACCAATTGTTATCAAAACAGAGAGATATGGAATCGATGGTATTCCATGTATCAAGGCCGATATGGTTGATAACATTGATTATGATGCATATCTTGCCATTGTTCCTGGTGAATTCCTGCACAAGATTTATTATGATCACGGTCCGCATCTTTTGGAAGGAAATGTTCGTGCGTTCCTTAGCAACCGTGGAAAAATAAACAGGGGCATTAGAAACACTATTAGGACAGAGCCGACTAAGTTCTTTACATACAATAACGGAATTGCATGTACCGCCGCGAAAATTACATTGTCTCCGGATGGCCATAAGATTGTGGAAATTGAGGATTTACAGATAATAAATGGCGGTCAAACTACCGCGTCTTTGACATCTGCGGTTTTGAAGGACAAACTATCTCTAGATAACATTTTCGTCCCAATGAAAATGACCGTTGTCAAGAATGATGATTACGATACAATGATTCAAAATATATCCAAGTATGCGAATAGTCAGAATACTGTTACTGATGCGGACTTTTTCTCTAATCACCCGTTTCACAGAACATTGGCAACGCTTTCCACTCACACACCAGCACCCGCAAAGGATGGTAGTTTGCACGGTACATACTGGTATTATGAGCGTTCACGCGGCAAGTACGAACAAGAACAATTTAAACTCTATAAGAAGAGCGATATTGAAAACTTCAAAAAGAAATATCCCAAGTGTCAGGTTGTAAAGAAAGAAGAACTCGCTAAATATTATACAGCAGCCGAACTTTTGAGACCAGATAGAGTAAGTGCAGGTTCCCAAAAAGTTATGAAGTTCTTCGCAGAAATAATTGATAAAAAATATCAAACACATAGCGAATATTTTAACACCGAATTCTTCAAAAAATGTATTTGCTATACAATTCTATATCGTGAAACAGACCGAATTGTAAACAAAGCAGAATGGTACAATGTAGGTGGCTATAAGTTAAATATTGTTCCTTATACGATCTCCAAAATTATAAGTTCTATCCCTACTGGATATGCTTTAGATTTTGAGCGTATATGGCGCAAACAGGAATTGTATCCGTCGCTTGTTGCGGAAATTAACAGGATTGCTCAAATTACGAATGAATTCATCCAAAAGTCGGAGGGAGTCATTGTTACAGAGTACTGTAAAAAAGAGGATACATGGAATAAATATAATGCTGTTTCTTGCACGTTCTCTCAGGAGTTTATAAGTGATTTGATACCGTTGTCAATTATCGAGGACAAAATAAAGGCTGAAATGAAATCTGAAAAACTCGGAAAGGAATTGAATGTCGAGGGAGAGATTGTCAACTTGGGTGGAGCATATTGGCGAAATCTTATAGCAGAGGGATTGAGGAGAAAAATCCTTTCTCCTATGGAAATCGATCTTCTGAATATAGCTGCGTCAATTGATACACCTAGACCAAGAATTGCTTCTCCTAAACAAGCTAAATTGATTTGGAAAATCAGAAAGAAGCTTGAGGATAGTGGTGTTCTTGTTTAAATTTAAGAAGTGAGAGAGTGCTATCAGCGGCTGGATGGGAACCGTAAGAAATTTGCCGGATTTGAGATTGCTTGAAAAAGAAACGGATGACGCGGAAGATGAGGACAGGATAACAATAAATGATAATAGAATATCCTTATATTCACGCGGAAAGCTTGGCGAATACGATATTCTTTCAAAAATCAAAAACAATCGAAACAGCGAAGCTTATGTTATTGGTGAATTGTACGTTGATATTTTTGAACAAGATGGATTAGCTGATATGGCGATTAGTAACCGACGCGGATACGAAGAAAACGATCCGAGATATATCGAAGTCATTAAAATAGCCAAACGCTTGCTCGGATATATAGTAGGTCAAAAAGATATTGTTAGTAAGCGAAGAAAAGAAGATGACCAAAGGATCGAGGATGAAAAAATCAAAAAGAAATTTTGGGAAAATCCTCAGACAAGAGAAATATTAGAACTTCGTCTTAATGATGCTGAAAAACAAGTGGTTCAGGAAGAAAATCTGCAATTCACTCGAGCAGTAAATAACGGAAAACAGACAAAGAAGATTTTTATCAGCCATAAAGAAGAACATAAACTATATGGTCAGTTTATTGTAGATGTATTGGAAACGTACGGGGTTGACGTGGTGTCAACGATTATCTTTACCGGAGATAGACGCTTGGGAGTTCCTCAAGGAAAGGATATTTATGATTATCTTAAGGATTGTTTCCGTGAGGATTTAATGGTGATATTCCTGTTCAGCAAGGCTTTTTATGATTCGAACATATGTATCTCTGAAGCGGGTGCTGCATGGGCAACAAACCAAAATTGCATGAATGTTGTTATCGATATTTCATTTTCGGATATCGAAAAACCGAGTAACAACGCGCTGAGTAGTATTAAATTTCAACAAATCCGAACCCCAGATCAAACTATTACTGTGACAGAGTTTTTCAAAACAATAATAGAAGAAGGACTCCATTTCGAGTATGATGAATCTAAATTACAAAAAGCTTTGAATTATGTGTTGAAAACAGATAAGTATTCAGATCAAAAAATAGACTTTCCGGCTACATTTTTACCTAAGAGAAAATTCCTCCCTGTGCCACGATGCCCAAAATGCCATAATATAATGCTATTGACAGAGGAAAACGGCAGATTGAAATATGTGTGTTCCAATGTATCCTGTGATGAGTGTTATGAAGCCGTTATTAATTAAATTTCTCTCTGGACTTTTGCAAACCTTTGTGATACTGTTGTGTACTGCAAAGGAGGTGCGGATATGGCACAGATGAGTTTAGAAGAATTGTACCGCGGAGAAGGTGCGGGAGAAAAGTACGGCATTATGGGAGAAGTTATGAAAGACTTCCTCCAAAATGGGCGTCCGTCGGAATACGACGAGCGGACTTGGCTTGATATGCTGCTTGTCAAGCACGCGCTGATTGCGGCAGAGAAAATGAAAAATGAGGGCGACACGGTGTCGGGTTTGACCGATGATGTGTCGTCCTCTTCTTATGTGAGGTGGAATGAAAATGACAACGCTTGAAGATCTGTACTACGGCAATATCGTTCCGCACGAACACAGTTTTAAGCGCGGGAGTGCTTACAGCGAAGTGTTGAGCTATGTTATTCGGCATCAGGATAGTTTGATTCCGACGCTTACGGCTCAGCAAAAAGAAACCTTTGAAAAGCTCAAAGACTGCGAGGCGGAACTGCACGGTATGAATGAGCGCGAAGCGTTTATCAGCGGCTTTAAGCTCGCGGCGAGAATCATGACCGAAGTGTTGTGTAAACCGTCAGAGGATTGAATAAGCAGAAACAAGGCCGAGCCGATTTTGCGGTTTGGCCTTGCGATTTTCAGTTTGACACAGCACGGTTAAAATCTGCACCGCAGAAAACAAAGAAAACAGTATTCCCGCAAAAGCACCGGAATATACACTGTTGGCGAAAAAACTTGACAGAATTTCCTCGGTATGTTATACTGCAAGTAAAGAAAGCAACCGACAATTGAATACACATATTTTTATTTTGAGTTTCAGACTCGCACTTACATAATCACCGATGCAGATTAGCATCGGGATTGAGTGCGGGTCTTTTTGTTTTGCAAAACAGCAGTTCTCTACATAACACGGCGAAAAACCGTGTGAATTTAACAGGAGGAAAAACCAATGAAAGAATCTGTTTACACCGCTTATGAGGATCTGCCGTTGTTCCTTAATGCTGAAACGGTAGCCAAGCTCCTCGGCATCTCCATCTCAAGCAGCTACGAGCTGATGCACGATAAAGGGTTTCCGTCGTTGCGTATCGGCTCACGGCTCATCGTACCGAAAGAAAAATTCCGCGCATGGGTCGAAGAAAAGACGGGAGGCAGCATTTGAGATTCACCCGATATCCAAAGCGTGATGCGATCCGGGATTATTTCCCCGTGCCGAATGAAATTTTCATCTTGGGTCTCAGTACCGGTGAGATCGCAGTGTATGCGTATCTGATGTACTGCGAGGACAGGAAAACATTTCAGTGCCATCCGAGCTACAAAACGATTGGCAACGCTGTCGGCATGAGCAAAAACACCGTCAAGAAATATGTAGACAGTCTGATTGAAAAGCAGCTGATTACTGCAGAGCCGACCTCCGTTATCACCCAAAAGGGAGAAAAGCGCAACGGCAATTTGCGCTATACAATACGCCCGATTGCGGAAGCGGTAGAGCGGTATTACGAGCAACAACTGATACGGCTACACGAGGAAACAAGGCATCAGGCAGTTTTGAAAAAGCTCGCCGAATTTGACCGCAAATACGGGGGATCGGCGGTTTAACGGCAGTTTTACGGCTCGTCCGAAAATAAGCAGGAGAAAGAGGTGGGGTCGCAAGCGACCCGCAACTCGGCTCACAGCGGACGGCAACGCCGACCGCATAAGGGTTTGTACGGCTTTTGCAATCCGGTTACGAAACCGCAATTTAGGGGTTGCTCGAATTTTAACCTCGCTGATTTAGGGGTTGCGAATTTTACCGCAAACTTAGCTGGATATTCCGCCATGTATGTGGTATTGTGTTGTACTGCGAAAGGAAGTGGTACTATGGCAAAACGAAGACCGTCGGGAGACGGTATGGTGCGCAAGCGCGAAGACGGAAGATGGGAAGGCCGCATCGTTGTCGGTCACAAAAAGAACGGCGATCCGATTCACCGCTATGTGCTTGCCCGAACACAAAAGGAGTTAATCGTAAAGCTCCACGACTGCATCGAGATGTACCGCGACGCCGACCTCACCGAGGATTCGAATATGACGCTCGGGGAATGGCTCGACCGATGGATTAATGAATATATGATCTTCACGATTCGCGAGAGCACGCTTGATTCATACAAAGCGATGATTAAAAATCAAATCAAACCGTATCTCGGCGACAGACCTTTGTCGGCGCTGACCACGCAGGAGCTTCAAAAATTCTATAACACCGTCAAAAAGAAAGGTCGGGTGAAACCTGACAAGCTGCACGGTACAGAGCTTGCCGACAGTATGGTGCGCGGTATTCATATGATGCTGCACGAAGCACTCGATATGGCGGTGCGCCTACGGCTGATTGTTAAAAATCCAACGGTCGGCACAACGATTCCCAAAAACAATTATCCGCCGAAGCAGATACTCAATGACGAACAGCTTGAGAGATTTATGAAACGCATTCGGCAGGATAAGCGGTGGTACGATTTCTTCTACACCGAGCTGACCACAGGACTGCGGCGGGGTGAAATCTGCGGACTGAAGTGGGAGGACTTCGATGCGGAAAACGGAAAGCTGAAAGTGAGGCGCTCGGTTGCTAAAAGGAAAGGCGGCGGATTGAATATCGGCGAAACCAAAACCGAGACGGGAACGCGCACGATTGTCCTGCCGCCGAGCACTGCGGAACTTCTGCGGAAGCGAAAAGAAACGGCAGTCAGCGAATGGATATTCCCGAATATCTATGAGCCCGAAAACCCGATGCACCCCGACTATGCTTACCACCGATTAAAAACACTGTTAAAACAGGCGGAGCTTCCGCTGATTCGGTTCCACGATCTGCGCCACACCTTCGCCACTCACGCGCTGGCGGGCGGCGTGGATGCGAAAACCCTGTCGGGAATCCTCGGGCATACCAACGCCAGCTTTACGCTGGACACCTACACCCATGTGACCACCGATATGCAGAGAAACGCTTCCACTATCGTGGGGAGCTTTATGGATGAGATTATGCTTGAAGGAGATGATACCAATCGCTAAAAAAAGAAAAAATGGTGAGGGCACATTACGCCTGCGTAAAGACGGTCGGTGGGAAGGAAGAATTGTTGTCGGGTACAGTGAGAAAAGCCTGCCTATTACAAAATGCGTAACGGCGAAAACAAAAACAGAATGTTCCACTAAGCTCGAAGCGCTGAAAGAACAGTACGGACGCTCTTCCGACAGAATCAAGGCGGATATGCCGTTCGGGGATTGGATCGACTTCTGGTATCAGACCTACTGCCGACACACACTCCGCATTACCACAAGAACCGACTATGAAAACCGCATTTACAATCATATCATTCCCGAAATCGGAAAAATTCCGCTGAACAAGCTGTCGCAATCCGATCTGCAGCAATTCTACGCAAAGGAAAAGACAGACGGAAGAAAACTGCATGCAAAAACTTACGGAAAGGGACTTTCGGAAAGAACGATAAGGGGGATACATGCCAACTGCCGCACAGCTTTACAGCGGGCGGTGCAGGAGGGCTTAATTCGCACCAATCCCGCCGTCGGCTGTAAGCTGCTACCGAAGAAAGCACGGGAGATGCAGGTGCTCACGCAAAATGAAATTATCCGATTTCTGCATCAGGCAAAGGAAGAAGGTTGCTATGAGCTCTTCTTGCTGGAGCTCGGCACGGGGATGCGGCGCGGTGAAATATTAGCGCTCAAATGGAGTGACCTCAACTTCGCAACAGGAGAGCTTCGCATTGAACGGCAGGTATATATCATCAAGGCAGAGGTGATTATATCAGCGCCGAAAACAAAAGCCTCAATACGCACTGTTATTCTGCCGCCGTCACTCTTGAAAACCCTTGTGGCGTATAAGGAAACGGTGG